>Ga0326733_1000098_pt1 | contig 30237 bp, 27 predicted proteins | sample 14_GP2_308_FD_207946 | JGI IMG/M metagenome (GOLD analysis project Ga0326733, IMG submission 207946) | Glacier ice microbial communities from Ngari, Tibet, China - 14_GP2_30.8 | ecosystem: Environmental > Aquatic > Freshwater > Ice > Glacier | place: China: Ngari, Tibet | collected 2018-07-17
GTGCTCACACGGGCCGCCCATGATGTGGTCGCCAATCGGGGGCATATCAGCACTATCCATGCAGGCTTTCATTCGGCCAAGGGTTGGTTCGACCCAGGCATCATCGCCAGTGTATGGAATGACTTTAGTTGTGAATTCGAGTTTGTCACCAAAGCCAGCTAAGTCCGAGCGGGCGTTAGTGTAGACGAAATAGCCGGTACTGCTAACTGGAAAGCCGTTCTGTCGTAGCAACCATTGGTAAACTTCCATCTGGCGTTTGTAGCTGATCTGCCAGTCACTATCGATTGTAACTTCTTTATCTTTTGAAGTAGCTTTGTAATCGACGACGATCAGTTCGCCTTCTTCAGTTACCCAGACGTCGTCGACGGCTCCGAAAACGTGAAGGTTAGTCCCCTGGTGGACAGTAGTAACTCCGGTGAAGTTATGCCGCCAAGTATCAAGATCGGCGTGCTGGTATGGCACGGCGGCAATCTTGTTAGCGACCATCAGTGGGTGCGGTTCGGCTTTGGCACGATAAACATCAAACTCTTTTTTATAAAGTTCGTCGATTGTCTTATTAATGTTGAATGGCGGACTGCTAGGACGGGTTATCTTGAGCCGGACGTCGAGCCAGAAACAGCGCGGACATTGCATGAATAGTTCAATTTTAGAGCGTGACACCTTGAACGGTACGGTTTGGCCTGGTTGGTATGGTTGACTGCGTTCGCGAAAGTAGTTATTGGCCATTGACTATTTGGTCAGCTTTTTAAGTATTGCCAGTGTCTCAATATGCGGCGTTTTTGGGAAGAAGTTATAGATCTCGAACTTAGTTACTTTGTAAGTCTCTTCAAGCAGTTTTAAATCACGCGCCTGAGTTGCTGGATTACAGCTTACGTAGATGATCTGTGTCGGTAAAACGTCAAGTATCCGATTAATTACTTTTTGATGTAGTCCGGCCCGTGGTGGGTCGACGATAAGGGTCGCGTCGTTAGTAATATACTCAACGGCGGCTTCGGCCGTGGCGTGAACGACCTCGATATCTTTTTGACCGACATTTATCTTAGCCATGTCGACGGCCAGACCGTCAGTTTCGACGAGAGTTGTCGTGTTAGCTAAACTAAGTCCAATCGAGCCGACACCACTATAAAAGTCAGTTATTTTCTTAGCTGATTTGGTGGCCGTGGCAATCGATTGGACGGCCAGTTCAAAGACTGGCACATTGGCTTGAAAAAAACTGACTGGATCGTACTTCAAAGTGTTGCCGTTGATTTCATCAGTCAGCGTCGTTTCACCAATCTCGTAAAGTAATTTAGTCGGCACCGAAGCCGGACTTTTCGGGTTGGAATGGTAAACACGAAGGCCTTTCAGTTCGCTGGGCAAAGTTAACTTTTTGAAGCTTTCAAGCTTAACGAACAGAGCTGCGACGGTGTTGCCCTGCCCGTCAGTTCGAATCATCAGACTCTTAAGGTCACCGGCCCGGCCGTTCAATGCAGATAACTGTTCAGCTAACGCATTGGCGGCGGCGTCGATGGCTGGTAAGGCTAGTGCGCTGCCCGTGACAACCTGCTTGCCATGAGTGCCTCGCTGGTGCAGCGCCAAGTGGAGCCCGTCATCATCTCCCCAGAAACTGTATTCCATCTTGTTGCGGTAATGCCAGTCCTGTTGCCCGAAGATGACTTTAGTAACTTTAGGCAAGGTGACTTTCTCGTGTTCAAAAAGCTCTTTAACGATTTGTTGCTTGAATTTGTTCTCAGCGGCAAAGTTGACGATTTGCCATGGGCTAGTCGATAAGTAGTTGGCATCCCTTGGCTCGATACGTTCGGGCGACGCTACCATGACTTCCTCAGCAATAGCTTCAGCATAGCTTTTCTTCTGTTTGATAACTTGGACGCGAACCGTCTCACCTGGTAAAGCGTTCCAGACAAAGACTTTCTTGCCGTCGGCTAACTCACCGAGTCCTTGCCCGCCGTGAACTAACTTAGTAATCGATACTATTTCGTTAGGTAGTGGTTTAGTTGATTGATTACGTCTCATGCTGCGCCCCATTTCTTTAATTCCTTACTAAGTTGAGCGGGCGTATCGACGACAGCTAACGGGTGATGTTCCTTAAGTAATTCGGGTGCGTTGAAGCCCCATGTCACAGATACGCACGGCATGTTTACTTTGCGCGAACCTTCGATATCACGCGGTTCATCACCGACATATATACAGTCTTCGACTTTCAAATTTTCTTGGATCATTAATTCTCTTAAGCCTTTGGCTTTGCCATTTAAACCGATGCCTCCCTTAATATAGCTGAAATATTGGCTAAGATTTCGGGCATTCAAAACCCGGGTGACATTGACTTGGCTATTGGAGCTCATAACTAACAAATTGTAGTCAGACTCATGTAAATCTCTAATGACTTCTAGAATACCCGGAAAAACGATGACTTCATCGAGCCGTTTCGTCATCATGCGACGTCCGCGAATCAAAAGGAACGGCCATTGCCATTTTGGTAATTTAAGATCACGCGCGACATCTAAAAGTCGCATCTTGCGAAGTCGGACGATTTCTTCCGGTTGAACTAATATCGAGCGCTTGGTCAGTTCATGAGCAACTTCGATAGCCACCTTAAAACTGTCGACCAATGTGCCGTCGAAATCAAAAATAACCGTCTTCATCGTACTAGTCTACCTTATCTGGTCTAATTTAATGGCTGATATGGTACGTGGCACATACCGCGACCGGTTTTCTCAGTGAATTTCTGGTGATAATCTTCGGCATCGTAAAAAGTACTAGCTGGTGAGATTTCCGTTACGATCGGTTCATTCCAGTCACCTTGAGCAGTTTCTCGGGTGCTTTCAGCTGTACCTTTCTGAACATCGTTCAGAAAGAAGATGGCGGTCCGGTAGCTGTCTCCGTGGTCAGGGCCTTGATAATTCATCTGGGTCGGGTTATGCATTTTAAAAAACTGTCGACATAAATCTTCATAGCTAACTTGGTCGGGATTAAACTCAACTAAAAGTGCTTCGGCATGACCAGTTGTATGAGTACAGACCAAATCGTACGTCGGGTTTTCAGAGTGCCCGCCAGTGTAGCCCACTTTTGATTTAACTATGCCCGGAACTTGGTCAAAGTAATACTGGACTCCCCAAAAGCACCCAGCGGCAAAAATAGCGTTCTCTGTCATAACTTTATTATACTACGAACTCAGAAATGAGTTTATTCCAAGCCACGGATTTGGTCGTGATTTAGTCCGTAATAGTGTCCGATTTCGTGCCATAGTGTGTGGCGAATCTGCTCACTCAAGGCTGGCAGGCTGCCGGTATACCGTTCTAGAGGGCCTTTAAACAGTGTGATCTTATCCGGTAACGTCGGCGTTGTGCCTTGGCGAGAGGTCAGTGGTACGCCTTCGTATAAGCCCAATAATGTCTGGTCATGTCTGATTTCGAGTTGGGTAATTTGAGCTGGTGTCGGTTCCGGTTGCCAGACTATCGCAATATTCTTGATGTTCGTAACATGTTCGCCAGGTAGGCTTTCAAGACCGGCATTTATCATTGACTCAAACTGTTCGTCGGATACTCGCATAGCTAACAGACGCGCTTGTCCTCGAGTTCACACTCAGCGTGTTCATGATTCTCATAAGAATTAGCAAAACGCTCGTATACCATTCGATTCCATTCATCATTAGGTAAATCAGCTTCATGCATTTGGCGACTGACAGTCAACGACATACAGTCGTCGCCTAAGATTTCGAAGTCACTTGATACTACTGTAAATTTTGAAGTCAAATCCGGGGAGTGACTCAAAGCTATCCGGGATAATGAAATAGGATCAGAAAAGGATTCTTGAGTCCGAGGTGTCCAGCTGAAAGATAATCCCCCAGCACCCCATGGTGTCAGACCGGTAAGTTCTCGTCTGACGATGAACTCAGCCAAATCTAAAAAGCGCTCACGTAATGGTCTGGCCGTTAAGGATAGTTCCGGATGTGACATATTAAAACTTTACTTGAGGATAAATCGCCTTGGTAGTTTCATCAATTTCACTTCGAAGTTGAGCAAACGGCACACCTTCACGGGCGCTGACGCCTTCGAATATCCAAAAGACGCGCTCACTGAAACCAAGACCACAAGCTGGAGGCATGCCGTATTCGAGCATCTCGATAAAATCAATGTCGAGCATCATGGCTTCGTCATCGCCAGCGTCGCGCATTTGTTGTTGTTCGACAAAGCGCTGTAACTGCTCTTGCGGATCGTTCAGCTCACTGAAGCCGTTACATAGTTCGCTGCCGGCAATGACGGCTTGGAAACGCTGCGTCGTGTTTGGTCGTTCCGGGTTAATTTTAGCTAATGGACTGATAAACAGCGGTGTGTTGACGAGCCAGACTGGACCAGTAATGTCCTTACGGATATTTTTCCAGAGCTTATCGATGCCGCGTGAAATATTGTCAGTCTTAGCGACTTCCAAATTATTGGCTTTTAACGCGTTCTGGATTTGCGATATTTCTGTATCAAGGGGATTAATATCATAGCGATCCTTAATAGCTTGAACATAATCTAATTCCTCCCAATCTTTAGATAAATCTACTTTGTGTTGTCCGAGCGTAAACTGCAAGGTACCGAATGTATTTTGTAATACTGTGCGATATAAGTCTGTCATAAATTTAATACCGTCGCGCCAGTCGGCATAAGCCCAGTACCATTCCATGGCGACGTGTTCTGGTAAATGTTCGTCGCTATAGTTCTCGTTCCGGAAACGGGGTCCGATATCATAAACTTTTTCAAAACCGGCGCCGAGTAGTCTTTTCAGAGGTAACTCGTGACTGATCCGAAGATAAAAGTCCTGGTCGAGGGCGTCCATGTGGGTGACGAATGGGTTGGCATCGGCCCCGCCGGTAGTGTGTTCTAAGACTGGAGTATTGATCTCTACGAAATCATTTTGATTTAAAAAGTCTCGGGTAGATTGCCAGAATTTACTGCGACGGATAAACCTTTCGCGGACTTCTTTATTGACGTTCATGTCGACGTAGGGCCGGCGTAAGCGCTCTTCTTTGTTGGTAAAGCCATCTTGGCGGGTTGGCATCGGACGCAGAGATTTGGTTAGCAGGCGTAATTTATCAATCTGGACAGATTCTTCCCCGGTCTGAGTCTTGATGACTTGGCCGGTAGCTTCAATGAAGTCACCGGCGTCAAGTAAGCTTATATCGCTAATCATTAGCTCACTGTTACTGCGATCAGCTGTCGTCGCATCGTCATGCTTCCAAAACAACTGTAATTCAGCACTGTCGTCTTCAATGACGACGAAGGCGATCTTACCGAACTTACGAATGCCGGTTATCCGACCAACGACAGTCACGGACTGCCCTTCCAAGGCTGAGAAGTCAGCTTTGACGGCTTTAGTCATGTGACTACGCGTAGAATTAGCCGGGTAAGGATTAATTCCTAAGGCTTTTAAATCCTCGAGTTTGCGAAGTCGTTCATCGCGCAGCTCTTTTAGTGTGGCCATGATTAATCGATTGCAACTAAGTCGTAAGAAATAGACTCAACCGGAGTCTTAATTTCGACAATGTCACCAACTTTTTTGCCGATTAGGGCTTTTCCAATTGGTGATTCATCGGAAATCTTGCCTTCTAATGGATCTGCTTCGACAGTACCGACAACCTGGAACTCTTTGTTGCCTTTTGCGCCTTTAAGAGTGACCTTAGAGCCAAGTTGAACCTTGTTACCATTCTTTGGTTTTTCAATGATCTCGACGTTCATCAAGATGTTGTGTAGTTCACTTATCCGGTTTTCATTGCGTTCTTGTTCAGCTCGAGCACTCTGATATTCCGAGTTTTCTGATAAGTCGCCAAGTTCACGAGCGCTACGGATAGACTCAGCGACGTTGGTTCGCTTAGAAATTAAATGATCATGTTCCTTTTGAAGTTCGTCGACACCAGATTGGGTAAGTCGAAATAATTTTTTCATTGTCAGATTTCCTCCTTAAATATCACCCGTTCTGTTATTACCCGTCGATAAGATACAGACATTATAGCAACGACGATCCTGGAATACCTAGCATTTCGGCAAGAGACTCTCGGGATAGGAGGCTAGCGTCTGAACTAGTCCGAGCTTTGTACTCAAAGTTACCGTTAGCCAGCGTTTTTTCGCTTAGGACTATCCGGTGTGGGATCCCCATCAGATCAGCATCGCCAAATTTCTGGCCTGGTCGAATATCGCGGTCATCATATAGTACACTAGTGCCCGCCCCTGTCAAGCGATCATATAACTCGTCCGCTGCTTTAACGACCTCCTCACTATTACCAAGTCGAGCTAAATAGACTTCGGCTGGCGCGATATTTTCGGGCCAAACCAGCCCTTTGTCGTCGGCGAAGTGCTCGGCAATCAGGCCGACTAAGCGACTTGGTCCGATGCCGTAACTGCCCATGAACACCGGGTGAATTGCACCATCTTCACCAGTAAAATTTAGTTTCAAAGCATCGGAAAATTTAGTTCCTAGAGTAAAAATGTTACCAACTTCGACAGCAGTCATCTCGGTTAGTTCAGCTTTATTTATACCTAAATCTGCCAAAACTTCATCGTTGTAAACTTCTTTGTTGATCGCGAGCTTTTTGCCTTCGTGAACATAAATCGTATCCTCGCCAACCGGACTGACAGTTTGGTATTCATGACTATACTTAGAAAAGCTGCCGCCACTCGCAAAAGTCTTGTAAGTGACGTCACCTAAGCCTAAACGGTCAAAGACTTTTGAATAAGCTGTCGCTACCCGCTCGTAGAATTCATCATGTGACGCTTGATCGGGACTGAATGAATACAAGTCTTTCATTAAGAATTCACGACCGCGCATCAAGCCACTCTTGGCTCGCAGTTCGTTCCGAAATTTGGTCTGAAATTGATAAGCATAAATCGGTAGGTCCTTATAGCTGGTGACGAATTGTCGCATCAGATTAGTCAGCGGCTCTTCGTGAGTCGGCGCTAAGCCTAATTCTCCGCCGCCAGCCAGTTTCGTCTTGAACCAGACATCGATTACATCATCATTCCAGCGGCCAGTCGTGTCCCAGACTTCTTTGGCTTGTAAGGCCGTTAGGCTGATTTCTTGGCCGCCAATATCATCCATTTCTTCTCGAACGACTTGAACGACGTTATCGAGGACTTTCTTACCTAAAGGCAAGTAAGCGTAAACGCCAGCCATTTCTTTGTGGATGAAGCCGGCTTGAATTAGCAATTGGGCATTGCGGGAGGTCTCATCGGCTGGAACGTTTTTAGTCGTCTTCGCAAATACTTTTGATAATCTCATATTACTTGTTCCCCGCCTTTAATTTGCCCTTATTGTACCCTAGCCGACCTTAAAGATGAATAAGGCGAGGAAAGCGATGCCGTTCTTGATTGAGTGTAGCGTGACACTAGCCCATAAACTGCCCGTTCTTTCTCGGAGATAAATTAAGAACAGTGACAGGACAAAAGTATCTATGGCAGCGATATATAACGGTCCCCCAGAGCCACCACCAGCCAAGTGAGCGGCGCCGAACAGTAAACTTGTTATAAGGGCCGCCAAAACTATCGGAAAAGCTTTTTTCAGCGAAGAATATAAGAAACCTCGGACCATGATTTCTTCAATTAGGGGCTGCAGGAGGACTAGCACTAAGAAAGTGGCGGCTAACGGCCACAGCCCCTGGACATTATCAAAACCGATCTCTTGTTTCTGATCAGTGTCCAGCCCGGGAAAGAATGCACTGATGGCAATCGTGACTAAGAAAAATACAGCGTAATAAGGTAGCACCGCTAATAAGCCATAGCCGAAATCCCTCAGCCGCGGCCGCTTTAAGCCGATAGTTCGAAATGTTGATTTGTAGTATTTAAGGAATAAGTATAGCCCGATGATAACGATGATCTCGGTAAGTAAGACGTAGCCGAACTGGACGTAAACCAAATAGTTGATGTATATCAGCTTGATTTCAGTTTCTGATGCACCAGTAAAACCAAAGTACAGCGCGAAGACTAGCCCTCCTAAAAGTTGAGCTAGAAAAAACAAGGCTATTATAAATATTACCCCGGCAAAAGAATTCCAACGTATTTCGTTGTTAGCTAGCGACGTATCAGCTGTCGCCACTTCGCCGTTGCGCTTGAACCTCATCAAAAGAAACGTTTAACGTCGACGAAAGTTATCAACGCAATCAGGCCTAATAAGATAAAGAATCCTGTAGCATTGATGACTTCTTCACGCTTATTGCTTAGTGGCTTCTTAAAGATACCGCGGGAAATCAAGGTCATCCATAATCGTCCACCGTCTAAAGCTGGAATCGGCAAGATGTTCATGATAGCTAAGGTCAGAGAGATAATAGCAATGATGAACAGCATGAACTGCGGGCCGAGGTCACTGCCTGATTGCAAAATAAAGAAGATGCCGACTGGGCCGGAGACCTGACTGCTGGCGGCTTCCTGCCCATTTTGTCGAGCCGGTGTGTTACCGGTCACGATGCCGGCAATGATACTGCCCAACCCAGAGACGGCTTTGCCGAGTCCTTCAAGTGTCAGTTGGGTTATCTGAGCGCTAAGACCGACTGCGACTACCGGTGCTGACCAGGTTGAGCGCTGCAAAGTGAAGTCAGCTGGCGTGACACCAAGGTACCCCTTAGGTTTATCAGTTTTTAAGCTGGCTTCGACTTCATCCGATGACCGCAGATTAGCTGTCGTGAAGTTAGTTTTGCCATCCCGCTCATATTTGATGACATATTCCGATGCTTCGGCCGCTTTGGTCGATAACCGGAGTTGCTCTGGGGTCTTTAAGTCCTTGCACGTTTCATTAGTAATCCCACAAGACAGACCACCGACACTTAAGATTTGGTCACGAGCTTTCAGGCCGGCTTTTTCAGCTGGAGAGCCAGGCTCGACGGCTGCAATATAGATGACCTGCTTGGAAACCTTCGTGTCACTAGCGACCGTAAATTGGTTGTCGATAATTTTTGGGATGCCGACGATAGCTAATAGCGTAAAAAGAATCAACGCTGTTATCAGGTTCATGAAAACACCGGCGACCATAATCTTGGTCTTAGTTTTCAGACTGGCGGCACCAAAGCTGCGTGGTTCGGTATCACTGTCGTGTTCGCCTTTTAATTTGACGAAGCCGCCGAGCGGCAAGAGGTTGATCGTAAAGTCCCAACCACCCTTCATGCGTTTTTTAAATAAGCGAGGTGGGAAGAATATACCGAATTCTTCGACATCTACCCCGCCCCGACGGGCAGCAATGAAGTGGCCGTACTCGTGGATGACGACTAAACCGATAAATAAAATAATTCCTATGACTAACAAAAATACTGACATATTCGTTTATTGTATCAAGAATTCAACAACCTCGTATACTGCTAAAAATATTACAGTCGGCTATTAATTTTAGTTGTAGGATTCAGTTATTAATATCAAGGAGTTACTGATATGGCAGATTTAGATAATAATCGCGACCGAGTTATCGAACGACCGAGAGAAACGGTAGTGGTCCAAGACCGCTCCCGCCGTAGCGTCTGGCGCTGGTTAATTCCGTTACTAATCTTATTAGCTATAGTGATTGGTCTGTACATAGTCTTGTCACCTGAAAACGAGGACGCTATGATAAATACGCCTGACACAGTCAATATCGACACACCGAATATCGATGCACCGAACGTCGACGTCGACGTTAATCGGACCGATAATCCTGATACTGCTCAATAAACTAAATCGACATGACTTCGCGCTCTTTGGCTGCACTTGCAGCCTCGAGCTCGGATCGTGACTTAGTCATGGCGTCATCGATTTGTTTTTCAAGTCGTTTGGCGTCATCCTCACCGATGTCTTTATCTTTCTTAGCTTTGCTGACAGCGTCAAAAGCGTCATGACGAGCATTGCGTAAGCGGACCATGGCATCTTCTTGTTTAGTGCCTATTTGTTTAGCTATTTCCTTGCGGCGCTCTTCCGTCAAGGCTGGAATCGGAATGCGAATGACTCGGCCATCATCAGTCGGATTCATACCTAAACTTTGGTTGTTGCGGATAGCCGTCGCAATGGCTTGCAGGTTCGATGGATCAAATGGTGCGATTTGCAATAGCTGAGCCTCAGGCGCAGACACGGTCGCCATTTGATTAAGTGGCGTCTGCACGCCATAGGCCTCGGCCGTGACACCATCGAGCATGGCGGCACTAGCTCGCCCAGTACGGAGACTTTTTAAATCATTTTGAAAGTGTTCAACGGATTGCTTGAACTTAGTTTGGGCCTGGGTAACGATATCATTTGGGTTCATGTGTATTCCTTTTACGCTGTCTTAACTTTAACAGACAAAGCAATTATATTTTTGGAAAGTCTAAGACTATGGCTGGACGAAAACCCAAATATGGGCGGCCGGCTCCGGTTGACCGCAAGTCTCTATCAACCAATTGCTGAGGGCTAATATTAGTTTTTAGACCATCGGCATCAACTATGTAGAATCCATTACGAGGTGTCTTGTCTCCAGTTATGACGGTCATCGATTTACGGTACGACAGACTTCCTCTGTCATCGACATCTGATCTAATAAATTCTCTTTTTAATTCAAAATCCGGGTTAGAAATGTTAGCCACGCTGATTGCATCATACACACTTAGTGTCATTCCCTCGCGCACGTCATATGTCTGATTGGCGACTCTGACTTCAAAGTCAGTATCAAGTCCCTCATCGACCAGATTAAATGGTTCCTGGTCCCATTCGCCCTTTATTGAGTAGCCGACGTCGCCAGCATACGCAACGATTAGTTTATCGTCTGATTGTAGCAGTGCAAATTCGTTATTATTACGATAATGCGAAATTGCCCGATATTTCAAATCAAGTGCCACCGTTGCGCTAAGTACTAAGTTCTTAATTGCCTTAAATTGTTCGCGTTGTTTTCTTGGCATCAGACCAAAATCACCGGCCGTGGCACTATTAGCGTTGAGGTTGATTAACTCAACGTCTTTCAAATTTGCTGTTGCTTCAGTCAATGCCGGGTCACCGACGCTATTTTCACCGATAAGTAGTCCGGCAGCTTCCATTAAGCTTTGGTATTTATGATTTCTGTAAACTTCTCCGGACTGGGACTGGTCATAGGCCATATTTGCGGCGATAGCCACGTCTAAGCCAGCCTCGAGCGAAAGCTGTTCTATTGAGCCGTCTGAAAAGTTGTGCTTATTTTTCATAGGGACTTACCCTATCATCTTTAACAGGATAAAGCTAATCTAAGCTACTTCGCCTAAGGCAATACGGCTAAAGCGGCGGACGACGACGTTTTCATTCATTAAAGCGGCTTGAGACTTAACATACTCGCCAATCGTCACATCCGGGTTCTTAATGTATGGTTGATCCATTAAGCAGCGTTCCGCAAAGTGCTTTTTTATCTGGCCTTCGACAATTTTATCAACCATATCGGCCGGCTTGCCGTCAGCAATTGCCTTTTCAGTGAACTCAGTCTTAACTTTGGCAGATTCTTCAGCTGGAATTTCATCGGCCGAAACGAATAGAGGAGCACTGGCTGCGATATGCATAGCAACATCTTTAATCAAAGCGCCAAAGATCTCGCCACGGGCGACAAAGTCAGTTTCACAGTTAATCTCAACGGTTACTCCAATACGGCCGTCATGGTTATAACTACCGATCAGACCTTCACGGGCTTCTTTTTCACCACGCTTATCGGCCTTGGTCAGGCCTTTTTTGCGCATAGCTTCTAGAGCCTTATCGAAATCACCGTCGTTTTCAGCCAATGCAGCTTTAGCATCTGTCAGACCGACACCAGTTAAATCTTTTAAGCGTTTAATCGTTTCAATATCTACAGCCATGAGAGTCTCCTTTTGAATTGTTTAGAAATAGTAACTATTACTTAAGCTTTTGCTTCTGCTTCAGTCTTGTCTTCAGGTTTCTTAGCTTTAGCCTTGCCTTCAGCAACAGCTGCGGCGACGTAGTCAGCAATCAACTGAATAGTCTTGATGGCGTCGTCGTTTGCTGGGATTGGGTATTTAACAGTGCTAGGGTCGGCATTGCTATCAGTAATTGCCACAATCGGCGTACCCATCTTGGTCGCTTCGCGGACCGCATTCGTATCGTGAGTGATGTCGATGATAAAGACAGCGCCGAGTTTGCTGTTCATGTCCTTGATACCACCGTAAAGACGATTCATCTCATCAATTTCTTCTTGGAAACGTTGAATCTCGAGCTTGTTGTATTTATTAGCGAGTTCGCCGTTGCCCATGCGTTCTTCAAGACTTTTTAAGTGCTTTACACGGCCACCGATGGTGTTGTAATTAGTTAGCATTCCGCCAAGCCAGCGCTCTGTAACGAATGGCATATTAGTATCTTCGGCTAATTTCTTAACGATGTCTTGAGCTTGGCGCTTTGTGCCGACCATGAGGATCTGCTTGCCGGCAGCAGCAGTATCACTGATGAAGTTCAGCGCAGTGTCTAAATTGGTTACCGTCTTAGTCAGGTCAATGATATGAGTACCATTCCGCTTGCTGTGGATGTACTGGGCCATTTTTGGGTGCCAGCGGCTGGTTTTATGTCCGAAGTGAGCTCCGGCTGCTAATAAATCTTTAATGTCGACGTTTGTCGCCATGATGTGTCCTTTCTCTTTGCATGGGTGCCCGATTGGTCCTACACGGATGACAATCAGGAGGATTAGTTCCCAAGCTGCTTAATTTATATCCCCTTCAGTTTAACAGATACGCCGGGCTTATTCAATAGAGTCGGCGTGCGCTATGGCAACGGCACCCACCAAATGGATAAGTTGCTCTTTATGTGAGCTAACATACTTGCCACCGACTTCGACCCAACGGCCGTTGTCTTTCATTTCCGAATTCACTCGCATATTGCCTTTGAGCCCCGTTGCCGTGTGAATAGCTAGTATCTTCGACTCCGGATCATCTTCATCAACAGGTTGAGTCCGGTCCATACCGACATAGACTTCCCTGTCGTAGTCGCCAAGACGTCGATAGCTACCATACCGAAGCTGTTCGCCAAAACTCTGCATAGCCGTCGTGGCCAGCTCGGACATCAGCTTGTCTTTTATGGATGGCCAGACTATAGCTGACTCTACCCGATATGATCCGTTGAGCGACGGTTCCGTCTCAATTTCATTAAGTCGGTAAACACCATCAATTTGTTGGTTTTTGCGTTGAGCCAGACAACCCCACTCAAGTAGGCGGACGTACGGTTTAAGGTAAGCGTCATGGGCAGACGCTGGTCGGCGGCCGACTTTTTTAGCCAGTAAGGTAAACGTCTCGGTTCGTGATTCATGATCAATCCTGATATCCGGACATCGCTGTAAATAATTGTAAAGTTCATTAAAACCGGCTCGATCGGTCAGTTCTCTCAAAGACTTTTGTTCAAATGTAGCCGATAACAAAGGCTGGTCAACTGTTTCACCTATACGAATCTTCATTGCATGTATTAAACCCGTCTTGCGATAACTTTACAATCGGTCGTTCAAGACTCAGCAAGAATAGTCCTACGTATTGACCTAGGGCTAACAGAGGTGTATACTGGTTTTGATTATACAAAAGTTGACTGCGTCGTTGCTCAGCGCTAACCAACTCATTAACTCGAGCCATAGGATTAACAATGCGTAAAGATATTCACCCTGATAATTACCGTCATGTCGTCTTCGAAGACTTGAACAACGGTGCCCGGATTTTAACCCGTTCGACAGTTCAAGCTGACGAAACGACCAAGTGGGAAGACGGCAACGAGTACCCTCTTGTCAAAGTCCACATCAGCGCCGCCAGTCACCCGTTCTTTACTGGTGAAGAGCGTATCCTTGATATTGAAGGTCGCGTTGATAAATTTAAAGCCCGCGCAGCTGCCGGTGCCGCCAACAAAGACAAGCGTGTCGCCCAGGCTAAGAAAGCCGCTAAGCGTACTGCTGCTAAGATTGAAAAGGCTGAAACAGCTGGCAACGCTAAGTTGTCTGCTACCGCTAAGTCTGAAAGCCCAGCTGCCGCTAAAGTTTAATGACCGTAACGAAGAAACGGACCGCGTCTATGTACGGGGTCCGTTTTTTATAGGATACTAACTGTATATGGATGCCAAAGAACAACAACTACGGGTCGAACTGGCCGAACTGGACACTAAATTAGCTGATCCCTCGATTTACAGTGAACCTAGTTATCCGAAAGTTGCCAAGCGGAAGAGTGCCGTCGACGACTTACTGAGTTTATTCGACACCAAAAAGCGGCTGCAAACAGAGAAAGAATTAGCCCAGGAAATGGTCAACGGACCGGATGCCGAACTGCAGGAAATGGCCCGGCTAGAAGTCGCTGAATTAGACAAGCAACTGGCTGGCACGGAAGCAAAACTGATCGAGGCTTTGACGCCGACCGATCCAAACAATGAACGCGACGTCATCATCGAAATCAGGGCTGCTGCCGGTGGGGACGAGGCCAGCTTATTTGCCGGTGAATTATACCGGATGTATTCCCGCTGGGCCGAAGTCCACAATTTTAAGATTGAATTATTAACCGAATCCGCTAACGAAGTCGGTGGCTTCAAAGATATTACCTTTGCCCTGCGTGGCGTCGAGGCTTACAAGCAACTAAAGTTTGAAGCGGGCGTCCACCGCGTGCAACGGGTTCCCTCTACAGAAAGCCAAGGCCGCATCCATACCTCGACCGTAACCGTGGCCGTCTTACCGGAAGCCGAAGAAAACGACATTGAAATTAACCCGAATGATTTACGAATCGACGTTTACCGCTCCGGCGGTCATGGCGGTCAGTCAGTCAACACGACTGACTCGGCTGTACGGATTACTCACATGCCGTCCGGTTTGGTCGTATCAAACCAAGATGAGAAATCGCAGATCAAGAACAAGGCTAAAGCTATGAGTGTTTTGCGCTCCCGCTTACTACAGATAAAGATCGACGAGGAAGCTCAGCAATTGTCGGATGCCCGCAAAAAGCTCATCGGGTCGGGCGACCGTTCTGAAAAAGTCCGGACTTATAATTTCCCACAGGATCGGATAACCGATCATCGCATCGGCTATAGCCGCAGCAATATTCCAACAGCCCTAGCCGGCGATATCGATGACTTGATTGCTGCCCTTTTAGCAGCCGAACACGAACTTTTAAGTAGCGAATAATGCTAGTTGATTATTGGTTGCGGACGGCAACTATGTACTTGCAGAGCCGCGGGATAACGACGGCTCGGCTGGACTGTCTGGTTCTTCTAGAAGATACTTTGCGTATCCCGCGAGCCAAACTTTTAGCGGAACCGGAGACTGAAATGAAAGCCGGTCAAATTGAGCAGCTCAAAAAGTTACTCAATCGTCGAGCCAAACATGAACCTTTAGCCTACATTCGCGGACGGACTGAATTTTATGGTCGGGACTTCAAAGTCGGTCCAGGCGTGCTAGTTCCTAGACCAGAAAGTGAGACGATAATCGAATTGCTTTTGAGACTACCAGAACTACAGCGCATGCCAAATTCTGATTCTGCTAAGCAACGTGTATGGAAGATAGCTGATGTTGGTACGGGAAGCGGTGCCTTGGGCATCACCGCGGCGTTAGAGCTGCCTTACTGCCAAGTCGAACTACTCGACATAGACAAGTCAGCACTGGATATTGCCAAAACTAATGTTGTTTTGCATACATCACCTGTATTAGTCACATTAAGCAATTTACTAGAGTCGCCGCAACAACAAAACGATATCCTACTATGTAACTTACCCTATGTACCAGATGATTATGAAATTAATAAAGCAGCTGGCCATGAACCGGCTATAGCCCTCTTTGGAGGCAAAGACGGCTTGGATCTGTACCGTAGTTTCTTTAACCAAATTGGTACGATTACTAATAAGCCGTTGTATATATTAACTGAAGCCCTTCCAGCCTCGCACGATGATTTATCAATTCTTGCCAGAAAGTCTGGTTATAATTTAGAAAAGTCACAAGATTTCGTACAGCTTTTTGTTTACAAAAGTAGGTAAGCTCCCTACATATATCGTACACAATTTTGTGACTGATCATTGCTCTATGTATCTACGTACTAAAGGTCGCCAGTTGAACCGAGCGTCAAGTTAACTTTCTGGTTTTTGCCATCACGGGAGACTGTCAGTTCAATTTTCTCACCGGGCTGGAAAGCTCCGAGTAAACTTGTGAGGCTGTTTCGTTCGTTAATGGCTTTGCCGGCGACACGCGTAATGACGTCGCCCGGTTTCAACCCGGCTTTGGCAGCTGGGCTGCCCGCCAAGACCGGCGACGCCTGCCCCTCAACGGCTGGTAGTACGTAGGCGCCTGACATGACGGATAACTTTTCTTGCTTAGCAAGATCGGCCGTCAGCGGGATGTAGCGGACGCCGATAAATGGTCGGACGACCTTACCATTCTTAAGGACCTGAGTAATCAAACCCTTGATGTCATTTACTGGAATTGCAAAGCCTATGTTCTGGGCATTGCCCGCTACAGCAGTATTAATACCGATGATCTGTCCGTTCAAGTTTACGAGCGGTCCACCGGAATTTCCTTGGTTAATAGCAGCATCAGTTTGGAATAAGTTATCTAGACTTTCAACGTCCGCGCCTGAGCGACCGCCATCGGAACTGGCTTGGACACTGCGGCCGAAGCCGGAAATTATTCCGCTAGTTACGGTATTTTGAAACCGACCAAGGGCATTGCCGATAGCAACGACATCGTCGCCGACTTGTACGCGGGAGGAATCACCTATCTTTGCTGGTACCAGTTTCTTGCCTTCGGCGTCATTAATCTTTAGGAAAGCGATGTCTAAAGAGTCCGACTGGCTGGTTCGACCGATGACGCTAACGTCCGTTAATTCGGTTCCATCGCTAAGCGTAATACTGACTTCGTCAGTTCCCTCTGGTACGACATGCCGGTTCGTAATGATAACACCTTCAGTATTGATAATGAATCCTGTCCCGGCAGCCGACTGTGTCGGAGCTGACGGCATGACGCCGAAGAATTGTTCAAGCTCTGGAGGAATGTCAGGCGAATCAGCCGTGACTGTTACGTTGACACTGACGACGCTTGGTCCGACGAGCTTGGCTATTTGGCTGATCAATTGGCTCTCTTGGGTTACCAGCTTTTTTTGACCCAGCGAAGTGCCATCAGCAAAACTTGCGGCAGCTCGGCGACTTTCTAGCCAGCCTCCGGCAATACCGCCAAGTACGGCAGTCAGTAAGAAGGCCGTGGCCAGTAAACCGCTGCGGATGCGTCCGGTCTTTGGTACTTTAGGCATGGCCGGTCGCTTGATTTCCGGCATGGTCAGAGTTACGCTGCGACGAGGTGCGGTCGTAGGCTCGGTTTTTAGATCTTTAGTCGTTTCTAAATCGGTCATTTGTCCTCCACTGGTACTGTATCTAGTGTAACACTAAGTTAGACGGCCTTATCGCCCCAGTCAGAGAATGTCAGGACAACGAGGACGACGGCAATCATGACAAAGATGAATTGGCGCTTCAAATCTTTGTTTAAGCGACTATGGTGATCTAAATAATACAAGGCAGCCATACCGTATCCAAGTACACTAAGTAATAAAGCTGGGAGCGAGATGTCTTGGACAAAGAGGAGCCAGTGGCCGAGCAGCCAGGCTATGGCAGCGCCGAAGTAGCCCCAGGTATAAGCCAATAATCGGGCGTACGGTTCATTGAAACTATCAAAGAAGTGCCGCGCGGATAAGAAACAAATTAGTCCCGTTATGAACGTCAGACCCAGCAAAGGTCCGGACGACCAAGTTAAATAAAGTGCCATCAAACCGACGAACTGACCTATGCCTGCTTGAAGCGAGGTAAACAACAGACTGCTACGGGGTTTTATAACAATAAGCCAGAAACCATAACCGATGGCAATCAACAGCTGGAACAGTATGGAGTCGGGATTGTTGCTCATAAATAAGACAACTGCGACGCCGACTATGATATCAATGGAATTGGCCCGGATATTAGCCGCCCAGAACCTGGGTCGGACAGCGAACATCCGCCATTTACTGAGTATTACCATGATTAAGGCTAACGGTGCGAATTCAAGACGAACTAAAATGAACACCGCGATCGGCAGCGTGACCAATAATAGGATGTGGAAAATGTTGGCGAAACCGGTAGCCGGCTTAACCTTGGTTAATAGTGGTCGAATCATTCCCTACTATAATAACAAAATCGGCGCCATTTGGCAGTATTGTCGCATCTGGTAATTTAGTGACGACAGTGACACCGTAACGTTGTTCGAGGTAGCGCTGGGTGTATTTCTTGGTCCCACCTGATAAATCGACTATGACAGTCTGGGCATAACCTTGAGTCGGAGCATTACCAGTTCCAGTGATTGAGTAACCATATGACTTTAGGACATCGGCTTGCTTGCTAGCCAGACCAGGCACGGTCGTGCCGTTGTAAACTTGGATCTTAGCTGATTCCTGTTGCAAGAATGGATCCTTTAACTGAGCTCGGACATAGGTCTGAATGGCCACGTAGTCGAACTGACCAGCTTTTGGCTGTACGACCGATTGACCATTAACGTTAGCCGTTGTAATGAAATTATTGGGCGCGTCGGCTAAGCCGATCGAGTTTACTTTTGTGTTGTCGATATTCTTGATAATTTGAGCCAAGCGGGCGGCATCGGCTAAGCCAAGGTCGGTCTGGACATTACTTCCAAAGGCAGTCGCCAGACTAGACAGCTTAGCTGGGTTTGTCAGCGTGCCGAGGGTGTTGACCTGCTCTTTCAGGGCCAGTAAGACAGCGCGTTGGCGTTCCGAACGGGCAAAATCATTACTGGTTTGGCGGGAACGACTGTACTGTAGGGCTTTTTTACCATCAAACTTCTGGATTCCAGCTCGGGCAATGACTGGGTCGCGGTTATTTTCCCATGCCATCGTTGGATCGATCAAATCAGCTGGAACATTCACGGTGACGCCACCGACGGTGTCAACGGCTTGTTTAAAGGCATTAAAATCAACGATGACGTTGTAGTGAATCGGCACACCGATGACACCTTCGACGACTTCGTCGACAGCAGCAAAGCCAGCTAAGGTCGCCTTAGGATCAGAATTATCATTGGTAATTTTGCCTAAGTACTTATATTTACCACTTTCCCAAATCGCGTTGATTTTAGTCGGACCGGCATCAGGAGCCTTGACCCAGAAGTCGCGTGGCAAGCTTAATAGTGTCGCTGTGTTATTGACGGGGTCGATGCTGGCGAGCATCAGCGTGTCAGTCAGGTCAGGCGCTTCATGTGAGCCGCCGCCACGACCTAACAATAAGACGTTGATCCGGCCGTCGCCTTCACCCTTTAATAATTCCGGTGTCACGTTCTCAGTCAGTGCCGCAGCCGATGACGTGCCGCCATTGAAGACTTTTTTAGCTTTCAGGAAACCTTGCGAGACTAAGACTCCGCCGACAGCGATAACGAGGATTGCAGCGGCGGCTGAACCGCGAATAGCCCACTTGCGATTGGTTTGCCACTTACTTTTAAGGACCTTGGTTGCACTGAATTTTTCGGGACTAGCTTCGCCAGGGACAGCCATATCAATCGGTAAACGACGATTTGGTAAACCGTCATTTGGGGTTTGGTCGGCTGCTATCGCGGCTTGGACAGCGGTTCGCGCGATTGGCAAAGGTTGGATCGGACTTGGATTAAGGTTTTGCATTAGTGCAAGGTTAGTAGGGCGCTGTGGTTGAACTTGTTGCAATTGCTGCAAGCGTTGCATCTGCTGAGCTTGTTGGACGTTGACTTGATTCGGCTGAGCAATCGGGCCGATAGGCTGGGCGGCAAGCTGCTGAACTGGAGTAGCTGGACGGAAATCGGACATCGGGTTCGTTAAACTAACCGATCGAGCTACTGGTGCTCCTCGGTAATCTGTTGTTTGTTGGCGTCTTGTTTGTGTTTCACGCCGCTTAAATCGCGAACTATCCATCTCTTGTGGTGCTAGTATAACGCGTTTACGCTTAAGCTGTAAACCGCTAAAGATTATTTAACAACGTCAGGCCATCATTATGCTATAGTTGGGGTCGATGGACCAAAACAATGACTCATATAATAAACCGCTCGAATTTCAGCCACCACCACTGAAAAAAGACCCGTCCGGCTGGCGTGATTTCTTATCGACTGTCGGTATTTTAGCAGCTGCTTTCGCTGTTGCCCTTCTAATGATTGCCTTCGTTTTTCGGTCATATCAAGTCGATGGCCCGAGCATGCAAACGACGCTGCAAAACCAAGATAAATTGATTATATGGAAGGTACCCCGGACTTGGGCTAAGTTGACCAATAACACTTGGATTCCAAATCGCGGCGATATAATCGTATTTACGGAAACTGGTTTGGGCCAATATGGCCGCGAAGATACTAAACAACTAATAAAAAGAGTTATCGGCCTACCTGGCGACCGGGTCGTCGTCAAAGATGGCGGTATCTTGGTTTTTAATGATGAAAACCCAGATGGTTTTAACCCTGATACTAAACTTGGTTACGCCTACCCTGGATTTCCTCAGACTTCCGGCGATATTGATGTCACCATTCGTGAAGGCCAACTTTTTGTTAACGGCGACAATCGCCCAGATTCCTTAGATTCCCGTTCCTTTGGTCCGATAAATGCTGATCAAGTCGTTGGAAAACTAGTCTTAAGACTCTTCCCGATCAATCAAGCGCGTTCGTTTTAGCCTAGCAGGCTGATGATTCTTTGAAGTTCTTCGTCAGACTTGAAGCTGATCTCGAGTCGGCCACCGTTGGCCATACGCTTGACTTGAACCGGAGCGCTTAAACGCTTGCTTAGCTTTAGAGTTGCCGGAGTTTCGGTTGCAACTCGTTCCTTAGCGGTCTTATTTTCCGTGACGCCCTGTTTAAGGCTCGAGACATATCGCTCGGCTTGGCGGACGCTCCAATCGTGAGCGATGATTGATTCTAATAATGCGACTTGGTGTTTAGCCTGGTCTTTCAGCGCTAGGATTGTGCGAGCGTGGCCTTCGCTGATTTGCTTTGATGTGAGCGCTTTTTGAGCTGCTTCCGGTAATTGCAGTAGTCGGACCATATTGTTGACCGTGCTGACGGCTTTACCTAGTCGTTTAGCAATCGCGTCGTAAGGTACGGAAAATTGTTCATGCAGTCGCGCCAGGCTGACAGCTTGTTCGAGTGGACTTAGGTCGACGCGTTGAACGTTCTCAACTAAGGCAATCTCAATTTGTTCAAGTTCTTTTAAGCTCCGGACCAAAGCCGGTATTGTTTTTAGTCCAGCTAATTTAGCGGCGCGCCAACGGCGCTCACCAGCGACGATTTGGTATTTGTTATTACCAGTTGGCCGGACGACTAATGGCAGTAGGATGCCATGGACTCTTATAGATGAGGCTAACTCCTCAAGGGCGACCTCGTCGAAATGACGACGTGGCTGATCGGGATCAGCTTCGATGCTATTGATGGCTAACTTTTGAATCCGCTCTTCGCTAGTACTCGTCAATAAGGTTTTGTCGAAGGTGCTTGGCAGAAGAGTTTCAAACCCTCGGCCTAACCCACGTTTTGGTGTTTCGCTCATGCTTAAAATATAGCACGCTTCCCTTAAAACTACACTAGTTTACTGTTAGGAATCGGTCCGAAACTTAATTGTTAAGTGCGGGCTAGGATTTCTTTGGTCAAAGCTTTATAAGATCGGGCACCTTTGCTCCATTTGTCGTGCTCGTAGATGGTTTTGCCATAGCTTGGGGCTTCGGCTAAGCGGATGTTACGTGGGATGACGGTCTTGAACAAGTTTTCACCGAAGTATTTTTTGACCTCGTCCCGTACCTGTTCGCTGAGGCTGGTCCGCTTGTCATACATGGTTAGGACGACACCGAGCATCTCTAAATTTTGATTCGTACTGTGTTTAACGGCTTGAACGGTGTTCAATAATTGACTCAGTCCTTCCAGCGCGTAATATTCGGCTTGGACCGGCATCAAGACTAATGAAGCCGCCGTTAAGGCATTAATAGTAAGTAATCCAAGTGATGGCGGACAATCAATGAGGATGTAATCATAATCAGCTAATTCTAAGACTTGCTGCAAAGTATACTCACGGCGCTCACGTTCAACTAGTTCGATTTCGGCTCCGGCCAAATGTGTGTTGGCCGCTACGACATATAATTGTGCGACATTTGTTTCTAGCACAGCTTTGGCTAAAGGTTGGCCTTGGCACAAAAGTTCATAAGCCGAAACAGCTTGATATTTATCTAGTCCTAGTCCGCTAGTCGCATTTCCTTGGGGATCGAGGTCAAAGAGCAAGACAGACTTGCCGGCCGCGGCCAGTCCAGCGGCCACATTTACAGTCGTGGTCGTTTTACCCACACCACCCTTTTGATTCACAACTGCAATTATCGTTTTAGTCATATTAGATATTCTAAGTATACCACTGCTACGTAACCACAAGCACTACAATAGTAATAATCTAATTAGCCTTTGAGTACTAGCCGTACAGTACTAGTTAACAGATAAAGAAAAACGCCAGTTTGGACCTGGCGTCTATATAATAACTTTTTGTTTTTGTAGTACTTTAACTAATCATACGAATCTAAATAACTTATCGCTTAGAATCATTTTTCTCAATTCTTCCTGATGTTTTCTTTCAACTCGATAATTGCTTCAGTAATCGGTCGTCTTGCTGTTTTTTTTCTTTTTTCATTTTGTTTGTCCTGTTTTTATTTTAGATAAGATTTTTTATACATGATTCGGAATCTGTTACGGCGAGGCGCCGAAGGTTCCGATTGATGCTGGTGGTCTTATTGTGTTCATTTCGTTTTTGTTTAATCTTGGTTTTGTTTTTGTAAGATCTAAAGCTTATTGTAGACTCCCCTACCCCTTATTGTAAAGAGTAATTAAGCGGGTTCCTGTGGATAAATTTTGTGGTACGGTCTATTTTTTGACTACTGTTAAAAACGCACTAGGCAATACAAAAAAACGACTGGACGGCCTGTGCGTAGGTTGAGCGATATGAATTAACATAACCAGAATGAAGGTCAAACTGGCGTTTCAATTATCTAGATGATTTTTAGGTTATTGAAGAGTTTTCGCCAGTCGTCTTGGCTAATCTCGGTATCGGAGCGGATGAACATGAGCGTGCCCTTGGTGTTCATGACAGCCGATTGTTTACCTTGGAGCTCTTTTGGCTTAGTCAGCGTAACCTTACCATTTAAGCTTTCGAAGTTGGCGTAGGGTTGTAATGAGCCTAAAAGCTTATCGTAAGCTTGCGGAATATCAATGAAGCTTTCCGGCGTCGGTTGTTGGTTAACGAAGATTTTAGCCCCAGACATCAGGGTTGCGGTATAGCTCAAGAGGTCAGCATCAGCTTGGAATTTGATCGATGGACGTTCAACTGTCGCTGTCGTGTCATCGCCGGGCATAAATACAGGGTGTGTAACCTGTTGTGCGATGGCTGGCGGCAAAGTATCGTCAGAGGCTAGACTGTTCCGAGCGACGATTCCTAGAACTCCTATGAGAGCCAGGCTTAAAACAAACAATACCAGACCTCTGACAGTAATCTTTTTTAACATTTCAGTTCCCTGCATCACAACCTATGATAGCGGAAAATCGGCCGGGCGATAAGTCTAAAGAATGGTCGAGCCGAGGATGCGACCCTCTTTGATGACTGTTTCCGACAAGTTAGTCGTAAACTGATGAATCGGTGATGAGGCGCTGAACAGATTGGTTCCAGCCGGATCCTTAGCGGTCGCCCGCCACCAATAAGCCGTATTAGGCGTCAGAGTCACACTGGTAAGGCTATAAAAACCTTTCGTTGAGTTTGCCGCCGACACGGCATCGGCGTAGTAGCCGATAGAGTCAGGGTCATTCTGACCGCTCCAACCCGTCTGAGTCAAAGTCTGATCAAAGGTTCCAATGATTGAGCTGCAGGTGGAATTGGCGCAAAGTTCGATGCGATATTGCAAGTAATCGCCATCAGCATCGGTGCTGGCGAGAGTAAACTGTGGATTCAATGGAATGTTATTGGAATTAGCCCCGGGGCTGAACAAAGTCGGGGCCGACGGTATGCAACTAGTCTTGAAGGTGGCTATCTGAGATGGGTTACTCGTCTGGGTCGTCCCTGTATCGTACGAGATACCTCGCCAGTGGTACTGAGTACAGGGTGTTAAGGCAGTCTGTGCCGTGTAAGTTGCCGTGGTCGATTGCGATGGGTCGGTCGAACCGACATATGCCGTGTTGGAGCCACTGACCGGTAAGGCATCTTGTCCGGTCCAGCCGACTTGGCTGGTGTTTTGGTTATAGGTCGTTAAGATAGTTCCACACAAGGTGTCCGAACAGACCTGGATCGTGTACCTTTGAGGGGTACTGGTCAATGAAGCGTTCAAAAGCTGGAAGACTGGGAACAACGGTGTAGTCAAGTTGTTGGTCGGTGTAATCAGCGTCGGTGTCGGCAGGAAGGGCTTAAGGGCAATACTGTGCATCATGGCGATAGCGTTACGACCACTGGTAACATTTCGTCCACTAACTACGCCACTCGGGCCCAAGAGTTCGTAACCGGCCGCCGTACTGACGTTACTGCTAGCGTTACCGGTCTGAGCATCCCAGATCTTCGTCATGGTCGCCGAGATAGTATCGGCATTAGTACCAGTGTTCCATGACCATACGTCGAATAACATGTCCTGCGCATTAGTCGTAGTCAGGTTTGGAGCGGTATGGGAAGTGCCGGAAGTACTGACACCGGTCGCTTGGACATCAATTGGTTGGACATCATCAACTCCGGTAAAATTGACTGTCGAAACCATGGCGAAAGCGGTACTAGCACTGAATGTCCAGTTGTAGGTGCTCGAACCCCCAGCCACGGCGAAGTGGTAGAAATTAGCCATTGCGAAACTACCAGTCGTGACCGTGGTTCCAATCTGAGTCCAGCCTGCCGGTGCCGCCAACGTCGATGTATTAGTGTTCCAACTGACACTTGTTACAAAGAAATCGCCGGCCTTCCAACCCAATGGCATGGTGGCTGTAATACTCGTACAAGCGGCGCACGAAAATGGTGCTTGGGTTGCCAGATACTGGACACCGGCCGTAGCAGCTGATGGCTTCAGAGCAACTGTCTGGGCAAGTGATGGAACACTTATACCAGTCGTAGCCGTAAATGTCCCGGTCGCGCCTGAGTTGGTCAGGTTTTTGTATGATGCTGATATGCCGTTGTTAGTCGTGCCGACGTTCCAAATACCTGTGAAACCGGCTGGATCGGCAGTCGTAGTTTGGTTTGCTTGCAGACCGTAGAGCGCCAAGACTGTGTCAGTATTAAAGTTTGTCGAGACTGATGGCGAAACCAAATTTACACTTGAGCCGTTAGCTTGTCCGGCAAAAACATCAACTGGCGACTTAGTGTCGACACCAGAAAACGATACTATGCCGGCAACGGCGGTCGAGTTCGGCGTGAAGCTAAACGTATAGCTGACCGGTTCGGTAGCAGTTGCGACTCTGTAGTAATTGGATAGCTTGTACTTGTTCGATGTCGGTGCCGTTCCTATAAGAGTCCAGCCAGCTGGGGGCGTCACGGCGACAGAGTTTGAAGTACCCGGTAATGCCATGACGCTGGCAATCATGACATGACCAGTCAGAACGCCAGCTGGTTTATTGACAGTTATACTCGCCGAGACAGCAGCGGCTGCGGCTGTAGTCTGGCCGACGAATAAGATCTCAGCCCCAGCCTTAGGCGCGCCAGCACTGAACTGCAGCATGGCCGTCATTAAAATGACGATCATAGATCCGGAGGCGAGTCGCCTGCCCCATCCAAATCTTTTTTTGTTTTTGTGTATGTATTTCATATTTTATTGCTTACTAAAGTATAACGAATTCGCACAAGCATTGGCAGCGGTACAGCCAGCCGTGAACGTTATGCGGTTAACACCCATGGTAGTACCAGCAACTGCTCCTGTTGCCGTTAATCCATAACCGGCAGTTGCTCCACCAGTCTGAGCAAAGTCACCGGCTGTACCGGCAGTTGCCTTCATCCAGGTCGGACCTTGGATGGCAATTATGGCATTCGGCGTCGTGGTCGATGCCGCACCAGTACTGGCAACTACAACTCCTATGACTCGGGCGTTTGCTGTGGTGATCGGGCTGAGAGTTCCCAAGGTTGAAGCGGATGTTCCAACAATCGCGTTGCCTAAGCTTGGTGCAGTCGTCTGGACGGTAACGAATTCTTTTTGAGTGGTCGTAAATGTGCGGGTATCGTAAATCTGAGCAATGTTGTTAGCAGTTGTACCCGAACCTTTGATGTCGGCCAGACAGACGATCGGACTACTTATTATCGGTAATGAAACAGAGCCTAAGTTAGCGCTTTCGGCAGCTGCACCAGCTGACAACACTGGCTGGTTGTTAGTTCCAGACAAACAGATGTGGGCCCAGATGGCAGTCAAAGTCAATGTGTTAATCGTAATGACTGTTGATGGGACGATTACCTTACGTCCGGACGAGTAAGCGGTACAAGGAGCTACGGTCACGCTCGTAACACTAGTCCAAGATACTTTACATGGACCTGATACTCCCGGGGTAACCAATGATGTTATGTCACCACCGTTAGTTCCGCTCTCTGGAACGACACCGAACATCAGTAAGCCGAGGTCAGCCGTCGATGGCAACTCAGTGTAGGCGCCGCCGATACAGGCGCGGACTGAGTTGCTAGCAGTGTTGTAGTACATGGCGCCGTTCGGGTTGGCGGTCGTGTTACAAGTTCCGGTGTCGGCATAAGCGTTGAGTTGATCGAGAGCTAAGTTGACCTGGACGGCATCGGCAGTAGCTGAACCGACTTGGATTAATCGGTTAGTTGAGTTAGCCGTCAAGATCGGTTGGGCCGCAGCATTCTGAATTTGGAACAGCGTAGCATTATCGGCACCGGTATCAGCCTTGAACAAGATACCTTTACCAACTGCCGTTAATATTGTGGCTGGATTAGTTGAGTTGTTATAAGACGACTGTAACGTTCCAGTACCAGCACTACAAGCACCAGATGTCACGATACCACCGATGACCGTCGCGCCAGTGAAAGCATCACCACCGACACAGCTAATGTTAGTTCCGGCGACGCCACCAATCTTGTAACCACTGCGGATATCTAAGTTACCGGCCGTATCAAGAAGTAAGAGGTTTAAGGTCGATCCGGACTGGACTTGGACGACGTTGCCGGTCGCGCTGGTGTTGTTCTGGTTGACGTAAAGGACGGTTGAGCTGTCAGCGGAACCAGACGATCGGTTTTCAACCTTAAGGACGTTACCGGTCAGAGCGTTAGCGCCACCGGTGACAACACGCTGGATGGTATAGTCACTACTGCTGAAGGCGCCGGCGGCGGTAAAGGTCTTAGTAAACAAGAAGTTATCGCCAGAACCGGTTAAAGGAATTGTCACGTTACCGGAGCTGGCACCAAGTTGAGTAACACCACTGGAAGCGGCAAAGACGGCGGCATTGTTGGCGTAAGTTACTGAAGCATAGTTAGTTGGAGTACCAACGACACTGCTGTCCCAAACTCGCAAGGCACCGCTGACCGTATCAAAGGTCAATGAGTTAAAGCCACCGGCGTTTTGGATGAGTAATGCCGTGTTCGTGTTAGTCGCATTAGCAATAGTGATGCTGTTGAATGATGGATTAGCGACGGTATTGACGGTACCACAAGTACCACCGGTGCCAACAGCAAAGCTATTTCCACCACCAGTTAAGTTGCCAGTGCCAGCCGTACATGTGATGGTGCCGCTACCGGATGCGACTTGGTTGGCGCCGGAGCCGAAGTTGACGGCTAAGCCGAGTGAGCCGGCACCAGTTGTCTGAATCAAACCGCTTGTTGCTGGCGTCGATAAGTTGGCAGCTGTGTATCCAGTACCGTTACCGATTAATAATTGGCCATTAGTTGGGATGGCGCTTGAGCCGGTTCCACCGTAAGCAGCTGTGACCGTCGAAGCTTGCCAAGTACCAGCCGTAATCGTACCAACCTGGGTAATGTTGCTGTAGCTAGTACCAGTACTGAAGGCGCTGTTCTGCAAGATTCCGCTGCCAGAAATTAGCATAGTGCCGCCGACGCTCAAGGCTGAGTTGAAGCCAGTGCCGATGACTATACCGTTGAAGGCGTTGCCGCCAAGTGGAATGACATTACCTAAGTTAACGCCATTCAAAATGTTCGGTGTGCCGCCGGCAGCATTGGTCGTACCGGTTAAGTTAATCGTGTTACCGCTGACTGTCGCGTTAGCGGCTGTCGTATTTGTGGCTGTGACATTGACTGTCGTACCGGCAACTGAGCCAGTCGCGTTGGTTAGGAAGGTCTGGTTAATAGTTCCGCTGGTAGTCGTGTTTCCAGCTGCGCTGACTTGGAATTGGTTAGTCGAACCGACGGCTAGACTGTTGGCGGTGACTAGTCCGGTAAAGGTTGGGTTGGCGACGATGTCAACCGTAATCGTGTTGGTCGCACTGGCGACAGTCGTCAAGTTATTACTAGCACCGCGCAAGAATGAAACCGTGCCACCGCCGCTGACGTTCTGAGTCGTACCGGTTGTGGCGGCGACACTGAATAATGTGCCAGTAATGTCAGTTCCGGAAATGGTGCCGGCAACGTAGTTCGTGCCGTTACTCTTAAGGAATGTACCGGCTGTAGCGGCACCGTTGATCTGGAAGCCGGTCGTAGCGTTGACAATTGAACCTTGCATGGTCGCCGTGGTTGTAATGTTGTTAGCCGTGCTAATGCTGCCGAAGCTAGTGATCGAGCCACCAGTTAAGGCACCAACTGACGTGATGTTTCCTTGGACAGCAGTCGGTAAGATTTGCGTAAGAGCTGGAACGTTCGTACCGTTGGTTGCGAGAATCGAGTTAGCTGCGGCAGTCGTCGCTTGAACAGCGGTAGTTCCGTTGCCGTAAAGAATGCCGTTGGTATTGAAGGTATTGGCGCCAGTACCGCCATTAGCGACGCCGAGCGTACCGAAGGCCTGAGCTAAGCTGAACTGACCTAAGCCGTTGATGACCGAGGTGCCATTGTAGTTCAGGATGTCAGTGTAGCCGGTGCCGACCTTGATGCCATAAATCGAGTTGTTCGTGGCGGCAGCGACGTTACCTAAGTTGATGGCGTTAATCGTGTTGGTACCAGTCGCGTTAGCTGCGCCGGTCGCGTTGACCGTTATGCCGTTGACGACGCTGGTTCCGCTTGTGGCACTATTATTGACCGTGCGGGTATCGGCTGAGCCGGTGTTGTTACTGTAGCTCTGGGTGATCGTGCCAGTACCAGTTGCAAAGCTTAGGTTTTGATTAGCACCCAGGAAGACGCCGCCATTTGCGTTGATGGCTCCACTGAAGGTTCCACCAACAGCGACTAAACTACCAGTGCTGTCGATGCGAGCAACTGTCGATCCGCCGCTGTTAGCGAAGCGGATGATATCTTGGCTAGCAGCACCCTGGATAACACCAGCAACGGTACCGGTAGCAGCCGCGATATTGAAGTTGGCTGGTGACTGCTGAGTCGTCTGGTTACGGATAAAGTTTGTCGTGTCAGTCGTTAAGGCATATGAACCGACACAAGTGGCCAACTGGTTGGCAGCGTTGCGACATAAGAATGTGCTGGTATCGGCTGTGCCCAGAACGCTGAATGCTAAGGTACCAGTTACGGAAGTATTTTGGCGTAAGGCGATGCTGGTGGCATTAGTCGTACCGATGTTCAAAGCACCAGCCGCGTTTACGTCGAAGCTACCACCAAGGATAGATCCACTGGTGTTGACGTTCCCGGCTGTGCTGATCGTGAACTGACCAGTCGTACCGACAGTGACCGTGCCACCGCTGACATTAAGAGTGCTGCCAATAGTCGTGGCACCGTTTAAGCTGACGGCACCAGTACCAGTACTGAAGGCGCCGGTACCGGTTTGGGTTAAGTTGCCATTGTTCGCTACATTGACGCCACTATTAAAGGTTGCTGCGCCGGTGAACGTACTGGTTCCAGTCACGGCCAACGTTCCACCGAGAGTTGTGGCGCCGGTACCAACAGTTAAGTTGCTGGCGCCAGTGACACTGACATCAGCTGCGAAACTACTGGCGCCGGCCGATACGGTCAGGCCGTTGCTGACGCTTAAGCTGCCGGTGACGGCTGTGTTCTGACGCAAAGCGATGTTCGTGGCGTTATTTTGGCCAATGTTCAGAGCACCCGCGACAACGGTATCGAAGCTGGCACCCATGACGACACCGGTGCTGGTAACCTTAGCCAGGACGGCACTAGCTGAGTTTTGGAACTGGATTAAGTCGCCTGTAGCTGTTGGAGTGGCACCACCACGAATAACGGCGACTGGTGTCGTGGCGCTAGCTGAACCTTGGGCAAAAATGGCGGCAGCGGCGGCACCGCTA
>Ga0326733_1000099_pt1 | contig 30187 bp, 20 predicted proteins | sample 14_GP2_308_FD_207946 | JGI IMG/M metagenome (GOLD analysis project Ga0326733, IMG submission 207946) | Glacier ice microbial communities from Ngari, Tibet, China - 14_GP2_30.8 | ecosystem: Environmental > Aquatic > Freshwater > Ice > Glacier | place: China: Ngari, Tibet | collected 2018-07-17
GCTTACGTCGGTACGGAACATTTATTATTAGGCGTCCTTGCTCAAGACGGCAGCATGGGTGGCAAAATGCTGGAAGGCGCTGGCGTCACTTTGGATCGGGCCCGCTTGGCTTTGAATCTGACCCCAAAAACTCTCGTCATTAATATGGGTGCCAAAGGATTGAGTGAAACCGCAAAGCTGACCCTTAAGATGGCTTACGACGTCGCCCAGGATTATAGCCAGGAATACTGCGGCACTGAACATATCCTGTACAGCATCCTGACCCAAAAGAATGCTCGGGCAACGATTCTTTTACGTGACATGAGTATCGATGTCGATAGCATCATGAACGAGCTTGAACAGTTCTTAAACCGCCAACAATACGACGACAATGACGCCACTAGTTCGCAGCGACGCAGTAAGAAAACTAAAAAGACTGCTTTGGATTTTTACGGTACTGATATTACGGCCCAAGCCCGGTCCGGTAAATTGGATCCGGTCGTCGGCCGGGAGAACCAAATCCGTCGCCTAATCACTATTTTAAACCGCCGAACTAAGAACAACCCGGTCCTGATTGGTGAGCCAGGCGTCGGTAAAACGGCTATCGTCGAAGGATTAGCTCAGCGCATCGTCACTGAAGACGTACCAGATAGCTTGCTCGACAAGCGCATTGTCATGCTTGATTTAGCCGGCATGATAGCCGGAACAAAATACCGCGGTGAATTCGAAGAACGCCTCAAAAAGGTCATGGCCGAACTAGAAAAAGACACAAAGACAGTCGTCTTCATAGACGAGCTTCATTTGATTGTCGGAGCTGGTGCTGCGGAAGGCGCTATGGACGCAGGTAACATACTAAAGCCGGCTTTAGCCCGTGGCAAGATTCAAGTTATCGGTGCGACTACGACAAACGAATACGGCAAACATATTGAAAAAGATGCTGCCTTAGAGCGACGCTTCCAACCGATTCAGGTGCCAGAAACTACGCCGACAGAAACATTGGCCATCCTGAAGGGTCTCCGCAAACATTACGAAGCATTTCATGGCGTCAAGATCAGCGACGAAGTCTTAGAGGACGCTGTGACCTTAGCCAAACGATATATAAACGATCGTTTCATGCCAGACAAAGCCATTGATCTAATCGATGAATCGTCCGCCCATTTACGAGTTGATAAAGGTAAGACGAGCCCAGAAGTTCGAAAGCTTCAGAAAGAACTTAAGCTTGTTAACACGCGAATTGAGGAATCTGTCGACGCCGAAGATTATGAACGAGCCGCCCAGTATAAGACCCGGGCCAGCCAAATCAATGACCAGTTAACTAAACTTCAAGATGGCGAAAAGAAACAGAAGCGATTAACTCTGACCAGCGAAGATTTAGCTGACGTCGTTGCCCGCATGACGGGAGTCCCGGTTAAGAAGGTCATCCGTTCGGAAGCTAAATACTTGATAACCCTGGAAAAGACATTGCAGAAATACGTCATCGGTCAAGAGGAAGCTGTCTCGGCAGTCTCGCGAGCTGTCCGTCGGAATCGAAGTGGAATCGGCAGTGAAAAACGCCCAATCGGTTCATTTATATTTTTAGGCCCAACTGGAGTCGGTAAGACTGAACTGGCCCGTGTCTTAGCTCGTGAATTCTTTGGATCAGAAGAAAACTTGGTCAAAATTGATATGAGTGAATTCGCTGAGCATCACAACGTGTCTCGCCTAGTCGGCGCCCCAGCCGGCTATGTCGGTTACGATGAAGGCGGCCAGTTGACGGATAAGATACGTCGCCAGCCATATAGCTTAGTTTTGTTCGATGAGGTTGAAAAAGCTCATCCGGACGTTTTTAACATGCTTCTCCAGATGCTTGAAGACGGTTATCTAACTGATGCTAAAGGCCGTAAGATCGACTTTACGAACACTATTGTCATAATGACGAGCAACGTTGGTGCCGATAAACTTCAAAAAGAAGCTAGTTTCGGCTTCCGGGTCCGTAATCAAAGCGACCAAAAAGATTTGGATGCTCTCCATGAAGCTAACGAAACCCGCGTTCGCGATGAGCTGAAAAAGCTGTTCCGACCGGAACTATTAAACCGGATTGATAAGACCATTGTTTTTCGGGCTTTGACGCAAAAAGATATATTTAAAATCATCGATTTACAAATCGACGAACTTAAATCACGCTTACAAAAGAAAGGCTTAGGCTTGAATCTGACCGCCTCGGCTAAACAGTACTTGCTAGACAAAGGTTACGACGCTCATAACGGGGTCCGTCCGTTGCGTCGGCTGATACAAGATACTATCGAAGACCACCTTGCACTAGAGTTATTAGGCGATAAATACTCCAAAGGAGATATCATCCAAACTACGGCTAAGGGCGGCAAGCTACACTACACAGTAAGTCATGAGTAAACAACAATAAGTGCTATCATAAAAAGGTTATGTTTAATCTAAAACCGCTTGATGATAATGGTGCCGCGAAGAACCTGTTGAGTCTGATATTTTCCGGCACTCTTTTGCTGGTTGTCGGATTGGCGCTACTGAATCAACAAGCAATCTTCGACTACTATAAACTTCGTGGGTATGTACCGCCGACTGAAGTTGCACAGTTAGCAACGCAAAGCACGATGAACGACCAGACTCGGCGGGTGTTTTATGTCAATCAACCGGTAGTCCAAGATAAAGCTACTTTTAAGATAGACTGTCCGGATGGCGGTGGCGAAAAAACTATCGTATTAGGTTGCTACCACGGTGGCCAAAACGGCATATATTTGTTGCAAGTAACTGACCCTCGGCTTAATGGCGTCAAGCAGGTCACCGCCGCCCATGAATTGCTGCATGCCACATACGATCGTTTATCGTCGGACGAACGCAAAAAAGTTGACGCCATGCTGCTCAACTATTTCGAGAACGATCTCAAAGACGAGCGGATCATAAACACGATCGAAGGGTACAAAAAGACCGAACCGAACGACCTCATAAATGAGATGCACTCGATCTTCGCCACGGAAATCGTAAATCTTCCAGCTGAACTAGAAGCTTACTATTCGAAGTATTTCACCAATCGTAAAAAGATAGTCGAATTCGCAAATCAGTACCAAGCTGAGTTTACCTCCCGCCAGACGGCTATAGAAAATTACGATGTGCAACTCGACTCTCTGAAAGATCAAATCGCTGCCGGCGAAGCCAGCCTGACACAACTTCAGGAACAAATCAAAGTCGAAGAAAACAGCCTTCAGGATCTACGCCGGAGCAATCGTACTGGTGAGTTCAACGCTAGGGTGCCAGCTTTCAACGGACTGATCGATCAGTACAACCAGCAAGTCCGTAGTGTCCAAGATTTGGTTAGGCAGTATAATGTCGTCGTCGAAGAACGGAACGCTTTGGCGTCAGAAATTTCCGAACTTAGTAACGCCCTTAATACTGACGTCGAACAAATTAAGCAATAGTTAAGAACTCCGTGCTAAACTTAGTTTTTTAGGAGATACAGATGGCTAAACGACCACCAACCCGCTACGAATGTACTAGTTGTGGCGCCCAAAGTGGCAGTTACGCTGGACGCTGTGCCCAGTGCGGTGAATGGAACACAATGCAGGAACAGTTGACTAGCACTGCTATCAATACCGTCGTGAATAGTGGTCGCCTTTTATCAAGCCAGTCCGTTGAAGCTTCCGTCCAAGCTGACCAGCCACGACTGACTACGGGTATTGCCGATGTTGATACTGTCTTTGGCGGCGGCATCGTCGCGGGTAGCGTCAACCTGATTGCCGGGCAACCGGGAATTGGTAAAAGTACCTTATTGCTACAGATGGCATATGAGGTTGCTGCCCGGGTGCCTGTGCTATATATCAGCGGGGAAGAATCAGCTTATCAGATCGGTTTAAGGGCCGAACGGCTAGGAGCGTTACGTCCGGAACTTCAGTTAGCAACTAGTTCTTCAGCAGATGATATCGCGGCCACGATTGCCAGTGCGAATTATAAATTAGTTATCGTCGATTCTATTCAAACTCTCCAAGCTAGTTCAATTACTTCGGCCGCTGGTACGGTTACTCAGATAACTAATAGCACTCATCTTATTACCGCCGCTGCTAAGCAATCCGATACGGCCGTCATATTAGTCGGCCACGTAACCAAAGAAGGCTCGATTGCCGGTCCGAAGGTTTTAGAACACGTCGTTGACGTAGTCTTACAGCTGGAAGGTGACCGCTACGGTGGCTTCAAAGTCCTGCGGTCAATTAAGAATCGGTTTGGATCGACGAATGAAGCCGGTATATTCGAAATGGTCGAGCAAGGGCTCAAGCCGGTTGAGAATCCATCAGCTGCTTTATTAGCCGAGCGCCAAGTAAGTGATGGATCGGTCGTCCTAGCCACTCTAGAGGGCACTAGACCGCTTTTAGTCGAAGTCCAAGCCCTTGTTAACAAATCAAGTTATGGTTACCCGAAACGCGCCGCCAGCGGTTTTGATTTGAATCGGCTGAACTTATTAGTTGCCATGCTGGAACGACGGACAAAACTTAATTTATCTGAACATGATATATATATCAATATTGTCGGCGGTATGCAGATTAAAGAGCCAGCGGCTGACCTGGCAATTTGTTTAGCCATAGGGTCGGCCGCCAAAGGCCTACAACTGAAAAAGAATTCTGTTGTCTTCGGCGAGGTTGGCCTATCTGGTGAAGTCCGGCACGTGCCACACGCTGATAGACGATTGGCTGAAGCAAAGAAGTTAGGTTTCGAAGGCGCTATCGGCCCCAATCAGAAATCGTCTAAGAAATTGACAGGGCTCAACTCGGTCAGTGATGTTAAAAGTGCTTTGAACTTATATTTAGAAAAAGATAGTTAAATTTATTGACTAGATCCGATAGGCACAAATCGTATAGGCTTAATCAGACCGCCGTTTCCGCTGCTCTGGCTTGATGTTGGAGCCTGAGTTGTTGTCGGACTGGTCACTTCCCCCGTCGTCTTTGGCGGGGGCGACGTAAAATTTATCGTTGCCGAATCCGTTCCTTGGTACAGGACACTGTCAGTAACCGTTGCAACTACACTCGAACTACCACTTTCCGTCGGATTATACTTGAATGAAACGGTACTTGGTGAGTCACTGACATTCTGAGAATGTAAGGTCTTACCGTTCATAGTAAAAGTTACCGTTCCGGGAAATTGCGCGTACTTAGGGTCCGTCAGGGCATGAGTGCCCTGAGAGACGGTTGCTGTTAAGACACATTCGGTGCCATTACCGCATTCCAACGGCGCTGTCAGCGTGATGCTTGGTGGCGTATCGTTACAATTATGGACGTCATCTTTTGGTGAAGGCGCGCCAGCTGTCGCCGTTGTGGCACTGGTAACATTTGACTTACCGCCACTGAAAGCATCGACGTTCCAGAAGTTCGCATTACCGTTTGTGACTGTCTGTTTAGCTAAAGCTGGCGTACAGCTTGTCGCTACTTTGCCAGAAACCTTATCGCTTGTTTCGGAGGTACCAGATTTAGCAGTTGTGCCACTGTAATAGCCAGGGTAGAGGTCATTGCTCGCGCTTGGTTCGACACTGCCGATACCGACATGGGAACGTACGACATAGGATGGTCCCGTCTTTATTGTCGAAGGCTGCACCCAGTTGACTGCAGTTTCTTTTTCGTGCGCGTATTCCATCCAACCACGGGCCAAAGGTTCGGTCAGGTTCTCCATGCTTGAGCGTAAGGTAACGTTACGGTTGTGGTTGCCCACCCATGACACGAAGGAATATTTGGTTGACCAGCTAGTCATCAATCCGTCGTAGCCATCATTAGTCGTGCCAGTCTTGACGGCGAACTTCCAGCCGTTAAATCGTTGGAACTTATAACCGCCGTTGCGAAGTGCCGTACAGTTAGTTTCGGTACATGAGCCAGGCAAGTAACTTGCTTTTGGATCGCTCGCCATATCGTTGACGATGTAGGCCGCGTCAGCCTTGACTACTTGATTGACTTTCGGTTGGGTCCACTTGTAGATATCGCGGTTGGCAGCATCCGTTACTTTTAGGATATAAGCCTTAGGAATAGCGTTACCCAAACGTGACATGGTACCTAGCCCGTTAGCGTGGTCATCAAGACGTAAATAAGCACCGTCGCCTAAAGCGGCCGCAGCGAAACACTGACTGACAATTGTCAGGGCTTCATCGGCGTAACAATTGTAAGTGTTCTTTTTCTTGGCATTAGCGTAAGGGTTAGCCATCATAGCGGTTGCAGTGGTAATTACTTTGTTTATAGAATCGACTTTACCGTTGCTGGTATCACCTGGCATGGCTTGTAGCATAGCTTTGACAGCGGGGACGTTACGCGAGCCACCCAAGGCGTATCGCAGTGTAATCGGGCCAGGGTAACGAAAATCGTAATTTTGAAGACAGTTACCGCCATCTTTTGGTCGATTCTTGTTGGTGCACGGGTAGCCAGGTAGCGGAGTCTGTGTATCATATAGCACTGAGCCGGCACCGACATTATTATTGTTGTTCAAGAAGGTCACGAAATCATATGGCTTGATACTTGAACCCGGTGGAATCTGGATACCAGCGGCATAATTATTCTGGCCGTAGTCCGGATTATTAAAGTCGACCCCACCAACTAGTGAAACGATTTGTCCTGTTGCGACATCGGATGCGACAACGGCTTCTTGGTCGGCGCCAAATCTAGAAATATTTTTTAAATTGTTTTGAACTAACTCTTCGGCCTTGTTCTGTAAATCGAGGTTCAGAGTTGTGACAACCTTCCAGCCACCACGTTGAACGGTGCTCATGCCGTACTTTTGCTGTAACTCTTGCTTAGCAGCCAAGACGAAGTATGGCGCTTTGATACCTTCATATTTTGGAGACTGTGGTTTGACTGAGGCTAAAATATCAACAGCCTTAGCTTCTTTAGCTTGGGCTTTTGTAATATAACCTTGTTTAACCATTTGATCGAGAATGTATTGCTGACGGCCTATCAGCGAACCGCGATCAAAAGTATCTTCCGTAACAGCCGGGTTAAATTTACCACTAGCATAAGGCGAGTAGTAAGCAGGTGCTTGGGGTATAGCGGCTAACATCGAGGCTTCGGCTAAGGTAAGATCCTTAGCGCTTTTTTGGAAGTAATCACGGCTAGCAGTCTCGACTCCGTATTGAACTCCTCCGTACGGTGCCGCGTTAAGATAACCGACTAGGATATCTTGTTTCGAATATTGGCGTTCCAATTCAACAGCTAAGATTAGTTCTTTGACTTTTCGAGTGATCGTCCGGTTATTTGTCCATTGTTCGTTCAGCTTGACCAGTTGTTGAGTAATGGTCGATCCTCCTTGGATGGACTTGCCGCCGCCAAATACGTTATTGACACCGGCTCGGGCCGTGCCACGGACGTCGAAAGCACCGTGCTTGAAATAATCCTTGTCTTCGATGGCAACTGTGGCATCCTTCATATGCTGCGAGATATTGTCGTTTGACACTGGAATACGTTTGACGGCGTCGTAATCTTGCCAGAGTACAGTCGTCCCAGTCCGGTCGTAATAAGTAATGCTACCGCCTAGGTCGCTACCAGCTATGTCTTTGACCTTAGGTAAATCTTTTCGGAAGTAAGCAAACATACCGACAGTCAGAAAGACTCCGGCGATAATAGCAATTCCGGTCAGCTTAAGGGCGGTAATAGCACCTTCACGGCTGAACCAATAAGCGGCCACACGGCGGGGATGCATCCGGTGGATGAAACGGCGGAAGCGGTTTTTAGGGAGGGTACTCAAGTAAGCGGCTTTGTCGTTAGCGACTGCTTGTTTGCGAGCTTTCATACGGTCGGTCATGGTGTGATGAACTTTTATTTGTTTGCCACTTTTTGTTGTAAAAGTATTACGAGGACGGCGATTGCGCCCTGAACCTGATGTATTCATTGGTGTACCATTTTCTCCGTAAATTAGGTTACGTCCATTATAGCAAACCGCTAGCCATACCGGCTATGTTTTTGGAAATGGTATACTACGGTCAATCTAAGAGGCTACCCCCATGCAATTATCCGAAGAACTGACCTGGCGCGGATTCGTAAACCAGACTACTTATAAAGACATCACAATCCTTGATAAGGACCCGATAACGTTTTATTGGGGCGTCGATCCGAGTGCCGATTCGATGCAGATCGGCAACTTTGCCATTGCCATGATGGTCCGCCACTTTATCGATCACGGTCATAATGCCGTCTTATTAGTAGGTGGTGCGACCGGTCTAATTGGCGACCCTGACGGTAAGAAGCAAGAACGTGAATTAAATACGGTTGAAGTAGTCGCCGCTAATAAAGCTGCGATCGCCGAACAATACAAAACTGTGTTTGCTGGGAAAGACTTTGAAATCGTCGATAACTACGACTGGTTCAAGGACATGAATTACTTGGACTTTCTCCGTGATGTCGGCAAGCACGTACCAATGAGCGCTATGCTTGGTCGTGAATTCGTCTCGAGTCGACTTGGTGAAGATGGCGCCGGCATCAGCTACGCTGAGTTTAGCTACTCACTCATACAAGGGTATGACTACTTACATCTTAACCGCGAGAAATCAGTAACTTTGCAAGTTGCGGGAGCAGATCAATGGGGTAATTGTTTAGCGGGAGTCGATCTTATTCGCCGTGTGACCGGCCAGGACGTCCATATCTGGTCAGCTCCATTAGTCGTCAATAAATCCACCGGAGTAAAGTTCGGCAAGACAGAGGGCGGCGCCATCTGGCTTGATGCTAAAAAGACCTCTCCGACAGAATTTTACCAGTTCTGGATCAACTGCGATGACGCAGGCGTAGCCGATTATTTGAAAATTTATACTCTGTTCGACAAAGCTGAGATTGAAACCATAATCGCCAAACACGAAACTCAACCAGCCGCCCGCTATGCTCAGAAACAATTAGCTAATGCCGTGACCTCGTTAGTTCATGGCAACGAAAAAGCTGAATTAGCGGCTGCCATTACTAGTTACCTGACCGGCAACGCTGACATCGCGGACATTTCCGTAGACGAACTGTCTGCCTTGCAAGCTGAGATTCCATATCAAAAAGTTTCAATAGCGGCGTCAATCGGTGAAACCATGGTTGCCGCAGGGTTGGCGACTTCATTAGGTGAAGCCAGACGATTGATGGCTGGCAATGCTATCAGCATCGACGGTGCCAAGATTTCAGCTAATACTTTTAGTGAAGCCGGCATAACAAAAGATTTAGTCATGTTGCGACGAGGCAAAGCCTTTAAAGATTCGGCAGTTATCGAGTTCGCCTGATATACTGAAAGGCATTATGACTATAACCAAACCCCCCCACGCTAAGAAAAAAGCCGATCAATATAACGATCCTAAGCACAATTATTTAAGATACTGGGACGGTCGTGAGTATGAACACGCTGCTGAAGAAATCGCCATCAAGAAATTACTTCGTGGCAAGCGTTTTAAGCACGCCGTCGATATCGGTGGCGGCTATGGCCGACTATGTTTGCTTCTAGAAAAATATTCCGACAAGGTTACCTTAGCTGAACCTAGCCAACAACAACTAGATATCGCGGCTGACTTTTTAAAAGGTCACCCCGAAGTTGACCGGAAACTCATGCAAGCTGATGATCTAACTTTCAAAGATGGTACCGTCGATCTCTTTACGATGATCCGAGTTATGCACCACTTGCCAGACCCAGCTGTTGAATTCAGTGAGATTGCCCGGTCATTATCGGCTGACGGTTACGCTATCATTGAAGTCGCTAACTACGCCCACGCTCGGAACCGAGTAAAACACTTTGTTCGCGGCCAAAAATTACCAGTTAAGCCAGTCGATATCCGTTCAAAAGCTAATCAGCGCGCTGAGGAGATTGCTTTCGTAAATCACAACCCGAAGACTGTTATCCGTCAACTCGAACACGCCGGTTTGAAAGTCGAATCGACATTGTCAGTATCTAATTTAAGGAGCACGACTCTGAAAAAGTTGTTGCCCCAAAAACTTCTGCTGTCTGTCGAGCATATCGTACAAAAACCTCTGGCCGGCACTTACTTCGGACCAAGTATCTTTTTCTTGGTCCGCAAATCCAGCTAGTATTTCGTTATACTAGTTAAATGAGCCTTGACGACCCCCTGACTGATTTGAAAGGCATTGGCCCGACAGGCGCTAAAAAGTTCGCTTTATTAGGGCTCAAGACCGTTGGTCAATTGATAGATTATTTTCCCCGGCGTTACGAGGACTATTCCTTGCTGCTGCAGGTTCAGCAATTGCAACCCGGCGCTGTCACTATCCAGGCTAAGATAGAGTCCGTCAGTGGACGCTACGTCCGACGGGGCATGCACATCACGGAGGCTATTGCCGGCGATGAGTCTGGTAATGTCAGGCTGATCTGGTTCAACCAGCCCTATCGGGCGACTTCTCTGAAGATCGGCCAGGCTTACTTCATTTCCGGTAACTACGAGTTAAGTCACCAACGGTTTGCCATTCAAAATCCTAGTTTAGAACTGGCAAGCGACTTTAACGTCAATACGGCTCGGATTATTCCGGTCTACAAAGAAACTAAGGGACTGACATCGCGTCAGGTTCGAGCCGCTGTCGTTCAGACCTTACCGTCACTACGCCGATTACCGGAAACCCTGCCAAGCTGGCTCATTGAGAAGCAGGACGTCATGCCATATGCCGCCGCTATCGAAGCAATCCATTTTCCAAATTCAAGCGAGGAATTAGCCGAAGCCCGCAAACGATTGGGCTTTGAAGAGGTCTTTCAGCTGACTTTGGCGGCACTTCTGAACAAACGAGAGAATGGTTTTGAAAGTTCGGTCAAAGTTCCGTTCGTCCAGTCTTTAGCCAAAGAATTCGTCAGCCATTTACCATTTACGTTAACTGATGCCCAGCGTCGCATAATCTGGCAGATCTATCAGGACTTGCAGCGGCCGGAACCGATGAACCGATTAGTCGAAGGCGACGTCGGAGCCGGTAAGACTGTCGTTGCCGCTATGGCCGCCCTAATGGTCTTGGCCGAGGACTGGCAAGTAGCATTGATGGCGCCAACTGAAATACTAGCCCGTCAACATGCTGAGACACTGTATAAGTTACTCGAGCCGCTCGGCTATGCCGACAAGATTAACTTGCTGGTCGGCAGTATGTCGACGGCCCAAAAGACAGCTAGCCGGGCTGCCATTGCCAATGGTTCAGCTCAGTTCTTAGTCGGTACCCAGGCGCTGATTCAAGATAGTGTCGACGTTCATCGTCTGGCACTGGTCGTGATTGACGAGCAACATCGCTTCGGCGTCGATCAAAGAAAAGAACTGCAAAAAAAGGCTGGGCACATGCCCCACGTCCTTAGCTTGACCGCGACACCGATACCGCGCTCGTTGGCCTTGACCTTATATGGTGAATTGGATATATCGGTCTTAGACGTTAAGCCTAAAGGTCGTAAGCCAATCATCACTAAGATAGTTTCGCCCAATTCTCGGATTGAGTTATATGCCGAAATCGAGAATGAGCTTAAGTCAGGTCGCCAACTATTCGTCGTTTGTCCCCTAATTACTGAATCAGAGACGTTATCCTTGAACTCGGCTGAGAAAACTTTTGAAGAGATGCGCAAAGGCTACTTCAAGCACCGCAAGATTGGCCTTCTTCACGGTAAGCTTAAGCCAGCTGACAAGACGGCCATCATGGCCCAGTTTGTTGCCCATGAGCTAGATATCTTAGTTTCGACGACCGTCATCGAAGTCGGAGTCGATGTTCCAAACGCCAGCATAATGCTCATCGAAGGGGCGGAGCGCTTCGGTTTAGCCCAAGCCCACCAGCTTAGAGGCCGGGTCGGCCGGAGCGATGACCAAGGCTATTGCTATCTCATGTTGAGCGATTCCAAGCCGCCGAGCCGACGCTTGCGGGCACTGGAAAGTTCTAATGATGGTTTTCGATTAGCCGAACTTGACCTAGAACTGAGGGGCCCAGGAGCTATTTACGGCAAGACCCAACACGGCCAACTTGATCTCCGAATCGCCAAACTGACTGACGCGAAACTGATTGCCGAAGCCCGCCACTCAGCTCAGGAATTCATCAATAAGAGTGAAGATTTGGTACAATATAGACATCTGGCGCAAACTGTCCAACAATTACGTGCCGTAACGAACTTGAACTAAGGCTAAATTTGCACAGTCCGACTATTATTTTTAAATTTATCGGTGCCGCATAATGTATGCGCTGATCTTTCATGCCCATCAGAAACTTGACCGGGTAGCCTACAAACATCTCCGGAATCTATTGCCCAGCCAAAGTTTTTTTCCTAAGTTGCCGACGGTCTTGCATTTCGAAGGTCCGAACGGTCCGGACGCTCCCAAATTGAAGAACCATGAACATGTTGAGCAGCCATGGCATTTTATAGACCCGCTCGATCTGACCGACACCCTTCTGCACGGTATGATTAGTGATCACTATAACGAGTTAGTCAAAGCGCTACGCTCAAAAGACGAAGTCAGATCCGGTTTTGAAGCTGCTTGGCTGGCCCATGCCCTGGTTGATGGTCTAACGCCAGCCCACCATTATCCATACGAAAAAGAATTAGCTAAACTTCGAGGGGAACACCGAACAACCCGCAAAGGCCTGCTTGGTCGAGCCTACGTAAAAGGCGATACGGTGAGGGATTCCTTATTGCGAAGCTTTAAACTGGTCGGCCCGAAAGGCCTGTTAACGTCTCACGCCATGTTTGAAGCTGGCGCTTATGCCGTCATGGCGCCACTCCAACTTAAGCGGGCACTGCCTTCGGAAAGAGATATCGAAGTTGTCTCAACGCACGGAATCGTCGGGTTATTCCAGCAGTTAGCCAGCGAGATTGCTGACCTGAAGCTATACGAGCGATATACGATAGGAGGCTGGACTCAGCGCTTGAGTCGCGACATCAGACAACAATTAGCTCCTCGGATGGTCCGCGCGATCTTATTGGCTTGGTACAGTGCAGCTGACGAAGCTAGTCAAACGTCCTTAGAGGCTAAAGCCTGATGAGGATCATAGCCGGTTATCTTGGCGGTCGCCAGTTCGTCAGTCCTAAGGGCAACCGGACGCATCCGATGAGCGATAAAGCTCGTGGGGCACTTTTCAACGCGCTGGGGGACATCAAGGGTCTGACACTGCTAGATGCTTTTGCCGGTAGTGGCGCGTTGGCTTTCGAAGCTATCAGTCGCGGCGCTAAACATGTCACGGCAGTCGACATCGAAACCAACGCCTTCAAGGCCATGACAGAGAGTGCTGAAGCTCTGGATATCGTCGATAAAATAGAGATAGTCCGAGCCAATGTCGGCGGCTGGTTCAAGTCGTCTCGACAAGACAATCGTTATGATATCATCGTCTGTGATCCGCCTTATGACACGTTGCAGTTGCCGATAATTGAAAAGTTGAGTTCAAAAATCAATGTCGGTGGTGTAATGGTTGTGTCCTTGCCACCAAAAGCCCGCCTGATCATGCCTGAGCGTTGTGAACTTATTCAGACTAAAGATTATGGCGACATCATTTTGAAGTTCTTCCGCCGAACCGTTATTTAGAGACTACGTCTGAGGGCAGTTTTCCGGTAATCTCTTGGTAGCGTAACGCTAGTAAGAAAACCGTCAAAGACGCTATGAAAGTCGACAAGGCAATACCGATCAACATTGAAGCGACGCCTACGATGGCGGCCGATAAGACCAAAGTAACTTGCAAGAATAAGACGTCTAAAATGTTTAGAAAATATGGTTTTGTCTGCTCATTACATTTCGCTAAGGCTTCTCGAATCGGCAATTTTTGATCGATCATGAAGTAAGGCGTCAAATAGTATCGTTGAAGTATGAAGTAAGCCGCTACCAATCCGGGCAGGATAAACAAAGCTAAGCCCAAGCCGATAATAGTAACCAAGACTAAAATGAGTAATAGGTATTGCCAGAAAAACTTTAGGCCGCCGCGATAAGACTCGGACAGCGTCGGTGTTTCGCCCTTAACAGCTCTGACCGCGAAATATATGATGGGGGCTTGATTGATTATCAGCCAAATAAAGCCAGCCGTAATGAGTACTGTGCCCATAATTTTAAAATCAGCTGACTTAGACTCAGCTTGATTGGCAAATAGTTGACCCAAAGATAAGATGAGGTTCGGCAAGATTACTAAATAAATCAGATTAGTGATATTTTTTGAAGCTAATCTATAGCTAATCGGCAGCAGCCGTAAGCTAGGCAATAATCTTTTTCGTTTAGCGGTGGTTGTCATATTGATAACATTAAAACACATCGACGTAGTATTTTCGGGCCGTTATATGTAAAATAGGGCAGTTACCATCTATATCAGCGGATGTGGTGGAATTGGTAGACACGCTAGTTTTAGGAGCTGGTGCCGTAAGGCGTGGAGGTTCAAGTCCTCTCATCCGCACCAAACTGAACAACCTGACGAAGTTAGGTTGTTTTGTTTTAAACAGGCTAAACTAAATTTATGAAGCATCACGTTATTTATATACCAGGCATCGGCGACGACATCGGTAAAGTCCAAAGCCGTTTAGTTAAACTGTGGCAATTTCAAGGTGTCCAGCCTCATACTTATGTCATTCCCTGGGCTGGTGAAAATAAATATTATGAAAGTAAAAGAGCTCTCAAGAAGCGGATCGAAAAGTTAATCTCTCAAGGCGACAAAGTATCGTTGGTTGGGGCTAGCGCTGGTGGATGTGGGGTAATTAATGCTTACCTGGAACTGCCGGGCAAAATTTCCGGCGTAGCAATGATTTGTCCCAAACTGATTAACGCAAATAATATCGGTGATAGTATAGTAGCCAAGAATCCTGCTTTTAAGCAGGCAATGGACGAACTTCAAGTCCGCCTGAATGATCTAGCTGAACCGGCAAAGCGTAATTTAGTCAGCTTTATTTCACCCCGTGACGGCTTGGTATCTTATCGTGATAGTTCGGTGTCCGGTGTGAAAGAAGTGAAACTACCAGCTTTGAGACATAATTTCGCGATTCTATACACACTTACAATCGGCTCTCGCCGATTAATAACAGAACTAAAACAAATTGCTGACACCGCATAGTATACTAAGGCCATGTCTTTATCTACTCAACCTTACAAAGGGGCCCGCGACTTCTACCCGGAAGATAAGCGGCTTCAAAAATACATGTTCGCTAAAATTCGTCAGACCGTCGAAAGTTATGGTTACGAGGAGTATGACGCTCCAATCCTAGAACCTCTTGAACTCTACACCGCTAAGTCCGGTGAAGAAATAGTCAATGAGCAAACTTATACCTTTACTGATCGCGGTGGTCGTGAAGTTGTCATTCGTCCCGAGATGACACCGACTGTCAGCCGGATGGTGGCCGGGCGTCGCCAAGAGCTTGGTTATCCGCTTCGCTGGTACAGCATTCCAAACTTGTGGCGCTACGAGCGCCCTCAACGCGGTCGTTTGCGCGAACACTGGCAACTCAATGTTGATATGTTCGGAGTGGCCGGTTCGGCCGCTGAACTTGAAATCATCTTGTTAGTGGATGACATTTATAAGAAATTTGGTGCGACAAGCGATATGTATACCATTCAGCTGAACAGCCGTGCCCTCATGAATAAAATACTGAGCGGCCACTTAGACCTCAATAATGAGCAACACCATAGCGTTAGCAAGCTGATTGACAGGATGCACAAACTGCCGCCCGAAGATTTCAAAGAACAGCTCTCAAATCTAGTTAGTCAAGACCAAAGAGATGCTGGTTTAGTCGATCTCCTGACAAGTTTACTCAACGTCAAGTCAATCGAAGAACTTCCGGATGAGCTTAAATCAGGTACGGAATATGACGAATTAGCCGATTTGATAACTGAACTCAAGGCATCAGGATTAGCTAATGTAGTTTACGACGCCACGTTGATGCGGGGTTTCGACTATTACACTGGAATCGTCTTCGAAGTCTCTGATAATCACCCCGATAATAATCGATCCATGATGGGTGGCGGACGTTACGACGGCTTAGTTGGACTATTCGGTGTTGAGCCGGTCCCGACCATAGGTTTCGGTCTAGGCGATGCGACCTTGGCTAACTTCTTGGATCTGCATGAATTGATGCCTAATGTCAAAACTGAGACGGAGATATACTTAGCCTTAGCTGGGGAAATCAAGACGACTGATGTCCAGGCCTTGGCCCGTCGCTTGCGCGAAGCCGGCTGTAATACAGCTATCGATATATCTGGTCGTAAACTTGGCGATCAGCTACGCACTGCTACTAAAAAGGGGTTCACTAAGTGCCTTGTTGTCGGCCAAGACGAGCTGACTAATGGCAAATACTCGCTTAAGAACCTTTTGACGGGTGAAAGTGAAATTTACTCAGAAGCCCAACTTATTGATCGCTTCAAATCTGAAGACTGATGACAGCTAGTAATCATGCTGCCACCGGTGCGCTGATCGGGCTGACAATCGGCGAGCCTTTGATAGCCATCCCGGTCGCCCTGGCATCACACTTTATCTGTGATGCGATTCCGCACTTCGGTATGAAAGAGAACTCGGTCGGGTCTAAGCGATTCCGCAATATCCTGATCGGTGATGCCAGCTTATGCATTATTTTAGTTATCGTCTTGGCAATCTTTCAGCCAAGTAACTGGCTGCTAGCAGCAATCTGCGCTTTCGTTGCCACCAGTCCGGACCTTATGTGGTTAGATAAGTTTCGCCGGGCTCAAGTCGGTCTGCCTGTCCAAAAGAATCATTCGTTGATACTCCGTTTTCATGCGGGCATTCAATGGTTTGAGAAGCCTGTCGGGCTGATCGTCGAAGCCGTTTGGGCCGTCGTGGCAGTAATATTGCTTAAGCTTTTTATAATCTAGTCAAACCCTGTCTGCTCTGTTACACTAGACAACTATGCAAATCAAACTCGAAACCACCGGACCTACCAACGTCAAACTTAATATCACGGCTGAACCTGCTGTTTTAGATAAAATTAAAACTGCAGCTGTCAGCCGTTTGGGCCGTAAGCTCAAAGTATCTGGTTTCCGACCTGGCAAAGCACCTTTGCACTTGATCGAAAAGCAACTAGATGAGCAGTTGCTTCAGTCCGAGTTCCTCGAAACTGCCGTAAACCGTTTGTACGTCGACGCCATCCAAGACCAAAAACTGCGACCGGTCGCCCAACCTAACGTCAATGTCTTAAAATTCGTACCATTCACTACGCTCGAGGTCAGTTACGAAATCGAAGTCTTAGGCGCCATTACTTTGCCTGACCTGACAAAACTTTCATTAGCCAAGCCGAAAGTCGAAGTATCTGTTAAAGACGTCAATGAAGTCGTCACAAACTTGGCAACCCGAGCTGCAAGCTACGAAGATGTCACCGGCGCAGCTAAAGATGGCGACCAAACTGTAATTAACTTCACTGGAGTCGATGCCAAGTCCAAAGCGGATATTCCTGGCGCTACCGGTAATGACTACCCGCTAGTGTTGGGCAGTAAAAGCTTCATACCTGGTTTTGAAGAAGAACTTATCGGTTTGAAAGTTGGTGACTCAAAAGACTTTGATATAACATTCCCAGCCGATTATTCGGCAACAGATTTACAAAAGAAGAAAGTTACCTTCACCGTAAAAATCAATAAAGTCCAAACCGTTACAAAACCTACTTTAGATGACGCCTTTGCCGCCACGGTCGGACCTTTTAAATCCCTGTCTGAACTTAAAGATGACATTAAGAAACAATTAATCCAAGAACGCACCGGTCAAGGCGAGCGCGCTTACGAAAATCAGTTGTTAGAGCTCATTGCGACCAAAACGACTGTCGCTATTCCAGCTAGTTTAATTGAAGACGAGGTCGAACGAATCGAAGCCGAAGAAAAGCGCGATGTCATATACCGCGGCCAGACCTGGGAGCAACATCTTGAAAGCGAGAAGCTGACAGCTGATGCGCACCGTGAAAAACAACGCCCGGCGGCTGAACTACGCGTTAAAGCCGGTCTTATCCTAGGTGAATTAGCCGATCGGGAGAAAATCGTCGTGACGCCTGAAGAACTAGAAATCCAAATCCAAATTCTCAAGAAGCAGTACACCGACGCCGCCATGCAGGCTGAAATCGATAAACCGGAGAACCGCCGCGATATCCTCAGCCGAATTCTTAGCCAAAAATCCTTAGACTACGTCAAAAGCCAAGTCACACAGAAATAATAATTTCAATCTAAACTAGCACTCTTGACGTTAGAGTGCTAGTTTTATATACTAAATAATAACTAAGGAGGTCATATGTCAGTTCTAATTCCTACCGTCGTCGAAAACGAAGGCCGCTACGAACGGGCTTACGATATCTACAGCCGCTTACTAAAAGACCGCATCATCTTCCTCGGCAACGATGTCAACGAAGCCTCGGCCAACGTCATTGTCGCCCAGTTATTATTCCTACAGTCGGAAGACGCCAAAAAAGACATTTACTTTTACATCAACAGTCCCGGCGGAAGCGTTTACGACGCCTTGGCTATTTATGACACTATGCAGTACATCACTAACGATGTGCAGACCGTCGGCATCGGTGTTCAGGCTTCGGCTGCGGCTTTCCTTTTGAGCAGTGGAACTAAGGGTAAGCGCTTCGCCTTACCCAATGCTACCGTTATGATTCACCAACCTAGCAGCGGTACCCGCGGAAAAGTTACCGATCAGGAAATAGATCTACGCGAAAGCCTTCGTATTAAGAAGCTACTCGAAACGATTATGGCTGGCAACACTGGTCAGAAACCTGAGCGTATCCACGAAGACATGGAACGCGACAAATGGTTGAACGCTATTGAGGCTAAAAAATATGGCATTATTGACGAAATCATCAGCAGCCCAAAAGTCTTAAAGGCTTAGAACTTAACACGCTTATGTTTAGTGGCAGTCATTCTGTCAATACGTCCATTCAGCGAAACAGTAATGTCAAAAGATATAATCTCAATTAGCTTTGAAACAACTTCTGACCAGCAGTGCTTAATAGCTAAAGATATGAAGTCGCAACGCCACCACTACCTTGACATTAAACACGGATTGCTCCAGAATATAGTATAAGAAGTAGTGTAAGTAGGGTTTTCTCTCTTAGGATCTTCGGCCGAAACAACAATACAAACACTAGTCAGTTACAAAACAGTACTTAGACAATTACAATTTGCCGGTTGTTTATATTATATAAATACCGTCAGACTGGTTTGCCGAGTACTTAAGTGTCATTAAACTTTTTAATCAGGGGGCGTTGATTGCAATATGGCAAAAACAACTGCAACAAGTAAAGCTCGGGTCTTTTATACAAGCACCGACGATACGTTAGATTTACCAAATTTAGTTGATCACCAGAACCGGTCGTTCCAGTGGTTCGTAGAGGAAGGTCTTGGTGAATTGCTCGCCGAAATCAGCCCGATAGACGATTACACCGGTGGCAAATTATCATTAAGCTTTAAAGACTATCGTTTCGGTGACCCTAAGATCACTGAAGCTTTAGCCCGCGAGAATAACGTCAGTTACGATGCGCCTCTTATGGCCAACGTCGAACTAGTTAACAAAGTGACCGGCGAAGTCAAAGAGCAGGAAATCTACTTGGGTGACTACCCTTGGATGACGACCCGTGGTACCTTTGTCATCAACGGCGCCGAGCGTGTCGTAGTCAGTCAGCTGATCCGTTCAGCTGGAGTTTTCTTCACTTCTGATATGCACGGTACCAGCAAGCTTTATGGTGCTAAGGTCATTCCTGGCCGTGGTGCTTGGCTAGAATTTGAGACTGCCGCTAATGGCGCTCTATTCGTCAAGATCGATCGCAAGCGTAAGATCGCAGTAACAACTCTTTTGCGCGCCTTAGGCGTTACGGAAGCCCGTATGCGTGAGCGCATGAAGCATGTCGATACCGGCACTAAGAGCCACCTTGACGCGACTTTAGAAAAAGACCCGACTCGTGGTCAAAACGACGCCTTGATCGAAGTCTATCGCCGCTTACGACCAGGTGACTTGGCTACTGTCGACAACGCCCGCAGCCTGATTGAAAACATGTTCTACAACTACAAGCGCTTTGATTTTTCTCGTGTTGGCCGATACAAGATAAACAAACGTTTAGACTTAGACGTTCCTAACACCATGGAAAACCGCGTAATGCGCCTCGAAGATATCGAAGCCATCATCGCTGAGATCATCCGCCTAAACAATACTCAGGAACCAGCCGACGATATCGACTCATTGGCTAATCGCCGTGTCAAATTAGTTGGCGAATTAGTCCAACGCCAGTTCCGTATCGGTTTACTCCGCATGGAGCGCAACACTAAGGACCGCATGAGCATGAGTGAAATTGAAACGGTCACACCAGGTCAATTGATCAACGCTCGTCCAGTCGTCGCTGCAGTCCGTGAATTCTTTGCTAGCTCTCAGTTATCGCAATTCATGGACCAGATCAACCCACTGTCGGAATTAGCTCACAAGCGACGTTTGAGCTCGATGGGTCCGGGTGGACTATCTCGTGAACGTGCCGGCTTTGAAGTCCGTGACGCTCACGCGACTCACTATGGCCGTATCTGTGCCGTTGAAACTCCGGAAGGCGCTAACATCGGCTTGGTTTTAAACCTTGCCAATTACGCCCGAGTTAACGACTATGGTTTCGTTGAAACCCCTTACCGCAAGGTAATTAACGCCGTCACCGCTAAGGATGCTACCGGCAAAATTGCCAGCGTCGACTTGGAAGACGCTGACGGAAAAGCCATCGTCAAAAAAGGCGCGACTATTTCTGGTGCCGATGCCGCTAAACTAGCCAAGGTTACCAATCAAATCACATGGCCAGTCAAGGCTCAGGTCACTAACGACATCATCTTCCTTGATGCCTATGACGAAGAGTCTGCCGTTATCGCTGGTGGTGGTATCGAATTGGACGCTGATGGTTACTTCGTGGAAGAGCGCGTTAGTGCCCGAACCCGCCTGAAATCGGGTGAGTACGATGCTGACGACGTCACACACATGGACGCCAGTCGAAATCAGATTATCGGTTCTAGTGCCGGCCTGATTCCATTCATCGAGAAGAACTATGTTTACCGATCGCTCATGGGCTCTAACCAACAACGTCAAGCAGTTCCGTTGATCCAACCACAATCTCCAATCGTCGGAACTGGCCTAGAGATCTCAGCTGCACGTAATACTGGACAAGTTATTTTGGCCGAAGCCGAGGGTGAAGTCACTAAAGCGACAGCCGAAGCCGTCGTCGTCAAATATAAAGAAGGCAATGTAACTTACGAACCACAGCGCTTCCTCCGTTCTAATGAAGGAACCAGCGTCAACCAAAAAGTTGTCGTCAACACTGGTGACAAGGTCAATGCCGGTGACGTCCTGATTGAAGGTATGTCAATTGCTGGAGGCGAATTAGCCCTTGGTAAAGACCTGATTGCTGCCTTTATGCCTTGGGGTGGTTACAACTTCGAAGACGCTATCATCATTAGCCGTAAGTTAGTTGAAGATGATACTTTGACTTCTGTTCACATCGTCGACTTCATGATCGAAGTCCGCGAAACCAAGTTAGGGCCTGAAGTCGTTACTCGCGACATACCTAACGTATCAGAAGAGACTCTGCGCCACTTAGATGAAGATGGAATCGTCCGAATCGGTGCCGAAGTCCACCCAGGCGATATCTTAGTCGGTAAAATCACGCCTAAGGGTGAGCAGGAACTTAGCTCAGAAGAGCGCCTACTTCGCGCTATCTTTGGCGAAAAAGCTAAGGAAGTCCGCGATACCTCACAACGCATGAGCAATGGCAAGCACGGTAAAGTCGTCGGAGTTAAAATCTTCAGCCGTGAAAACGGTCACGAACTTAAAGCCGGTGTCATCATGCAGATTCAGGTCTTTGTCGCTCAGATGCGAAAGATCGCTGTCGGCGACAAATTAGGTGGTCGTCACGGTAACAAGGGTGTCATAGCCCGGATTCTACCTATCGAAGACATGCCATTCATGGCTGACGGAACTCCTGTTGATATCGTCTTGAACCCATTAGGTGTCCCAAGTCGTATGAACATCGGACAATTGTTTGAGACTCACCTTGGTATGGCTGCTCGTGCTCTCGGTATCAAAGTAGCTAGTCCATCATTCAATGGTGTGCCAGTCTCAAAAATCCAAGAGTTACTTAAAGAAGCCGGTTTCCCGGAAGACGGTAAGCAACAATTGTTTGACGGTCGTACTGGTGAAGCTTTCAAGGAAATGACTACTGTTGGTAGCATGTACATGATCAAGTTGAACCACATGGTCGCTGATAAGATTCACGCCCGTTCAACCGGACCATACACTATGGTCACGCAGCAACCACTTGGTGGTAAAGCTCAAAACGGTGGACAGCGCTTTGGCGAAATGGAAGTCTGGGCCCTCGAAGCCTACGGCGCCGCGACTACCTTGCAAGAAATGTTGACGATCAAGTCGGACGACGTTTACGGACGATCGAAAGCGTATGAGTCAATCATCAAGAAGACGGCCATCGTCGGTCCGAAGGTTCCAGAAAGCTTTAACGTCCTTGTTAAAGAACTTCAAGGCTTAGGTTTGAAAGTCGACTTAGTCCATTCCAACACTGTCGTTGACGCTGAAGCAGTTCTGGCGAGCAATATACATGAAGAAGCGAATCACCCGGCAGAAGTTGAAGCTCCACAATCCGCTATTTCTGACGTTGACGTGACGGAAGAAGCCTCTATTGACGACTTTAGTGTCGTCGGTATCGGTATCGATGATAATGACAATGTAACTGATGATGAAGCTGAGCTTGTAAGCGTAGCTGACGATAACAAAACTGACAAAGAAGAGGAGGTTGCGTAATGATACCGCAACGCTACGCCAACCCTGGAACTGATATCGCTGATTTTGATGCTGTCCGCCTAGCGGTCGCAAGTCCTGGCGATATAATTGACTGGAGCTATGGTGAAGTCACCAAGCCAGAAACCATTAACTATCGTACGCAAAAACCTGAACGCGACGGATTGTTCTGTGAACGGATCTTCGGACCGGTCAAAGATATTAATCCGCATGATGCCAAATACAAGGGCGTCCGCTCCCGTGAAGCCGCTGTTGATAAGAACGGTGAGCTAGTAACCAAGAGCATTGTTCGCCGTGAACGCATGGGCCACATCAACCTGGCTGTACCGGTCGCTCATATTTGGTTCCTTCGTGGCACGCCAAGCGCTATGGGTCTTTTACTAGGCATGACCGTTAAGAACTTAGAACGCATCGCATACTTTGCAGCCTACATCGTCAAAGATGTCGACAAGACTAAGCGTGACCAATTGCTTTCCGACAAAGAGGCTGAATTTGCGGCTGCTAAAGAAGCTATCAAGATTCGTTTTACTAAAGAAGCTGAAGCCGAGGACGCCAACGTCAAAGCCTTAGCTGAAATGCAAACCAAAGAAATTGAAGAAGTCACGAAAGATTTCGAACTGTTTCGCGATCAAGTTAAAGGTTTGGTTAAATTAAACCTGATCAATGAAACTGATTACCGTAACTTACCGGATGATCTTCGATCGATCGTCAAGGTAGGCATGGGTGGCAACTCGCTTCGCGATCTGCTTGAAGGTATCGACTTGAAAGACTTGATCGAAGAGCTTAGTACCGAATCCGAAGATGCCAAGGGTCAACGCAAGAAGAAGCTGATGAAGCGGCTACGTTTACTGGAAAGCATGCAGCGTGCTGGCATCAAGCCTTCGAGCATGTGTTTGAGCGTTTTGCCGGTAATTCCTCCAGATCTTCGACCGATGGTCCAACTCACCGGTGGTCGTTTTGCGACCTCTGACTTGAATGACCTATACCGTCGTGTCATCAACCGAAACAATCGTTTGAAGAAGCTGATTGACTTGAATGCACCAGAAGTTATTCGTCGTAACGAACAACGTATGTTGCAAGAAGCTGTTGACGCTTTGATTGACAACAACAATGCCCGAAGCGGCCGTGCCGTTGCCGCCACTGGACAACGCCGCCGCCTGAAGTCCTTGAGTGACATGCTTAAGGGTAAGCAGGGTCGTTTCCGCCAGAACCTACTTGGTAAGCGTGTCGACTACTCTGGTCGTTCCGTCATTGTGGCTGGTCCTGAACTGAAGATTCACCAGTGTGGTCTGCCTAAGATGATGGCCTTGGAACTATTTAAGCCATTCGTCATCGGTGAATTGATTGCTAACGAACATGCACACAACATCCGTAGCGCCAGCCGCTTGATTGAGATGGGTGAGACTGTCGTCTGGGATGCACTTGATGAAGTCATCAAGGGTAAATACGTACTTTTGAACCGGGCACCATCTCTGCACCGACTATCGATTCAAGCTTTCCAGCCTGTTTTGATCGAAGGTCGCGCCATCCAACTTCACCCGTTAGTCTGTAAAGGCTTTAACGCTGACTTTGATGGTGACCAAATGGCTGTTCACCTGCCATTGTCCGATGAGGCTCAAGCCGAAGCTCGTGACATCATGGCCGCCAACCGAAACTTGCTCAAGCCAGCTGATGGTTCGCCGATCTTGCACATTGAGCAAGATATCGTCCTTGGCTGTTACTTCCTAACCTACGAGCGCGCCTACAGTACGAAAGAGCAGGCAACTGCCTTCTCAAGCTTAGAAGAAGCTCTGATGGCCTACGAAAATGGCACAATTACGTTACAAAACTTCGTCCGCGCTCCATTCCGTGGCCAAACTTTGACGACGACTTTGGGTCGGCTATTGTTCAACGAAACTTTCCCGGATGATTTCGCTTTTCAAGATGAAACTATGACGAAGAAGCGTTTGCAGAAAGTCATGGCTGCCGTTTACATCCAGTATGGTCAAGAGATCACCGCAGAAATCGCCGACAAGTTGAAAGACATCGGTTTCGAATATGCAACTTTGTCCGGCCTAAGTATGGGTATGGGTGACTTTAACCCAGTTGTCGGAATGCAAGATGTTCTTGATAAGGGTGAAGTTCGCTCAACCGCAATCGCTGACCAATACGAAGACGGTTTCATTACTGACGAAGAGCGTCACCGATTGACAGTCGATAACTGGATCAAAGTCCAGGAAAATGTCGTCGGAATGTTGACTGAGCAGATGGTCGGACAGGACTCGAGCATGGCAATCGCCATCAACTCAGGAGCCCGTGGTAACATCACTCAGCTAAACAACGCCGTCGGTATGCTCGGCATCCAAGTTGACGCTGCAGGTAACAACATCGAACTGCCTATTAAGTCAGGCTACATTGCCGGACTTAACCCGCTAGAGTACTTTACCGGTACCCGTGGTACTCGTAAGGCTCTGATCGACATCGCCTTGAAAACAGCTGATGCCGGTTATTTGACGCGACGCTTAGTCGACGTCTCACAGGATGTCTTTACTATTGCCGATGACAACACTGACCCAGGTTTCGCCTTGCTGCGAGCTGATGCTGCTGAAATCGGTGTCAGCTACGCTTCGCGACTAACTGGTCGTGTCGCTGCTCAAGATATTAAGGGCTTCGTTAAAAAGGGTGAACTAATGACCGGCGAAGTCGCTGAAAAGATCGATGCCGAAGCAAGCTTCGACGGCATCAAGATCATGAGCGCCTTAAGCTGTACTAATGTCCGTGGTGTCTCCCGAAATTCATACGGGGTCGACCCAGCAACCGGTAACTTAGTTGCCGACCATCACCCAATCGGTGTCATCGCTGCTCAGAGTATCGGCGAGCCGGGCACTCAGTTGTCACTTGACTCGAAGCACCGTTCCGGTGCGGCCATTGTTGACGATACCGCCCAAGGTTTGTCTCGTATTGAAGAACTGTTTGAAGTGCGTACTCCAAAGGGTATGGCCTACCTGACCGAAATCGGTGGTATTGCTAACACCTGGGAAGAAGGCGACCACTATGTCGTCCAAGTCACGGCCGACAACAGTGAAGTCCTGACTCTGGACTTAGGTGAACGTAAGCCACAACTGGCTAGCGGTTCTGATGTTGCAATCGGTGATGTCATTGCTGCTCAAGAGGATAACTCCGAACCTTTAGTTGCAACTATGGCTGGCAAGGTTGAATTTACTAACCGTTCAGCTATGATTTCGCCGACTAAACAAAGTGTCCTACGCTACGAGATTCCAGGCTTCAAGCAATTAATGATTGCTGATGGCGAACATGTCTCAGCTGGTCAACGGCTAACCAACGGTTCGATCAACCTGCAAGACCTGATGCGCCTCAAAGGCGTTGAAGCGACCCAGCGATACGTCATGAATGAAATCTTACGGATCTTTGCTGGCCAAGGTCAAAACATCGCTGACAAGCACTTGGAAATAATCGTGCGTCAGATGTTCAGCCGAGTTCAAATCGAAGATGCCGGTGGAAGCGAATTCGTGACTGGTGATATCGTCAGCAAGCTAGCTGTCGTAGAAGCCAACGAAGTTCTGATTGCTGAAAAGAACGAACCAGTCCAGTATGTCCAGCTGTTGCTTGGTATTACCAAGGCCTCCTTGAGTACTGACTCATTCCTTAGTGCTGCGTCCTTCCAAGACACGACTCGCGTCCTGATTGCTGCTGCTACCAGTGGTAAGATTGACCGCTTGTACGGCTTAAAAGAAAACGTCATCTTGGGTCGTAAGATTCCAGTCGGAACCGGTTTCAAAGCACCTGTCGACGAAGAAGACTCTGAACTTGCCAACGAAGCAAATGAGATGATTGGTGAGCCCGCTAAAGCCTAAGCCTAAGCTTCACTTGTTAAAAGCTATTTAAACTGTTAAAGTACTAGTTACCAATTAAGTAATCCGAGCCTCGGACATCGGCATATGTCCAACTTGGCGGCAGATTACAACCGTAGAAGGAGAAATAATGCCAACTATCAATCAACTTGTACGCAAACCGCGTGTAGCTAAGGTCGTAAAGTCAAAATCACCGCATTTACAGCGCGTGACTAATAACCTGAAGACCAAGAACTATGAAAAGCCAGCCCCGTTTAAGCGTGGTGTCTGTGTCAAGGTCACGACTAAGACTCCTAAGAAGCCTAACTCGGCTCTACGTAAGGTCGCTCGTGTCCGATTGACCAACGGCTACGAAGTATGGGCTTACATTGGCGGTGAAGGCCACAACCTACAGGAACACGCTGTCGTTATGATCCGTGGTGGTCGCGTCAAGGATCTTCCCGGTGTTCGTTACCACATCGTCCGTGGTGCTTTAGACCTTCAGGGTGTTAATAACCGCAAGCAAGGCCGTTCTAAGTACGGCACAAAGAAAGAGAGCAAATAGTCATGCCACGTAAAAAGACTAAGGCTTTAATCCGCGAAGTAAATCCGGACCGCCTATACAACAATGTTCAAGTTCAAAAATTGATTAATCGTGTCATGCAAGATGGTAAGAAGCAGATTGCTGAAAAGCTGGTATATACCGGTATGCAAAAAGCCGCTGACCGATTGAAAGTCGATAGTCCTGTGGAAGTCTTCGAACAAGCTTTCAAAAACATCCAACCGCACATGGAAACCCGCTCCCGACGAGTCGGTGGAGCTAATTACCAGATCCCATTCGAAGTTAAAGGCCAACGCCAAAACCACCTGACTACCATGTGGTTCGTCGCGGCTTGCCGCTCACGCAAAGGTGTCGGCATGGCTGATCGTATCGCTGCTGAGCTGCAAGATGCTTACAACGCTCAAGGTACGGCCGTTAAGAAGCGTGAAGACGTCCATAAGATGGCTGAAGCTAACCGGGCCTTCGCTCACTTCGCACGGACCTAATCTGTGCCAAAACTTTTCTTAAAGCCGAAACAGGCTGACGATTTAACGCGCCATCTGTCATTATTTTCCGTTGGTGATGAATCTGCCTGGGTCGGACATGGTCAGAACATGCTATATATGCCATATTCAGAAACTGAATTCGGCGCATCCGACGAGTCCGCAGTTATCTTAGTTAGGTCAGCATTCAGTATTGAAAGATCAATCGTTGGTCGACGTATGATAATTCCTGAAGGCCGGCTTGGCCAAGTTGCCGTATTGTCACAAACTGCTTCAGATCAAAATGAAGAACTGACGGCTGCTATAGTCATACCATTTAAGGTCAATTGGCTAGGCAAGGTTAATCAGGCCATTTCCTACATACCGCTTCCATCACGCGGAGAGGTTGCAGAAGATCTGACCAAACCATCGGCTTTCATGCACAGGACAGTCCGAAATGCATTATATGAACTAATAAACGCTGAGCCAGCTCAGTTAACTCAAACGGGGGAATAAGATGGCCGAGAAAAAAGTAATCATGGAGAAGATTCGTAACATCGGTATCATTGCTCACATCGATGCCGGTAAAACGACTACGACAGAAGGTATTCTTTACCGGACTGGTCTGAACCACAAAATTGGCGCCGTTCACGAAGGTGAAACGACTACCGACTGGATGGCTCAAGAACGTGAGCGCGGTATCACTATCGTTGCCGCCTCCGTGACTTGTTACTGGAAGGGTCAGAACAATTACGTCAATCAAGAGTTTCAGGTCAACATCATCGATACGCCAGGTCACATTGACTTTACGGCTGAAGTCGAACGTTCACTGCGTGTCCTTGATGGCGCCGTAGTTGTCTTTGACGGAAAAATGGGTGTCGAGTCCCAGTCCGAAACTGTTTGGCGCCAAGCTGATCGCTACGGAACGCCGCGATTATGTTTCATCAACAAAATCAACCAAACCGGTGGTGATTTTTATAAATCACTCGATTCAATCCACAACCGCTTAACTAAGCGAGCTTTCCCAATCCACTTGCCGATTGGTTTCGAACAAAGCATCAACGGCATTGTCGATGTCATCAGCATGAAAGCTTATCAATACGAAAACTTTACTGACCATGAAATGGTTGAAATCGATGTTCCAGCTGACATGGTCGACAAGGCCCAGAAATATCGCTCTTTACTGATCGAGAACGCTGTCGCTGAAGACGAAGCTATGCTCGAAAAGTACTTTGAAGTCGGTGAAGCGGGCTTGTCCGAAGCCGAGATCCGCCAAGCTGTCCGTACCGCGACTCTGACTGGCAAATTCTTTGTCGTCACTGGTGGCGATGGCCGCGGTGTCATGGTCGAGAAATTACTTGACCTTGTTGTCGACGTCTTGCCAGCTCCTGGTGACCGCAGCACTACCTGGGGTGTGAATCCTAAAAATGGTGATGAAATAGAGCGCAAACATTCTGATGAAGATCCCTTTGCTGCTCTAGCCTTTAAGATTACCAGTGATCCATTCGTCGGTAAGTTAGCTTATTTCCGGGTTTACTCCGGAAAAGTTACGGCTGGTTCTTATGTCTTGAACAGCTCAACTGGTGAAAAAGAACGGGTTGGCCGTATCGTCCGTCTGCAAGCTGACAAGCGCGCTGACGTTACGGAGGTCGTTGCTGGTGATATCGCCGCAATCGTCGGACTCAAAGGAACTACGACGGGTAACACACTGTGTGACCCCGCTAACCCAATCGTCTTGGAAAACATTACCTTCCCAGATCCTCCTGTTTCAATCGCTATCGAACCAAAAACCAAAGCTGACCAAGAAAAGATGGGCATTGCCTTACAGCGTTTAGCCGAAGAAGACCCGACCTTCCGAGTCCGCGTTGACGACGAAACCGGTCAGACGATTATTTCTGGAATGGGCGAGCTCCACCTGGAAATCCTAGTCGACCGTATGAAGCGCGAATTCTCTGTCGAAGCCAATATCGGTCAACCGCAAGTGGCTTACCGTGAAACAATCCGCAAGTCTGGCGTTGAAGTCCAAGGTAAGTTCGTCAAGCAATCTGGTGGCCGTGGTCAATATGGCGACGTCTGGTTACGTCTGTCTCAAAACGAAGAAGGCAAAGGCTTTGAATTCATCAACCTCATTAAGGGTGGTGTCGTTCCAAGTGAATACATCAAGCCGGTAGAGCAGGGTATCATCGAAGCAATGGCTGGCGGCGTTATCGCCGGCTATCCAGTTGTCGATGTCAAAGCCGAACTTTACGATGGCAGCTATCACGAAGTTGACTCCAACGAAATGGCCTTCAAGGTCGCTGGTTCAATGGCCTTCAAAGAAGGTGTCCGCAAAGCTGGCCCAGTCTTACTTGAGCCAGTCATGAAAGTCGTTGTCGTCACTCCCGAAGAAAACATGGGTGATGTCATCGGTGGACTGAACTCAAAGCGTGGCCGGATCGAAAGCATGGAAGATTTAGCCGGTAGCGTTAAAGAGATTACCGCTTTCGTACCATTAGGAGAAATGTTTGGTTACACGACTGAAATCCGTTCAATGACCAAGGGTCGGGCTAGTTCTAGCATGGAACTGCACCATTACGCTGATGTTCCTAACCACGTAGCCGAAGCTATCATCGCAAAGAACGCTAAGTAACAGCAGAGTATTCTACTACAGAATCATGATATTATTAGGTTATAATA
>Ga0326733_1000100_pt1 | contig 30103 bp, 29 predicted proteins | sample 14_GP2_308_FD_207946 | JGI IMG/M metagenome (GOLD analysis project Ga0326733, IMG submission 207946) | Glacier ice microbial communities from Ngari, Tibet, China - 14_GP2_30.8 | ecosystem: Environmental > Aquatic > Freshwater > Ice > Glacier | place: China: Ngari, Tibet | collected 2018-07-17
GGTCTAGATGATGTGCACGTACACGATTTGCGCCACAGTTATGCATCCTTTTTGGTAAATGCTGGTGTAGATTTATACCAAATCGGTTCGCTATTAGGCCACCGCAATGTGGCCTCTACGAGTCGATACGCCCATGTCGCTGACACTACGTTGATGGCTGCAGCGGAGGCTGGTGCGGCCAAGCTGAATGTGGATTGGTCGCAAAAGGCATAAGTAACTTACAGCTGGGCCCGGGCGTTGATATTAATTGATTGATGCTCGGGCCAAGTTGCCCTCCCTTTTTTTTGCCTTAGGTAGATGTCCGCTTCGCGCCCAAATTTGTTTGTCCAAAGTCAAAACGAGGGTGTGCAATTGCGGTCGAACAGATTAGCGATTTGGTGCCAGCGTCTCGATAATCTTGCAGTCGGCAATCGTGCCGTGACGGCAGCTACCCAACACTCGGGTCAATTCGTGATGCAATGCAGATAGGTCAGATATTTTGCGCTCGACTTCTGCCAAGTGTGCGGAGGCTAAAAGGTCAACTGCTTCGCAGCTTTGATCGTTGTCGTCCGATAGTGTTAGCAACTCACGCACTGCTTCAAGAGTAAAGCCCAGATACCTGGCACGCCGGATAAACGACAATCTCGCCAAATGCTCGTTACCATAACTTCGATAGTTGGAGGCACTGCGCGCAGGTGGCGCAAGCAAACAAATCTTTTCGTAATACCGAACAGTTTCAACCTTAGTCGATGTGGCGGCTGCCAGCTCTCCAATTTTCATCGCTTGACCCTATAGTTGCTACAGGGTGCATAAGGACTGCGAATCAAGTTTTATGCAAGGTGTTTCACATGTCCGACAACTGCTGCGCTGTAGCTCCTTCCGCGACTGATAGTGCAAACAATAACCCTCGCTGGCGTCGCATTCTCTGGATCGCACTTGCTGCTAACCTCGCGATGTTCATCGTGGAAATAGCTGCGGGTGCGTTGAGTGGCTCTCGGGCATTGCAGGCTGACGCTCTTGATTTTCTTGGCGATGCTGCAAACTACGCAGTTAGTTTAGGGGTGGCCGGAATGGCGTTATCCTTGCGCGCGAAGACGGCACTTCTCAAAGGAATTACGATTTTTGCCTTTGGCTGGATTGTGCTGGTGGCAGCAATATGGGCCATGGCATATGGAAGCTCGCCCGATCCTTGGGCTATGACCAGCATCGGTACCCTTGCTCTGGCGGTTAACATCACGGTCGCGCTGCTGCTATTTCGGTACCGTAGCGGCGATGCCAACATGCGGTCCGTCTGGATTTGCTCGCGCAATGACGCCGTAAACAACTTGCTGGTCATTGGTGCAGGTTTTGGCGTGCTGTTAACTGGCAGTGCTTGGCCCGACCTAATCGTGGCGTTAATTATGGCGGCTCTTGGCATAAGTGGTGGTTGGCAAATCATGCAACAGGCCCGAGGCGAGCTAATCGTTGATAAGGCCCAAATAGCATGAAAATCCAGTTTCCCATCGAACACGCTCGTTTGCTTGTCATGCATGAAATGTCGCAGTTTGAAGCGGCACAAGCTCAAGGTGACACAGATACTGCGTGGCGTTCGCTGGAACGCATTCATATCATCTCTCAAGGTTTCGGAATAATGCATCTGTCCAGCCATTGGCGGATGTTGCTTTACGCGTGGGCTTTGCGTGACACAAAAGAGGTGTTTGGCCAGCTAACAAGGCTTGCATTGGCCCCAGTCGGCAACCTCACCGGAAGACTTCCCTTCGGTAATACGGGCCGTGCAAACGTCAGCGCGTTCTTGCCGATGGAGCTTCCAGCGGATTTAAGCTTCCAGATTACAAAACTTTGAACTCCCTCAAAAACGACAATTGGACTGACCGATAATGAACGGCCTGAATTTTCGACGCACGTATGTGCTACTTGCCACTACCTCAGCGGCACTTCTTTATTCCTTACCTTCAATGGCGTTTGCCCAGCAGGCCGACGAGGCGGAATCTGCTGAAGGAGCGGAGGCGGAAGAAGAAATCGTGGTTCAAGCGACCCGTTCTGGCAGACGCTTGCAGGACGAGCCCTTGCGCGTTGAAGTGATCGGCCGTGAAGAGATTGAAGAAAAGATACTGATGCGCCCCGGCAATATCGCAATGGTGCTGAGTGAAACCGGCGGATTGCGTGTCCAAGTTACTTCGCCAGCGCTCGGCTCCTCTAACATTCGGGTCCAGGGTATGGACGGCCGTTACACGCAGTTGCTCGCAGATGGACTGCCGCTTTATGGGGGGCAAACATCATCGCTTGGGCTGCTGCAAATAGCGCCAACCGATCTTGGTCAGGTCGAAGTCATCAAAGGCTCTGTGTCGGCACTCTATGGGGCGTCAGCGTTGGGCGGTGTGATCAATCTCGTTTCTCGCCGTCCTGCCAATGAAGCGCAATTCGAGACGCTGTTTAACGCCACCACTCGCAACGGGCAGGATGCCACAGCTTATCTGTCGTCGCCACTTAACGACATGATCTCAGCCTCGATGACGGGTGGGTTGCATCGGCAGAGCGCTCAAGACCTCGATGATGACGGCTGGCGCGATATCGCTGCTCATGACCGTTGGTCTTTGCGCCCCCGCTTGTTCTGGACTGTGTCTACGGGAGCGTCATTGTATTTGACCGCCGGTGTCATGCACGAGGATCGCTTTGGCGGTACGATCCCCGGCCGCACCACACCGGACGGGAGCCCGTTCCCGCAAACGCAGCTGACGAAGCGGGTTGATGGTGGCTTGGTGGCAAAGATGCCCATCGAAGGCATCGGTACAGCCCAGATAAAGCTCTCCGGCGTTTCTCAGCGACATAAACACCAGTTCGGTACAGTCACCGAAATTGATCGCCACGGCACGCTGTTTGCCGAAGCGTCACTTGCTGGGTCGAGCGGCGGGACGACTTGGGTCGGCGGGGTTGCGTGGCAGGCAGATGACTACCAGTCGAAAACATTTCCCGCTTTCGACTACCGGTACGGGGTTCCTGGAGCGTTTGCACAGGTTGAACAAGAAATGGGTCCGCTGTTGACCGTAGCCGCAAGTGGACGGGTCGATGTTCATAGTGAATATGGGACACAGTTCAGCCCTCGGTTGTCGCTGCTTTATCGTCCCGGCGATTGGACCATTCGCACATCCTTTGGTCGCGGGTTTTATGGGCCGACACCATTTGTCGAAGAAATCGAGGCAGCAGGATTGTCGCGATTGGAACCATTGCAGGAACTCAAGCCCGAAACTGCGACTACCGCATCGCTCAATGTCGGTTACGTAAATGGGCCATTCGAGGCAAACATGACGCTATTTGGTTCCAACATTACCGATGCGACCAGACTGGAGACTTTTGCGCTAGAACGTGTTCGACTTATCAATGTTGACGGGACAACCCGAACTCGTGGTTCCGAACTGCTGCTACGGTATAGGAGCAACGGCTTCACAGTGACGGGCAGCTATGTTTACGTTGATGCGACCGAACCATTCCCGGCCGGTGGCCGAAGGGTGGTCCCGTTGACACCAAAACACACTGCTGGCTTGGTGGGTATGTGGGAAGACCATGACAAAGGCCGTATCGGCGTTGAACTTTACTACACCGGAAAGCAGCCGCTGGAAGACAATCCGTATCGCACGGTGAGCAAGCCTTATTTCGAACTTGGCTTGTTGGGGGAGGTAGTGGTCGGCAAAGCACGCCTGTTTTTGAATGCAGAGAATATACTCAATTTCCGGCAGACAAAATACGACCCACTATTGCTTAGTAACCGCGCGCCTGATGGGAGATGGACCGTAGATGTGTGGGCACCTACAGAAGGGTTTGTGGTGAACGGAGGCGTGCGCTTGCGTTTTGGAGGGGGGCATTAAATGCGCACTACCGCGTTACGAAATGACCTATGGTCGCTTATCCAGGGAACTCACAACATCATGCTTCGATTTATCGTTTTGTCTGTCGCGCTCGTCACTTCCAGCGCGTCATGGGGCTGGGGCCAGACCGGCCACCGCGTCACAGGCGAAATAGCCCAGTCACGGATCAACGGGAAAACCGCTGCTGAAATCGAGATGATTCTGGGCAAGCAAGGCCTTGCTGAGATGACTACATGGCCAGACGAGCAGCGCTCAAATTCTGAGCTGTTCTGGCAAAAGGATGCCAATCCTTGGCATTACGTGACGCTTCCCAGCGGCAAGCAACCGAGCGAACTGGTGTCGCCTACCGAAGGCGATGCGTTGACCGCATTAGAGCGTTTTGCGGCGGTTGTGCGTGACCGAAAAAACCGCGCGACGAAAGGGCTCTTGCTCTACGTTTCATCATCCACATTATTGGTGACCTGCATCAACCGCTGCACGTGGGCAACGGAACTGACCGGGGCGGTAATGACATCAAGGTAACGTGGTTCGGCGATCAATCGAATCTGCACAGTGTTTGGGACAGCGGCATGATCGACCGCCAAGGGATGAGCTTTACGGAATATACCGACCGGCTCGAACGACGTCTTACAGCTGACCAAACAATTAGCTGGTGGGACGCAAAGCCGCAAACTTGGATTGGCGAGAGCGCAAAGCTTCGCGATGGGCTTTATCCCGCTGCTAGTGAACAACCAGCCGCGTTAGGCTATGCATATCAATTCAAACACCTTCCGACCGTTGAGACGCGCCTAGCGCAGTCTGGCGTTCGGATCGCTGCCTGTTTAGACGCCTTGTTCAAATAGGGCAGAACGTCTACTTTGCGGCCATTTCCGGGCATCGCGTGCATCGGTAGGAGCGCGTAGATAGAACGTAGTTTTTACTGCAAATTAGTTCGCCTTCAAATGTTCCGATCTTAAGCGCTATCCACCGCAGACGGTCAGCATCTCAAAAGCTGCTTGCGGAAATCTGGGGCTTGAAATAGCGAAAGCTGCTATCGCTTCGGATTGCAGCTTTTGGGGGAAATTGTGCAAGCACTGGACACGCTTCTGTCGCCTGTTATTCTGTTTTTCGTGCTGGGTGTCTTCGCGGCCGCGGTCAAATCCGACCTTACCATTCCGGAATCAATGGCGAAGGGCATGTCATTGTTTCTGATGGCTGCCATCGGATTGAAAGGCGGCGTAGAGATATCGCAGGCTGGGTTCAGCAACCAAATGCTCGCTGCAGGAGCTGCAGGAATTACCCTTAGCTTCCTGCTTCCGTTTCTCGCATTTTCGCTTCTTCGCGGTGTTGGTCGGCTCGACGGCCTCAACGCTGGGGCTGTAGCTGCACATTATGGATCGGTGAGCGTGGTTACGTTCGCCACTGCAACCGAGATACTGACGCGAAGCGGGCTGCCTGCAGCCGGATATATGATCGCAGTGTTGGCGCTGATGGAATCTCCTGCAATCGTGTCAGGAATGTTGCTGGCATCGCGGAGCGGCGCGAACGGACAAAGGCGTCCTGGAAGCCATTTGTGGCGCGAAGTGCTGTTTAATGGCTCGGTCGTACTGCTCCTCGGCGCATTCGCGATTGGGGCGGCAGTCGGAGAAGTCAAATATAAGGCGGTTGCGCCTTTGTTCACCGGCCTATGGTCAGGAGTTCTGTGTCTGTTTTTGCTCGACATGGGGTTGGTCGCAGTGCGGCGCTTGCGTGAAAGCCGCGCTATAACTCCGCGGCTAGCCATCCTCGCCATTTTAGTTCCACTAATCAACGGCTCGATAGGTGCAATAGTTGGCGCAGCTATCGGACTGGACGTTGGAAGCACGGCGGCTCTCTCGATCCTTGCGGGTAGTGCCTCCTATATCGCGGTGCCGGCCGCGATGCGTCTTGCGCTGCCGCAGGCTAATGCCGGCCTGTATCTTTCGATGAGCCTTGCGATCAGTTTTCCTTTCAATATCATTTTGGGAATTCCGATCTATATCGCGCTTGCAAAGGCGCTTGTTGGAGGTGGTTATGGTTGAGCTTGCAAACAGGAAACGCCTAGAGATCATCTGCGATGTTGAGCTTGCCGAATGGCTGGCCGATGAGGCCGAGGCCGCGGGCATAACTCACTTTACGATTGTACCTACATTAGGCGGTAGGGGACTGCATGGTCGGTGGCATAACGACGGGATCGGTGGCGGCGGCAAATGTATGTTCATCAGCGTTACCAGTGCAGAGCGTGCAACTAAATTGATTGATCGCATCGGTCCAATGTTGACCGATTATCGGATCGTGATGGACATCAGCGACGTTCAAGTTCTTCGGGGCGATAGATTTTAACAACTTTGCGGTTTACGGGGCAAAGGGCAGCTCGACAGCAAAGCCTTGAGCATTACGTCTGCTTTGCGCCCAAAATCAGTGATCCGCAAATACTCGAACATTGCCAAAAGCAGACCATTTCGTTGAACATGAATTGAGCTATTTGAGAAGGTGCTCAACTAAATTCCGCATTGCAATGGTTAAAGCCGCAGACGGTACGGACGCGTTCCTATTGCTCTTAGATTCAACAGGGATTTGCAACCCATTCGACTTGATTAACAAAACAGCGCATAGGCGCGGATGGGGGACCGTTAGCTATGACATCATCGGAGTTGCTGCTCGCTTTTTGCATGTTTCTAGGTGCAATTCTATATACGTCCGTCGGTCACGCCGGTGCATCGGTATACTTAGCTCTCATGGCAATATTCGGTTTGCCGACAGCAGTGATGCGTCCAACGGCGTTAGTTTTGAACATTCTCGTTGCTAGCTTCGCATCTGTTCGGTTTGGAACAGCGGGCTTTTTTAGCTGGCGCACACTTTGGCCATTCTTGATCGGCGCCGTACCATTTGCGTTCTTGGGCGGCGCAATCAAATTGCCGGGCGACTTCTACAAGCCACTTGTCGGTATTATTTTGTGGATCGCTGCCGCGCGACTTCTGTGGCCGAAGGAGATAAAGGTCGCCGACGACACGCGCGATCCGCCGATATACTTAGCGGTATCATGCGGCGCTGCGATAGGTTTGTTATCCGGGCTCACGGGTACGGGAGGCGGCATATTTTTATCACCGCTTCTATTATTTTTCGGGTGGTCAAATCCAAAAGTTGCTTCTGGTGTCGCAGCCGCTTTTATTCTCGCAAATTCAATTTCGGGACTGGCTGGCAACTTTGCGTCAGTGCAATCCCTACCTGCAAACCTGCCACTCTACGCAGGAAGCGTCATGGCTGGTGCTTTAATTGGCACGACACTGGGTATTCGTTTTGAAAACCCAGCAATCTTTAAAGCTCTCGGTTTTGTTCTTATTATTGCGGGCTTCAAGCTTTTGGGGTTTTTCTAGAGCGTTTCTACGCGTCGGTAGCGTCCACATGGCAAGCGAGGGTTATCCAAAATAAGGCAGCGATGCGCGCGCCGGGTAAACAAGTTTCGTCAGATAACAGGCGTACCCGGGCTTGCATTACACGTGCATCGCAACCCACACGATCAGCCACGCAGATGGTAAAAGCAGCAGCTGCGCCAGCAATGTACCAGCAACGCGGCTCATGGACAGCCATACGATCGTGCGCCGGTAATCGGCTTCCGAAACTCGGCCCTCGACGACATCATCAGTCATCACGGAAAGCTGCGGATCAATCAACACAAACAGCAAGATCGTCGCAAACCCATTGACCACCGCTGAAAGCTGGGAAGCAGTGACCCGAAACTCTGGGTAAAGATAGCCAGCGTAAAGCGACGCGATAACACCGACGGTGAGCAGCGCCTGGGCAATGACGTTCATTGCAATCACGCCCCAAGAAACCGCGCTGGGTTTGCCAAGGTGTTTGGCGTGGCCAGACGACGGCAAAGTGATTGTTCCGGTGATCCGCCGCCAGTTCTTGGGAGCGAGGACGTGGAGAAATAACTTGGGAACAGATCGGTGTATATGAAACTCGCTGATGGCACTTGCAAACCATCGCTGTACTGTTGGAACAGCCAAAGCCCCAAGGATCGTGGCCACTGTCGCAGAAAACAAGACTAATCTTAAGTCCCAGAGCAGACGCTCGCCCGTACCATTCGCCAGTCCATTCTCAATACGCTTAGCCAAAAACGGCCCCAAAAAGCTGTTCGACGTTCTCGATACCAGGACGAGTATATTAAACAGTGCAAACGACAGAGCAATCTTGTGCGTACGAACGCCCGCGATACGAGCAGCATAGGCCAAGGCTCCGATCAGGTGAATGACCAAGGTCAACAGGCAAATATTGACGAGAGCCCAGTCCATGTTTTGGTCCTACTGTAATGTCATGCGTTTGACGTCAGTTTGCACCTACCACTGTCCTCGTCTTAAATGCACTGTGTTGTCCGCTGGAAGGATCATTCGCAGTCATGGCGAAAAGCTACTTGGCGCGCAAACAGAACCTTCTGCCTACGAAAGAAAGTTCGATGCAAAATTAATATTGTCAATCAAATTAGTTGAGTTTAGGCCTTGCATTGATGGGGCAGACGAACTCCCCTTCGATAAGGGGGGGTTATTATGACTGTTAAACCAAAAAAGCGGTTTGGGGAGTCAATCCAAAAAACGCTTTCCGAACCCCGCTGTGCATTACTCAATGCGACTGCCGCGTCGCTTTCCCTGCCTGTAGCGGATTTAAGATATTTGACTTTGCCCGCAACCTGTTCGACGTCGATTATTTCGAGCAACTGGACGTGTCTAGCGGCAACACCGGCGTGATCGTCGGGCAATTAGGCGACCCGCTAACTTACGGCATTACTTTTGCGATAATCATCTAATACCACGCTGATTAACAGGGACAACCTCATGTTTGATTTCTTTGCCAATATCGACTGGTCAGCAATTGCTCCATATATCGCCATCGGCTTTACCGCTCAAATGATCGACGGCGCACTGGGTATGGCATTCGGGGTGATAACGAGCACATTGCTGGTCAGCGTCATGGGCATTCCGCCAGCACGAGCGTCTGCCGGTGTCCATCTGGTTGAAATGTTCACAACCGGCGCGTCGGGGATCAGCCATATACTTCACAAGAATGTAGACTGGAAATTGTTCGCACGGATAGCGGTGCCAGGGGTGATTGGCGGCTGTGTCGGTGCCTATTTGTTGTCGAATCTCGACGCTTCTGTGACCCGACCTCTGGTGATGCTATATTTAACCTGCATTGGCTTTTATCTGCTTTACAAGGCGCTGACCTATCCGTTGGAACCCAAGGTAAGCGAGCCCAAGATCGTCACGCCGCTTGGCTTGATCGGTGGTTTTTTGGATGCTTCTGGCGGCGGCGGCTGGGGCCCAGTTGTAACTTCCAACCTGTTAATTCAGGGGACCGACCCTCGCAAAACTATTGGCACCGTCAATACCGCCGAGTTTTTCCTAACAACCAGCATATCGATCACCTTCATCCTGACCATCGGGCTTGAAGCGTTTACGATAGTTACAGGCGGTTTACTGATCGGTGGTTTGATCGCAGCGCCGTTCGGTGCGATGATTGCCAAGCGGGTGAAGCTAAAAACATTGCTATTAATGGTGGGCACCGTGCTGACCGCGACAAGCTTGTTTAGCTTATACAAGGCACTCGCGTAATATTTGCCAATCAATTGTATCGAGATCAGCACCTCAATGCTGGCTCCGCTCACGAAAGTAAGTGGGTCCCAAGTTCACAGGGGCCGACAGCGATTAGGACCGCGTTCACATTTGAGCGCAATAATAAGATAAGATACTCAGATGCTACTGCTAGTGCCGCCGCCTGCCAGCTCAATCTCGCCCCGTCTGGCCAGCAAAGTCGTGACGATCCAAACTGCCGCTCATCGATGTCCATACTCATAGTCATTGGCGCGGTTTTTAAGCTCGCACGGTTCACCGAGGCGTTCTTGATCCTCAAAGCCAACGCCGAAGGATGCCACTAGCGCTTAACCAGTCGTCCGTAGGTCCTGCGTAGGTCACTTTTCACGATCTTATTGGACTAAAGAACTTTCAATAGGAAAACGCCAAAACCGGACCTCCAGACAGTTTGGGTCTGCCGTGGGTTATTGCAGGAATCTCATCCGCATTGGCGGGAAACCCGCAGATAACCTCACCTTCCCGCGTTGCTTCCCTTGCTTTGGTAATGACGAGGTCGGGAGTTCAATCCTCCCCAGCAGCACCATACTCCTGATATCGCTTGACCAGAAGCGACGTTTCGCCTTGTGCGAACTCATGCGATTTTTTTCCGATAATGCGGCGCCGGTGCACCCAAAAGTCATGCAAGCCATTGCCGATTCAAACGCGGTTGATACCGCTTATGATGGCGATGCCTTGAGCCAGCGGCTCGACGCTGAGTTTTCCGAAGTGTTCGAACACGAAGTCGCGGTGTTGTGGGCGGCGACCGGAACTGCCGCGAATTGTCTCGCGCTTGGTTCGCTGGTCCAGCCGCACCAAGGCGTCATATGCCACCGCGAAGCGCATATCGAAGTCGACGAATGCGGCGCGCCCGGTTTTTATACGGGCGGCGCTAAGCTGATGTTGATTGACGGTGAAGGGGCTAAGGTTTCGCCGGAGACGGTATCGGCTTTGCTCAATTCTATCCGTGACGATGTGCATCAGGTACAGGCTGCCGCATTGTCAATCACCAACGCTACCGAATATGGACTGGTATATTCGCCTGCCGAGGTGTCAGCGCTTGGCGCAATCTGTAAATCCCGAGGTCTCGGCCTTCACATGGATGGCGCGCGTTTTGCTAACGCTGTTGCCTCGGTAGGGTGCCACCCCGCCGATGTTACCGTTCGCGCCGGCGTCGATGTGTTGAGCTTCGGCTTTGTGAAAAATGGCGGGATGGGCGCTGAGGCGTTGGTCTATTTCGATCCGGCGATGGCCGACGCTACGCGCTATCGCCGCAAACGCGCTGGGCATCTGCAAAGCAAGGGGCGGTTTTTGGCGGCGCAGTTGCTGGCAATGCTCGACGGCAATTTGTGGCTGGAAAATGCACGCACCGCCAATGCAGCAGCGCAGATTGTTGCCGATGCTGCGACCGGACGATTGCTCCATCCAGTCCAAGCCAATGAAATTTTTATTCGGCTTACAGCCGACGAAGCCGCCAACTTGCGCAGTCAGGGCTTCGACTTTTACGATTGGGGTGACGGCGCCGCGCGGCTAGTAACTAGCTGGCACCATAAGGCGGAGGATATGAAACCACTCGCCCAAGCTATCGCTACATTGTGAGCGACCTTAAAGCCGGGTTGCAAGCCGAACCTGGCCTGTTCACACCGCGCATTCTGCTGCCGTTTCTGCTTGTATCGGTAATTTGGGGATCGACATGGCTTGTCATCCGCGACCAGTTGGGCGTCGTTCCGCCAGCGTGGTCGGTATGCTACCGCTTTATCATCGCCGCGACGGGAATGTTTATTCTGGCGCGGATTATGAAATTGCCGATGAAGCTCGACCGTAATGGGCAGTGTTGGGCAATGCTTTTGGGCGCTCTGCAATTCGCGCTGAATTTCAACTTTGTCTATGCCGCCGAAAACCACATAACATCGGGTCTGGTTGCCGTGTTGTTCGCTCTGTTGATAATGCCGAACGCAATATTGGGGCAATGGTGGCTGGGCCGAAAAGTTGCGCGGTCGTTCTGGATGGGGTCGGCGATAGCAACGGTAGGCGTCGCCCTGCTGCTCCTGCGCGAATACCGGGTCGCGCCGGTTGGCGGAGCGCAAGTCCTGATCGGCACCGGCCTCACGCTTGCTGGCGTAATGTCTGCATCGATTGCCAATGTGGTTCAGGCTTCGAACAAGGTAAGCCGGTTCCCGGTGGTTACGGTCCTGGCGTGGTCGATGCTGTGGGGGGCGATTGGCAATGCGTTGTTTGCAATGCTTCTATACGGACCGCCAGTTATCGAAATGCGTGGTGCCTATTTGGCTGGCATATTATATCTCGGCCTGATCGGGTCTGTCGTGACCTTCCCGCTCTATTTCGGAATCATCCGTGAACTTGGCCCCGGCAAGGCGGCGTACACAAGCGTTTTCGTGCCAGTGGTTGCCATGGCGCTGTCGACGCTATTCGAGAATTATCAGTGGTCATCGCTCGCTGTCGCCGGTGCCGTGCTTGCCATGATTGGACTGCTGATAGCGATGCGTCCGCGTAAAGCTTAGGACTCGCGTTCCCGAGAGACTCGCGTTAGTCTGCTTTAACAACATAATGGAGGATGTATGGAGCAGCTTAGCGGGCAGGACGCGAGTTTCGTCTACATGGAAACGCCGAATACGCCGATGCACATCGGATCGGTTGGCATTTACGATCCATCAACCGCTCCGGGCGGGTTTGTCCGTTTCAAGGATATCCTCCGTCATATCGAAGGTCGCCTCGATCAGGCGCGCAGTTTCCGGCAGAAATTGGTGCGCGTACCGTTCGATCTCGACCATCCATATTGGGTCGAGGATGCCGACTTCGACCTAGAATTTCATGTCCGCCATGTCGCGCTGCCCCAACCCGGCGACTGGCGTCAATTGTGCATTCAGATTGCGCGGCTTCATGCGCGCGGAATGGATATGACCAAGCCGTTGTGGGAGTTCAATATTGTCGAAGGCCTCGACAACATTCCGGGCATTCCAAAAGGCAGCTTTGCGCTCGTGTCCAAGGTCCATCATGCGGCAATCGACGGTATGTCGGGGGTCGAATTAAGTGCGTCGGTGCATGATTTGGAGGCCAAGGCGGTGTCCGAAGTCCCGCCTTCAACATGGAAACCCGAAGAAAATCCCAAGCTTCCTGAAATGTTGATGCGCACATGGTTCAACTCGGTAACACAACCACTGAAATTTGCAAAAACGGTCGCTAACACAGTTCCCGGTATCGCCCGTTTGGGTAAGCAAGTCGTCGGCGGCGATGTGTCGCTGAAATCCGCAGGGTTAGCGCCCAAGACAATCTTTGGCGGCAAAGTCGGCCCGCACCGTGTGTTCGACGGAACGGTTTTTGCGCTGGCCGATATTCGCGCCATTAAGGAAAATATCGAAGGCGCGACGGTTAATGACGTTGTCCTTGCAATCATTGGCGGGGCGCTGCGCGAGTATTTGATCGGTCGTGATGCGTTGCCGAAACCAAGCTTGACAGCGATGGCCCCGATTTCGGTGCGTGCGGAAGGCGAGAAGGAGGCGCTTGGCAATCTGGTTTCGGCGATGACAGTTCAGTTGGGCACGCACATTGCCGATCCGGTCGAACGGCTTCTCTACATCCACAAGGAAGTGAAGAATTCAAAAGCTATGACCAATGCGGTCGGGGCGCGGACGCTGACCGATTACAGCCAGTTTATGCCGGCGGCACTCGCAGGACTTGGCGCACGGCTTTATACAAGGCTGGGTGTCGCCAACATGCACGCGCCCGCGTTCAACTGCGTGGCTACTAATGTGCCGGGACCGCGCGTGCCGCTGTATTTCGCGGGGGCCAAAATGGTACGGATGATGGGGACCGGGCCAGTGTTCGACGGTATGGGGCTGATCAACACAATTTACAGCTACGGCCCCGAACTTGCCATCTCTTTCACCAGCGACCGCGCGATAATGCCAGATCCGGCTATCTATGCCGCAGCGTTACAGAAATCGTTTGAGGCGTTGCGCGATGCGAATTGGAGCAAGCCAACGCCGAAGGCCCAAAGTGATGCCAAGCCCGGGCCAAAGGCATCAACAATAAAGGCGAAACCTAAAGCGGCCAAAAAGCCCCTATCCAAGAAAGCTGCTGTCAAATCGGCAAAGCCGAAAAAGTCAGGCGGGGCTTAATGCCCCGATGACGGGTAAACCAGCGAGCGAGCACCCGAGCGTTCGAAAGGCTTCCAGCCGTCTTCGGACTGCGCGAGCCGGTCGGCGATAGCCCACCATACCGCAGGATTTGCGCCGAGGCCGCAATGGCTGCCGCGCACTTCGATGTTGTCGGTGGTTTTCGACGCTGGCTCGCGGGCAGTCTGCCACGCAACAATTCCGTCGTTTTTCGAAAATATGGCAGTGGCTGGAACTGGCGGCGGGAAATGCCCTTCGCGGACCTGCTCCTGCAATTTCGGATCATCGACTTTCTGCTTGGTGACAAACTGATAAGCACGCCAGGCGTTGGTCGCCTTTGGAGTGCCGGTAAGCGGCGACCCGAGCGAAATAACTTGTCGAACAAGATCGGGACGTCGCCTCGACAGTTGCCGAGCAAACGCGCCTCCCAAAGACCATCCGATGACGCTGACCTTACGGCCGGTTTTGTCATGAATAGCTTCCAGCCGGTCGACCATTTTCTCGCCATCCAAACCAACTGCGCGCGGTCCGAGATTGCGGCCAAGTTCCCACTGGTAGGGGTCGTAGCCGAGCTTTTTGAGATAGCCGAACAAAGGTTTCATCGACCCTTCCCCGGCCATGAACCCCGGTAGCAAAAGCACAGGATGTCCGTCACCTTTCGGTGCCTGAAGCAAGAAGGGCGCAGCTAAAGGAAGCGACCCGGCCTCCATAAGCGCGCGCGGAAATTCGGTCAGCGCGAGTAAAAGCGAAGGAGCGTTGACTGCTCCTTGCGAGTGAGGTGCGGCGATTGATGCCAAAATAAGTCTCCCGAAATCTTTGATACGGTCTGTTGCCGCTTTAACCGAAGGCTAGGCCGCATGTTCCGCGTCGGTCAATCACGTTTTTCGCCTTCCGTTACGGAAACTGCGGCAAGCCCTTGTTTGAAATTGGGATAAGTTGGCGACCACGCGAGTAACCGCTTGGCCTTTTGGTTGGAAACGCGGCGATTTTCGGCATAAAAGCCGCGCGCCATCGGCGAAAGCTGCGCCTCATCGAGCGATTGCATCGGGGGCCAATCGACCCCGAGAAGGTCGCATGCATGTTCTATGACGGCATTTTGCGAACAAGGCAGATCGTCTGAAACATTGTAAACACCGGCTGACCCCGCGAACGAAGCGCGGACGGCGGACACGATATCATCGACATGAATTCGGCTGAAAACTTGGTCGGCTATGTCAATCCGGTGCGCCTTGCCTTCGCGCACGCGATCGAGCGCTGATCGCCCCGGTCCGTAAATCCCCGGCAGGCGGAAAAGGCGGATGTCATCGCGCAGATTTTGCCACGCGAGGTCGGCGTCAGTCCTCGCCGAGCGGCGACCTGTCCCGACTGGCGTGCATTCATCGACCCATGCACCCTGAGCGTCGCCGTAGACGCCTGTGGAAGATAAATAGCCTACCCAGCCTGCAGGCGCTGCCGCCAGCGCGTCACCATAGCTTAACAGCGCGCTGTCGCCGTTTACCGGGTCGGGCGGAATGCTCGACAGGATATGTGTGGCGCTGCCTAGGGCGTCATGAACGGCTTCGGCATCATCGAACGCCAATATGCTGTCATCAGCATTGCGGCGGATGCCAGTGACTTGCCACCCATCGGCTATCAGCGACGCGGCAAGGCGCGATGCGGTATATCCCATCCCGAAGATCAGCATATGGTTCTGCATAGCCGCATGTGTTCGCGTCGTTATCAGGCTGCGTCAAGCACAGCAGTTGCAAAGCGCGGCGCGGCTTGCGATGGAAGCGGGTGGGAGAAAGACATTTCAATGAGCCTCGAAGTCATCAAAGCGCGTTCACTCGGCGATATCCCGCACGGGTTTCTTGGTCGCAAAGGCGGGGTATCAACCGGTATTTACGCCGGTCTCAACATCGCACTCGGCAGCAAGGATGACCGGGCGCTGGTCATCGAGAACCGTCGCCGGGCGCGTGAAGCGGTTTTAACCGGCGCAGATTTTGCCCGTGTGTATCAAATCCATTCCGCCGACGCCGTGACCGTTATCACCGGCAATGACGAATCCGATCCGCCAAAGGGTGATGCATTGGTGACCGACCGGCCTAATATTCTGCTGGGCATCTCGACTGCTGATTGCGTCCCGGTGCTCTTCGCCGATGTAAAAGCAGGTGTCGTAGGTGCTGCGCATTCGGGTTGGAAAGGTGCGATTACTATGATCAACGAAAACACCATAGAGGCGATGGAGGCTCTGGGTGCTGACCGCGCCCAAATCGTCTGCGCCATTGGTCCCTGTATCGCACAAAAAAGCTATGAGGTTGACGACGGCTTTTTCCGTCGCTTTGCCGAAGTCGATCCAGCCAACGAACGCTTCTTTGCCAGCGGCAAGCCCGGGCATTATCAGTTCGATATCGAGGGTTATGTCGCGTCGAGACTTGCGGCGGCTGGCATCGGCACGGTCGAGTGCTTGGGCGAAGACACATATAGCCAGCCCGACCGCTTCTTCAGCTATCGCCGAAGCTGTCATTTAAATGAAGGCGACTACGGCGCGCAGATTTCACTGATTGGTCTGAGGGGCGAGTAATGGTGCCAGAAACAACAATGACGCGGCAACGGCTAAAGTCCATCATCGGCGGCTCGGCAGGCAATCTCGTCGAATGGTATGACTGGTTTGCCTATGCTACTTTCAGCATCTATTTCGCGCCGTTGTTTTTCCCCGAAGGCGACCTCACCGCGCAATTGCTCAACACTGCCGCCATCTTTGCCGCTGGATTCCTGATGCGCCCAATCGGCGCGTGGATTATGGGAATTTACGGCGACAAGCATGGGCGAAAGGCGGGGCTTACCCTGTCGGTATTGCTAATGGCTGGCGGGTCGCTGGCAATTGCATGCGCGCCTACCTATGCGCAGGCCGGTGTCGTAGCGCCTGCCATTCTCGTCATTGCGCGCATGGTGCAAGGATTGTCGGTCGGCGGCGAATATGGGTCGAGCGCCACTTATCTGTCAGAAATGGCTCCGGCCAAGCGGCGCGGTTTCTGGTCGAGCTTTCAATACGCCACGCTCAGCGGTGGGCAATTGCTTGCAATCCTCGTTGCGCTTCTATTGCAGGCGGTGCTCAGCGAAGCGCAATTGGGCGATTGGGGCTGGCGGATACCGTTTGTGATCGGCGCGGTGCTGGCGCTTTGCGTCTTTCTGCTGCGTCGGACGATGACCGAAACCAAATCTTTCGCCAATATCGACCAGAAACGTGAGCATTCGTCGCTCAGGCTGCTCTGGCGCGACCATAAACGCTCTTGCATATTAGTGGCGGTAATGTCGGGCGGAGGCGGCGTCGCGACCTATGCTTTCACGACATACATGCTCAAATATCTAATCAATACGGCAGGGTTCGAAAAACAGGCCGCAACGCTCATTATCGCTGGAATTTTGGTCTGGTCTGTCTGCCTGCAACCAATAGCGGGGATGCTCGCCGACCGGTTCGGGCGCAAGCCACTCTTGCTGATCGCAGGCGCAGGGGTCGCGCTGGTCGCGGTACCCGTCTATACGCTGGTCGGCCAGGCGACATCGCCGCTGGTCGCATTGGCGCTCATCCTGATCCCGATCACGCTGCACGGTGGCTACACCGCGACCAATGCAATGGTGAAGGCTGAGTTATTCCCGGCGCATATCCGGGCACTGGGCGTGGCGTTTCCTTATGCCGTCGGCAACACATTATTTGCAGGCACTCTCGAATATGTGGCCTTGTGGTTCAAAAGTTCGGGCAACGAAACTGGGTTTTTCTGGTATGTTGCGGTATGTGTTGGCGCGACGGTTATCGCCTATCTGATGCTCCCCGAAACGCGCGAGAAGAGCCTGATCATTGAAGATTAGTCGCGCAATATAGTTTCATTTGAAACAAATTATGTTATGGGCGACGGCAATTAGGAGATTTCCATGACCGATGCCCCAACTCCCGTTCGCTATAAACCTAAACCGCATGTAGAGACCATCGGCGGACGCGCGTTGAAGCCTTCGACGTTGATGATGGGGCATGGTTATGATCCAACCTTGTCGGAGGGCGCGCTGAAGCCTCCGATCTTTTTGACATCTACTTTTGCGTTTGAAAGCGCGCAGGCGGGCAAGACATTTTTCGAGCATATCACCGGCAAACGCAAAGGCCCCGCAGAAGGGTTGGTTTATGGACGCTTCAACGGCCCCAATCAGGAGATATTGGAGGACCGGCTGTCGGTATGGGACGGCGCCGACGATGCTTTGGTTTTCTCCAGCGGCATGTCGGCGATTTCGACCTTGCTGCTTGCGCTGGTAAGCCAGAATGACGTTATCGTGCATTCGGGGCCACTTTATGCAGCAACCGAAACGCTTATCGCGCGGATATTGTCACGCTTCGGCATCAGCTTTTTCGATTTTCCGGCCGGTGCTGCCCGTGAAGAAATCGACGCGATTCTTGAACAAGCCAAGGCCAAGGCAGCCGAAACCGGCGGCAAGGTGGCGCTCGTCTATCTCGAAAGCCCGGCCAATCCGACTAACGCCTTGGTCGATGTCGAGGCTGTGCGCGCGGCGCGCGATGCTGCCTTCACTGGCGATGCCAAACCCGCCATCGCCATCGACAACACCTTCCTTGGGCCATTGTGGCAACAACCGATCAAACAGGGTGCGGAACTGGTCGTCTACAGCCTTACCAAATATGCGGGCGGACATTCAGACTTGGTCGCGGGCGGTGTCTGCGGTGATCAGGCGCTCATCGACATCATCCGCCCAATGCGCAACGTGATTGGTACAATTTGCGACCCAAATACCGCTTGGATGCTCCTGCGCAGCCTCGAAACGCTTGAACTCCGCATGTCACGCGCTGGCGAAAATGCGGCGAAGGTCTGCGCGTTTCTCAAGGCTCATCCCAAGGTTGAGGGTTTGGGTTATCTAGGCGATATAGACGATGCGCGGCAGCAGGACATCTACAACCGACAATGCACCGGCGCTGGTTCAACCTTCTCGGTTTTCATTAAAGGTGGCGAGGCCGAAAGCTTCCGTTTCCTCGATGCGCTGAAGATTGCAAAGCTTGCGGTCAGCCTTGGCGGAACCGAAACGCTGGCGAGCCACCCCGCCGCGATGACTCATCTGTCGGTTCCACAGGAGCGCAAGGATGCGCTTGGCATCACAGATAATCTTGTGCGCATTTCAATCGGCATCGAACACCCCGACGACCTGATTGCTGATTTCGCACAGGCGCTCGATCAGGTCTGAGAAACGCGCCAGTCGATGATGTCCCAGCCGTTTGCCTTTGCCATTTCGGCTAAAGGTTTATGCGGATTGGTTGCATAGGCTTCGTCGGCAAACGCAAGCAAGGGTGCGTCTGACACATGGTCCGAATATGCGCGGATATGACACCGTTCCCGATCTAATCCATCGTCGGTCATCCATTGCTTTATTAAATCCAGCTTAGCCGCGTCGTAGCAATTATGCCCGTCAATCCTTGCCAGAACATGCCCGCTGCTATCGGTCGCCAAGTTGGTCGCGATCACATGCTCAAAGCCAAGCCGCTTGGCTATTGCGTCAACATACAGCCGGTAAGAAGCCGTTGCCATCACGTGCCGGTATCCGGCAGCTTTTTCTTCGGCAACACGCGCTAGCAACTGCGGGTAAACGTTTTTGCCCACGACCAGATCGGCATGGCTTTCAAGATAACGGGCAAATTTCGCCGGCGAAACCCGCGTGCCGATTAACAGCATCTGCGAGAATTGCTTGAGCCGGCCGCGATCCCAAATCTTCAATAAAAACAACGAAAGCCCGACAAGCAAAAGCGGTGAAAGGAACAAACGCCACGGTGACTTGTTCCAAGCCATATGCATCAGGAACCCATTATAGGTGGCTCGCCGGGTCACAGTCTTGTCCATATCATATATGGCGAGCAGAATGGGGGCGGGATTCGACATACTGCACTAAAGCCATATTCGGCTCGTGAAAGTCTATAGGCTTGTGAAAACGTGCATAATACGTCAGTTAGGCAAGCATGGCTAAGGCTGCTGAATTCATCGAGGAAAAACTGCCTGAGGGCGGGACGGTGTTGCGGGTCTCGGGACCAATGGTAATCGCATCGATCAACGATCTCGACACGCGGCTTCGTAGTTTCTCCGAAACTATCAATGAAATTGACTTGAGCGCAGTCACCCGTATGGACACCGTGGGTGCTTGGATTATCCACCGAACGGCTAAGGATCACGATGCCCGTATCAGCGGCGCTACCGATCATGCCAAACGTTTGATCGATGCGGTCGGTGAAACTGACGAAGACGCGCCATTACGGATCAGTCGTCCGTCATCGCTAGTCCGCTTTCTGACCGAAGTCGGCGACGGCATTATCGTGGCCGGTTCGACGCTCCTGAACTTTTTGGGCTTTGTCGGACAGGTGGTCAAAGCCGCCTTCATGTTGATGCTGAACCCAAAACGGTTTCGCATTCACGCGGTAGTCCAGCACTTCGATATGGTCGGCGTGCGCGCACTCGGCATTGTCGGTCTGATGAGTTTTTTGATTGGGGTGGTGATTGCGCAACAGGGCGCAGTTCAACTCCGGCAATTCGGCGCTGAAGTGTTTACCGTCAACCTTATTGGTCGGCTCACGCTGCGCGAGCTTGGTATATTAATGACAGCGATCATGGTTGCTGGGCGTTCGGGTTCGGCATTTGCGGCGCAAATCGGAACGATGAAAATTACCGAAGAAATTGACGCAATGCGGACAATCGGTGTGGTGCCGGTGGAGGCGCTGGTCGTTCCGCGTGTGCTCGCCGCGATCATCATGATGCCGCTGCTCGGTATGTATGCTTCATTGCTCTCGCTGATCGGCGGGGGCTTGCTCTGCTGGATCGTGCTCGATATTCCGCCGACGACCTTTATCCAGCGCCTGCGCGAAGTCACGCCGTTAACCGACCTTTATATAGGGCTTATCAAGGCTCCGGTGTTTGGTGCCATCATTGCGATGGCAGGGTGCTTTCAAGGGATGCAGGTCGAGGGCAATAGCGAACAGGTCGGTCTAAAAACAACGGCTGCCGTGGTTCAGGCAATTTTCCTAGTTATCGTGCTCGACGCAATCTTCGCCGTGTTCTTCAGCAATATCGGTTGGGATTGACGACATGGCTGATACAATCATCAGCGTTCGTGGCCTCACCAATTGCTTTGGCGACCAGATGATCCATGAAAACCTCGATCTCGATGTCAAGCGCGGGGAGATATTGGGTGTCGTGGGGGGATCAGGCACCGGAAAATCCGTGCTGATGCGGTCAATAATTGGGCTGCAAATCCCACAAGCGGGCGAAATCCGTGTTTTTGATGAGGGTATGATCGGGAAGGAAGAGGACGAAGCCACGGACGTGCGACGTCGTTGGGGCGTCCTATTCCAAGGCGGCGCACTGTTTTCAACGCTGACCGTTGCTGAGAATGTCCAAGTGCCATTGCGCGAATTTTATCCTGAATTCAGTCGTGAAATGATCGACGAAATTGCCCGCTACAAAATCCATTTAAGCGGACTTCCTGCTGATGCAGCCTACAAATACCCGTCGGAGCTATCCGGCGGCATGAAAAAGCGGGCTGGGTTGGCGCGCGCTCTGGCAATGGACCCCGAACTGTTGTTTTTGGACGAACCCACCGCCGGATTGGACCCTATTGGCGCCGCCAACTTCGACAATCTCACCCGCGAGTTAAAAGAAACTCTGGGCCTGACTGTATTCCTGATCACACACGATCTCGATACCCTTTACGCCATCTGTGACCGGGTGGCGGTGCTGGCAGATGGCAAGGTTATCGCGGTTGGACCGATCGACGATTTGCTCGCCACTGACCACCCGTGGATCAAGGAGTATTTCAGCGGTCCGCGCGGTCGCACTGCCAAACGCGGACACGCAAAACCGAAAAACGAGGCGCCAAAGTCTGGTGTGGACAAGCAAATGATAGCAGGGGCATAACGAAAGCCGATGGAAACAAAATCCAATCATGTCATTGTCGGCGCTGTTACGCTGCTGCTCATTGCACTTCTCGCTGCATTCATCGTTTGGCTATCGCGAGCCAATGACGGCGAGAAAAAAGAATATGACATATTCTTCCAGCAGTCGGTCAACGGTTTGGCGAAGGGGTCGGGAGTTTCGTTTTCCGGTGTTCCTGTCGGCCAAGTCGACAAGATCGAACTTTGGGGACCCGATCCCGAATTTGTCCGCGTAAGAATTGCAATCGACCGCAAGGTTCCAATCTTGCAAGGTACCGTTGCGACAATCAATGGCGTCGGCTTTACCGGCGTTTCCGAAATTCAGCTCGACGGCGCTGTGAAGGGCGCACCGGCACTTGCATGCCCTGCAGAGAAACCGCTTTCGGCCTGCCCTGCTGGCGTGCCAGTCATTCCAACTAGGCCCGGGGCGCTGGGCGAGTTGCTTAACAATGCCCCGCTTTTGCTCGAACGGATTTCGACTCTCACCGAACGGCTGACCAACATCTTGTCGGATAAAAACCAGGCTTCGATTGAGGGAATTTTGGCCAATGTCGAAAGCATTTCTGGACAACTGTCCGCGCAAGGCACTGGCATCGAGGATGCGATCCGTGAAGCACGGATCACACTGAAAAAGACAGGAGATGCGGCTGAGCAGATTTCAGCAGTTGCCGGGTCGACCAGCAAGTTGCTCGACAGCGATGGTCGACCGCTCGTGGCAGAACTGCGCAAGACATTGGGTGCTGCCAACCGAAGCCTCGCGGCGTTGGAAACGACAATGAACAATGCCAATCCGGCAATCGAAACTTTGGCGACTCAAACATTGCCCGAGGTGAACCAGTTGGCCCGCGACATGCGTGATCTATCCGGTTCGCTGAAGTCGGTTACCGAACGGCTCGATCAACAAGGTGTAAGTGGCATCGTCGGTGCGCCTGCACTTCCTGATTATGATGGGAAACGGAAATGATATCAAACCGCAACAACCGGCTTCGCAATTCACTTTGCTTGATGATGGTCACTGCGTCGCTCGCGGCCTGCGTCAGCTTCGGAGCCAAAGCGCCACCGACATTGCTCGTGCTCACCGCGTCAAGTGGCGTTCAGAGTGGTGCTACCCAAAGCGGTTCGCCAGCGAATGCGCTGATCGTACTCCAGCCAGAAGCATCGCGCAAAATCGACACGACCCGGGTGCCAGTGCAGATAGATGCAAGTAACATTGCGTATCTGAAAGATGCTTTGTGGGCCGACAAACCCGCGAGAATGATGCAAATGCTGTTAATGGAGACGATTTCAGCCAAGACTGGGCGACTCGTCCTCAATGAAGTGGATGCTGGCGGCAAGGCGCAACAATTCCTGTCGGGCAGCCTTATGGAGTTCGGTATCGACAGTGCTTCAATGCAAGCCGTCGTGGTCTACGATGCGGTCAAACTGGTACGCGGTCAGGTCGTCGAAAAACGGCGGTTTGAGGCACGCGAGGCGGTTACCGCAATCGAACCCGGATTGGCGGGCGCAGCATTGAACCGGGCTGCCAACACTGTCGCGGCTGAAATGGCGGCATGGGTGGGTTAGTCAAGAAGCCGCTCAACCAGCCGCCGAGCCGAAACCGTCCGGAGCTGGCCAGTCGGTCGAACTGATTGCCATGACTTTGAACAAACTGCCCATTTGGTCACTCTTGACGAGCCGGTCGCGCGCTTGAAAGATTTCGTTGGCGCGGTCAGGCGCGGTACCGGCTAAACTTGACGCACGTTGATTGATCCCCAACGCTTCGAGCCAATCCCCTTGTCCGACGGGACCATCCACGCGTAAATCGTGCATTCGCGCCAAATTGCCCAGTTCCAGAAAATTGACATGCGCTGTCAGGTCATGCTCGCCCGGATTTTCAAACGGATCAGCAAATTGGTGGTTCTTCACCGCTTGCAAGGTGCTGCCCAATCTGGGCTGGGCATATCCATAGTCGATAATCAGCAACACCCCGCCCTGCTTTTGCAGGCGTGATGCCAGTCCGAACATTATCTCGCTTGCCGTTGGTGATGTTTCATAAATGGCGTCATTCCGACTGTTACGGAACTGCTCGGGCACCGCCGCGTCCATCGCATGAGCCCCCGGCATGGGCGTAAATTTGGCACCACGATCACGTGCCACCACCCGCTCGCGCCAGCCTAAATGTGTCGAGACCAGTTGCCGCACCGGCAGCGCGTCAAAAAACTCATTAGCGACAATTAATAAAGGTGCGTCATCTGGCAGATCGTCCAATGACTTGTAAATGCGAGCATCCGGAACCGCTTGCGCCTGTTTGGCGCGAAGTGCGTCGCTGGTTTCAACAAAATGTACCGGTGGCGTAAAATCGAACCGCGACATTGCCCGGAGCGCGTCGGCGGCCAATGTGCCTCGCCCCGGACCGAGTTCGACATAATGGCAATGCTTAGGGCTATTTTGCCGCAGCCAAATGTCAGTGAACCACATCCCAACAAGTTCACCGAATATCTGGCTGATTTCGGGTGCAGTAATAAAATCACCCGCCGTGCCTAACGGATCGGATTTGTTATAATATTCGGCATTTGCTGCACGCATATACTCGGCAACGCTTATCGGGCCGGACGCTTCGATCTGTTTGGCAAGTCGCAACGCCAACTGGTTGTGTTCAGGCGACACTTTCGCTGCCGGCTATCGGTTCGACACGCTGGCGTCTGCTGTTCGCAGTATAGACAAGATACAGACCCATCATAATCATTGGGACGGTAAGCCACTGCCCCATGCTTAAGCCAGTCTGTTCAGCCAGCCACTGTAACTGAATATCGGGCTCACGGAAAAATTCGACCACAAAGCGCGAGAAACCATATATTAGCGCCGCAGTTCCAAACAGCAAACCGGGTTTGTAGCGCGCATCTGTTTTCCAGAATAATGGCCACATGATTGCTGCCATCAACAAGCCTTCGAGCACGGCCTCATACAACTGACTGGGATGACGCGGCGGGCCGGTCACCAGCATGCCGTTAACGACTTCGGGAAACCGAACCGCCCAACTAACATCCGTTTCGCGACCCCAAAGTTCGGCGTTTACAAAATTGGCAAGTCGTACGAGGAAAAGCCCGAATGGAATGGTGCAGGCGATATAGTCACACATCCGCAGAAATGAGAGTTTATGCTTTCGTGCGAAAAGCCAAATGGCTGATATAACACCTAAGGTTCCCCCATGCAGCGACATGCCGCCTTCCCAAAGCTTGAAGATATCGAGCGGGTTATTGAGAATAGACGGTTGGTAAAACAGAATATAGCCAATCCGTCCGCCCAAGATGATACCAAGTGTTGCGTAGAGGATCATGTCATCAGCATGTTCACCAGACATCGGCGCGCCTGGCCTCGTCAGCAACTTCTTCAGAAACCAATAAGCCAGCATTATGCCGACCAAATATCCAAGCGAATACCAACGGATTTGAAAAAATCCGAGATCAAGCGCAACAGGCCCAACGCCCAGGTCGGCAAAATTTATATAGTCGGCAGCAACCGCTAATATTTCGAAAGCCACGGGCAACCTCTCATGAAATTTTGACATTGCTATAGAGGGAAATACAAGGTGGACAAAGAGATTAGGAGAGAATCACTATGCCGTCAGAATTAGACCTAGCGATTGACGCGTCGATTTCACGTTTGATGGAAACTGGTGGGCCGTTATCTATCAGCCATGTCGAGAAATTCGGAGTGCAAATGCCGATGCTCGCAAACGCTCCGGGTAACCTTGCCGATTACTTCGCGTATTTTTGTGCATTGAATGCCGACAAAGAATTTCTGGTCGATGGAAACTGCCGATTGACGTTTGCACAATGCTATTCGGCTGCGCGAGAACTCGCTGGCGGACTCGTTGAAGGTCGTGGGGTACAAAAGGGTGACCGAATCGGCATCGCCGCGCGAAACTCGGCTAACTGGATTATCGCCTATATGGCAATCATCATGGCCGGCGGTGTAGCGACATTACTGAACGGCTGGTGGCAGGGTGGAGAGCTCTCCGAAGGGATCCGAATGGTCAGATGCCGCTATGTTCTCGCCGATGCGCAACGCGCTGCCCGACTGGAAGGTGAGGACCTTGGCGACGCCCAGATACTGGTGTTCAGCCATGATTGCATGCCACTCGACGGTCTTTCGGCCCTCGTTTCACAGGGAGGCGGCAGTGCAACGCCGCTGCCGGCTATTAATCCTTTGGACAACGCGACGATATTGTACACTTCGGGCTCAACCGGACAATCCAAGGGTGCCCTTTCCGACCACCGCGCCGTAGTCCAAGGCGCTATGAGTTACGTCGGACAGACAATGGTCTTTTTTGATCTCCTGACAGCTCAGGGCGAGGCTCCGACTTTGCAACCTGCTACACTGCTGAATGTGCCGCTATTTCATGTAACTGCGTCAGTGCCGGTCATGCTGCAAAGTTTCGCTATCGGGCGCAAATTAGTGATGATGCCGAAATGGGATGCCGAGGATGCAATGCGGCTGATCGAGCAAGAAAAAGTCACCTATTTTGTCGGTGTTCCGTTGATGAGCATCGAGTTGGCGACGCATCCTGCTCGACATAAATACGACCTGACCACTTGCACCGCGTTTGCCGCGGGTGGCGCGCCGCGTCCGGTTGACCATGTTAAAAAGATCCGAAAGGAAATGCACTGGGGCTTCCCATTGCTCGGTTACGGACTGACCGAAACGAACGGTGTGGGCTGCGGAAATTTTACAGAGAATTATCTCGCCAAACCAGACAGCACCGGACCAGCAACCAAACCGTTGGTTGAATTGGGCATCCTCGATGATGACGGTAATCACATGCCGCAGGGCGAGCGCGGGGAAGTCTGCATCCGGACAATTGCCAACTTTAATTGTTACTGGAAAAATGACGATGCGACCAATGCGGCCTTTACGTCCGATGGCTTTTTCCGCACCGGCGACATCGGTTATGTCGATGAAGATGAATATCTTTTCATCGTCGATCGGAAGAAGGACATCATCATTCGTGGTGGGGAAAACATCAGCTGCCCCGAAGTAGAAGCTGCTGCTTACGAACATGATGCGATTGTCGAACTGTCGGTTTTTGGCATCGTCGATGAACGATTCGGAGAAGTGCCGGGCATTGTTTATTTCACGAAGGATGGAGCAACCGTGTCAGGCGATGACTTGAAAGCCTTTTTATCGGTCAAGCTCGCGCCGTTCAAATTGCCAGTACATTACTGGCAAGCTTCCGAACCACTGCCCCGATTGGGTACCCAAAAAATCGACCGGGTGACATTGCGGCGCGAATATAATGAAAAGGCTACATCCGGAGGCTGACAGCGACGCAAACCACATATATTGAAAGCTATGGCAAGCGCACCAGAAAACATTGCTAAACAGCGCGACATAATCAATCGCAAGGCGCTGGCCGAGGCAATTGATGTCATTTCCAGTCGTCATGATCGGTCGTTAAACCGCATTGGTATTTTGGAACTATTGCAAAACGCATTGCTGCATGGCCGCAATGAAATTTCTAGGCGTCTTTTACAAAGCCCGTCACAAGGCTACCGAGCAGCCGCCGAGCAAGCGTTTCTGGTCGATCAAATTGTTCGGCTTATTTTCGACCATGTTACCCAAACTCTATATCCTGCGGCCAACCGCTCGTCATCCGAACGCATCGCTATTTTGGCGGTGGGAGGTTATGGCCGCGGCGAAATGGCCCCGCATAGCGATGTCGATATCGCTTTCGTTACGCCGTACAAGCGAACAGCTTGGACCGAGCAGGTGATCGAGGCGATGTTATATCTGCTTTGGGATCTTGGATTGAAAGTCGGGCAATCAAGCCGTTCGCTGGATGAAGCTGTTAAGATGGCGCAGGATGATCTGACTATCCGCACCGCACTACTGGAAAGTCGCTTTGTTTGGGGCGACCGGGACGTTTATGAAGAAGCCGCCAGCCGGTTTTGGAGCGAAGTGGTGGGCAAAACCGGGCCCGAGTTCGTTCGACTGAAAATGGCCGAACGCGAGGCGCGTCACAAGCGGATGGGCGATAGCCGATATGTGGTTGAACCAAACATCAAAGAAGGCAAGGGCGGTCTGCGTGACTTGCACACGTTATATTGGATTGGCAAATACGTTCACCGGGTTCGCTCCCCTGCGGCGCTAGTGGATGTAGGACTTTTAACTGCTACGGAATACCGACGCTTTCGGCGCGCTGAGAATTTTTTGTGGGCGGTGCGCTGTCATATGCATGACATTACCGGTCGGGCCGAAGACCGTTTGACCTTTGATTTACAAAGCGATGTAGCTGCACGCATGAATTTTGCTGCTCGGCCAGGCAGGTCAGCTGTCGAACGGTTTATGCAATATTATTTCCTCAATGCAAAAACGGTCGGCGATTTGACCGGGTTATTTCTTGCCCATTTGGACGACACTTTGGCAAAAAATGGAATCAGATTTTTGCCGTTTTTAAATCGCCGACCGCGTAAACTTAATGGCTTTCAACTTGATCGCGGCAGGCTGGCGATACCGAATGACGCATTTTTTGCCGATAGTCCTGCCAGGCTTATCGAGATGTTTCAGCTTGCCGACAAATTTGGTTTGGAAATCCATCCCTTGGCCATGCGCGCTGCCCAACGCGACGCGCGGCTGATCAACAAGGATGTCAGAACCCTCCCAATTGCAAACGCACTTTTTCTTGATGTCCTTACATCACCGCGTGATCCTGAAACAGTCTTGCGCTGGATGAATGAGTCAACGGTGTTCGGCCGCTTTGTGCCAGACTTCGGACGGATAGTGGCTCAAATGCAATTCGATATGTATCATCATTACACAGTGGATGAACATTCGATCCGAGCGATCGGACTGCTTGCTGAAATAGAAAAGGGCGACTTAAAGGAAGACCACCCCCTTTCTACCGCTATTATGCGTCAAATTGTTAGCCGACGCGTTCTTTTTGTTGCGACATTGCTGCATGATATAGCGAAAGGACGAGGTGGTGATCACAGCATATTGGGCGCAGAAGTTGCGCAGAATCTGTGCCCCCGGCTTGGTTTGAGCGAGGCAGAAACGGAGACCGTAGCGTGGCTAGTACGTTATCATCTGCTGATGTCGGCAACTGCGTTCAAGCGTGATTTGGCCGACTTCAAGACCATATTGGACTTTGCGCAGGCTGTCCAGTCACCCGAACGGCTACGGTTGCTGCTGGTTCTTACGGTCGTTGACATTCGCGCTGTCGGACCGGGCGTGTGGAACAGTTGGAAACGCCAGTTGCTGACTGATTTATTTGAAGCAACCGAGGAGGTTCTGCGCCTTGGGCATAAACAGCGCGGTCGCGACGAGCGAATCGCGATGAAAAAGGAAACTCTTCAAGCGAAGCTGGGCCTTTCGGACGTCGCATATTCTGCGTTGTCCAAGAAACTGCCCGGACCATACTGGATTGCCGAACCAGATGATATCATCGAACGGAACGCTCGCCATCTGCTGGCGAACGCAGACACTGAACTTGCGATAGATGCCTGCTATTATCCGCAGCGCGGTGCCACGTTAATCACTGTTTATGCAGCAGACCATCCCGGTCTGTTTTACCGGATTGCCGGTGCAATCCATCTTGCCGGCGGCAACATTATCGACGCGCGAATCCATACAAGTACCGATGGAATGGCGGTTGATAATTTTCTTATCCAAGACCCAGTCGGCCGCCCGTTTCGCGAACAAAGCCAACTTGATCGATTGTCACGAAACATCGAAGAGGCACTGGCTAACCGGAGCAAATTGAACACTCGATTGGATGCCAAACCAAAGGCGTTGCGCAGAGCAGACGCCTTCAAAATTGCGCCGTCTGTGTTTATCGATAATCAGGCATCGAACCGGTTTACCGTTATTGAGGTGAATGCCCTTGATCGACCGGCGCTCCTGAATAATCTGGCTCTGGCGCTTTTTCAATCAAAAGTGACTTTGCACAGCGCCCATATTGCCACTTACGGCGAGCGGGCCGTGGATACCTTCTACGTTACCGATTTATTGGGCGGGAAGATCGAGAGCAAATCGAGGTCTAAGACTTTGGAGTCGCGGCTGATCGAAGCCGCCGTCGGATACCAAGGTTCGGAAGTCCGGCATTTAGCATAGCGCCCATTGTCTGCTCACTTTTGGCAATATTTGACTTCTTAGAACTGGTCACCCCATAATCGGCAATAAAAAAGGACCGGTCTTTCGACCAGCCCTTCTAAATATCGACAATGTCGAAGCTTACATGCCCGAACCTGGACCGTAGCTGACTTCAACGCGACGGTTTTGTACTTCACGTACACCATCAGCGGTCTGAACCAGCGGAGCCGACTCACCAAACGCTTCGGTCGAAATTGCGCCGCCGGAAACACCCTGCGATTCAAGATAAGCACGAACCGTCGAGTTACGACGCTGCGAAAGACCGACGTTGTAAGTTGCTGTACCCGACTTATCAGCGTGACCAGCAAGCATAACCTTGGCATTTCCACAATTTGCATATTGAGCAACTGCGTTATCCAAAACACCCGCAGCATCCGGACGCAAGTTCGACTTATCCCAGTCGAAGAATACGATGTACGGACC
>Ga0326733_1000101_pt1 | contig 29572 bp, 54 predicted proteins | sample 14_GP2_308_FD_207946 | JGI IMG/M metagenome (GOLD analysis project Ga0326733, IMG submission 207946) | Glacier ice microbial communities from Ngari, Tibet, China - 14_GP2_30.8 | ecosystem: Environmental > Aquatic > Freshwater > Ice > Glacier | place: China: Ngari, Tibet | collected 2018-07-17
GATGGATGGTGTATTGAAGTAATTGATAATATAATTAATCTTTACGAAATACCAATGTTTGGCGGAGAACCTATTTTAATAAAATCAAATTGTGCTTCTATTTTAGAAGCAATAGAATTAGGTAATTCATTAACATAATTAATATTTAAAAAACAATAGTATTACCAGTCATTTTGCTATCAATGTTGCCAGTTAAATCCCTTTTATATTTATCATAGGACGCGGTATCTCGATGCCCTGTTAATTGCATTACCTCAATATCTTTATAGCCAGCATTAAGTAAATGGACTACTCTGGTATGCTTAAAACCGTATAAGGTAAATGAATCATCTAAACCTAAATCCTTTCTTAATCCCCGAAATACTCTGGAAAAATAGTTTTCGGAATGTTGATAGTTTGCAACTAATCCATTACCTCCAATAACATAATCGCTTAGAGAATGATTTTGCAAGTCTAATTTGTTTAGCATTTCAAATAACTCATTACAAATTGGCACCGACCTAAATCCTGTTTTGCCAATTATCCTAATTACTCTACTTTGCAAATCAATGTTTTCGATTTTCAAGTTCCTGATTTCATCAGGTCGCATACATGAGTAATAAATAAACTTAGCGTAAAATAGGAGTGAGGGAGTTTGGTCCATTGCCTTTTTAACTATCTCAAAGATGTTATTCGTGAAATATTTATGCTTTAAAATCTTTGACGTTTTCTTTTCAAGTTCCGTATCGTTACCGAAATTGAATGAATTAAAGTTAACCCAGCCTCTTGGTTTCGCTTCAAACCATTTTAATAACGTTACTAAAAATCTAATATGATTGTTATAAGTTGTGGCTCCAATCTCATAATTTGATTCAATATATTTCATCAAAGCAATTATAAAATCATCATTTAGATTTGATACCAGTATATCCGCTTGCTTTGTATCAATTAAATAAGCTTCTATTTTACTAATATATGATAGGTAGGATTGAATTGTTGATTTAGATCGTTCTTTACTTTCTTTTTGTTTGATGAAATCTGATAACGCATTAGTTAGCTTGGGAGTATTGTTTTTATTTGATTGAGCATTTTCTTCATCAGTATATTTTTTAACAACCAAATGAGAAAATGGATTAAACCCAGCTTCTAATTGTTCCTTAACATCTTTTAGCAAATGATTTGCAAACTTTTCTTTCTCATCTCCTTTTAGGTAATTTAATCCTTCATAGACTTTAAACCTGATAAACTCTTTGGGTCCATACATTTCCCATAATTCAGGTGGAACCCTAAAATAGTATTGGACAAACCATTTATCAGAGTAGCGTTTAATTTGTAGGTTTTTAAAATTTATTTTAGACATTCTGAAAGTCCCTTTTTTGTCCCTTTTTTGTCCCTTAACTAAAAAACCGCCCTTGCGAGGCGGTTTTAAAGGTTCTGCGGAGAGTGGGGGATTCGGGTTTATTCCTTTAAACGGCTTTTTTAGCATTATGAAAGCGTTTTTACTTATGATTTAAGCCTATTTTTGTCCCTATTCTGTCCCTATTCTGTCCCTTTATTGATTGCTTTTTTTACAAATCGTTCTCCAAAGTTTGATTTGTTTTCAGCTATGTTTATGAACATTCTGGTAAGATACTTAACCTGGTTTTCTAAAACTTCAATCCTGATTTTAGTTTCCGTTGTATCGGTTATTAAACTTTTCGGATCAGGGTTTCTCTTTTCAGATTCTTCGCCTGTTAAAATCCAATTAAGGTTGTAGCCTAATTTATACATGAATGCTAAATACTCATTATTCATGACTGTTAATCCTTCAACCTCATATCGTTGCAGACTTGAAACGGATAAGCCTGTTCTTTCAGCAAGTTCTTCTAAGGTTAATTTCTCTTTTTTTCTCAAGTATCTCAACCTTCCATTGATGCTACTTAAATTTTCTTTAATAGATTTTCTTTTCATAATGCTTTTGATGTTATCTGTTATTTTCTTTAATGTAGTTTTGACATTTATTTTCTTTACCTTGTAGATGGATAGTTACGCACTTTAGCCTACCTCTCTGGTATTTGGTTTAACTGCTTCGTAATGATTTAATTTTTCTTCTAACTTTTGAATCTTATCTGTTAATGCGCTTAAAATGATTTGGTAATTCTGATCTTTCATGATGTTAGTTTTTTGAGGTTGTATATTAGGTTGGTTTGGTTCTTCTTTAATTATATTGTATCTCTTAGGTCTTTTAGTTACTTCTATATCTAATTGCAATTTTTGTTTAATTGTATTTGCAAGTCTTGGGCTAACTCCAATTATGCCATTAATAACTTTACTTAAATTACCAGTATCATAACCTAAAATATTAGCTAGTTCAGCTAAATTAAGATGATTCTCTAAAATGTATTTATCTAAAATGTGCATTAATGTTAACTTGTTAAAAACTTTATTGTAAATAAATTAGTAAATATTGCATTGTATTTAGTATATTTGCTTTATACAATTACTATACAAATATATAAATAAAACCATTAAATCAAATAAAATGTATAAAAAAGCTAAAGAAGCGGCTCCGGATCGGCCACAAATATCAAAAACAATTAAAAACATGCCAATTGATATATGTGTATGTGTTGTTTTTGACTTAAATAATGTAAAACCTAGTACAGTTTACAATACAATAAGCAGATTAAAAAAAGAATCAAAGCAAACTATTTCTTACACAACATCTTATTCAGCTAGTAAAAATCAATTAAGGGTTTGGAGATTAAAATAGTTGAAAAAAAATTTGTAAAATAAATTGCATTGTAATTTGTATATATTGTATATAAGTTATATATTTGATAACTCTTAAACTAATAAGATGTATGCCGCTAAAATTAGCCTACTTAAACAAAAAGAAACCAATAGAAAAAAGCAAATATGAACCGAATTATAAACAAGAAGCAAAATTGGCTTGGGAAAAGCACAAAGCGGAAACAGAACCCGGAAACAGAGTAGATGAAGAAACTTATCGGGCAGTTTACGAAAAGCATCTAAGAAAATTTTACGAATAAAAATATCATGAAAAGTAAAGAAGAAATATTAGAACAAGCAGAACGCCATCTTCAAGAAAACATTGGAGCTTGTATGGGGCAACAGGAAGAAGGATTAGTAATTCATTCTTTTGTACTTGGCGCAAACTGGGCGCAAGAACAGGATAATTGGATTCAATGCCATCATAAGAATGTTTTACCTGAAGGGAATTATAATCTTTTGCTTAAAATAAAAACGATTGAAACTATTAGACTTTTTAGAGCGGGCAAGGGTGGCAACGAGATCCCTTATTTTCATGCAATAGCTTATAATAAAATACCATCTATAAAATAAAAAAGCCCTGCTGAAACAAGGCTCTAAAACTTAAAGCAAATTAAATTTTACAAAACATGGCAAAAGTACAGAAAAACATCGACAAGCTAAGAAGCCTAATACATAGGGCTGATTACAACGCTAAGAACATCCTAAATGATGGATTAGAATTTAGATCACCTTTTGATTCAGTTATTGAATTACTGGTTTTCTTACCAGAGGATGACGATTCAATAGCCTTTGAAATTTGCAGATACGATTTAGAAAAAATCTGCATGAGCAATGGCATGGATGAAATGGACACGGTAAAACATACTGATGATTTATTTGAGTTTTTAATTTATCAGGCTACCAGATTTGAAATTGAAGACATCAAAAAAGAGTGTATTGAATTAATGGTTTCATCAATATTAGAATTAGCATAATGAGAAATTTAGAAAAGTTCAGACAAGAATTGATTAATAGGATTGAGCATTTAGAAACAATGGTAAAAGAATATCCTAAGTCTTTCTATTATGATGGATGCTTAACAGAAGCAAAGTATCAAAGAGATGTTTTTTTTCTTTATGCACCTAAAGAAAGTGAGGTTGAACATGCTTAGGGAGATAAAATTTAGAGTGTGGGACGGGGAAAACATGTTTTTAAGTCCAACAGAGATAGGTCATTTAGGAAGTTGGTTTGACGCTCATTATCCTGGTTCATTAGCAAAACCTGAATTAAAGTCATTAATGCAATTCACAGGCTTAAAGGATAAAAAGCGTACAAAAGAGTTTCCAAATGGTCAAGATATTTATGAAGGGGATGTTTGGAAATATACATCAACCGAATTGGTAAATATTTCAACAGGAAAAAAATCTAAACATAACGGTTTCAGAATTGGAACTATTGAGTTTTTGGGCGGAAAATTTGTTGAAATAATAAGGTTGCAAGAAAATTCTTTTTTTGGTGAATTACCCAATATTGGAAATATTTATGTAAAGAAAAACATTGCAGAACATATTGAAATAATCGGCAACATTTACGAAAACCCTGAACTATTAAGCAAGGAGGTGCCAAATGCTTAGGGAGATATTCCAAAACTTAAAAGGTGATTTAATCCCAAAGGGGATAAGAGCAACCATAATACCAGAGGAAATAACACCAGTAATTCAGGCTTTTTTAAACGCTAAATCTCAATTAATGGTTGAAGTTCCTGAGCATAGGAAATCAAATAAGTTTCACTTAAACACTTTAAAAGTTGCATTATGAAAGTAGAACTAAAGCACATTGTAGGTTATTTGCCTTATGGGTTGAAAATGCAAAGATTTGATGATCATATTGTAAATATCACAGAATTAATATACAGCTTACCTTGCGCATTATTAACCAATTTTAAACCAATCCTTCACCCACTATCAGATTTAACAAAAGAGTTTGAAGTTAATGGAGAAAAGTTTGTGCCTAAAGAGTGGCTAAATGTAAATTTACATAATACTCCTAATTTTCATCACCTATTTAGTGAGCCTCATATTTGGAAATATTATCAAAATAACATCCTCAAGTCAAATGTAGAATATTGCATAATAGAAAAGCTTTACGAATGGCATTTTGACATTCACTCACTTATTGATGATGGTTTGGCTATTGATATAAACGACTTAAAATCATGAAAGTACACAACCACATCGACAACGAGTTTCAAGGCAAAACTCCACAGCAAATAGAAGATAGTTTCAGGTGGGCTAAGTATTGCCTAATTGCCTTAACTATTTTAAGTATCGGTTTATTTATTAATTATTTAATTCAATCATAAAATCATGGAAAATAACCAATTATCAACAATCAAAGTAATGCCAGTAAATGACATTATGATTATGGCTAAAACTTTTGCAGAAAGCGGAATGTTTACGGATGCCAAACAAATGGGACAAGCATTTGTAAAAATACAAGCAGGTCAAGAAATTGGCATCCCTCCTTTTGCAGCAATGTCCGGCATTCATATAATACAAGGCAAGCCAACAATAGGAGCCGGGTTAATTGCATCAACCGTTAAAGGTTCCGGCAAGTACGATTACAAAGTTATCAAGTTAGATGATAAAATTTGTTCTTTAGATTTCTATCAAGGAAAAGAAAACATAGGTAATTCTACATTTACTATTGACGATGCTAAAAAAGCACTCACTAAAAATATAGATAAGTTTCCTAAAAACATGCTATTTGCTAGGGCGATAAGCAATGGTGTTAAATGGTTTTGTCCTGATGTATTTGCTGGGCCTATTTACACTCCAGAAGAAATGCCAGAAGAAACAACTGAAGATGTTCCACACGTAGAAGTAACTACAAATGAAATCAACTATGAAGATGCTTTAAATTCTTGTAATTCATTAGATGAGCTAAAAGAGGTGTTTAAATCAATGCCAAAAGTAAAGCAGGTTGAGTTTAAAGATTTAACAAGTGAATTAAAAGAAGGTTTTGCTGTTTTAGAAATGGGGGTTGAAAATGTCTAAGATAACAGGAAACGAACATGCGATGCCTATAGTGAAATCAAGAGCCGACTATGATAATTACACTATGAAAACTATAACTAAAGTTTTTAGTGAGGGGGGTTTAACCATAAGACAACAATTTGCAATGGCTGCAATGCAGGGGTTGTTATGGACTGAATGTAAAGCAGATGAATGTGCAGAAAAATCTGTTGAATATGCAGATGCCTTAATTAAAGAATTAAATAAAGTTAAGGAGGTTGAAAATGTCTAAAGAACTATTTTTTGAATTTCGGGCAGAGGAAATCGCCTACATGTATGATGAGAATTTCAGTAAAAAACAAGCTATCCAAACCGGGATAGCTTTAGCCAACAAGGTTTTAGATGATGGATTAATTGATCCTTTTAAAGTATTCTCAAATGTATGTCGTTTAAAGGAAGTGATAACGGCTGCCGATAAAGAGTTTAGGGATAAGCTTGATGTTATAGAAAAAAGAAGCGTTAACGGAGTAGAATTTACATCTATTGCAGGGCGTGAATCTTTAAATTATGATGAAGATAGCTTATACAATGACCTTAAAGAAAAACTAGAGAAACGCAAAGAAGAACTAGATAGAGCTAAAAGTTCTAAAAGTATTGAATTTGACATTCATGGATGCGAACTACCAAAATTAACATCAAAATTCACAAAATCATCAATTAAACTTAATTACTAAAAACAATGGCAATTTTATTAAATGGCAGTTTATGCCTAACAGACTTGATTAATCAGGCTAAAAATCAACATTCGGCTTTTACTAAAGCTAAGAATGGTAAAATATATTTCAACTTTACTCAATGGGTAAATGATGAAGCTGATGAATATGGAAACGTATCTTCTGTACAGCTTAATAGCACCAAAGAAAAGAAAGAAGCTGAAGGTAAGGTTTATGTTGGTAACGCTAAGAAAGCGGAAGCTAAAGCACCAGAACCAGTAACGGCTGATGATTTAGCAGGTATTGACGATTTGGATGAATTGCCTTTCTAGTATTTAACCGCCCTGATTAATTTCGGGGCTTTATTTTAACTTATGACCACAACAGAACATCAAGAAATCCTAGTTAGTTACATAAACGCCTTGCCTATTGATAGCAACAGATATTTAATAGCTAAGCAGTTAATGAAGGATTTAGAAGCTCAAAAAAATATGGTTGATATTAAGCCTAAATTTAGCAGTAGCCCTTTAAGATGTAAGCATAAAACAAGAACCTTTGATTCTATACGAGCCGCAGCTTATTGTTTAGGCATTAATAATTCAAACTTGAAAAGAGATATTATTAGTGACACTAACTTTTACGGTGTTTATTTAATTTAATTTCCCACATTTAAATAACTTTAATTAAAATGAAAAGAGTAATAAATTTTAGCGGAGGCAAAACAAGTGCTTTAATGACTATTTTATTAAAGCCCACTTCTGATGATATTGTTTTGTTTACTGATACTGGCAGGGAGCATCCTTTGACTTATAAATTTATTGATGACTTTGAAATTAATGAAGGTATAAAGGTTACTAAAATATCTTATGCGGGTGGTTACAAAGCAATGGTTAAGAAAAGCAATTTTTTACCTAACCAACAAATGAGAATTTGCACAATAGAACTTAAAATAAAAACAGCTAAAAGGTATTTAAGAAGCATTGGTATTCAAAGTTTTGAATCTTATATTGGATTTAGAGCTGATGAAGAAAGAAGGGTAAATGGTTATAAGCAATATTATAAAAAAGTTAAGCCTAAATTTCCATTGTTTAATATGAATATAAAAAAAGAAGATGTTGAACAATACTGGTCAATTAAAAAATATACATTAAACGTACCTTCTATTTTAGGTAATTGTGATTTATGTTTCCTAAAAGGCAAAGCTGCAATAATAACTATTCTACAACATTATCCTGAATTAGCTGATAAATGGATTGCAGATGAAGAAACTATTGGAGGAACTTATTTTAAAGATTATTCATATAAACAGCTTTTAAATATCGCAAATAGGCAATTAACTTTATTTGATTTAAAAGATCAGATGCCAGCCTATAATTGCTCTTGTACTTCTTAACAAATCCCACATTTAAATAACAATACATTAGTGAGCATCAACCCGAGACAAAAGTTTAAGATAATTGATACAGGAATGATTTTTAACGTGTCTAGGGAGCTTTATCCGAAAATTGAGATAACGTTCATTGAAAGTAAAAAGAGGCAAATTATAGAGGCTAAACGCTTTGACATGGCTTTACAAAACGGTAAGATAAAAAAGCTTACCGCAAAGGCTAAACCAAAGACTACTATTACTAATGACTTCTTTATCAAGTACAGAATTGAAAGGGAGTTGTGCTATTTGAATGAGGGCAAAGACAATATTTACGAACAATTAATAAAAGAATTGAAATGAAAACTATGAACATACTTGCATTAGATCAGGCATCAAACTGCGGTTGGTGTACTAAAACCGCTTCTGGCGTTTGGGATTTCAACACCAGAAAAGACGAATCTTCAGGAATGAAAATGATTCGATTTAAATCTAAATTAAAAGAGGTTTGCACATTAGAAGAAATAAACTTAGTTGTTTATGAACGCGTGGCAGGTTTCCATAAAAATAGCATTATTCATGCAGCTAAGATGGTGGCTATCATTGAAAGTTACTGCGAAGAAAATGGGATTGCTTACAAAGCAGTTTCAGCAACAGAGGTAAAGAAATATGCAACTGGCAAAGGAAACGCCAACAAAGATAAAATGATTGAAGCTGCGCAATCTAAATTAGGTTATTTAGGCAATAATGATAATGAAGCTGATGCAATGTGGATTTATCAACTTGTTTTAAATGAATTAAATTTATAATTTATTCCCATATTTAAACAAGTTTACTTATATTAGCAGAGTATTAAAAGCGTTATTGCAGAGCGTTAAAAAAAAGACATTTAAACCCATTAGCTGGCGGAACTGCAATTTCCAAAAGCTCAATGGGTTTTTTATTAACTACTAAATATTAAATATGATTTACGAAAAAATGCCATTCGGCAAGTACAGCGGTGTGCTTTTAACAGAAATACCTTCAAACTATTTAATTCATTCTTTGGAATCTTTTGAATTAGAAGTTGAATTAAGTGAATGTATTAAAGATGAAATCTTTAAAAGATTATCTATTGAAAATGATAATACCAAATTATCAATTATTTATAATTTCTTGATGCAAAAGTACAATATCGTTTATGATGATGGTACTAATCAAGCCTGTAATGCAATAGAAGAATTTTATTCACTTATTCAATCTTCTTAAGCATGTCTAGAACGCAAAGAAATAATGTAGACTATTTCCCTCATTCCGTAAATCATGGGAAAAAGATGTTCTATTTAAGAGGTAAGTATGGAAATAATGCTTATGCAGTTTGGTTTATGCTTCTTGAAGAACTCGGTAAAGCTGATTATCATTACTTAGACCTTAAAGATCCTGTTGAAATAATGTATCTATCATCGTCTTTTATGGTTGATGAAGTTATGCTAATTGAAATCATTTCAACACTCGTTTCGTTTGGAGAATTTAACCAAGAATTATGGGAGGCTTATAATGTTTTATACAATGAAAAGTTTGTTAAAAACATTGAAGATGCTTATCGTAAAAGAAATAATGAGTGCATCGACATAGATGGAATACGGCGCCTTTTAGCTTCAAAGGGGCGGAGTATTGAGCCAAAAGGGCGGAGTAATGGGGAAAAGTTCCGCCTTAAAGGTGCCGAGAATACACAAAGTAAACTAAAGGAAAGTAAAGAAGATAATACTAAAGAAAATAACTTTGATTTATTTTGGAATTTGTATCCTAAAAAAGTAGCAAAAGCGGAGTGTGAAAAAGCATTCAATAAACTATCTTCTGAAGAACAAAAAAAGATATTAGAAACCGTTGAAGATTTCGCTAACTACAAACCTTTTGATACTTACAATCACCCAAATCCAAAAACTTACTTAAATCAAAGGAGATGGGATGATGTGATTGAAAAAGTAAAAACTATTTCTTTACCTCAACATGGATACATAGCGCCATGAGTTTAAAGGCTATAAGCCAAAACGATATTCAAAATAGTTTATTAGACTATTTAGAACATGGAGGGCGCCCAGGCGTAAAGCTTGGTTTTGAATCATTAAATGAATTTTACTCTCATAAAGCTGGTGGTGTAACCGATTGGACTGGATTTCCTGCAAGCGGAAAAACATACTTTGCTCTAGAGATAGCAATGGGATTAAGCGAAAAGTACGGCACTAGGCATGGGCTTTATGTTCCGGATTTAGGTTCTGATAACGAAGTGCTTCAAAAGCTAGTGAAGATGAAAACAGGAAAAGACTTTAGCAATAAGTATCAAAACAAAATAGAAAGCCATGAGCTTATAAAGGTTCTTCCTTGGATAATGCACCACTTTGTTATTTTTAAGAAAAGTGATATTAAGGGAGGTGTTACTCCTTTAAACTTTTGGGAAACTATTTGCAGTTATAAAGATGATGCTGGAATTGTTAATACTGGCATTGCTGACAGTTGGAAAAACTTTAAGCATATTTATTCAGGTCGTGAAGATTCTTATTTAGATGAAGTTTTAAGCATTAGAAACGAAATGGCAGAATCTTACCAAAAGCATTTTCACACTATTGCACACGCTGTTAAGACAGAATTAAACGATCATCAAAAAGGTTCTGGTAAAAGACGAGTACCTAATGCTTGGGACATAAAGGGTGGTGGTTCTTGGTTTGCTAATGGTAAAACAATTATAACGGCCGACTGGCCAGACAAGACCGATAACTTTATCAATCTTCACATTGGAAAAGTAAAGCCAGAAGACGTTGGCGTAATAGGTAGTGTTATTGGTTTAATATGCTTAGATGTTAAGCGGGGCAGATATTACGAATTCGTTGATGGTAAAAAATGCTATGCTTTTGATTTTGAAAATGTGGTAAAAATAAATTTTAATGATGAAAGGCAAGATTATAAAAGCGAAATATTTTTATGAGTTACATAAGCCAAAGCAAAGCTATTGAAGATAATTTTCAATCACAAATAAATGCTGATATGCAAATCATGGCCGGATGGATTGAAGATACTTTGCAACCCGCTGTTGATATTCTAAAAGTTAAGACTGGATTAATAGCTCTTTTAAAAGACGTTTTAAAGTTTGAAGCTAAAACAGGTGCAACAGAGAAATCAAGTGATAGAAAATTGTTTTTGCAATCATTGATTGAATCTTCTACAAGGATAGACAATATAGCGACACAGAACAATACTTTTCAGTTATTGGTAAAATATACCGTTGATGAAAACAAATCGCTTAGACGCGATATAAACACCCTTAAAAACCAAATAGAAAATTTAAATAAAGAATTATGAAAAACAAAGAACTACAAGAGCAAGTTTTGCAATGGGCAAATGACAAAGGAATTTTAAAACCAGAAAACGCTTTAAAGCAATTCGCTAAGTTTATAAGCGAAGCAGGTGAATTAGGTGATGCTATCATCAAAGATGAACAGGATAATATAATTGACGCTTTAGGTGATGTACAAGTGACAATAATTATCTTAGCTAAACAATTAGGCTTAGATTATAATCATTGCTTAGAAACGGCTTATAACGTGATTAAGAACAGGACTGGAGTTACAAAAAACGGTACGTTTATTAAAGATTAGTAAAATGAAAGAATTTAAAACAAGTAAAGGGAGTTTTTTGGCAGTTAAAGTTCCTGAAAAGGCAAGCGATTTTTATGTTTTTAATGATAAATATGATCCATATCTTTTTTATAAGATAAAGCATGAAACAGGTAGAATACATTTAGATTATGCTAAATATTCAATCATAGGCTTACTTTCTGAAATAACAGAGGAACAGGCTAAAGAGGTGGTTGATAAAGAAATGATGAAAACGTTTATTGACTATACTCAAAGTAAAGTAGTTGACACTTATTGCCTGTATTCTGCTTTAGAATCATTTAACTCACTAATGCAAGCTAATGAGATTGATTTAAATGGTAACTGGTTAATCCTTAAAAAAGAATCATGAAAAAGTACGAATTTAGAATTAAGCCAATTGATTTGATAAGATTTTATCCGCAATTTAAAGATAAAGTAAATATTTTAGGAATAAATTTTATTGTTTGGAGATATATACCAGATTCAATATTTAGTGGAGTTAAATCAATTAAAAAAATGCCATGGATTTATTTACCTTATACAACGTCTCATTGTTATAAAAGCTTCTTTAAACTAAGTCATGCGGTTTATTGGTGTGGGAAAAATATACAATTAGATAATTATTTACAAGAATACTTTAATGAATTTAACCAGAGAACATCAAATTATTATTTATGAAAACTACAAGAGAAGAGTATATGACCGCCAAAAAATTGGTATCAGATTACGAAAGTTGCAGGTATGCTGAATTTGTAATTAAAAGAGAGGCTTTCAGAAAAGATTTAGAAGTAATGTTCTTAACTAATGATAAGCTAACCATAAAAGAGTTTAAATTAGATTTTGATGAAAACTACATAACACCAATAAATCCTAATCTATTTGACGCTTATAGCGGAGAGCTAGATGGAGAGATAGCAATGTTAGGTAAAAAGCATGGAGTAACTTATGTCATGCATGAGTGGGCTTATTGCGATAGGTAGTTATGCATGGGAAGAGAACGTCGTAAAAACTTAGAAAACAACCTAAAGAATATGAAAACAGAAATCGTTGGCGAACTTACGCAAGAGAAAGAAATTGAAAAAACTGATTGCACTTTTATTTGTGATAATTGTAGAGACATAAGTGGTTTTTATCTCGGAACAACTTGCCCTAAATGTAAAAGATCATTCAGAGATGTTAAATCCAATAACAATAAAGTTTAGCAATGAGTAAGATGAAAACAGAAATCAAAGTAGGTGACACTTTTAGAGTGTTTGAGGTGGTTAATCCAATGTTTGAATCAGAAGATAAATTTATTGGAAAACAATCTTTAGAAAGGAAAAGTGTATTAAGACTCAATTATTTATTTATAAGCGATAATATTTGGGATATTAAACACGAATTAAAACAAGTAGGAACGATTAGAATTAAAAGTTTAAAGGATAAGTAAGATGACAGCACAAGAAGCTAACGACATAGCAAAAGCAAAGAATATATCTATTTTTTATGAATGTTTAGATAAGATAATGGAAAATATTAAACATCATTCTAAGCATGGTTATTTTGAGTTAACATGTTGGGATAAATTAAATGATGATGTTAAAAAGCATTTATTAGAATTAGATTATGGACTTGAAAATCCAGAAGAAGGCTGTACAATAATAAGCTGGAGGCTGTAAATGAATCCAATAGATAAAACATGGGTGTACTTAGAGAAACTCCCCAAACATAAATGGATTGCTTTGGCTGAACTGAAGCTGAATGACCGGGCTAAGTTTATTGAGCTTGTTAAACATTGCATTGACTTACACTATCAATGTTACTTCAATGATGACTACACCTCAATAAAAATATTAGATAAATTTCCCGTTTTTAAATAAGTTTACTTTATATTTGTTTTATACTGATTAAATACTAAAGTAGAATTATGTAGCATGGCAGCGCCCAAGGGTCAAGAAAAAAAAGGTGGTCGAGTAAAAGGTACTCCAAATAAAGAAACTCAATCAATAAGAGATTCATTTAAGTTGTTGGTAGAGAATAATTTACAAACACTACAAGAGGATTTTGATAAATTAAACGAGGCTGAAAGAATAAAATATACTATTGAATTAGCTAAGTTTTGCTTACCTACTTTAAAAGCTATTGAAATGAGTGGAGAAATTAACACAACTCAAAGACAACCTATTGTATTTATTGAAAAGTAATGCCAGAGTTTTCTAATAAATATTTACCATTATTTAAGTTATTAAACGGAGCTCATCCAAAAGTAGATACCGTTCTTATTTCGGGTGGGCGTGATTCAGGTAAAACATTTGCAGTAACTTCTTTTGTGCCAATAGCAGCTGCAGACTTTAATCACAGAATATTATTTACAAGGCAAACAATGTCGAGTACCGACAGATCAATAACATTAGCTTTAGATAATAGGCTGGAATTATTAGGATTAGAACAGGATTTTGAGTTCGCTAATAATGATTACAAAACAAAACACAATAAAGGTTTAATTTCTATTACAGGTCAAAAGACAAGCGTAGGAACTCAAACGGCAAAGCTTAAATCATTAGAAGATTATTCAATGTTTATAACCGAAGAGGGCGAAGAGCTAACTGGTTATGAAGATTGGAAAAAAGTAAAGCGCTCAATAAGAGCACAAGATGTTCAAGCAATATCTATAATCGTTTTCAACCCACCTACTAAAGCGCATTGGATGTATGAGCAATGGTATAAATCTATACCAGATGGTTTTAATGGTGTTGTAGACAAGATTATGTACATTCACACTAACTACTTAGATAATGGCAAAGCTAACATGTCGCCATCTAATTGGGATGATTACGAAAGTTTGAGATTTTTATATAATCAGTATTTAGAAACTCAAAAAGATTTAAGAGCAGACCTATCAAAGAAAGTAATTAAGGGCTATAAAGAATATAAGAACATTGTTTTAGGAGCTTTTAGAGATACAGCCGAGGGAGTAGTATTTGATTATGAAATAGGGGAGTTTGTATCAAATGAATATGAAGATGTGTTTGGGATGGATGTTGGATATAATGACAGTACAGCGGTTGTTAAGGTATCCGTAGATAAAAAGCAAAAGAAAATATACTTAGATGAAGTCTTTTATAAGTCAAATCAAATCCCTGATACTATTGTTGAAGCGATTAAGCCAATAGTAGGCACTAAGCGTATCTGGTGCGATAACCAGGCTAAGATGTTTATAAAGGATTTGCAGAATAAAGGATTGAATATAAAGCCTTGCGAAAAGCCGAAGATTACGGATTCTATTCTTACAATTTTGAACTATGAAATAATAGTTACACCAACATCAAAGAATTTAATATTTGAATTAAACAATTATAAATGGGCTGATGGTAAAAAAGATGAGCCTATTGATGCTTTTAATCACGCAATAGATGCGTTTAGATACGCTGCAATAATTAAGATAGGTAGAAAAACACCAATGCCATTATGATAAAGAAAACTAAAATACCATTAGGGGATAGTTTCCAAAAAGAAACAAATCGCATTCATTTAAAAAGGTTATTTCCTTTTTTAAGTCAAGAGTTTAGGCAATTAAATAAGTCGGAATTAAACAAATTAGAAGTTTTGCATGAGCTATTCGGAAGCAAGGAAACAGATTTGGAAAAGCTTAAAGTTCTATTTAACTATCAGTCTATTTAAGATTGATGTTAGCTTTAAAACGGCTGGAAGGTTTATAGATTTAGAAACATACATTCAAGAACAAGATGATGAAGCGTTTATAAAAGCAACTGTTAAACCATGGTTATTTTGGGTTAAAGTTCCTGAAAAGGTTAAAGCTTATGCCATGGCTTTATACATGATTGAAGTAAATGAGATTAAAGAAGATGAAACTTTTACATGGATCTACAACCCTCCTCAATTTGTTGGCAATGGCAAGGTAACGCAAGGTAGTATTGAGCGTGAAGCATTTGCAAAGACGTACGGTGGGTATGTGGAAATGGTTTATTTGTGCTGCAATCAAGACCCGACAAAGTGGGAGGAGATTTTTAACTGGGAAACAAAGAAGTTTCTTTTTTTATCAGCTTATTTATTACGGAAAAAAATAGTAGAAGGACTAGATTAAATATTATGGCAAGACAATACAGAATACCAAACAGACCTTTATTAAATAATAAACTAAAGCCTATTGTTATTTTTCAAAATTACATAGATAATGAAGAAGATTCCATAAAAATAAGAAATATGATTAGTAAAGATTACTATGCTTTGTTTTTATCTATACCATATGAAGGTGTGGATATTAAAATTCTTAAATCATGAATGAGTTATCAACATTAACCAACTTTTTAATTAAGCAGTTTGAAGCTGATGATTTAGTCAATACCATTACGATGGTTCCGACTAAGCATATTGATAACAACAAAGAAAACATCTATCAATTAGTTAATATAGACTACATACAGAGCCAAATAATAGATAATTATATTATTGGAAGGTATCTAATCACAGCCGTTCAGCAACGAGATATTCAACCAAAAAAGTTAGATAGTAAATTAAGATTAGATATTAATTTGCCTGACAATCGTAATGAAACGTTAAGCGTAATTACTAGATTTATAAACCAATTCAATTCAAATCACTTTGAATATAACATAGATTTATTCAGTCAAACAACAATAACTGTTTTAGAAGATTGGAATAAAAACGGTTTAGATGGTCATCAAATTACTATTGAATTATCTATTCCAAATTTAGGATCGGGATGTTAAATATAAAATAATGAATAAAAATATTGTATTAATTGGCGGTGGTTGTGCTTCAATGACCGAAAGGGTTAAGATAATTATTAATGAAATGGCTAATGAACAAGTGAAGATTGTAAATAACTTTTCTCAACCTGAACCAATGTATCTAACAAATATACGCGTTCCAGATCTATCATTTTTTAATCCAATAATGAGCAGAAAAGAACGTAGAAAGCAGGAACGACAATTAAAGAAATGTTAGAAACTAAAGAAATACGAGCTATAGCCCAAAAGATAGTTGACATTTCAAAGTCAAGTGCCAGACGTGATACAGGATTTTTAAAGCGTTCCATTTCTTACACGGTTGAAGGTAACGTTTACATTTTTGTTGAAGTCTTTTATGGTCAATTTGGAACTAACTCAAAGTTAGAACAGAACGCTAAAAGGCTAATGCCGAGCGGTGTTAAGTGGCGAATGAGATACACCGATATTAACAGGAGCGTATTACAAGAAGGGTCTATTCAAACAGGTAGAAACTCATTAGGCAAGATATTCAACAATTTAAGACAAAGCACAACAGCGGTTACTAACTTAATTAATAGAATTAGAAGAAGTGGCGAAAAGGCGAAATAAAGAGCAAATCCAAGCAGATAAAATCATTAGGGCACAACTAATGGTTTTAGGTGAAAAGGTTTATGAGCAAGCTAAAGAGCAATCGAGGGTTGCGAAGGACTTATATTATCTTACTGATAGAGTTGGAACTAAAGGTAGTTTAAGAAAGGCAGGCGGAACGCTAAGAGATTCCGTAAACTTTAAGCCAATAAGCGATACTGTTCTTTTATTAGTACAAGTTAATTACGGAGCTTTTCAACAACCTAATGAATTGATAGAGGCTATTGATGATCATATTGATGAAACGACAAACTTTATAGTAAGTGAAATAATGGAACAAATGACAGCAGATTATGGTAGTAAGTAAGATAGTAATATTGCACACCGATAACATCCTTGCCAGGGATAGTTATATTATTGCTTACACCGATTCGATAACAGGTATTAGTGGATCTATTGGAGTTGATAATGGAGATTTGAATTTATCCCCTTTTGATTGGTGCCCTTTTTTTGTAACCAATGCTGTTTATTCAAATGCTTTATTTTCGACAAATATAGCCGGCTCAGGGGATAGCTTTTATTTCCAAGCATTAAATCCTAACATCGTTTTCACAGATTATTATGGCATAAGACAAGATGCTTTTGGCATTCCAATAGTTATAACAACCGGATTTACAAAAACAATATCAACAGTTACCGTTCCTGATGTTGCGCCAATACCAGAAGGTTTACCCATAATCAATAGAACGCCAATTGATGCTCAAACCAAAATTAAGTTTTGCAACAGTCCATTGTTTTTAAGGCATTCAATTACTGGATTAGAAACATCAATAACAGTAAGTCTATTCATTTGGACAGGCATAATTAAAAAGCCTTTATCATTAGCTAATATTACTTTAAAGAAATCCAAAGTAAGTAACTCGGATAATTACATATCAATTGAAATAAGCGACTTAATAAGACCCTATATCAATCCTAACTTTGCATATAACAGAGCAGCAAAGCCAGCTATAACAACGCAAGGTGTATTTCTTCAAGCGGTCATTGAAACTAATTTAGGTGTTAAAACCTTTACGAATACTAATTTTGTTACGCTCGGTTATAGATGGAACTATGAGCAAAATATTATAGGGGATAACGGAGTTCAAAATTACGGAGCCAGCGGATTTATAGAGACAGTTGAAAAATGGTACAACCCTAAAATACATAATTACTTCTTTCAGGATTTTGATTTTACAAAGACAGTTGATAACGCAACAAGTGAAAACATCGTTCGATACAACGCATTTACACCTACTAAATTAAGATGTACACAAGATCCAAGCTTAATTATTTTCATAAACAAATTAGGACTTTGGGAAACTTTCACGCCTCACGGTAAATTCACAGCATCAAGTAAGGTAACAAGGCAGGACACAAACGTAAGCCACAGAGACCCTTCGCAAGTTGATAATAGTTTCATTCATTCAAGAGTTAACAACGCCTTAGAAGTGAAGCAAAGCTATGTAATTAATACAGGGAGCCTGGAAGAGAACATGACATCTATTATTGAAGAGTTGATTTATTCGCCAAAGGTTTATTTAATTAGGTTTAAAGGAGATTTTGAATTAGTTACAACGGTTGGAATTACGATTGATAGCACATTAGTAACTATTGATAGCACATTAATCACAATCGACAGTCAAACGATTACAGCAGAGTATTTAGGAAGCTTTAAAACACACCAACAAATACCAGTTGTGATTACTGACGAAGATTATACCCGCAAAACAAGGGTGAACGATAAGATAGCTATTGATTATAACCTAAAGTTTGAAGAGACTAACAATAAAATTAACCAAATAAGGTAGAAATTATGGCAAAATTAGAAGTTGAATTATCTCAAATAGATGAACTAAAACAAATAACATCTAATGTAAATCAAATAGTTTCTCTTGTTAATATGAAAAGAGATATTGATGATAGTATTTCAAAACTTAGAAAAATCAAGCCTTGTACTTCTATTGATTATGATGTTATTAATGAAGATTTAGGATTAAATAAAAGTAGCCGAGTGGGTTATTTAATAGCTTGTTATATTATGGCTAAAGGCTTAAAATAAATCAGATTAGGTAGTTAGGTAAGTGAAAAAAAACAAAATGATATTTATAGCGATAATTTTTATATGGATGTTATTAGCTTTTGATTTAGAGTTTACATTAACTACTAAAAACAAAAGATATAAACTAAAATACAACGGTTTATTATGGGTGGGATTAGATTATTACACTATTATAAAATACAATAGTAATGATAAAGTAATGCCATGGGTTGAATTAAAAATTAGAAATAAGCATTTACGAATAATAAGATGATAACAGAGGTATTTGTTTCTTTAGATGGCTTAAATTATGAGCGTTTAGACTTAGAAAATGAGGAAAGTATACCTATGCGATACACTTTAAAGGACACGCAAGACATTTCTAAGATATTTAGCCCTTATTCTTTGGACTTTTCGTTTAGTGCAACCCCAAAAAACTTGATTAATTTGGGTTTTTTCGGTAATACAGAGGTGATAAAGCTCGAAGATTATCGTAAATTAAGGTGTAAAATCTATGTAAACAGCCTATTAAATCAAAATGGACTGCTAAAATTAGAGAATATAACCTACAAATTTGGCAAGCCTAGTGTAATTAGTGCAAGTTTCACTACCAATATGAACTCTTTACGTGATAGAATAGGGGATGATACACTAGATTTATTAGGAAATAAGATAGTAGGGTGGCTTCCAGTTGACGTTAAGAACTCATTGCAAGCAGTAACCAATACTGATATTGAAGGAGTGCCATTGAAATACTTCACGCCTTTAGCAAGTTTAAACAGGGTTTGGAATTACAATCAAAATGTAGTTGTATTGGATAACATAGTTTATGATCCGGCTAAATTACCAACTTCAAACAATGTAATTAAAGGATCGGAGCTTAGACCTGCTATCAGTCTATCAACTATCATAGAGCTGATTAAAAAGAAATATCAACTATTAATTACATCGCCTTTAGAGAATTTAAGCGAATACAAAGACGCTTATGTTTGGTGCATGAATGATAAAATAGTGGGTTTAAATACAACCTCTACTTTTGATTTAATTAATGGTTTATCAGTTTTTAAAGTAAGAAATGAAATAAGGGTTGAAGATATTCCACAGCCTAATAAGTATAGCGTAGCATCCAACACCTCAAACAACTCATTTAAAATAGTTAGGAATAATAATGATAGACCTTACGACACTTTTGTAACCATGACATTGGTGTTTGAAAACGTGGTTATCATGGATTCTCAAACATCGCCTTCAGTTAACATTTCATTAAATCGATTAGGTAGTGATGAAATATTTATAAGCGAAAGCTTTGAGATAATTAACGGCTCTGCTATCTGTCAAATTCAAATACCAGATATTTATCTAGTTTCAGATCAACTAGAATTTCAAGTTCAAACTAAATTTAACACCTCTGCTATTTGGACTAATTCAAAATTAGAATTTAGCTATAAATATTATACAATCACAGGTCTATTTAATCGCAGAACACAAGCGACCTTCTTTTATGATTCTAATGTAAATAATAACAACCTATCAATGGGGGGTGCTAGTATTAATTTAATAAAAGCATTGCCATCTATTAAAGTCATTGACTTTTTAACGTCGTATTTCAAGGCTTTTAATATTGCTGTTTTAGATGTTACTCCAGATGATGATAGTTTATATTGGTACACACCACAAGATATTTTAGCTAATAAAAAAGAGGCTATTTATGTAGCCGATATTGAAGAAGTACAAAAAACAGTACAAGATGATTTTAACTATTATATTTTTAAGCATGCTGATAGTAATTTCAAATCAAATGTAGATTATAAGACTGGTGCCGGGGTTGATTATGGTCAAACGAGTTTTCCAGAATTAAAGCCAAAAGAAGCGAAGGAGTTTAAGGTAGAAACTAATTTTACTTTAATACCTCCAGTTGGTTTATCAGGCTTAAACGATGTAAAAACTATGTACGGTTTTCAAAGCGGCCAGCCCGAAATATTAGAGACAGGCGAAGCGAGATACAACCCTAATTTTGGCGAGCTTGTTTTATTTTACTCACATGGCAATCAATCAATCAATGGTTCTTTAGGTGTTCAAAGCTCTTTGCTTTCGGGAGCTTTAACGAATGAGCCAATATCATCTTACATTAAGGTAATGCCTTTTACTTTAGATAATAAAAGCTTTGCGTTTTCGGTATTGGTAAATGATAACGTGGCTTATCGAGATAATTTATTTAGTAGGTATTATTCTGAAATAATTAAAAGATACGTTGAACAAAACGTTATGAAACACGAGTTTAAGCTCCCTTTAAACGCACAACAAATCAGAGATTTTAGATTAGAAAATGATATTGTAATAGGTGAGAATAAATTCAGCATTATAGATTCAACTATTGATATAACCACAGGAAAAACAAGTTTAACGCTACTCAATTACTAAGATGGAAGACAAAGAACAACGGATTAAAATTCAGTTTGATACCAATGCTGATGAAACCTCTAAAAAAGTAGATGGGTTAAGCAGCAAACTTGGTAATAATACAAAAGAAACTGATAAGGTATCGGAATCGCAAAAGAAAGCGACAAAATCAAGTAAGGGATTAGGCGGTAGTATTGATGATTTAGGCGGTCCAATTGGCAATGCTATATCAGGTTTTAAGGGCATGATTAAGCAGGCGTGGCTTTTAGTTGCAAATCCTATTGTGGCTACATTTGTTGCAATCGCTGGCGCTTTAGCTTTGGTGTTTAAAGCATTTACAAGTACAAATGATGGTGCTGATAAATTAGATCAGATACTTTCAGGATTAAGTGCTGTTGTTGATGTTTTGCGTGATAGGTTTTTAAAACTTATCTCATTAGATTTCAAAGGTGCATTTTCAGGAGTAGGAGACGAAATAGAAAAGGAGTTTAAAAGTGCATCTAAATTGGCAAAGGCGATACAAGATGTAGAAGATGCCACAAGAAATTTGGGTGTTTCAAGAGCAAAACTAAATAAGGATTTAGCAGCTTCAAAAGAAATAATTACAGATGAAACAGCAAGTTATGCCGACAAAAAGAAAGCAATTGAAGCAGTTAGAATAGCAGAGGGAAAACAAACGGATTCGGAATTAGCAAACGCTAAAAAGAAGTTAAAATCTATATTAGATCAAAATGCTTTATCAGACACAAGCGATGAAGATTTACAAAAAGCAGCCGATGCTCAAAGTGCTTTATATTCTTTAGAGCAGCAACAATCAGACAATAAAAGAGCTTTAAATAAATTAGATAAAAAAGCAGACAATGAAGAAAAGACAAGGATAAAAGAAATAACAGATGCTAAAAAAGCGGCATATAAAGAAAGATTAGAGGCTCAAAAAGAAGCTGCTAAGTTAGCAAAAGATGCTTTAGATAAAGAAAACGAAGCCTACTATAAAAAAGTAATTGAAGATGCGACTAAGGCTCAATTAGAATTAAAGGATATAAATCAAATAGGATTAGATGCTGATAAAATAATAGCCGATGAAAAGGAAAAATTAAGAGCAGAGGAAGTTAATGCGGAGGTAAGGAAAGGGCAATTATTAGCAGAACTAGTACAGCAACAAGCTGATATAGACAAAGCAGCATTAAAACAAAAGCAAGAGAACAAGGATAATATACTAGCCACAGGCGAAGCTTTAATTGCAGGGTTCAACCTTTTAGCTGGTAAAAATAAGAAGATGCAAAAGGCGGCTATTATTGCAGAGTCGGCCGTTTCATTAGGCAAGGTTGGAATGAATATAGCAACAGGTATTTCTGCTGATTCAAAAGCGGGAGCTATTCTATCTATACCGCAAATTGCTAAAACAGTAGCAACGGGCGTGTTTGCCGCAGGTTCAATTATTAAGAATACTTCAACCGCATTAAAGGCTTTGGGCGGAGGTAGTGCTCCAAGTGATGCAGGCGGATCTACACCTAGACCGGGAGGTGGAAGCACAAGTTCAGCAACTCCGCAAGTCTCATTCCAAGCATCAAGAGAAAATCAAATTGCTACTAGCGTATCTAAAAACAACGCAAATCAACCGCCTATCCAAGCATTTGTAGTAGGCAAGCAAGTTACAACACAACAAAGTTTAGATAATAATAAGATTAAATCAAATTCTATATAATGGCAAAAGAAAATCGATTGCTTTGTTATCCTAAAATGTGGATAGTTTTAAAATTAAGAAACGAGGCAAAGAAAAAGGAATGCTCTATGAGTGAGATAATTAGCGAAGCTTTGTTTCAATACTTTAATAAAAAGGCCTAGAGTTTATTTATAACATTTAGGGTTTTCTTCACGCATACTTAAAGCGACTGAATAAGCTTCTTCATAACTTTGATACTCTTGAATAGAAAAGTTGTAATTCCTTTGATTAGACATATCCCAATAATCATATTGGATAGATAATAAAATCTTATCTATTTTTTCTGTTATCATTATTTCGCACTTATCAGGTTTTCTAACATCATTAGTTGCAAGCCAAATGCAATTAAACCTTTTTAACTCTTCTAAATACTCTAATAAAGAATTTGTACTTTCAAAAGTAAACTTTTGAACATCGCCCTTGTAAATTGCTAGATATAATGTTATCATTAGCGGGCATTTTCTAAATTGATAGTTTTGATCCGCTTATAAGAATCTATTGAAACGAATATTAGAGCAACCGTTAAAAGGAAATAAATTAAGTATGCTATTCTGAATTTCATTATTTTAAAGTATCACTACCAAAGTCAATCTTTGATAAATTATCAATAAGTTTTTTCACAAGCGGCTTGCCTAAAATGGTATAACCCGTAACGCCTTTAAATGAATTAAGGTATAGATTAGGACTAAAGTCATAAAGCACTAAACTGTATTCTGTTCTTTTAAAACTAAAATCAACCTTTTCATCTAAAAGAATTTGCTCGTAAATTTTATTTAAGTCTTTGGTAAAGGCTTCTAGTTCATTTTTATCAACAAAGGATATAGCCTTTATATCTGATATTGATGTGTACTTTGCATTTTGAAATATTAAGCTGCAGAAATAGTGAGTTTCGTTTTTATCTAAATCAACATTCTTAGAGTAGGATAAATTTATTGCACCTATCTTTTCTTCTAAAATCTTAGTTTTTTTAGTTTGAGCAAAAGCAGAAAATGAGATTAACAAGAAGAGGGCAATTAATAATTTTTTCATGAGATAAATATAGTTAATTATTATACCATAAAAAAAACCCTGTTATCTTGGGAGGACACAGGGCTTTAAACCAATCATAAAACCAATTATAAACTAGAACTCAAATATAAACAAAAATCCCACATTTAAATAACTTTACGCTTTGTGGCACACATTGTAATAATATCTTTTTATAGTTAAGATATTTACACTAATGAAAAGATACAAAGCTAAATTAAAGAAAGGTACTGAGGTTGATTCGTTCTCACTTGTTTTAGGTGCGGCCGTTGAAACTAAGCTTTCTAAGTTTGCAGAGGAAAACGAAAAACCTGTATTTTTTGCCAATGATGAAAAGCGTATTATCTATTCGGTTGCAATGCGACCAGATAAAGATATTTACCGTAAAAATGTTAACGGTGAACCCGCTTTAGTTTATTTCGATTCAGAGGAAATAGAGAAAATTCAACAATCATACTTTAGGAATAACAATGCCGGCAAGGTTAAAATGAATATTAACCATGCGGATGATAAAGTAGATGGTGTTTATCCTATTGAAAGCTGGATAGTTAACGATCCCGAAATAGACAAATCTAAAACCTTAATGATGGAAGACATCAAAAAAGGTGATTTGGTTATAGGGTACAAAATAGATAACGATCACGTTTGGGAAAACTTTGTAAAGACAGGCGAAGTAGATGGTTTAAGCGTAGAGGCTTTTTTAGATTACGAAATTAATGAACAAATAAATATGAATACAGAAGAAGAAAAAAAATCTTTATTCGCTCAATTTAAGGCATGGTTTGCAGAAGAAGTTCCGGCACCAATTCCAGAAGGCGAAGATGAAAAGCCAGATCCTGCAAAAGAGTGGGAGGATAAGTATAATCTTTTATTAGCTGAAAATGCTGACTTAAAAGAAAAGTTAGCTGGATTGCAAGGCGAAAAAGTAGTTGCCGAAACAGAATTGGAAACTATGAAATCACAGAAGACGCAAGTTGAAAGTGATTTAGCGCATTTCAAAGCGGAAAAAGTAGCAGTTGTTGATTTGCCAAAAGAAAAATCATTTGAGCAAATGACATCATTAGAAAAATTTAGAGCATCAAAATAAAAATAAAAAGACATGGCAATAGCTTATAACAAAGTTGACATTAGAGGCGTAGCAGCCGAGCCGGTTATCGAAGAGATATTATTCGAGAATCAAACAATCGCTAAAGGCTTAGTAACATTTGAAACAGATGTAAAAGCTGAAACAATATTTACTGAAGCAAGTGCAACCGCAACTCTTCAAGAGTTTGTTTGTGGCATTCCAACAAGTGCAGGCGAGTTAAGCGCATTTGATTCAGTAGTAACGCCAAAGAAAGCAATGTTCTACCAAGAATTTTGCCCGGACAATTTGCGTTTCTCACGTTTCAAAAGAGACATGGCACCAGGTGCATGGAATATGATGAGTTCAGAATTTGAGCGTGTTGTTATTGGTGGCATTTATGCTAAGAAAATGGCATTAGCTTTAGAAAAAGAGTTTTGGACTGGAGCTACATCAGCAACACAGATAGCTATTGCAGCATTAGTTGCAGGTGCAGGTCAAGGTGCGATTGGAGCAGCAGAAAAAACAGCAGTAGCAGCCTTAACAGCATCTCAAATTGATGGTATTTTTACCAAAATGTTATACAACGATTCTAACGCTACCAGAACAGCAGGCTTAGGAACACGTATAAAAGTTGCTGGAGTACCGCTTACAGCATTGAATTTAAAAGCTGAATTTGATAAAATTTATACTGTAATACCAGCGGAGGTTTTAGCAGGTAATGAGCAGCCTATCATTTACGCTCCAATGAATCTTAAGCAACTAATCGTAACTGCTAACAATGTTGTTTCAGACTTCAATAAACCATTTACCGTAAACGATGCAAACACAGAGTTTAGGTTCAATGGAATATTGATTGAGTTTGTACCGATTCCGAATAACTCTGTAATTGTTGCTTTAAAATCTCATTTATTTTGGGTTACTGATTTAGCGAGTGATAACAACACAATGAAAATTGATAGAATTGCTGAAAACAGAGAAGACATGTTTATCAAATCTGTTTTATCAATTGGCGCTCACGTAGCTAATCAAAAGTTTAACGTTTTATACGTAGGCTAGTCATTAACAGGGAGGTTAACGCCTCCCTTTAACTAAAATAAATTATGGGATGTGTAACATTATCAGGCTCTAGGAAATTAGCTTGTGTATCAGGTGAAGCCGGGATATTAGCTATATCGATTGGGGATTACGATTCTTTGAACAGAGTAGTAAAAACAGCTACTGGTGTTGTAACTATTTTGCCTACGTATGGATTGACTTCCTTAGCTCGATTAGAAGTAAAATCAACAACTGCAAACTACGTAGAAAACGGAGTAAGCGGAGGCGATAACAGAAGTAAAGGAGTAACTGGAAATTTACCAGTAATCTTCAATGTACCTAAAGGCGATGCCGTTAAAACGGTAACTAAAATTAAGGAGCTATTAAATGGCGAGGTGGTTTTATTTATTGAAAGAAAAGATGGGTCTATAACAGTTGCAGGATCTCAAAACGGAGCAATGGCAATCACAGTTGACGATCAAACAGGCGGAACTATTGGAGATTTAAACGGTTTTACCGTTACTTTTCAAACTATGGAGCCTGATTTCTCAAGAGAATATTTGCTGACTTCAACAGCTTTAACGCAATATGCGGCAGCTTTAAAAGTGGTTGATTAATTTGATTAAATTCTAATGAAAAGCCATGCAAATAGTATGGCTTTTTTTATATTTTTTTTAAAAATGAAGGTACTTTTTTTAGATAATCCATTAAAAATTTCATTAATCCCTAGAAAATATCCATTACCAAACGATGTTTTGACCTTAACTCTACGTAAGGAAATGGATGATACCATTTTAACACCTGTTTTTACTTTTACTGTTGGTCAAAAGTTAGAGTTAACGATCACAACTCAACCTGTACAATTTAAAGTTTTAGACAAATTTGATTTTGAGTTAAAGAATGGTAGTGAGGTTATTTATTTGGGTAAAATACAAATTCTAAAAAGCGGTACTAATACACAAAATTTTGAATATGGCAGCCAAAATCAAAGATTCCAATATTAAAGGTTTGCAAACTTTTGCGTTTGAAGGTAGCGCTGAAAAGTTTTCTGCTTATCAACCTATTGATATTAAACCTAGAAGCGGTATTAGTTGGATTTTAAACGGTGTTAATAATATCAATTTTAAGACTTACAGAGACGCGTATGATGATAGCCCTAGTAATAGCTCAATTATTAACGATTACGTGGCTTACATATACGGAGAGGGATTAATTGATAGTGTGGAGGGTGGCAAATTAGATCAAATCATCCCGAATGTAGATGCTTACTTGATTTGTCAAGACCTTTACATGTACGGAGGTGTGAGCGTTCAAGTTATTTGGAATGAAGAAACTAAAAAGCCTATCATAATTAAACACCTTCCTGTTTACAAATTAGGAGTAAGGTATAATCAACAAACAGTTGAAGTTGAGGGTTATTGGTATTGTTATGATTGGAATGATCGCTATAAATACAAGCCTCAATTTTATCCATCTTTTACAGGCATTTACAAAAAAGGTCAAAACTTAGAAGTTCTATTCATTAGAATGCCAACTCCCGAACCGTTTTTTCCGGTACCATCTTATTTGTCGGGTATTCCATGGGCAAGGGTTGAAGGTGAATTAGGTAACACGGCAATAAACCATTTTAAAAACGGGCTTGCTGATATTACTGTAATCAATTACAATCAAGGAAGACAGGAAACACCAGAAGCTGCAAAAGCAGAAGCTGATAAGGTGCGAAGAATGGCAACAGGTTCTAGCAATGCTAGTAACGTAGTTGTATCTTTTAACGATAGCATTGAGGAAGCGGTAACGGTTGACAGAATAAGCCCTCCAGACTTAAACCAACAAAATGTTTTTTATGCTGAAGAGGCTGAAAGAAAAATTCAAATAGCTCACGGCATGCCGAGTATTTTATTTTCAAATAGCCAAAGTGGAAGCGGATTCTCTAATAATGCCGAAGAATATTCAATGGCTTTAAAAATATTATACAGAAAGAAAATAAATCCTATTCGGATGATTTTAACAAGTGGATTAAAAAAGGTTACTGATATTATTAACCCACAAATTATGCCTTGGTTTAAGGATTTTGAAGCAGAGGACACTTTAGATAATACTGAATAATGATTAAACTTTGGTTAAAAGAGAATGATATACCTGCTTTGACATCATTTGCGGGTAATATTGATAGTGATAGTTTGAAGCCTTTTATTTTTATATCTCAAACAACGGATTTAAAACGTGTTTTAGGGTTGAAATTATACGATAAAATCAATTTGGAATACATTGCAGGCACTTTAACTGGCAATTACAAAATCGTTTTTGATAATTACATCATCGATATGCTTGTTTATTTCAGTTGCTCACATTATATCGCTATGAATAGCAGTAAGGTAAGCAATAACGGCATTGTAAAACCCGAACAATCAACTGATTTAAAAGAAATAGACAGACTTTCTGCAAGGTATAACAGCCTTGCAAACAATGTGATGCTAAGTTTTCAGGAATACATGAAAACGGTAAGCATTACAGAGTATGGCGGTTGTGAAAATAAGGCGAAAACTAACATTATAGGCTGGTACTAATGGCACAGGAAAATTTAAACACATCAACCCCTAATAGCGGATTAGGAGATTTTATTAGAAGTGCTTTTATCAAAGTTCAAAACATGTTTACCGAGCTATACGGCAACGTGGTTTTTAAAGTAGCTGGTAAAGATTTAAGCAAAAACGATTTTACGGACGTTTTAAAAAATAAGTTAGACAATGTTGAAGCTTTTGCACAAGTAAATATTCAATCGGATTTTGCGCAAATTGATAATACTCAAAAAGACTTCATAAAAAACAAACCTACGATTCCAGTATTAGCAAACTACGTTTTAAACGGTGGCTATACAGGTACAGCGCAAGACATTGTTAATTTAAAAGCTAACGATAATCAAGTAGTTCACTTAGCAGGCATAGAAACGATAACAGGAGCTAAAACTTTTAGTGCAGACGTTCAAATACCTGCAATACCTTTAAACGCTACATCAGCAGCATCAGTAAGCTACATTGATAACCTTATAACGGGCATAACATGGAAGGCAGCGACAAGAGTTGCAACAACGGCAAACATTACCTTATCAGGCTTGCAAACCATTGACGCTACAGTTTTAGTTGTAGGTGATAGAGTATTAGTTAAAAATCAAACAACGGCAGTCAACAACGGTATTTATTTAGTTTCAGCGGGTGCATGGTCAAGGGCTTTAGATGCCGATTCAGGAACGGAAATTGAAACGGCAACAGTAGCGGTAACTAGCGGAACGGTTAACGGTGATACACAATGGACTTGCACAGCAACCGCGGTAACAATAGGTACTACTGCAATAACATTTGGTCAAATATCAGGTGCGGGTACTTATACAAATGGTTCAGGTTTATCTTTAACAGGAAATGTTTTTGCGGTAACGCCCGCACAGCCTACAATTACAAGTTTAGGTTCT
>Ga0326733_1000102_pt1 | contig 29244 bp, 44 predicted proteins | sample 14_GP2_308_FD_207946 | JGI IMG/M metagenome (GOLD analysis project Ga0326733, IMG submission 207946) | Glacier ice microbial communities from Ngari, Tibet, China - 14_GP2_30.8 | ecosystem: Environmental > Aquatic > Freshwater > Ice > Glacier | place: China: Ngari, Tibet | collected 2018-07-17
GTGCTGTGTGGCAGTGAATCTAGCTGATCTGAAGGTCTCCGTATCCGGCTCCTTGAAGCCACGAACTGCCGTCGTCGCCGACCATCACTGTGTAATCTGGGAGATTAATCGACAGCTCTTCTGTGAGCCACAGCATCTTTTCCTCGTAACTCTCGTCAATACCCAGGGGTTCGCGGATAATCGCTTTGACCTGATCGACGGACTTGTTGCCGAAGGACTCGCCAATGACAAGTTCTTTCAGTTCGACAACACGGTTGTCGACGTAGTCGGAAAACTGATCTTCGCTAATGTTGTCATTTTTCAGAGCTTCCAGCGAAGCCGCTTCACCGAAGTCGAAATTTGAGGCATACTTGGTGGGAACGCGGACAACCCGTGGCTTAAGACCACGAATCAACATGGCAAAACGGACGGGTGCATACTGCTGGGCGGTAACGCTGCCGAGAACGAGAAGAATGTCCATGGTAGGATTCCTTTGTTCAGCTGCTAGACTTTCTAGCTAAGCAATAATAAGTCTATTAATACACCTATTGTTGCCGAGCTAGAAATACTGTCAAAATTCATTTAAATTGCTTCAAACTTGCACTATTTTAGCATATTTTTATTTAAAAGTCAATATTCAACTATACAGATGCAAGCTGTAGCCGAATATTACCATTTCCTAAAATACGCCCATACGTTTTCTCCAGCTGAGCTATTGTTGCGATGCTTGAAGCATCACCGCCGTTGACAAGCGTCTTTTGTAACAACCGCATCGCATCAGACAACATAAGCAGCGCTTTAGCACGGTCATCTTTGTACTTTTTAGCAATTAACAGGCGCGCGTAAGCATTTCCTACAACGTACTCGCGGGCATCTTTAATAATTTCAGCGCGGGTTTCGAAATAGCTAGTATCACCTGCTAATCGGGCTAGTTCGGCTGGCAGTCCACCGGCAATAAATAGCAGTTGAGCCTTCTGGCGCTCGTCTCGCACCTTCAAACTATCAAGTAACTGTTCAGATTGTTCAATCGTAATTGGTCGCATATCGAGCCGCTGAGCCCTTGAAAGTATCGTTGGCAGCAACAAACCTGGCTGGTGTGTTAGTAAAATAAAATGCGTACCCTCGCTTGGCTCTTCTAAAAGTTTTAAAAAGGCGTTTTGTGCGGTTTTAGCCATCCGTTCGGCATAATCAATAATAATTACTCGGCCATTTGGCTCGATAGTCTTAGTAAGGGTATACAGCCGACGAATACTATCAACCGATATACTCCCCTTCTCAATATCAACCTTTTCATCTTTTTCGGGTAAAACAGTTTGAACAACCGCTTTCGAATGAAGGCAAACCTCAAGAGCGGCTGCTGTTAAACCAATTCCCTCAGCCCCAGTTATCAACAACGCACCTGGTAAACGTAGTGCGAACTGCTGCAGTTGGCGCTTCGTTACTGGGTTAAAGGCGAATTTAGTCACGGACGTATCCTGGGAAGTTTTCAGTAAATACTTTTGGAAGTGGCGCTTCGAATGTTTTTCGTGCAGAAATAGGAATGGTAAGCTCGAGTGTTGTTGCATGTAGCATAAGCCGTTGTGCAGTTTTAGTGCTACCGTAAATTCGGTCGCCTGCTATTGGTGTATTAATATATGCCAGGTGTACACGAAGTTGGTGGGTTCGGCCAGTTTTCGGGTGAAGCGCAACCAGGGTTTGCTTGGCATTAGCATCAAGTACCTGATATTTCGTTAAGGCATCCTTACCAGAAGGGTCAACACGGAACATACTTGGCGAAGATGGGTTTCGGCCGATTGGAAGGTCAATCATGGCTTCAGAAAGCTTAGGAGCGCCGTCAACAACTGCTACGTAGTGCTTTTTAGTGCTGCGGTCGGCAAATTGCTTTTTAAGTAGAAGGGCCGTTTCGTCGTTACGGGCACCAATAATAACTCCACTTGTGTCGCGGTCGAGGCGGTGTACAATACCCGGGCGGGTTGTTTCAAGGCCATTTGTTGTATACCGGCGGAAGAAATCGGCGACGGTGAATTCATCGTTCAATACGCCTTTACTGTGCGTCAGAACGCCGGCAGGTTTGTTAACAACAATTACATTGTCGTCCATGTAGATAATAGGAAGTTCAAGCTCAGAAAAGTCTGCTTTAGCTGGCGGTACAAGCGCAAGGTCGTCGTTTTCAGTTACATCGTACTTGGTTTTTTCAATAACTTCACCGTTTACCTGTACATACCCATTTTTGATATATTTTTGGATAGTACTACGAGTAAATTCAGGGTATCGCTTTGTTAATTCAATATCGAGGCGAACTTTTTCGGTTGTAACGCGAAAAAGGTAAATTTCACGGAATTTAAAACGCAAGCCGTAAGTTGTAGGATCGCTTGGGTTACGAACAAAGTGGCCTTGTAACTGTGGCTTATCACCACGAAGTTCTTCAAGTAGGTATTTAGTGTCATCATCGGCAACGGCATTGTAAGAAATGTAGTAAGGAATACGGTCAAGAATAAACGCCGTAACACGTCCACCTGGACGAAGTTCCAACTCGCGGACATGAGTAATAGATGCACGAGACGTATCGTCATCGGCAAGTTCAAATTGACGTAAAACGCCGAGAATTTCTGATATTGCGCCTTTAGCCACGAGTGTTCCTTTTGGTTTGTTTGCTTGGTTATGTCTATTATAACAGATTAGGGGTAGATTAGGTGTAGGGAAATGATATTATGTCCTGGTTCTTGATTTTTTGCAAGTCGTACATCCATCCTTATTGTGGAATTTGGGCTTTATATGGATCGAATTTACCTAGTCTTTTGTGTCAAATGAGAACGTTATCTTAATTTTCAGTCTGTTGTAATGATGCCCCGATTTCAATGCAAACAATTTGGTGTTATTATATCAGTCATGAATAACGGAGTTATAGACATAAAAGATTGGTTACCTGAATTTCAGGTTTCTGCCGAGACAGACGAAGATTTAGGAACATACTTCTTCACAGTACCAGAGGTGTCAAAGCTAATCGAAAGCAAGTCATGGCTAGTATTAGGCAGGAAGGGCACGGGAAAAACGGCCATTTACAAACACTTGGTAACCAGTGAAAAGTCCAGACTAAACAACTACTCAGTAATTGGGTTAAATTTCAAAGATTACCCATGGCCAGTCCATCGCCTTTATAAAGAATCCTTAGCCGGAGAGCTATCCGCTTACCAAAAAAGCTGGAAGTATTTATTTTATGTAAAAGCATTAGCCTTACTTATCGAGATGCATGAAAAAGATGACAAAAAATTAAGCAAAGAAATGAACTGGGCTAAAAAGTATATTGATAAGATATACGGCCGACCCGACCCCTCAATGCTTGAGGTCCTAACATCTAAAATAGCTAGGGTAGATAAGATCAAGGCCCCCGGGGCAGACCTAGGTGAAGTCTCGTTCGATGTCGGTGAATTATCGTTCGAAAACATCGCAATCGACAAAGAGCTCCAGGCTAAATTAAGGTCTAACGCATATACATTGCTTAGTTATTTTGAACACATCTTTAAAGAAAATGTTCATGGTTATAAAATAATGATTACGCTTGATCAGCTTGACGAGAATTGGCTTGCAGGTGAGATTGAAGAGTATAGCAAAGTACTCATAAATTTATTAAACGTATGCCGTAGCATCTCCACCGACGAGACTGTTAACAAAAACCTTAAAATTGTTCCTTTTATGCGCTCCGATATATACCATTCATTAAGATTTAACGACAAAAATAAGCTTTTTCAGGATAGTGCAATTGTTATCTCATGGGATAACGAAAATCTAGATAGCATGTTCTACGAACGCGTTAGAAAGTATGCGGTTGAAAGAATCGAGCTAAACGATGATAAAAAATCAGGTTCTTTGTTTGAAGTTAATTTTGTGCGACAAGGTACTCCACCGTTTCATTTCATAACAAGACGTTCGTTCTTTCGACCTCGAGACGTGATCGTATATTTTAATAAAATTCGGGATATTCACGAAACAAATAAATCGGGACTTTACACGACCAACGAGCTATACTCCGCCGCCATAGAAGCCTCTACGAGTGTATACAACGAAATAGTAGACGAATGGTCGAATCAGTTCCCTGACATTGAAAAGCTATTAGGTGTTTTACAACTCATGTCAATTGAAACATTTAATTATAGCGAATATATCAGCAAGTATAAACAAGCCTTCCCGGGCACAACCAACATAGACGCCAATATACATCTAAATTTTTTATTTGATAATTCTATCATAGGGCAGAAGAAACAAGGTCGTTGGGAATACGTCTGTAGTTTACCTAACCTAAAAATGAATGTCGAAAAAGGGTTTAGAACGCACCAAGCCTTGAAGTACAGACTACAGCTTGTCGAAGGTCGACCCGAGAACAAAGACACTTCATCGTCGAAGTAGCGTACTCATTAAAAGCATCAACATATAACAAAAAAAACACCCGGCACAAACCAGGTGTTTTTCTTTGCATCTCTTGGCGTTTTAACGCTTTGAGAATTGTTCGCGCTTACGAGCCGAACGAAGACCGTACTTCTTGCGTTCTTTCTCACGTGAGTCGCGTTTCAATAGATCAGCTTTCTTCAAAGTTGAACGAAGGTCAGAGTGTGCTAGGGTTAATGCTTTAGCGATAGCTAATTTAATTGCATCAACTTGACCAGCAGTACCACCACCAGCAACGCGAATAGTCACGTCGTAGTCTTTTTGCTTGCCAACAAGCGCAAGTGGGTCGGTTACTTCAGCGAGGTGCGTTTTGTTGCCGTCAAAATATTCAGCAGCAGGCTTCTCGTTGATAATAAGGCTTCCCTTGCCTGCGTATAGGCGAGCTCGTGCAGTTGCACTCTTGCGTCGTCCAAGTCCGTAGAAATAAGTACCTTCAGCCATATTACTTCATCTCAACTTTCTTAGGAGTTTGTGCAGTGTGGGTGTGTTCTTCACCAGCAAAAATGCGTAGACGGTTCATTCGGCCGCTCGCAAGCTTGTTTTTAGGAATCATTCCCTTAACTGCACTCTCGATTAATCGTTCTGGGTATTTTTCACGTACTTCTTTAACAGTCGCGTCGCGAATACCACCAGGGTAACCACTGTGTCGGTAGTAAATTTTACCGGTTTCTTTATCACCAGTTACAACCGTTTTAGCGGCGTTAATGACTACAACGTAGTCGCCATCGTCAACGTGTGGTGTGTAAGTAGGCTTCGATTTACCGATAAGTAAACGAGCGATTTCAGTAGCAACACGTCCCATAGGGGCGTCGGCAGCATCAATAAGGTACCATGAACGTGAAACGTCTTCGGTTCGTAGGCTAAAAGTTTTAGCGTTTACCATTATTTTGTCTCCTCTTTCGCTGCTTTAGTAGCAGCTTTTGCTGGTTTTACAGCAGGCGCAGCTACTTCAGCTTTAACTGGAGCAGGTGTGTCGCTGATTTCATCAACAAAGGCAATAGTAGCCATCTGAGCACCGTCTCCAACACGCAAGCGAGTTCGTTCAACACGAACGTGCCCACTGTTACGAGCGGTAAGCTGTGGAGCAATTACGTCTACAAGACGGAAAGCCATAGCTTGGGTACTCAGGCCAGCAATGACGCGACGACGATTCGCCAAGTCACCTTTTTTAGCCTTAGTGATTAGTTTTTCAATGTAGCGGACGAGTTCTTTAGCCTTAGGGAACGTAGTTTCGATTTTACCGTGCTCTACAAGGCTTGTTGCCAAACCCTTAAGAAGTGCACGACGCTGATCGCGTTCGCGGCTAAACTTTCGTCCTTTATATCCGTGTCGGTGCATAGTCTAAACGTCCAATTCTGCCAGTTTATCTTTGACTTCATCCAACGCCTTGCTACCAAAGCCCTTCAACTCACGAAGATCTTGCTCTGAAAGCGTAACTAGGTCACGAACAGTGCGGATTTCGTTGTTGATAAGTGCGTTAGCAGTACGAGCACTGAGGTTCAACTCTTCAATAGGAGTGTTGAGTTCGCCAGTTTCGTCGATAACATCTTGCCCAAGCGCCGGAGCGGCTTCAACAGTAGTGCTACCTGCAAGTGCAGTATATTGGTTAACCAAGATAGCTGCCGCTTCTTCAAATGCTTCACGTGGGCTTAGCGTGCCGTCGGTTTCAACATTTAGTTGCAGTTTATCAAGGTTTGTTTCTTGACCGACGCGAGTCGAGTCAACTTTGTAACGTACACGAAGTACAGGAGTAAAGATGGCATCAATAGCGATCATGTCGCTGTGAAGACGGTTTACGCTTGAATCTTCGATAGTTTGGTAGCCACGACCAGCTTCAACTACGAGGTCGAATACAACTGTCTTCTTTGGGTCGTCAACAGTAGCAATAACGTGCTCTGGATTAACGATTTCAACATCGGCAGTTGCTTTGATATCACCGGCAGTAATTGTGCCAGCGCCTTTTTTCTCGATACGTAGTTCGACTGGTTCGTCGCTTGATACCTTAATACGAACACCCTTGAGGTTAAGCATAATGTCAACGACATCTTCTTTGATTCCCTCGATAGTAGTGAACTCGTGGCTTGCACCTTCAATACGGAAAGCAACAACTGCTCCACCTTTTACGCTCGAAAGCAGTACGCGGCGAAGGCTGTTACCAAGTGTATTGCCATATCCGGCTTGTAGAGGTTCGATAACGAACGACGCACTGTTCGCGCTGTGCTCATCTACGCTAGCAAGTGCTGGGTTGTGAATAACTTTTGACATATATATAACTCCTATACCCTATCGTGAGTAATACTCAACAATTAATTGTTCGTTAATCTCAGGCTCTGCTTCTTGACGAGTAGGAGCACCGGTAATTGAAATGGTCATTTTCTTAGCATCGCTTTTCAACCAGCTAAGGGGAACTTGTACGCTACCTTTAACAACTTCATCTAATTCAGAAAAGTAGCCAGACTTAGTGCTTTTTGGACGAACAACAAGTTCATCACCAGCTTTAAGACGGATTGACGGAATGTCGACACGACGGCCATTTAACATAAAGTGGCCGTGGCCAACAAGTTGACGAGCAGCACGACGGCTCGTAGCAAAACCAGCACGGTACACTGCGTTATCAAGACGTTGTTCAAGGAAACGAAGGAGGTTTTCACCAGTAAGGCCATCTTGACGGCTTGCTTCGTTCATTAGTTTAGCGAATTGTTTTTCCAATAGGCCGTACAAACGACGAACCTTTTGTTTTTCACGTAACTGCGTTAGGTACAAGCTAGGCTTGCCTTGGCGACCGTTAGCGTGTTGGCCTGGGATACCATTTTTGTGGGCCATAACCTTGTGCGCTTTAGGGTGAAGAGCATAGCCTTCACGTCGGCTTTGTTTAACAATAGGAGAAGTATCTCGTGCCATAATTAACCCCTACGTGCTTTCCGTGGACGAACACCGCCGTGAGGCACGCCGGTAACTTCCTTAATACTATCGATAGTGATGTCAAAACCGTTTAACGCACGAATACCGGCGTCTCGGCCTTGGCCAACACCTTTAACAAATACATCAACTGATTTAAGACCGAAGCCCTTTGCAGTTTCAGTAGCTTTTTCAGCGGCAACTTGGGCTGCATAGGCAGTACCCTTTTTGCTTCCACGAAAACCAGTAGCGCCAGCGCTGCTTTGAGCGATAACGTTACCTTTTTTATCAGAGAAACTGATAATGGTGTTGTTGAAGGTTGCCTGAATGTGAAGCTGACCAGCAGGAACTGATCGCTTTTGCTTCTTTTTACTTGAAGTTGATTCTGCCATCTTGTTCCTTTCCTAGGTCTTACTTGCTGATTTAGGTTGAGATCCACCAACGGCGATAGCGCGACCCTTACGAGTTCGTGCATTCGTACGAGTACGCTGTCCGTTAACCGGTAGGCCAGCTTTGTGGCGTAGCCCGCGGTATGCGTTGATATCTTTCAATCGTTTAATATTGTTTGTTACCAGACGCTGGAGGTCGCCTTCTACGGTATAATCACGATCGATTATTTCACGTAGTCGTTGTTCTTCAGCCTCGGTGAGATCTTTCACCCGAGTGGTCGGCTCGATACTAGCCGCCGCAAGGATGGTCGATGCGAACTTCGGACCGATGCCGTAAATATACGTCAAAGCGATCTGAACTTGCTTTTCAGCGGGTATTACTACCCCAGAAATTCGAGCCATGCTTAACCCTGCCTTTGCTTGTTCTTAGGTTTTTTCTTGTTGATAACCGTTAGACGCCCTTTACGGCGAATCAGTTGGTCATCAGGACTGATTTTCTTGACACTCGCACGAACTTTCATGAGCGCAATTCCTCCAGTTTAAATTTGATCCTTGTGGCGATACGTGATTCTTCCCTTAGTTAGATCATAAGGGGTCATCTCAACGTCTACCTGATCACCAGGTACAAGGCGGATATAGTTTTTACGCATTTTTCCGCTAATGTGCCCAATGATGCTTAAACTATTCTCAAGTTGTATCTTAAATTGAGTATTAGGCAGTGCTTCCACTACCTTTCCCCGCATTTTGATTACCTCTTTAGTACTAGTCATAAGTTACAGTAGTAGATTATACACCATAACACTGTTGGCGTAAAGCATTTTGAAGAATTATAAACTCCGATTCGCTCGGTCATGCGTTTATGAGTAGCTTTATTGTAGCAAAACTAGCTAACTCGTCAAGCCTGTCTAAATATGTAATAGGTTTAAGGCTCGTTCATAGCGCTTCTAGGCCATGTAGCAAAAAAAAATAGGCCAGCAAGACTAATACTGTCTTACTGGCCTCACAAAGCTATCTTACACTCTGCTATGAGTAATCGTCGTATGTAACCATCAAAGCACGTGAATTTATTTGCCGGATAGTTTCAAGCGCAACTGATACAACAATCAGCAAGCCAGTACCACCTATAGATAAGTTGGTGTTGCTAATGCCTGCAAAGTGGTACAGCAAATATTCGGCGATGAACGGGCTGATTGCGATAAGTCCAAGCACAACCGACCCGAACAAAATAAGGCGGTTTACAGTTGTAGTAAGGTATTTTTCGGTTTGCTTACCAGGGCGAACGCCATCGATGAAGCCACCTTGTTTTTGAAGGTTTTCGGCAATTTCGTTCGCATTAAATACAATGCCGGTATAAAAGTACGTAAAGAATATAACCAGCGTGAAGTACGCAGCCGGGTAAATGAAGGCTTGCCACTCAACACCAGTAAAGCTGCCTGGGTTTGGTGCTTGGAACCAAAGTATTAGGTTGTTAGCGATTTCGAGGTAAGCATCGTTACCAGTTGCTTTAAGGATTTGGCCTAAGAATGCTGGTAGCGACAAGAAAGCGACTGCGAAAATAACTGGAATTACGCCAGCTGCAATGAGCTTAATTGGCAAGATACTTTTAACACCACCATAACTACTGTTGCCTTGAATGCGCTTGGCATAGTTAATTGTAATAACGCGCTGGGCCTCGTTTATTTTTACCAGGAAATACAACATAGCTAACGACGCCGCGGCTATGGCCAGTGTTACATAGAACACTAATGGATTTACCGGAATAGTGAACCAGTTAAAGACATTTAAAGCGCCTTGCGAAGTATCAACAAGTGATGACCCGAGCGACGAAAGCGTTGAAGGTAGTTGGCTAATAATACCCGCAAAAATAAGCAAGCTAATACCGTTACCAATACCCTGCTCGGTCATAAGCTCACCAAGCCACATAAGCAGCACCGAGCCAGCTGTCATGGCCGCTACGGCAACCACCCACTCGATAGCCGTAGGGTCAGCGAGGATAGTGGTATTACCAGCTAAAATGGTTTGCCTGAGGATGAAGATAAAGGCAATAGATTGCACAATCGCCAGTGGGATAGTGAGCATGCGTGTCCACTGGTTAATTTTGCGGCGGCCTGATTCGCCGTCTTTGTGAAGTTCTTCAAGCTTTGGAATAGCCTTAGTAAGCAGTTGAGTAATAACCGATGCGGTAATGAAAGGTGTTAACCCAACCAAAACAATCGAGAAACTGGCTAAAGCGCCACCAGATAGCAGGTTCAAGAAGCCGCCGAAATCGGTTCCACCAATAACACTGTTAATTACTTCTCGCAGTTGAGTTGGCTCTGCAAGTGGCACTGGAACTTGAGCCAATAGTCGGTATACGACAACCAGGGCTAATACAATGAGTAGCCGCTTTTGCATGTCGCGGTTTTTGAGTGATTTAAAAATTGTTTTCCAGTTCATCAGTCTTGTCAGCCCCTAGTATTTATCTTCAATTAGGTCTTATTATACTACAAGCCTCCACGGATATGCAGGAGAATTTGAAAGAAAAAAATACCCCCATTTCTGGAGGTATTTCTTTACGTTGCAAAAAACTTACTTTTTGTCGCTCGCTTCTGCTTCTTTAGTGCTTTGCTTAAGAGGCACAGGTGTCTTTTCAAAAGTTCCACCAGCCTTAATAACAGCAGCTACTACACTTTTACTTGCACCAGATACTTTGAGGGTTACCTTTTCGGTTAGTTCACCACGTTGGATGATTTTTACTGAATGGAAAGGTGTTCCAATGTATCCAGCCTCGAATAGTACAAAGTGGTCAACTGTTTTACCAGCAAATGCGTTCAAGTGGTCTAGGTACACAACTTGCGCTGGTGTACGTAGGCTTTTGAAACCGCGAGCTTTAGGCACCGCAGCGACAAGTGAACGTTGTCCACCTGAGAACATTGGAGCGAGCTTTTTACCGGTACGAGATTTTTGACCCTTAGTACCACGACCGGCAGTTTTACCTTGTCCAGCAGCAATACCACGACCAACACGCTTACGGTTCTTGGTTGGAAGTGTTACGAGTTCGTTATACTTAGTCATTATTTAGTCTCCTTCACAGCTTTCACGGCAGCTTTAACAGGTGCTTTAGCTTTAGCAACCGGCTTTTCAGCTGGTGCTTTTGCGGCTACTACTTCAGAAACTTCAGCCTCAGTTTTTACAGCTGCAGCTTTCTTCTTTGGAGCGTTAAGCCAATCTTCACGGCCAACAAGTGAGCCAAGGGCTTCAACAGTTGCGTAAGCAATGTTTACTTTGTTTGTTGAGTTCAAAGATTTTGAAAGCAAGTTACGAATACCGGTTACACCAATAATCGAACGAACTACACCACCAGCGATGATACCAGTACCAGGGGCAGCAGGCTTTAGAAGCACACGTGCACCGCTGAACTTAATTTCAACATCGTGAGGAATTGTTTCATTAGTAAGTGGAATGATGACCATGTTCTTTTTAGCAACGTCGGTTGCCTTAGCAACAGCTGCTTGAACATCAGCACCCTTAGCAACACCAACACCAACTTTTGTTTTGCGGTCGCCCACAACAACAAGTGCTTTAAAACGGAAACGTCGTCCACCCTTTACAACACGAGACACACGGTCAATGTTGATAACGAGTTCTTCGAATTGTTTAGGTTCTTGTGGGGCTTGGTCGCGACGGTTGTTGTTGCCGCGTGAGTTATTTCGTGGATCAGCCATATTAGAAAACGAGTCCTTCCTTACGAGCAGCGTCGGCAAGAGCGGCAAGTCGTTTAGCGTATTGACGGCCATTACGGTCGAATACAACAGTTGTTATTTTAGCTTTCTTAGCTTTTTTACCAATTTCAGTACCAATAAAGGCAGCTTGCTCGGCAATGCTGCCGGTTTGCTTAGTGCCAATGGTAGTAGCAGCAGCAACTGTTTGTTGTTTTGCATCATCAATTACTTGCGCACTAACATGCTTGTTGCTAATTGTTACACTAAGGCGTGGACGCTCGGTAGTACCAGTTACTTTAGCGCGAACACGTGCAGCACGAAGCGTACGGTTCAAAACTTTTTTCTCTAGGTTACTCATAATTACTTACCAGCCTTTCCTGCTTTTCGAAGCAGTACTTCATCAGCATATTTAATTCCCTTACCCTTGTACGGTTCAGGCTTTTTAAGTGAACGAATTTCAGCTGCAGTTTGGCCAACAAGTTGCTTGTCGATACCCTTTACAGTAATTTCCATTTTGTTAACTTCAAGTTCAATACCTGGACGTGCAGTGTACTTCACAGGGTGAGAGAAGCCTAAAGACATATCGATAACGCTCCCGCTACCAGCTACGCGAAAACCAACTCCATTTACTTCAAGCTTCTTTTCAAAAGCTTCAGTTACACCTACGACGGCGTTAAATAGGAGGGCTCGTTGCAAACCGTGTTGGGCTTTAGCAATACGCTCTTCGTTGTTACGTGTTACTACGGCAAAGCCGTCTTCTAGGGCGACAGTTACGTCAGACAGGTGAGGTACTACTAGTTGGCCTTTAGGACCAACGACAGTAAGAACATCAGTGTCGACCGTGATTGTCACGCCTGAGGGAATTTGAATTGGTAGTTTTCCGATTCGACTCATGATTTATTCCATTCTTTATGGCACAAGTGAGGAGAGGGTAAATTTTTTGTGCTTTATTAACTACCAAGTAGTTATCAGCGCAAAATCTTCCACAGACTTCACTCGCAAATTTATATCTAGATAATAGTAGCATATTACGGCGGTAATAGCAATTAATTGTAGTTGGCCGATTCCTCGAAGAACTTCCAAATATAACCCGCCGAACCTGGGGTTCTTTGCATTGACACATCCGGTATCGTTAGCCATCCGTGTGCTTGACCTTTAAGCACCACAAGGCGTAGTTGAGAGCCATCGCTACAATCAAGCCATGTATAGTAGATTGCCGCGCCAATCGTGGTGCTCGGTACCGTTGTCTCGCAATGTCGAAGTATCACCTGTTCGTCGACCCATTTTGGTATCTCCGGCAATCGCCGAGCCGCTGAACCCATAAAGGGCACCTGCTTATCGGTGGTGCTATGAACTATTAGCAGAGACGGGGTACGTTCTTGTTGCTGACATGTTTCATAGTTTGCCCCAGATACGCTGGCAACTGCCTGTATCTGGTTACCCAGCTGACAGCCAACAATAGTAGCGAACGCTCCCCCATTCGACATTCCTACTGCGTAAGTTCGAGTACTGTCGGTGCAATATTGAGACGGAAATGCATCTAGCAATGCGCTAACGAACTGTACATCACGTTCACCGGTAATTGAATATGGCGCGCCCTCCCATGAGGTAAAACCCTGCTTTCCAGGTAAAGAATCTGGGTATACTAAAATAGCCGGCAGTGCGTCCAGGCCAGAATATGCCTCTATACGCGCACCGCTGCCTTCAATGCCGTCAAAACTTATAACTACCGGGTAACGAACACTAGGGTCGTAATTATTTGGAGTATGCACTTGATAGGTTCGGGCGTATCCCCCGCTTTGAATACCATATTTCGTAAGCTGGTTCGATTGCATAGCTGAATTGCCAGCATTAGAACAAAGCGATCGCTGGTACGAGTTTAGTTGCGTTTGCATAGTGTCACTTTGGCGCTCTAGTTCTGCGATATGCGAAGAAAGCGCCTGAATATGCGCTATTGCTGCAACTGCAGCAATAGCAAGTATCACAACGGGCAGTAACAAACCGTAAATTCGATATGTCGTATTTGCATTAGAATGTTTATTCATATCTGAAATTATTATAACAAAATAGCGGAACCGATCGTTGAGGTAATTATATTATTCCTTAATGCGTTATACTATCAATACCATGCTGCGTGATTATGAATATACAGAGAATTGGCGCCTGCTAGACCAAGCACTCAGTATGTTCATCGAACTACCGCCGCGGCTTTCGCTTGTGGGATATGAAGCATTATCCCCTGATTCTTTTTTATGGAAGATATTTGATGGTAAGACCACATATTATTTATATGCCGAAGATTACGTACCGAGCCTTGAACACGTAAAGGAAGAAATTCAAGCATTTTGGCCAAATAAGATTGAACTTGAGTTTCTTCCCGTAAAAAATAGTGCCGCCTTAGAAGACTCAGTGCCCTATGCATCTGCCGTCGTATACAAAGCACCAGAAAAGGAGTATGAATTTATGAAATACGCCAGTCAGTCAGGATACGATTTTGTATTTTTATTAAAATCAGATGAAAAAATCGAAAATTAGAACGTCGCAATTAATATATACTACCGCTATTTAAAAAGAACCTCGCAATGAGGTTCTTTTTAAAAAGTTCAATACTCTTACTAGAATACTTGAAGTAAAAGTTCACCGCCGAGGCGTTGCTTTTTAGCTTCTGAACCAGTAACAACACCTTTAGATGTACTTACTAGAACGATACCACGACCACTCTTTACCCTAGGGATGTCGTCTGCACTTACGTACACGCGTCGTCCAGGTTTAGAAAGGCGTTTGATCTCGTTAATAGTCGAGTTCTCACCAGGATTGTTAATTGTTACGACAAGAATGTCGCGTGGTTTGCCTGCTTCAACTTTAACTGCAGTTACGTAGCCAGCTTTTTTAAGCTGTTTAGCGACAGTAACTTTTAGTTTGCTTGAAGGAACAGTGATTTCGTTTTTGCCAACCATGACAGCATTACGGATGCGGGTCAGGAGGTCAGCGATTGGGTCAGTTGATTGTAGTGACATATTCGTTTCCTTTCCTACCAGCTACTCTTAGTAATACCAGGGATTTGCCCCTTGGATGCTTTTTCACGGAAGTTAATTCGGCTAAGGCCAAATCGACGCATGTAACCGCGTGGACGGCCGTGAAGTGCATCACGGTTCTTCCAACGTGTTGGTGAGCTGTTAAGTGGCAATTTAGCCAAACCTTCCCAGTCGCCCAGTTCTTTGAGTTCGGCGCGCTTGGCAGCAAACTTAAGAATCATTTTCTTGCGTTTTTCGTCGCGAGCGACGGCTGATACTTTGGCCATTAGCGAATGCCTCCTTCTTTTTCAAACGGCATGCCGAATTTTTCGAGCAATGCACGGCTGGCTACTTTATTACCGGCTTTAATAACAAATGTTACTTGAAGGCCGTGAATGTGCTGTGTTTCTTCGAACGTTAGTTCAGCGAAAACTGATTGGTCGGTAATACCGAGGTTGTAGTTTCCACCTTGGTCGAAGCCCTTTGCGCCCACGCCGTGAAAGTCACGAACACGAGGCAATGTAATATTAACAAGACGGTCGAGAAACTCGTACATACGGTTTCCACGAAGCGTTACGCTAATACCAACACGGTTCATACCTGCACGGATTTTGAAACCGGCGATAGATTTTTTAGCCATTCGGTCAACTGGTGATTGACCAGTAACTTTTACGATGGTGTTGCGAACCACTTCGTAGTGGTGCTTGTCATCTTTGTTTTTACCAATTCCCGCGCTGACGATAATTTTTTCAAGCTTTGGTACTTCATTTACATTAGAAAGACCGAGTTCGGCTTGAAGTTCCTTTACAACGGTATCGTTGTAGAAGGCTTTCAGGCGAGGAGCAGTTAAAACGTTTGTGGTTTTAACCATTACTTAATCTCCTTACTATTAGCTTGACGAGCAACACGTGAAGTGGCGCCGTCAGCATTCTTTATATAACCAACTCGGCTGGTTTTGCCGGTTTTTTCATCAACAACCAACGCAACTTTGTGAAGAGGAGTTGGAGTATGAACATCTTTGCTACCACCACGTGGGTTAAGCTGCGTAGGCTTAAGGTGGCGGTGCTTTTGGCCAATACCTTCAAGTAGTACAGTGCTTTTCTTGGTGTCAACACCGAGAACTTTAGCGGTTGTACCCTTGTTAGCACCACTGATAACCTTTACAGTGTCGCCGGTTCGGATTCGTTTTACAACTGACATATTATAGTACCTCCGGTGCAAGGCTAATGATTTTCGCGTAACCCATGTCTCGTAGTTCACGAGGCACTGGGCCAAATACACGAGTACCCTTAGGTGTCTTGTCGTCGTTAATAATAACTGCAGCGTTATCGTCAAAAGTAATTGTACTGCCATCTTTTCGCTTAATAGTGTTTTTTGTACGAACAACTACAGCCTTAATAACAGATTTCTTTTTAACGGTTCCCGTTGAGTTAGCATCTTTTACTGTTGCCACAATTACGTCGCCTACGTGCGCGTAACGACGGCCAGTACCACCAAGCACACGGATACAAAGGATTTCCTTTGCGCCGCTGTTGTCGGTGACTTTAAGTCGTGATTCTTGTTGTATCATTATGCGTTCTCCTCGGGGATCAATTCAATTGAACCGTGGGCACGTTCGTTAATGCTAACAAGCACGTGGGTTTTACGCTTAGAAATTGGACGAGTTTCAGCAATGGTAACTTTGTCACCCATGTTAGCTTCGTTTTTTTCATCATGCGCAGTGTACTTACGAGTTACTGTGTACTGCTTCCCATAAATAGGATGCGTTTCACGAGTAGATACCGTAATGGTAATGGTTTTGTCAGCCTTATCAGAGGAGACAATTCCGGTCAGTGATTTTGCCATATTATTTATCCTCCTTGATAGATTCGGCTTCAGTACGAATTGCAGCTGCAATTGCAGTGTGAATTCGTGCAATGTTCTTGCGTTGGATGGTAAGAACGTGCGGGTTTACCAATTCACCCATACGGTGTGAACGGCGAGACTCGAGGTTCTCGGCAACCGCTGCAACAAGATCGTTGTTTAGTTGTTCTACAGTTTTTACTTCAGTAGCAGCTTTTGTTACTGAAGCTTTGTTGGCTTTTACTACCGGTGCTTTAGCGCCAGCTTTAGAATTATTAACCGCCATTATGCTTGCTCCTTCATGATGAACTTAGTTTTCACAGGAAGTTTGTGTGCTGCAAGCCGCATAGCTTCACGAGCAACAGATTCATCTACACCCTTCATTTCGAAGAGGACAGTTCCTGCTTTCACCTTTGCTACGTAGAATTCTGGGTTACCCTTACCACTACCCATCTTCACGTCTTGCGGTTTGCGAGTCCGTGGAGTGTGAGGAAAAATACGGATCCAGATTTTACCACCACGCTTAATGTGGCGAGTCATCGCTTGACGTGATGCTTCGATTTGGCGTGAGGTAATATCGTTGTTTGATTGTGATTGAAGACCGTAGTCGCCGAACGCAACGTAGTTACCGCGGGTTGCGTTACCTTCGTTTTTGCCCTTGCGAACTTTTCGGTACTTCATTTTCTTAGGTAATAACATAGTTCTAAACCCTTTCGCCCTTATAAATCCAAACCTTAACACCAACAATACCAGAACCTGGTAGCGCGGCACGTGCAGTGTGGAAGTCTATATCAGCACGAAGCGTATGAAGAGGCACAGAGCCTTCGCTTACTTTTTCACGACGAGCCATTTCAGCGTTATTCAAACGACCAGAAACTTGAATACGTACACCCTTTGCGCCAGCAGCCATGGTGTTTTGAGCAGCCATTTTAGTTGCACGGCGGAAATTTGAACGACGTTCAAGTTGGTGAGCAATGTTTTCAGCCACTAACTTAGCGCTGAGGTCGGGACGTTTAACTTCTTCGATGTTAATACGAACTGGTAGGCTAGCGATCTTTTCGAGGTCAGCCTTAAGTTCAGTTACGCCAGCACCACCACGACCAATAACAACACCAGCTTTAGCTGTGTGGATTGTTACAGTAACGAGGTTAGCTGAACGTTCGATTTCTACACGAGCAATTGTCGGACGACTCTCGAAACGTTTTTCAACGTTTTCGCGAATTTTAATGTCTTCAATTAATAGACGTGCAAAATCTTTCTTTGGTGCAAACCAGCGTGAATCCCAGTTCTTGTGGATCTGGAGTCGGAAACTGATTGGATTAACTTTCTGTCCCATTACTTCTTCTCCTCTTTAGAATCAGACCCTACTGATGTTACTACTTCAGCTTCAACAGCTTTGGCAGCAGCAGCAGCGGCTTTCTTAGGTTTCAAATCGCCAGAAACAATAACCAAGATGTTTGAAGTCTTCTTTTCGAAAGGCAACGCACGTCCACGGCTCGCTGGTTTGAATCGCTTAAGGCGAGTACCAGTAGTTACAGACAGAGTTACGATTTCTAACGTGTTACCGTCATAACCATGGTTATTAATAGCGTTAGCCCGAGCGCTTTCGATCGCCTTTAGTAAAGGACGAACAGCACGCTTAGGTGTGTGGTTTAGGATAACAATAGCATCAGCTACGCTACGTCCGCGGACAAGGCTGGCAACCAAACTCACCTTACGAGGAGTTTGATCGACGTTCTTAGCATATGCTCGAACTGTGTTTTCAATAGCAGCGCCAGGCATTATTTCTTAACCTTTCCACCGTGTTTTCGGAACTTACGAGTTGGGCTAAATTCGCCTAACTTGTGTCCTACCATGTTCTCGCTTACGAGAACTGGCACGTGTACTTTACCGTTGTGAACAGCGATAGTACGACCAACCATTTCAGGACTGATTGTACTAGCACGTGCCCAAGTTTTGATGATTGTACGGTCTTCGAGAGTTAGCGCCGCCACTTTTTTAGCGAGCTTGAAATCTACGAAAGGACCTTTTTTCAGTGATCGACTCATATTACTTCTTCCTCTTCGCGTCGTGGCGCGACTTAATGATTACACCGGCGACATCTTTACGACGACGAGTACGGTACCCAAGAGTCAATTGACCCCAAGGAGTACGTGGTGCTTTACCAGTACCGTGGCGTCCACCGTCACCACCACCATGTGGGTGATCTGCGGCGTTCATAACAACACCACGAACACCTGGGCGTTTACCCTTGCGTCGGTTACGACCGGCAGAACCGATTTTAACGTTTTGGTGTTGGACGTTACCAACGATACCAATTGCAGCAGTACATTCAACGCGAATCTTACGAACTTCGCCCGATGGCAAACGCACTTGTGCGTAGTCACCTTCTTTAGCCATAAGTTGCGCTTTCGTACCAGCTGAACGCACCATTTGTGCACCCTTGCCTGGGTTGATTTCGATTGCGTAAATTTGTGAACCAATTGGGATGTTTGCCAAAGGCATACGGTTACTTGATTCAACAGGAGCGTCTGCACCACTGGTGATTACTTTACCAACCATCATTGATGTGTCGGCAAGAATGTAGTGATACAAACCATTTTGGTCTTTAATACGAGCAATACGTGCAGAACGGTTTGGATCGTATTCAATTTCTTCAATTGTAGCAACTGTACCTGGTGCTAAGTTGTGCGTCATTAGACGGTGGTGTCGTTTAACACCTCCACCGCGGTGGCGTACAGTAATGCGACCAGCGTTGTTGCGACCAGCGTTTTGCTTTTTACTTTTAAGCAGACTTTTCAGTGGTTTGCGAGTTGTAACTTCGCTCATGTCCTGAGTAGTCATACCGCGGCGGCCAGGGGTCGTTGGGTTATAAACTTTAATAGCCATTACTTCTTCTCCTCTTCAACTGGTTGGTCGAAAATAGCTAATGTACTTCCAGTAGCAAGGGTTACGTAAGCCTTTTTGCTATCAGAACGAGTTGTCTTACCTGGAATACGGTTCTTTCCACGAGAGAAACGAACAGCTTTACCAGATTGGATTAATGTTTTGATTGCAGAAATTTTTACACCGTATTGTGCTTCGATAGCCGCAAGAATTTCGTTCTTGTTTGCCTTTACAGGTACGTTAAATACGTAGATGTTTTTTTGGCTTTGGCCATATGCTTTTTCTGTTGTTACAGGAGTTACAAGGATAGTACTCATATTATGCCTCTTCCTCTGTCGGTTTTACTAACCAGCTCTTAAGAGTAGGTAGTGAAGCTTTAGCCAGCAAAATGTGATCTGCGTTAAGTATGTGGAATACGGTGAGGTATTTAGTACTTACGAGCATAACGTTTTGAAGGTTATTAGTAGCACGCAATAGTTCAGGAGTTTTGGTTTCAACAACCAAAAGTACCTTACGTTCAAATTTGTTGTCAGCCATAAACTTAACTACTTCTGCAGTTTTGCCGGTGGTCTTAACATCAAGTACGTGTACTTTTTCAGCTTTACTTGCAAGTGTAAGTGCCTGGCGGATAGCCTGACGCTTAGATTGCGTAGAGATTTTTTTACTATAGTTTTCGTTACCAAGTGGACCAAATACGATACCACCGCCACGCCAGATTGGGTTACGTGATGAACCGAATCGTGCACGACCAGTACCTTTTTGCGCCCATGGCTTTTTACCACCACCACGAACAAGTCCGCGGGTAAGGGTAGTTGCGCTTGATTGGCGAGAGTTTGCAAGGTATGCATCGTAAGCCAACTTCAATAGTTCGTGATTCCTCACTTCTACTTCAAATACTTCCGCTGGAAGTACAGTTGTTTTCGCCGCAGTTTTTACAGCTGTAGTTTTAGCTTCAACCATTATGCATTTCCTTTCTTCGCAGGTATCTTCGCAAGAGCGTTGATAACAATCAGTCCGCGCTTAGGGCCAGGAATCGCGCCTTTGAGGCCGATCAAGTTGTTTTCAACATCGATGTAACTTACAACGAGGTTTTTAACAGTAACTTGGTCGTGGCCCATACGGCCGGCCATTCGCTTACCCTTGAAGACTTTTTGTGGGTACATTGAACCAATAGAACCAGGTTTACGGACGTTTCCCTTACCACCGTGGCTTTTCTTGTGTCGTTCAAAGTTATGACGTTTAATAGTTCCGGCGAAACCTTTACCCTTACTAGTACCAGTTGCATCTACAACATCGCCTAGCTCAAATTCAGTTACGTCGAATGTTTTACCGATAGTCAGTTCTTCTGACGTATCAGTAATACGAAACTCCCGAATATACTTCGGAGTTACGTCGGCTGCCTTAAGGTGTCCAGCCACGGCCTTGCTCAAGTTCTTACCTAACTCAAAACCTACTTGAACAGCGTTATAACCATCGGTTTCGACGGTTTTTACTTGAGTCACTGTTATAGGGCCAGCTTTGATGATAGTGACAGGAACTGCCTTACCATCTTCGCTGATGAGTTGGGTCATACCAATTTTGGTACCGAGAAGTGCTTTCATGCTCTTCGTTCTCCCACATAAAATTCTTGGTGGCTAGCAGTATCCTATTGGCATATGTACATTGTGTACGGCCGGACTTACCAATTCACCAAGAATCGTTTGTTATTACTTTAGTAAAGTTACCTATTGACTGTATCACATCTAACCCCTGGGGTCAACACCTTACGAATCGCCCAAGCATGCTGTTTGATAATCTACTTGTGTTTAAAACAAAAAATGGTCATACTTCTACTAGAACCTAACACTAACGATTCATTTTCGAGGATATTTAATGGCAACTGCAAAGAAAACCACGGTTAAAAAAATAAGTACGGCAAAAAAAGCTCCTGCAAAACGAGCAGTCGTTACTAAAAAGAAGGCATCGGCAACAGCTGTCCCGAAAATGCGATCATTTCATGTATCACCCGACTACCCCAGCTTTGGTACGTTTAAAATAACCAGGCAAACTGTATACTGGATAATTATCGTATCATTTATTATCTTTATGCAAATGTGGATACTCGCGCTTCAGATGGAAACATCGACATATATTGAAAACGAGCTCTCGGCGCTTAAGGCGGGCATTTAGGATACGCAGACAAACCTGCTTACAAAAAAAGAACCCCATTAATGGGGTTCTTTTTAAGAAATACACTCAATTACATACGAATTTCTGCGTCAACACCAGCTGGTAGGCTGAGGTTCTGCAGGCTGTCGATTGTCTTTGGAGTTGCATTAGTAATGTCGATAAGACGCTTGTGAATACGCATTTCGAATGATTCACCACCCTTTTTATATACGTGTGGTGATTTCACTACTGTGAAAGTGCTACGACGGGTTGGAAGTGGCACTGGACCGGCAATTGACGCACCGGTACGAATAGCTGTATCGATAATTTGTTTTGCTGATTGGTCGATGACCTTGTGGTCGTAGGCTTTTAGGCGAATGCGAATACGCAAACCTTCTGCTTTTGGTTCTGCCATGATGGCTCCTTGCCCGTATCGTGGGGGACGGCTCCGTAACCTCTGCTCGAATCGGTGTTATTCGCGTCTGGCCGAGTTTTCGGGGCAATTAATAATACCTCGGTAGTATAACAGATAGAATGGTTTGTGTAAATTGACAACGCTACCAAATGACAGTATTATATTTAAGTTCCATATACTCAGGAAGGACACAATGTTCGGTAGTGATTTAAGTGGTCTCATCGACGATCTCGCAGAACTTGCGAAAAATGCGCCGGAGGTGCTTGAGGCAATTGCAGCCCTTGATAAAGAGATCTACGGTGGCATTCAAAGCTATAAGCTTAAAAATGGCAGCCACATTGACACCACGATGCTCGACAAGCTGAGTAAAGCCGATAGCCAAACAGTACTTGCTAGTATTGTTGGTCGCTTCTACGAGCGCGAAACCACTCGTCATCAATACAAAGTCGTCAAGGATGAGGATATGGATAGAATAGCCATCGTTTCAGAAAATATGTCGAAGAAGTATATCCACGTGTATCGACCCGGATAACCACTTGGCCGTCGATACAACAACACCCGTCAGCCCGTAGTAGCGAACCGCTAGGTTTCTCCGGAATCTGGCGGGTTTTCGCTATTAAAGATTAAGATCGACGCAGGCCTAGCCAAGTACCGCCCAATTTAGGATTATTTAATAAAATCTTACGGTGCACTTCGGGTGTGTATAGTGCTCTTTGGATCACTTCCCAGAAACCGCTAAATGAGGTTTTGAGTCCATCAATCGTAATGGCGCTATCGTTTTCATACTTCAGAGCTTCATCGGTGATAACCCTGCCTTCGGTTGCCGCCAAAGCTAGTCGACCAACCAATATTGACGGTCGAACGGTCGGGTCGTCGGAGTATCGCCGCTCTGATCGCAACTGCCTTAGTTGGCTATCAATTGTATGTTGACCAATTTGTAGATAGTCGGTCAAAGTTTCCTCAGAAATATCGGCAATATTTATTATTTCTTTGTTTACCATAAGTATATTCTGATATTCTATACTTATTTCAGGAAGACTTAGCCAGCGTTTTGAAAGTTCACTATTCATTAATTATTAATATAGCACAAAAATACCCCCGTTAACACGAGGGTATTTTATTGCAGCATACTGGTTACTTACAGTAGGAGAACTACTTAATAACTAGGCAACGATTTTCGTAACCACACCGGCACCAACAGTCTTACCACCTTCGCGGATTGCGAAGTTAAGACCTTGTTCCATAGCGATTGGCTGTAGAAGTTTGACCTTGAAAGTAAGTGTGTCGCCAGGGATAACGAGCTCTTTGTCAGCTGGAAGTTCAACTTCACCAGTAACGTCAGTTGTACGGAAGTAGAACTGTGGTTTGTAGCCTTTAGAGAAAGGAGTGTGGCGGCCGCCTTCTTCTTTCTTAAGGATGTACACTTCAGCGTCAAACTCGGTGTGTGGAGTGATTGAGCCTGGTTTAACGATAACTTGACCACGTTCGATGTTTTCACGTTCAATACCACGAAGTAGTAACCCGGCGTTGTCGCCAGCTTGTCCACGGTCGAGGTTTTTCTTGAAGGCTTCAATACCAGTAACGACTGAGCTTTGAGTGGCTTTAACACCAACAATTTCAACTGGGTCGTTAATGTTAATAACACCAGTTTCGATACGTCCTGTTGCAACTGTTCCACGTCCCTTAATAGAGAATACGTCTTCAATTGGCATTAGGAACGGCTTGTCGAGGTCGCGTGCAGGCTGAGGGATGTAGTCATCGATAGCTTGTACGAGTTCCATGATGGCGTCTTCAGCAGCTTCGTCGCCTTCAAGCGCTTTAGTAGCTGAACCCTTGATGATAGGAGCGTCTTCGTCGTAACCGTTTTTAGCGAGTAGTTCACGAATGTCCATTTCAACAAGTTCAACGAGTTCAGGGTCAGCAAGGTCCATCTTGTTTAGGAAAACAAGGATCTTTGGCACACCAACTTGGTGTGCAAGTAGAACGTGCTCACGAGTTTGTGGAAGTGGGCCGTCGTTTGCAGCAACTACAAGGATAGCGCCGTCGATTTGTGCAGCACCTGTAATCATGTTTTTAACGTAGTCGGCGTGACCTGGCATGTCGACGTGTGCGTAGTGGCGGTTTGCTGATTCGTACTCTTGGTGAGAGGTAGCGATAGTAATACCACGTGCACGCTCTTCAGGGGCGTTGTCAATCATGGCGTAGTCAACTTTTTTGTTGACATCGCTAGGAAGACGCTTTGCAAGGACAGCTGTAATAGCTGCAGTAAGTGTAGTTTTTCCGTGGTCAACGTGGCCCATTGTACCAACGTTAACGTGAGGCTTGGTTCGATCGAAATCTGCCATTGTAGTTAGTTCTCCTTAATTATTTCTCGTTCTGATTTTGCGCATAAGAGCAATAAGCTCCACGACGTATACGGTAAAGTATAGCGTGTTTTTGCCCTTGAGTAAAGAGTTATTTATAAGGTTAATTGCGCACCCTTTGCATGTCTACCTGCCAAATATCGGGTGAATCGATGTACTTAGCCTGTAGTTTTCGCTGTAACTGTGTAAATCGGGTGCCATTGCCTGTTTCGTCTTTGGCTAATGTTGATAATTCTTGCAGTCGCTGAAAGTCTTTATCGGTGAAGCAAGCCTGCATACGGTCGACTATTTCTGCCATAAATAACTCGAGAGTTTCATACGCTAACCATACATGTCGCGGCGACACTTCAGAGCCATGAACCAACATACACCTTACCCGATACCAAAACTCAATAAGCCCTCGCCAATCATCGCTACTCTGTATAGTTCCGTTCCATACCGTACTACTGGCTAATGGGCTTTCTGAAGTTAGCTTTACCAAACGATTGGTGTACACCCTTAAGCTGCACATCGTTTTACCTTTCGTATAGTCATCCCAAATAATGAAGCGTTTCTTTAATATAGAAATAGCTTCTCGGTCGTTGGTGCTTCCGGTAACCTGGCGATACCATGCGTTATATGCAATATACATTTGTATATACAGTTCGGTATAATCAACTTGAGCTTTTTTGTACCACCTGTAAATGTGCCGTACATCGTTTGGTGGGTTGTGTATTTTTTTATCCACGACTCGCCTCTTTCATTACATACTCGCCCAATGCCCCTATAAGTACAAATGACTTAACTTGTATGGAAAGCACGCTAGCAGTACTGTATATGTCGCGCGCTAAACTTAGTTCAAACATAGTGGGCTCGAGCGATTGGCCTTCACCACCAAGCGCAACTATGATACTTGCCGTTGACTGCGATAGCGCTTCAGCAAATACCTTTCGAGCAATTTTAGAAGCATTAGTTTTTACATCAATAGGTTGCGAATGATCGTCAATAAGTCGGCCGTTGCCATCGAAGAAGGCATATAAAAGCGTTGGTTTTTTACAACCGCGTATCTCTGCATATAGGTCGCTCAATACATCTATTTCTTTATACACTCCCTCGCCCTCTTGGTATGCCAGCCTATGAGCTAGCTCTAACCCTGCAATAATTTGGCCGGACTTTACTAACCCTAACCCCTGAACCGTGGTTAAATCGGCCATATTAACAGACAACCCCTTCTTTTTTAGCACTTCACCGACTTTTCGGGCAATTTTAGCGACCGGCATGCCAGCATTGCCGCTTCCAATTATTACCTGCAAAAGCTCGGCATTCGTAAGCACGGATACACCTTTTTGATATAATTTTTCTCTTGGTCGTTCGTATGTAATTATTCCCATATACTTAGTCTAAACAAACAATCTTTACTCACCATTAACTCTGCTACGTATTTTAATTATAATTTTGACTTTTTGCACTATTATGCTGTAATGATAACAAGCTTTTCAATAAGCAAGCCCCTACTAGCGATTGGAACGATTGTGTCGTCTAAAAAGATTACCATATACCAAGTACGACCGACTGGACGGAAAAATGACTACCTTGAAACCTCAACCAGCGTAGAAAGCCCCCTTGGGACATTTACCTGGCGAGAGGAAGACAAGAAGTTGACCACTCCCGTGGATCATAAGGTAGTAACGGTTATCGATCGAGCGAAAGATACCGACCTGGTGCAGGCCATCGCCCAGGCTATTACCGAGTTTTTCGATACAGAAGGTGATAACTTGGCGGCATTCGAAGCTGCCAAGCAGCTCGTTGAGATGATTGCCCCAACCAATACTCCCGAGCGTCCAACGCTTTGATAAAAAACACCGGAGCCTCACCTCATCGCGTGCATTACCCAGCACTCAGTAGTAGGGTTTAACCTTCGCTTACACGGCGGAGGTTTTTCCTTTTTTTAAAATAGAGCATCAAAATAAAAACCACCCCATTACTGAGGCGGTTTTTGTTATCTACTAAACTACTTGTTTGTTCGTTTTTCGATGATCTCTTGTTGTACGTTTGGTGGTACTTCTTCGTATTCAGAAAGTTCCATTGTCGAAGCAGCACGACCTTGGCTAAGTGAACGAATGTCGTTCGTGTAACCAAACAGGTTCGAAAGCGGCACATACGCACGGACCAACTTAGCACCACCTGGAATGTCTTCCATAGCATCGATACGGCCACGACGGGCACTAAGGTCGCCAATGATATCACCCATGAACTCTTCGGGCATTGAAACTTCCACTTTCATAACTGGTTCAAGAATAACTGGACGAGCCTTTGGAATACCTTCTTTAACTGCTAGAACACCAGCGAGGTTAAAGGCAAGTTCGCTTGAGTCGACATCGTGGTAGCTACCGTCGTAGAGGGTTGCTTTCACGCCAATCATTGGGTAGCCAGCAAGAACACCACTTTCAAGCGTATCGCGGATACCCTTTTCAACAGGCTTGATGTATTCCTTAGGAACAACACCACCCTTAATAGCATCTTCGAATTCAAAGCCAACACCAGATTCTGTTGGTGAGAAACGTATCCACACATCGCCATATTGACCACGTCCACCAGATTGTTTAGCGTGCTTACCTTGAGCTTCAGCAGTACCACGAATAGTTTCGCGGAAGGCCACTTGTGGCTCACCAATGTTTGCCTCAACGTTAAATTCGCGCTTCATACGATCAACAAGGATGTCGAGGTGAAGCTCACCCATTCCTGACATGATTGTTTGGCCTGTTTCGTCGTCGGTATGAATACGGAACGTAGGGTCTTCTTCAGCGAGGCGTTGCAAAGCAATACCCATCTTTTCTTGGTCAGCCTTCGTTTTAGGCTCGACAGCAATAGATACTGGAGGTTCTGGAAATTCAATTGATTCAAGCAGAATTGGGTGTGCAGGGTCGGCAAGGGTGTGACCAGTAAAGGTGCTTTTAAGACCAACAACAGCGGCGATGTCGCCAGCGCCAACTGAATCGATTTCTTCGCGCTTGTCGGCGTGCATACGAACAATACGGCCGATACGTTCTTTATCACCAGTAGTGGTATTAAGGATGTAGCTACCAGCAGATAACTTACCACTATACACACGGATGAAGATGAGGCGACCAACAAAAGGGTCAGTCGCAATTTTGAATGCAAGTGCAGAAAGTGGCTCAGCATCAGCAGGTTGACGTTCAACAAGGTCGCCAGTTTTAGGGTTTGTACCTTGAATAGCTTCAACGTCAAGTGGTGATGGAAGGAAGTCGTTTACAAGGTCAAGAACCTTTTCAACCATAACACCACGGCCATCTCCACCAGTAACGAGGAAGAAGTCGCCGGCAAGCACACGCTTACGAAGGGCACGCTTAAGGTCATCGATAGAAATTGATTCTTCGCCTTCATTAAGGAAACGTTCGAACAGTTCATCCTCGGCTTCAACAGCTGCTTCAACCAGTAGGCTACGAGCGTTCTTTGCTTTTTCCAACATATCTGCAGGGATTTCACCAACAACAAGTTCGTGGTCGGTGTAGTCGTTGTATGTGTAGGCTTTCATGTCGACGAGGTCAACAACACCATTGATTTCTTTTTCGAAACCAATTGGAAGGTGGATTGGAAGTGCCTGCTTCGAAAGGCGAAGGTGAATAGTATCGAGAGATTTGTAGAAGTCGCCACCAATTTGGTTAATTTTGTTAACGAAACAAATACGAGGCACGCCATACTTGTTTGCTTGGCGCCAAACAGTTTCGGTTTGCGCTTCAACACCCATTTTACCGTCGAAGACTGTTACAGCACCGTCGAGCACACGAAGAGAACGCTCAACTTCGGCTGTGAAGTCGATGTGTCCCGGGGTGTCGATGATGTTGATTTTGTGGCCCTTCCAGAAAGCTGTAACGGCAGCAGAGGTAATGGTAATTCCACGTTCTTTTTCTTGAGCCATCCAGTCAGTCGTTGCGCTGTCGCCGCCGGCACCACGAACTTCACCAATTTTGTGGTTAATACCCGTTCGGTACAAAATACCTTCAGTAGTCGTTGTTTTACCAGCGTCAATGTGAGCAATAATACCAATATTTCGGTAATTTTTTAGGGGAACGTTCTGTGCAGCCATAAGTCTCTCGTTATATCTTTCTTACTTGGTTATTTTTGGCCATAAAAAATAGCGCTTTAGATACATTATAACAGATTAATAGCGATACGACTACAGCTTTTCAAATAGATGCAGCTTAGTCAATGATACAAACGCGATGTCGCCTTGCGCAGGAAAAGCAAGTTGAATCGTACGCCTATTTTTAGTTTTCATCTCTCCATCAACATTCATTTCTTGATCTCGAAAAACTACGTCGATATATTTATTTTTTATACGATTATCGGCTTTTTCCGATTCATGTAACGTTAACTTGGCGTCAGATGTTTTAAGTAACGTTAGCTTCGTCGACTCTATTTTATAACTAGACTCTTTGTCTAAATAGTTAGTTATTAAATCTATGAGGGCATTTTCCACAATAAACCTTTTTTGAGGATCAATGCCTAAAACAATTTTTTCAGCATGGTACCCAACATGTCGAATAAGCGACGCATCGTAAGGTTTAGGTCCTGCTAATGCCATGCTGATAAGGTTTATAGACTTCGATTCACTGGGGCATAATTCGAATAATTTGTTGAGTAGACCCAGGGAACCCTCTAACCGTTCGTCATTATTGAAATGAAGTTGCGTCGTGCCAACGTCGCCTGTCGTGAATAAAGTTATTTCAGCATTTGGCGAATGAATCATTTGCATTGAAACCCGGTATGCTAAAACAGGAACGAATACATTTTCATCCTCAGTTTCACTGAAATACATCGTAAAGCCAAAGAACTTACCCCTGTATTCATCTTGTTGAAGGTACTTATGTAACGCAAGTTCACGTTGCTTTTCCTTGTCGACTAAACTCATTAGCGCAATATTCGTCGCAAGGTCCATGTCTAGTTTTGGCGTCCTAATTCCTTCGCCTTTTAGCGAAACATTCTCGTACATAATGCCTTGCTGGCTTGCTGTAGAATCTAAGGCTTCAATGGTAGCTCGAACGCTAGCCCAGCAAGGCAAAAAATCTTCTTTCGTAAGTCGAGTAGCCTGAAGCTCTCTTTGAAAATTTGTAGCGTCCTCAAAAACTGGCGCAGAATCAAATCGCTGCCTAAAATCTTCGCTGT
>Ga0326733_1000103_pt1 | contig 29139 bp, 25 predicted proteins | sample 14_GP2_308_FD_207946 | JGI IMG/M metagenome (GOLD analysis project Ga0326733, IMG submission 207946) | Glacier ice microbial communities from Ngari, Tibet, China - 14_GP2_30.8 | ecosystem: Environmental > Aquatic > Freshwater > Ice > Glacier | place: China: Ngari, Tibet | collected 2018-07-17
CGACAGAAATATTTGACCGCATCAATCACAAAAAGCACCCTATGGGGCACCGGGTAGCGTATGCGACTTGTTACTCAGAGGAGTTTTGCAAGAGGCTCAACTAATTATCAATTTTTCTATTTGCCATTTTGTAATTAAGTAACATTTGTGGGAAGGCGCTATTGGCCGGGTCTTGAAGCGCGATGATGTGGATCAGGTGGATCGCCGCCCTTTCCTTGACGGGCATCCATGCGCTGGAAAATCGAGACCTCCCACAAAATTTTGAAATCCGGATGTCGGGCCGGAAAATCCCGACTGCGCACAGCAGATCGACTCGCTAACCTGATCTCCGTTTTTTGCATCATCAGCTGGCGACTGTTCTGGCTGACCATGATCAACCGCACATGCCTGCATGCAAAGCCAACGATAGCACTGACCAATGTCAAAATTGAACTACTCAACTGTTTCATAAAAGACAGCAAAAGAACCCGCAAGATGCCGCCACTGTGGGACTATCTTGAAAAAATTGCCCCTTGCCAGCTTTTCAACTGGCGCAAACTCGACCGGGAAGGCGCATTGACGGCGGTTGGTTCCGGCGAGCCGGTGGTGCCAGCCAGTGAGCTGGCCACTGCCCGTGCCCAGATCTCCCAACTCCAGCGCCTGCTGGGCAAGAAGACCATGGAGAATGAAATTCTCAAGGAGGCAGTGGATATCGCTTGGGAAAAAAAGTGGTTGTTGCGCTCGCCCTTGTTGCGCAGGAACGAGCAATGAAGGCAGTTTGTGCGGCGTTGGGTGTGGCACGCTCAAACGTCCATTTACAAGCGATGCGGGCTGAGCACTGGGTGGATGGCCGCACGGTAGGCAAATCCGACCCCTCAGCGGACTTGATATTGATCGAAGCTGTGCGTGCTGAAATCACTAGCTTGCCAACCTACGGCTATCGCCATGCCGACGCTTTAGTCAATCGTACGCGCAGCGCCAGGCTAGCAGCCGTGCTCACGATGGCCGGGTTGTAGTGGCAGAATCGAATACGCGTTGGTGCTCGGATGGTTTCTAGATCGCCTGCGACAATGGTCCGGTCGTAACAGGTACCTTTATCAAGGATCTGTGACCGTGAAATCACTTCCTGGCGCGCCTGGTCTGGACGTGGGTTGCCGGGTGAGCCAATTCGTGAAATGTTGATTGAGATGGCAAACAATCTACCTTGAAAAATATTGTCAAAAATTTAACATATCTTTCCTGATTAGGTTTATATTGCATCATATGCAATACTTTTCAACGATTGCTCTGTGGAGTTTGCTGCGATGGATTTCGAAACAACCTGGTACGAATTTTCACCCTATTTATATGTAATCGTTGGCACTGTTTTAGTATCGACCATGAAATCCGGGCTGCTGATATTTTCAGGTGTGCTGCTGTTGATTGCAGCCGGTGCGCAATTCCGGCTGCGGTGGGCCCATCGACGCAAAATGGACAGTAAAGTGCCAACCAAACCACCCAAGCATCTTTGAAATAAATTGTTTAAAACAACGATTCTGAAATGATTTTCCACTGCGCACCCTCGTACGTCCAATACTGACGCTTGCGCACTGGCTGAGGCAGTGTCCGGTTCCTTGTTTTAAGTGGTTGCTGGGTAAAAGTAATGACCATCATCTTCTCGCTGCCCGGGTAGGCAAACGCAGAAATATCGTGCAACTTGTATAAAGCGCCCACACCGCCAGTGACAAAATCGCGATGCCGTAACAGCCAGGCATTACGATCTTCACCGCGCTCCGACTTGAAACGCTTGGAATAATGACCACTGATTCGGTCCACATTCGCGCCTTCTATATCGATACGCCAATTGTCTAGAATCCGGTCTGCAACACCTTTTTCAGCATCCCATTTTTCTTTGGAAATAAATTCAGCTTGTTCAGTGATGACGACCGGAGTTTTGCCGATGTCGATTGAATTCAATAATTTGTTTAAGTCTTCATTTGTTAATACTACACAGCCGTCGGACGACAAGGGTGGCCGGCTGTAGCTATCTGAGGGCACGCCATGCAACCAAATTCCCGAACCGCTGCGGCCATTCACCCGATCCCAATCGTTGGGATAATTGATGGGAAGCGCACCTGCACCATAAAAATCAGGCAGCCTGGCAGCTGCCAGCTGACTGGTGATGTAGTAGACGCCGATCGGCGTTTTTTGGTCGCCTTCACGCAACTTGTTCACGCCTAGCTTGCCCTGGCTGATGTAATAGTCGGTCAGCAGTTTTGGACGGCCTTCAACATTTTGATAGACATAAAGGCGAGACCTGCGTGCATCCACAAGCAGGGCAAAGCGCTGGTCGTCCCGCAATTGCAGGATCGCCCGCGGCAGGAGGTTCAGGTCAGGTCGCTCGCGCAAGGATTTAAGGCGCACCATCGCTTCGTCACGCAGGTTTCGCAGGGCCTCGTGGGAGGCACCGCTACCGTAGCCAAAGCTGTTGACATGATGCGTATGCATCATTAGCAAGTCACCGCGGATTAGCTGGCCTAACCGGAAATTCGGATATTTCGCAACCAAAATATCGGCTTTGGCCTGCGCTAGCCGTAACTGGTTGGCACCTAACGCCTTATAAACATCAATCAATAACTGCTCGGGGTTATTACTGAGAGCCAACACCATAGGTTGGAGGGGCGCTGCCACTATATTGGCAGGCGGCCTAGGATTTAGGATGAAAGCGAATGCGTAATTAGACCAGCACAGCGCAAAAAATGCGTTCAGCACCAATGCGCCGATTTGTTGCCGGCCGGGCTTAAAAGCCCGGCCGTGAAGAGTGTGAAATACTTTGATGCCCGACATTAGGCGCCAGTGCGCTCCTGCTTGATTTGCCATTTGCCGTTCTGCTTAATTAACATCAATGTTTTTTTGCTATCGGCCTGCAACTGGTCGGAAGCGTACAGCTGCCGGAATTTTACAGTAGCCTGGGAGCCATTGATGCTTACCTGTGGCGCGCCGACTTTTACACTGATACGTCCTTTACCGGCAATGCGCGAGGTGCGCCCGTCTTCCCAAGCTTTGCGCGATTCGCCATTTGGCGTTTCAAAATCGTTTCCGTAGTGTGCAAGATAGCGTTTCACATCTTGTGCGCTCCAGGCTTCCGCCCAGTCATTGACCGTTGCCAGAATTTCACTGTTCTCGGCAGTTCCAGGTAAGGAAACAGGCATGATCTTGCCGTCAGTTTTGGCTTCAGGCTTAAAGGCGATGGGTTTCACATCGGCCTTCGGCTCCGGTTTGAAGTCGATCCGGCTATCGGCTCTGGCATACAAACGGGATTCCAGCGGCGGCCCTGGCTTGATCTCAGGCGCGACGTCGGTTTTGGGCTTGGCTTCGAATCGTACTTTTGACATTTCGTCGGCAATGTTCGTCTTGGCTATTGCAATCGCCGGTGGAGGCGGCATCACGATCGCTTTAGGTACAGGTACAGGTGTCGTTGCTGCTACAACGGCCTTCGGCACTACTGGCGCTGGCGTCGGCACGGGCGCCTGCTTCGGTACTGCCGCAGCAGCCATTGCGCGGCTTCCTTCTTTACTCCCTTTGGTGCCGGCATCGTTAGCAGCAACCGTGCTGCCTACCGTGCGTAGAAGTGTCAGTTTGGACTTCGCATTGGTGTTGCCAGAATCCAGTTGAAGTGCTTTGTCATAGGCTTGACTTGCGAGCTTGGCATGCACATCGCCCAGATTTTCATAAGCCGTGGCATAGCTTGGATTGGTGCGAATCGCCATATCCAGGGCAGTACGGGCTTTTTCATACTGGCCGCTTGCAGCAAACAACACTGCCAGATTGTTGTAGGGTTCGGGCAGATCGGGATGGTCTTCGGTCAGTTTTGTAAATACTGCAATCGCATCGCCCATCTTGCCCTGCTCGGTCAGCACAACACCTTTGACAAACCGCATTTGCATATCACGCGGATTTTTTTGTAAGAACGCATCGATTCTAACCAAAGCTTCTGCGGTCTGACCGGAACGCAGCAGCCGTGTCACATCGGCAAACTCGTCTGCGACGGCCGGTTGGATAATTAATAACATGCAAGCGCTCGCTACAATCGCCAGCAGGCGCGTGATGGTGTGCGCCGCAAAGCCATCGGAGGCAAATCTCAACGCGGGTTTTTTCATTGAATTTTTTGTAAGCGGTAAAGATGTCATGTTACACCGTCCAAGGTTGCCAGCATGCTGAACATGCGCAAGAAAGCAAGGCGCCACGCACGCCTTTCAGGAAGTTCTAGTAAGCCTCAACTATGGCGCCGTCGTCAATATCCGTCCTGCGAAATTTTGCATTTCTGAAACAGAAATACGACGTTTAGAAGCGAATAGGCGGTTAATGCTTTGTAGCGTTTGCAGGAACCGATGCTACGACCGGCAAGCTTACTGCCGCAATGGCGGAGCGATGATGCTTATTATCAAATCTGTTATCAAATTTATCATCGAATGGTTTATCAAATCCCAGCGTTGCTGCAACCGAGCAGCCGGCAATCAATACAACGCCGGCTACTAGTGATGCCGTAGAGGCAAAGCGCCGCCGCATCGATAAGGCAGCGGGCGTTGGCATCGAGTCAGTTTCTGCGAGAATGGCCGCTGCGCGTACCCGCCATTGAAGCGCGTCGTGTTCGTTACCTGTCAAGCGGTTGATCAACTCGTTTGCCAAGTGTGTTGCATCAGGTAATGCATTCAGACGCTTCACATCAAGGCGTGCCTGTTCGTCGCACGCTGCAGCGGTTGCGGCAACTTGTTTCTGGCGGCTCATCTCCAACTGTTGCCGACGTGCCTCGGTCGCTTTAGCAATTGCAGCTTTGCTTGCCTGAAGCACCACCAGTTCTTCTTGCGCCAAAGCGAGTGCTTCCCGCTCCAGCGCGGCTTTTTCCTGCATTGCAAGAGCAACCTGGCGATTAGTTTCCTGACGTTGCAAACTTACTGCCTGCTTCGCCTGTACCGCTTTTAAAGCTTCCAACTCCGTTGCAGCGCGTTCCTGTTCGATTTGTGCCAAGTGGCAGGCAGCCACAGCACGCTCGGCTGCTGCTTGTGCGGCGGCCTGCTTATGTTCTGCCTGGCGTTGCGCCTGCGTCGATGCATCGTTTTCTGCGACAAGTTGCAGCCTAATTGCATCTTGTGCGGTGGCTTCCAGGTCAAGCCTTCGCTGGGTCAGGATGCTGTGTTGCTCAGCTAACCGGGTACGTTCGAGCGCGGCTTCCCGCGCTGCCTTTGAAGTTTTAAGCTTTGCCTGAATTGCGAGAAAAGACGCTTCCTCGGTTTTTTCCCGTTTTTCTTCAGCCAAGCGTAACGCGGCGTCAGCCTCTGCGTGGCGCTGAGCGTCAACTACCATCGCCTGCGCAATGGCCGATGCTGTTGCATCATCCTGTTGGCTTTGCGCGGCTAGCTGATCGCAACGCTCTTGCTCGGCTTTGATCCGGATGGCGATTGCCGTTTGCTGTTGCAATTCATTTTCTTCACGCTCCTGCAAGGTACGTGTGTAGCGCGCATCTGACTCAGCCCGGGCCTTGGCAGCAGCGCAAACACTTTGCTCGCTGCGCAATTTTGCCAAAACTGCAGCAAGCGCGCCTTGTTCGGCGATCACTCTTTCACGTTCGGTTTGTGCCAGCACTGCATTTTCCTGCGCCGTTTGCGCAGCGACCTGTGCTGCCGTGCGTTGTAGCTGTGCCTGCACTTCGGCATGTTCCAGAGACTGGCGTATTGCCTCAACTTCTGCCTCGCGACTAAGCCTTAGCGAATGATCAATGTCTTGCTGTTGACGTTGGAGTGTTAGTTGCAGTTGTTGCGCTTCCAGGCCTGCAGAAGCATCTTGCTTCATTGCTTCTTGCACGGCGAGCTGCTGCGCTGCCAACTCCCGGGCATTGGCAACGATGCAAGCATTTTCGCGCTCGAGTGCCAGACCAGCTTGCACTGTTTGCCAAGTTTGTTGTTCTGCATCTGCGCGTTCTTGCTCTAATTGCGCCAACGCTTCCATATCCTTGGCACGAACTTCGGCCAGCTGCAATCGCTCTTGCGCAAGCTGCGTTTCACGGTGTGTCAACGCCATGACTTGTTGCAAAGCTGCCTGCTCGGCTTCGACCGCAGCACATGCCTGGGCATCGGCCTGCGCCTGTGAGAGGATCAACGCTGCCTGACGACGTTGCACTGCCTCAAGTTCGGCAGCCATTTCACGTGCGACCTGTTCACCGGCAATGCGCTCTTGTAGTGCTTCGACTGCCTGCGCTTCGGCAAGGGCATGCTCGCGTTCTGCTTGCGCCAGCAATGCTGCATCACGTGCTTTTAATGCAGCAGTTTGTGCTGCCTGCTGCTGCAGTTGAGCTTGTTCATCCAACGCCGTTAATGCCTCTTGCTCGGCGGCATTGCGCGCCTGCACCATCGCAGCAACGCTTTCTTCATGCAAACGACGTGCAGTAGCCAATTCGGCGGCGCGCTGTTCTTCTTCAATGCGATGGCGGGCCGCTTCGGCTGCATGCTCTTCTGCCGTGGCACGATGCTGCGCCTCTTGTTGTGCCTGGGCTTCGGCTAATAATCGTGCCTGGGAGCGAGCATCGGCATGCTGTTCTGCCTCAACCCTTGCCAGGGCTGCGGATTGCAGCTTGCGCTCTCCCTGCAACCGGGCCTCACATGCCAGGCGGATGCGTTCTTCCGCTTCGCAACGCGCCCGCACTGCGAGACCGGCAATTTCTTCCATTTGTTGGCGGCGCACTGCCGCATCATGTAATTCAAGCTCAGCCTGAAGCCGTGCTTGGAGTGCGTTAATAGCACGTTGCTCGGACTCGGCACGGGCCACAGCAGCCAATGCCTGTTCACGCTCGATTGTTGCCAATGAGCGCATATTATCGGTTGCGGTTGAATTTTCTGGCAACAAAAGTGATGTTGCTTGCGGCAATGTTGCTTGAGAAGGCGCCACATCCATGGGTGCACTCGGCACCACGCTGGAAACTACGCGGCTACGTGCTGCTTGCAACAAGCGCTGTGTGGCAGCTTGACGCTGCGCATGGCGCTGTTCGTCGGCACTAGTAACATCTTCGCTACGCGCACTGAGAGGTTGCACATCGGGCGAGCTGGCAGGCTCGGCATTGCGGTCCTGTGTAACTGCACGTGCTCTCGCTTCCCGTGCCTGGCTTTCGGCAGCCAGTGTGGCTTTTGCTTCTGCTTCGACACGGTTGATTGCGGCCCGAATCGACTTCAGATCCAGATTGATGCGTGCGCCACCCTGCTCGGGAACAACAGCATCCTGCTGCTCGGATCGATCTTGTGAATTGTGCGATGGCATGCTGGCTCCGTAGGGTAGGCGGATCGATTATGGCCCCACGCCACCCTACTGAAACCAACGAGAAGACGGCTAAACCACCGTCAACTCGTTGTTTTGCATCCCACCGGACTAGGCAACGACTCCCCGCCCTACCTTGCGGGATAGGGATTCCGACAAGGTCCAGGCGGCAAGAATCGCTTCTTCCAGATTAGGCAGGGTAGTGCCCATTTCCAGCGATGGCAAAGCCTGTGGCAACCGAGCCAGGTGCGCGCTGATACGTTCACCAGCAAAGTGCGCATCCGAGGGTGCGTCAGCCAGATCTTGTAATAAGCCTGCGAGCAAATTGCGCTGCGCTTGCCGCAATGCCTGCAACGCATGGCCGCGCAAGCCTTGTTGCGATGGCGTGGCTTGTGCATGCATCAACGTCTGTTCCAGTGTGTCGATGCCTGATAGATGCCGAACCCGAATACCAAGTTGCAGCAATGCCGGCAGGCTCATGGTCGCCGGACGCTCAACCGACAAGGCTGCAAACAAGAAATTGGCTATCGACTCAATTGCTTCCACACGGACACTGGCCGTGGCAAATGCGGCCGGGACGGCCGCTTCGAAGGAATTGTTGCCTGCAGAAACCAGCGTGTCGAGCCAAGGCATTGATGGCAATGGCGTGCCTGCAGCCGTTGCAGCTTGCCCAGGCACTGCATCGGCACTGTTTGCAAAAAGCCGTGTCAATTCGGCCAATGCATCGGGTGCGACTGCCAAGCCCTCCTCTGCCGGCACCTGTGCTGGGACTGACAACACACCGGTGATAACCGAGGAAAGCAATGCACGGGTACGTTGGTCGACTGCCCGGGAAGCTTCCGGTGTGACCTGAAGTGCATGTGCATCAAGCACGCCAAACAAATGGCCAAGGTTGAGTACCGACCAGCCACGAGCCCAAGCCAGGATCACATCGGTTTCACTGATAGCATTGTGCTGTGCCAGCGAGTGGATAAGCAGCGGGCCGCAACGGTTGATGGCCTCGTTCGCCAAGATGGTTGCCAGGATCGCATTGGCCAATGGATGCGCTAAAGCGTCACGCGTGGCAACCAGCGCCGCCGGAAAATACGGCGCCAGTTGGGTACGCGACCAGTCGTACCCAGTCAGCGGCATTGCCGACAAGAGGCGTTTGTAGCGATTTTTCTCATGGGCGATCACGACTGCCAACTCAGGCGCCGTCAAGCCCCGGCTTGCAGCTTCCCTGCGCGCGAGTTCTGCCACATCCGGCAATTGCTCGAGGCTACGGATGATCAAATCAGCCGATTCGAGGCGTTCGATCAGCGCGGCATAACCGGCACGTACCGAGAGGTCGACCTGTGCCTGCTCTTCCCGCGCCAGCAGATGGGTTTGCAAGGAATTGTCACGCAAGACCAGCGCTTCGATATCCTCGGTGATGCTAGTGAGAACCCGGTTGCGCTCGGCCATATCAATGCTGCCTGCAGCAACTTCGGTATCGAGCCAGATTTTTACATTGACTTCATGGTCTGAACAATCAACACCGGCGGAATTATCAATTGCATCAGTAAAAATACGCCCGCCGGCAATGGCAAATTCAATACGGCCAGCCTGCGTCGCACCCAGGTTGCCGCCTTCGGCTACCACCCGGCAACGCATTTCATTGCCATTAACGCGAATATTGTCGTTGGCACGATCCTTGACTGCAGCATGGGTTTCAGTGGATGCCTTGATATAAGTACCGATACCGCCGTTATAGAATAGATCGACTGGTGCCAGCAAGATCAGGTGAAGCAATTGTTCCGGTGTAGCACTGGTCAATGTCGTACCCAGCGCGGTCCGCACCTGCGGCGACAACTCGATTGTGCGCAACGTGCGCGCCCAAATGCCACCGCCTTCTGAAATAACGCCCTTGTCATAATCCTCCCAAGAGCTGCGCGGCAAGGCAAACATACGCTCGCGCTCAACAAACGATGTTGCCGGATCAGGATTTGGATCGATAAAAATATGACGATGGTCAAATGCGGCAATTAAACGCGCCTGCTTTGAGAGCAACAGGCCGTTGCCAAATACGTCGCCAGACATGTCACCCACGCCGGTGATGCTGATCGGCGTTGTAGCCAGATCGTGACCGAGTTCAAAGAAATGGCGCTTGACGGCTTCCCACGCACCCTTTGCTGTGATGCCCAGCTTTTTATGGTCATAGCCGTTGGAGCCGCCGGAGGCAAATGCATCACCTAGCCAGAAACCTCTTGATACAGCAATACCGTTGGCGATATCGGAAAAAGTAGCCGTGCCTTTATCGGCTGCCACTACCAGATATGGATCAGGTTCGTCATAGCAAACCGTCTGGGCCGGCGCCACAATTTCAGTACCAGAACGATCATCCGTCATATCGAGCAAACCGGCGATAAACAGCCGATAGACTGCCTCCCCCTCCGCTGCCCGAACATCCCGCGCGGCATCGGTCGGCAGCTGCTTGCAAACAAAGCCGCCCTTCGCACCGGCCGGCACGATGACGGCGTTTTTGACCATCTGTGCCTTCACCAGGCCAAGTACTTCGGTACGGTAATCTTCCATCCGATCTGACCAGCGAAGGCCGCCACGTGCGACCGGCCCGCCACGTAAATGCACACCCTCGAAGCGGCGTGCAAAAACGAACAGCTCACGATAGGGTCTGGGTTGCGGCAACAGCGCCAGTGCACTGCTGTCGAATTTAAAGATTAAGGTGTCGCCCACCTGTTTTTCCTGGAAATACGAGGTGCGCAGCGTTGCTAGCATCAACTCGGCAATGCTCTTCAAGATATCTTCGGTGTCGGCATGGTTGACCGCGGTGAGATCCTGGCGCATAGCGTCCAGCATTTCACTGCCGCGGGCACGTGCCGAAGCATCGAGCGCCGGATCAAAGCGCAGCAGGAAGGCCTGCACCAATTTGCGTACTGCGTCTGGCTGGCGTTTCAGGCAATCAGCGATGTAGCGCAGGCTGAAGCGGCAACCTGCTTGCCGCCAATAGCTGGCGTAGGCACGAATTACCTGCACTTCGCACGTTCGCAGGCCCACTTCAATAACCAGCGCATTCATGCGGCCATCTTCGGCTTCGTCATTGAGCAGCAATTCAAAAAGCTCTTGGGCTGCCTCGGCCACACTGACCTGCGCGAGCCGGGTCGCACTATGCGAATCGACACTCAGGCAGGTTGCGTAGAAAGTTGTGTCATCTGTGCCGGCAATTTGATAAGTCTGCGCACGGTCGACTGCAACGCCGGCGTTTTGTAATGCAGGAAGAATGCGTGACAAAGATGGCGGGTTAGCAACAGACAATAGACGAATTTCAACTGCGCCGTTGGCACCAGTTTCCACACGCACCTTCACCCGCGGACTTTGCTGGATCGACAAAAATTCATGCAGGTCGCGATAAGCCGTTGCAGGCGAAGTGCGCATGACGTAGTCAGCCGGCAGTGCGGCGCCGAGCTTGCGCATGTTCGAGCGTTGCGCAACCACCATGCCGGCATCAACCAGATCATCGAACTCGCTCGGCCAACCTTCAATGGCTGCCAACAGCGGTTGCTCGATATTGACGTCGAGCGCCATATTTAAGCGTGCCAGGCTGGCAATCAAATAGATACGTGCCAGTGGGCCGTCGGCCAATAAAGTTTGCACCTGCACATCACGAGCGCCAGACAGTGCGCGCACGCTATGGGCCAATTTCAGCTTTAGGGCTTCGCTGAAACGCTCGCGTGGCAAATAGACCAACAGGTTCAAATGGCGACCGTACACATCGCGCCGGGCAAAAACACGCGCCCGTGGCTGTTTTGACAGTGCCACGACCGAGCTGCAAAGCGTTGCCAGAAATTGCGGGTCGGATTCAAATACTTCCGTGCGTGGTAACGACTCCAGAATTTCCAGGAATTTTTCTGCGCGGAAGCCTTGCTTACGCACGCCGGCAAGCGCCATAACCTGCGCAATACGCCCCCGCACAAATGGCAATTGCGCCACCGGCGTCAAGCTAGCCGCACGGGAAAACAGACCAATAAAGCAATGTTCGCCGACAATAGCGCCTTGCGCATCCTTTTCACGAACGCCGATAAAATCCAGGTGTTGATCGCGGTGCAGCGTTGACTCTGCATCGGCTTTTACTACCGACAGGGTGCTGGTCCGCTCGGCTAGGGCATCATACTCGCCGATAATACCTGCGAGGCAACGGTCATATACCGGATGAGCTGGATTACGTAGCACACCGATGCGGCTTTCCACATCGCCGGTTAACTCACGAGTGCCAGGTTTGGCACGGTAAAAAGCATAACCGAATGTTTCATAGCCGCTATCGAGTGCCCATTCCAGAAAGGCCGCCGCTTCGGTAGCATCATCTATCTCGACACTGTTGGTACCATGCTGCGCATTTCTGCCGGCAGCTGCCGCCACGGCAGTCATTGCGCTATTTAATGCATAACCATCCCTGTGAACTGCTGCAGCATCCCCGGCAACCAAACGAATTGCATCGGTCAGGTCGGCCTGCTTTTGCAATGACAATTCTTCCTGTAGCAGGCACAACACGATTGATTCAAGCGCATCGCCACCAGTGCGCGCCCGAGCAACTTCGGCAATCGCATCATTAGCATCGCGGCGCACTGTGAGCACGGCATTCAATACTGCGTGTGATGCCACATCAAGGCGACGCATTGCCATAACGATTGAATCAACCAGAAACGGCACATCCTGGTTATGAATCAGCAAGGCAGAAGCCCATCCGCCGCGGCCGTCGGCATAGCGTAGCGGCACAACACGGCAGGTTTCGGCATGACTTTGCGCAATACTTGTAAAGCCTTCCCATAGCGTTGAAGCAAGGCTGGGGGCCGTAATGTCGATCAAGTCTTCCGATTCAAGGGAATTTACCCAAGTCTCGATCAGAGACAATTTTTGCGGCATTTCCGAAGCGGCTGCACCAGCGTCGCCACGTACCAGAGCCAGCGTTTCACTGCGGATATCTTGCGTAATTTGAATCATCGGTACTCCAAGTTAATAATAATCGGATCTTAGCCCCTGCGGAACAGTGTCAGCCTCGCACACTAGGTGCGGGCGAAGAATGGGCAGCATCGTAACGTGCCTATTGGACAAATATCGCTTGTAGCCGCATACGTGTGAAAAGATGAGGATGCGTGATTGACCCGAATGATACTGCTAATTCGTGTCATTTATGCACGCAAGACCTATAGTTGCTCCCTAGATTACCCGCAACACAATGCTTTGCAGAAAGGTTAAACTAGGGAAACCGCCTCCCGATGACTGCGTATTCTCTGAAAGAAACAACATGACAACGTTTGACGCCGCTCCTGAGGGGAAAAAGAATCATCTCTGGCGACACACCATATGGCATACCGACCCTGAGCTGCACCCGCTGGGCCCGCATCACAACGTTGAGATCTATTGCTGCGAAGAATCTAACGGCTTTGCAGTGTGGTATGTCAGGAAGTTACCGCATGCTGGATCACACACCGCCACGGGTGTTGAAAACGGTGATTACCTGCTTGCGTATTTTGGACGTGGAAGCCGCGACGAAGCAATTACGCATGCAGTGTTGTCATCTACCGGCTGTACATCATCGGAATTACAGATCGAAGCATTGGATCAGCAGGCAAGGCACTCGCGAAAATTGTAAGAATGTCTACTTCATAACTGCCAGAGAGGGGGCTCGTCCATCAAGGCCACCTGTTCACGCAACTCCAGGATGCGGTCTTGCCAATAGCGTTCGGTATTAAACCAGGGAAAGGCCAACGGAAATGCCGGGTCGTCCCAGCGCCTGGCAAGCCATGCTGCGTAATGCACCAAGCGCAAGGTGCGCAGGCCTTCCACCAGATAGAGCTCCCGAGGCTGAAACTCCTGAAAATCCTCGTAACCCGCTACTAAATCGGCCAACTGCTTGATCTGATCAGCTCGATCTCCAGAAAGCAGCATCCATAAATCTTGAATTGCCGGGCCAGTCCGGCTATCGTCGAAATCAACAAAATGCGGCCCGGCATCGGTCCACAGGACGTTGCCACAGTGACAATCTCCATGCAATCGTATTGTTGCTATCGCACCGGCACGGTCATAGCATCGACGCACGCCATCAAGCGCCTGTGCAAGCACACTGAAATAAGCGGTGCGCAATAGCGGTGGGATAAAGTCATTTGCCAGAAGGTAATCTCGCGATGCCTCGCCAAACCCGGCAATATCAAGCGCTGGACGGTAAAAATACGGCGCGATGGCACCAATGGCATGAATGCGGCCAATGAATCGCCCCAGCCACTCCAACGTGCCGGCTTGCTCAAGCTCCGGCGCCCGCCCGCCATGTTTGGCAAACACAGCAAATTGAAAACCATTGTATTCATGCAAGGTTTTATTATTAGCTAGCGTCATCGCCGGCACCACCGGCAACTCTTGCTCGACCATTGCTTGTACAAAATCATGCTCTTCACGTATTTGCGCCGGCGTCCACCTAGCGGGCCTGTAGAATTTTGCGACCAGCGGCGCTGCATCGTCGCGCCACACTTGGTAGACCCGGTTTTCATAACTATTTAGTGCCAGGAGGCGGCCATCCCCGTGAATGCCCACGCTTTCCAACGCGTCAAGCACGATTTCTGGCGAAAGATCAGAAAAACTCGAGGAAATATTTGCTGCAGCAACAGTCGATTCATTATCTTGGTTCATGTGTTGATTGTACGGGCTTGCCCAAAGCGCTACACTGCCGGATTTTGCCGCAGCCAAATCGCGAGAAAGTACGTCATGCATCTTGACCAGCCCCTGTCGGATAAAGAATTTAACGAGCTCGACAAATTTCTCTTGTCGGATCGGTGCGCCAACGACGGCATGACCATGGATTCGTTACACGGCTACTTAACCGCGCTGGTGATTAGCCCTGAAATCGTACCCTTGGCAGAGTGGCTGCCTAACGTTTGGGGCACCTCCGCGAAACAGGCGCCTACTTTCAAGACAGAGAAAGAGCTGGCTCGTATCGTCGGGTTAATTTCACGTTTTATGAATGAAATAGCCATCACCTTTGAAGTCGCGCCAAAAGAATTTGAACCGCTTTTTTGTGAATATGAAGCCGATGGCCAGGCGGTGTTGGACGGTGAAGCCTGGGCCTGGGGATTTTGGGAAGGCATGAATTTGCGCGCGGACGCTTGGAAGCCGATCTGGAATTCCCCGCTCGCGCCGCTAATGCGCCCGATCTACCTGCTAGGCGCAGAAGAGATTGACGAGCTTGAGATGCCATTGGTGGATACGCCGTTGAAATGCCACAAACTGACCGTGGAAATCGAAGCAGCGATTCCAGAAATTTACCAATTTTGGTTGCCCCACCGCAAATCAGCTATAACAACTGTTCAGCATGCGATACCGAAGGCCGGGCGCAACGATGATTGCGCCTGCGGTAGTGGCAAGAAATTCAAGAAATGCTGTGGTGCTCCGCCAATCGTGCATTAAACTTTTGATGTTGCTATTAAGCAACTTGAACAATTTTGTTTATTGAAAGCGCCTGCTCACCACTGTTGCGCTGTTACCATCAGGACCAACCGGGCGGATGCGATTTTCTGGCCGACCATTTTTTATCTGATGCCTGAATTTGAACCTTGAAACAATGCCTGAAAACTCTGTACCAGCCTATGACGCACAGCTGCAAAACGATATTGCGGCGTTGATCGTTGATGCACTTAACCTTGAAATTTCTGCCGATCAAATCGCCGCCGACGCGCCACTTTATGGCGATGGCTTGGGTCTGGATTCAATCGACGTGCTGGAAGTCGCGCTAGTAATCTCGAAGCGATACGGCTTGCAACTACGCGCCGACAATCAAGACAATCACCGCATTTTCACCTCGCTGCGCACCCTGACGGAATTCGTAAGCGCTGAAAGACGCCAGTAATGCCGACTGCTACGGCGCTGTTGCGCTTGTTTGCGCTCGGCGCACTAGCAATCAGCTATGTCGTTCTCGCGCATTACACGTTGATTACCCCTGGGCAAGAAAAACTTGGCGCGCTCGTTGCCATCACACCGCTACTTCTGGCGGCCGCTTCATTGGCCTGGAACACAGCCTATCGATATCCGGTATTGGTGCTGTTGTTTGCAATGTTGATTGGGTCGGCAAACTGGCAGGCAATAATCGGCCTGCATTTTAGCTGGCTGTATTGGATTGAACATGCTGGCACCCAATTACTGCTGTGCCTGATGTTTGCCCGCTCCTTACGGCAAGGCCATGAGCCACTATGTACCTACCTGGCACGCATCGTCCATGGATCGTTAACGCCAGCACTCTCGCGCTATACCCGCCAGGTAACCATCGCCTGGGCACTTTTTTTTGCAGTCATGGCGTTGGCATCGACATTAATTTTTCTTGCGGCACCGGTACAACATTGGTCAATATTTGCCAATTTCTTTACTGCTCCGCTAACGTGCGGCATGTTCATTGCTGAGTACGCCATACGGCGCACCAAAAATCTCGGTACTGAGCAGGTGTCGATACTGGCAGCAGTAAAAGCATTCTGGACAGCGCCGAAAGTTGCCGAAAAACCCTAACAATCATGCACCTATCATGCAAACCCTGCCGCTGATTACCCATTCGCATGCCCATAGTGTTTTAGCTTGGCGCAACGGCAAAGCCATTACCGCCGCGCGTTTTTTGTCCGACGTTGCGCGCTTGGGCGTCCTGCTTCCTGAAGGGTTGCACATGCTCAACGCCTGCAGCGACCGTTATTGGTTCACTGTCGGTTTCGCCGCAGCACTAACGTCGGGAAAGATTTGTCTTCTTCCTTCCACGCACACGCCGGAAATGATCCGTGAGTTAGAACGCTTCGCTGCGGATACTTTTTGCCTGACTGACAATGCACATTGTTCGGTGGCGTTGCCACAGGTGTGTATTCCGATAGCAATCATGAACTCCACCACCGATGAAAATGATGCTAGTACTACATTCACGGTACCGGAGATAGGGACTGCACAAACCGCTGCCTTCGTATTTACGTCTGGCTCGACTGGCACACCTGTGGCACACCGCAAGAGCTGGGGCGCGCTGGTACGCAACGTGCAAGCGGGTGCGCAATTGTCGGGCTTGAGTGATGGCCAACATCACACCCTGATTGGCACAGTGCCACCCCAGCACATGTATGGTTTCGAGTCGACCGTGCTGGTGGTGCTGCAAAGCGGCAATGCCATGCTGGCCTCGAACGCTTTTTTTCCTGCTGATATATGCATGGCCCTTGCCTCGGTGCCGCAACCGCGCATGCTGGTATCAACACCGGTGCATCTGCGGGCCATCTCTGAAAGTGGCGTGGAATTACCACCGATCGAACGCATTGTTTGCGCCACCGCGCCGTTGTCTGCACAATTTGCTGCGCAGCTGGAAACAACACTGAGAGCGCCGCTACTGGAAATTTATGGCAGCACGGAAACCGGGCAGCTTGCCGTTCGCGACACTGCTTCTTCCGCCGAATGGCAACTGTTCCAAGATGTGCGCCTGCACCAGGATGAGTCTGGCACATGGGCCTCCGGCGGGCATGTGGAGCAATCAACGCTGATGAGCGACCTGATCAAATCAATCTGCCCGGAACGCTTCCTTCTAAAAGGGCGCACGGCAGACATGGTCAACATTGCCGGAAAACGTAGCTCCCTGGCGTATTTGAATTTGCAGCTTCATGCCATAGAGGGCGTGTCAGACGGCGTATTTTTCATGCCGGAAGAGACGATGGTGCATGGCGTCACGCGGCTATCGGCATTGGTGGTAGCACCCGCATTGACGCATGCGACGTTAATTGCCCGCCTGCGTGAACGTATCGACGTGGCGTTTATGCCCAGGCCCCTGATGTTCGTAGAGGCACTACCCCGCAACGCCACGGGCAAGCTTCCCCGCCAAGCCCTGTTAGCCATGATTGCCAAACCAGGCAACACCGATGCGCCACTTATACGGCCCCAGATGTTAGAGGCAGGCGCCGCGTGAATGCATTGCTGCCCATACACCACGACCACCCGGCCTTCACCGGGCATTTCCCCGGCGACCCGATCGTGCCGGGCGTTGTGTTGCTCGATGAAATGCTGCACGCCATCGGCCTGCAATTAAAGACGGATGTGTCGGCTTGTGTCATCAAGGTCATGAAATTTCTTAGTCCGGTACGTCCGGGTGAAACGGTATCAGTTGATTTTGTCTTGGCAGACAACGGGCTGGTGCGCTTCACCTTGCATAGCGACGATCGCAAAGTTGCCATAGGTGCATTTAACCTGCCGGCCATACCTTAGACATTCCATGCAAACGATCAACGACACCGTTTCTGATTGGGCCCATGCGCCGGAGCGCAGCAACATGGCAATGTTGCGCGTTATGACATGGATTTCCCTACGGCTGGGTCGCCGTGCAGGTCGGGTTGTGTTGCGTGGTATTGCGTTGTATTTTTTGATGTTTTCGCCGGCAAGTCGACGTGCTTCCCGTGATTACCTCACGCGCGCGCTGCCACACCCGGCGCAATGGATCGATGTGTACCGCCATTTCTTTAGTTTTGCCGCCACCATCCACGACCGTGTGTATTTACTAAACCAGCGCTTCGATCTGTTTGATATCACGGTTCACGGCGAAGAAACAATGCTGGGTGCGATGGTCGAGGGGCAAGGCGTATTCCTGATCGGCGCCCATATGGGCAGCTTCGAAATCATCCGTGCACTGGGAAGACGGCATACACGCCTTAAAGTGGCCATGGCGATGTATGAAGACAATGCCCGCAAGATCAACCAGATGCTGTCCGCAATTAATCCGAGTGCGCAGCAAGATGTGATTGCACTTGGCCACGTTGATTCGATGCTGAAGATCAATCAGTATCTCGACGCCGGTACCTTCGTGGGCATGCTGGCCGACCGTACGCTCAATGGCGATGCCACGCGACCGGTTGCATTGCTGGGCGCGCATGCTAACATGCCCATGGGGCCTTTCAGAATGGCGGCGATCCTACGCCGTCCGGTTATATTCATGAGCGGGCTTTACCTCGGTGGCAACCGCTACGAAATCCACTTTGAACCTCTGGCGGACTTTTCTGACACGCCCAAGCATGCGCGGCAGGCGCACATCTACCAAGCCATGGAATGCTATGCGCAACTGCTTGAAAAGCACTGTCGCCGCGCTCCCTACAATTGGTTTAATTTTTTCAATTTTTGGGCACCGGCAAAGACCGGCGGCGGTAAGGGCTGAGTCTTGAATGCTGCAAAACAGTTGGAACTTCGGCGGGCTCCACGTTTTTGGTCGGCCCTGCTGTTGTCACTGGTACAAACCTGCGTGATGATGGCAGCGGTGCCGGCGTTCGCTAATGCCTGGAGCATCGACGCATTGTTGCAAGCCCTGGCTAAAACGCCGCCCGGTCGTGCCACCTTCACTGAGAAAAAGACGCTTGCCATCCTGGATCGGCCGGTCGAATCCTCGGGCGAATTATCTTACCGTCCGCCTGACCGCCTTGAAAAGCGCACCATCAAGCCACGCGCAGAAACCATGGTGGTCGAGGGCAACACCCTGACCCTCTTGCGCCCACCGCGCACCTTTACCCTGCAGCTGCAAGAGCAACCGGCGTTGGCCGGTGTCATCGATAGTATTCGCGGCACGCTGGCAGGCGACCGAAAAATGCTGGAACGATCCTTTCGATTGCAGCTGGAAGGGCCTGCGGAGCGCTGGACGCTTACGTTGTTTCCCACCGATCCAGCCATGGCAGCCAATGTGCACCTGATCCGTATCGGCGGGGTACAGGCAGATGTGCGCACCGTCGACGTCATACAAACCGATGGTGACCGCTCTGCCATGGTTATTGCACGACGTGAAACACCATGACGCCACCACTGCAGACAAGGCGATGGGTGGCGTTGGCAGCATGGCTGATCGGCATGGTGCTATGTGCTTTCATTGTCAGCCGCACGACCTTTACAACCGATCTATCGGCTTTCCTCCCACAGTCGCCAACGAAGGAACAACGCGTGCTGCTCGATCAGTTACGCGACGGCCTGGTTTCGCGCTTGGTTCTGGTGGGAATCGAAGGTGCTGACGCGCCCACCCGTGCGGCATTGTCCAAGGAACTTGCCCGACGTATGCGCGGCAACCCGGTTTTCGTTACGATTCGCAATGGCGAGCCGATTACCAATGCGCGCGATCAAGCCTTTTTTTTTGACAACCGCTATTTGCTCAGCCCAGCCGTCACACCGGAGCGGTTCACCGTGGCGGGCCTGCGCGATGCCATCACCGAATCGATTGATCTGTTGGCTTCGCCTGCCGGTTTGCTGGCAAAGCAATTACTTCCCCGAGATCCGACAGGCGAATTAATACAATTGCTCGAACCTATGGCGAGCCGCGATAGCCCACGGCTACTGCATGGTGCCTGGGCAGCGCGGGATGGTGCACGCGCGCTGCTGTTGGCGCAGACCAGCGCTGCCGGTGCAGACATCGATGCGCAGCAGCAGGCAATTCAGATGTTAAAGCAGGCGTTCGAGGACGCACGACGACAACTCGGCTTTGGCGCAGTGGAGGCGAAGCTGGTCATGACCGGGCCGGGTGTTTTTGCCGTTGCCTCCCGCGAAACCATCAAAAGTGAAGTGACCAGGCTCGCCATCATCGGCACATTGATCATCGTGTGCCTGCTTTTGCTCGTGTATCGGTCAATTACTGCGTTGGCGCTGGGCCTGCTGCCGGTGTTGTCCGGCGCCTTGGTCGGCATCGTGGCGGTAAGCTTAGGCTTTGGTCTGGTGCATGGCATCACGCTGGGTTTCGGCACGACCTTGATTGGCGAAGCCGTCGATTATTCGATTTACTTATTTATCCAGTCGCGCCAACCTGACATGAAGCGTGATGCCGATGCGTGGAACCGCGAGTTTTGGCCCACCATACGGTTGGGCGTGTTGACATCGGTAATTGGCTTTTCTTCTTTGCTATTTTCAAGTTTTCCGGGCTTGGCGCAACTCGGTCTTTATTCCATAGCGGGGCTGGTGGCGGCTGCCTTGGTAACGCGTTTTATCCTGCCGCACTTGCTGCCCGCAAACTTCACTGTACGTGATGTGTCGGCCGTGGGCACTCGACTTGCTAGCGTCGTTGCGCAGGCGCCTCGTCTGCGCTGGCCACTGGCGCTCCTCGCTATGGTCGCTGCTACAGTGGTACTGCAGCACCGCGCCGATCTGCTCGACCCTGAATTATCTTCCTTAAGCCCGATTGCCATCGCTGACCAAAAGATTGACGCCTCATTGCGTGCCGATATGGGCGCGCCTGACGCCCGTTATATGGTAGTGATTTCTGCAGCACGACAGGAAGAGGTGCTGCAAGCAGCCGAGAAAGTGTCGCAACAATTAAAGCAATTGGTGAACACCGGGGTGCTGGCTGCTTTTGACAGCCCCAGCCAGTATCTTCCAAGCCTTGCTATACAGAAGGCGCGCCAGGAAAGCCTACCCGGTGCCGATCTGCACGCACGCTTGGCGCAAGCCACCATTGGAATGCCAATACGCGCTGCAGTGTTGTCGCCGTTTCTCATCGATATAGCCGAAGCCAAAAAACGCGCACCGCTGGAGCGCGTCGATCTTGACCAGACTTCCATGGCCCTGGCAGTCGATGCAATGTTGTTTCAACGTGGCGACCAATGGACAGCCATGTTGCCACTGACCGCACCCAAAGATGCCCCTGAAAGTGGGCTGGCGGCGGCGTCGGTTCGTACGGCACTCCAAGCTGCTGGCCAACCGGAAACGCTATTTGTAGATTTGAAAGCGGAGTCGAACCGTCTCTATTCTGGTTATCTGCGCGAAGCAGTATTACTGTCTTTAGCAGGGCTGTCCGGGATTGTTGTACTGCTTCTTGTCTCCCTGCGTTCGGTGGGAAAAGTTGTGAGCGTATTGTTGCCCCTGGTGGCATCCGTAATGATCGTGGTGGCACTGCTAGTGCTAACTGATCATCGAATGACGATTCTGCATCTGGTCGGATTGCTGCTGATCTTTGCAGTAGGATCGAATTACGCGCTTTTCTTTGCCGACACCAAGTCGTCGGCCGTGACGCCGCAAACACTTACATCGCTGCTAGTGGCCAATCTGGCAACAGTTGCAGGCTTCGGCATCCTCGGATTTTCCCAGGTGCCGGTACTGCAAGCAATCGGCATGACGGTTGGGCCGGGCGCGGTGCTGGCGCTGGTTTTTTCAGCGTGTTTTAGCAGCACCATCACTACCAGTACCGGTGCCACCAAGCCAGGACGATAGACGATGCGCACGCAATATCATCCTGCCGACCCTTCTACTCAAGCGAAAACCGTTTTGATCATACTGCCGGGAGCACTACAACAGCCAAAGGATTTTATAGAGGCCGGTTTCGTACACGCAGTTCAAAGCCGATGTTTGCAGCTCGATATGCATTTTGTCGATCTGGAGACGGAAATCGTTCTCGACATCACCAGTGTCGCAACGTTGCAGCAAATAGACGCCGATTTGATCGAGCCTGCCAGGCGTGCCGGCTATGAAACAATCTGGCTGGCGGGCATTTCGATGGGCGCCCTGATGGCGCTGGCTTACACCGACTGCTATGCCGGAAAGGTCGACAACTTGTGTTTGTTGTCACCATATCCGGGAAACCGTTTGCTGTTGCGCGAGATTGAAGCATGCGGCGGACTTTATCGTTGGCGTGCAGATGAAGGCGTGGGCAACGATACAAACCTTGATGCGGAAAGACGAATGTGGCGTCGGCTTCAAACGTTTGACAGGGACGGCAGTGCAGCGCGCACCGTTCATTTCGGTTATGGCAAGAGCGACCGTTTTCTGCCAGGCCTGCAACAACTTGCCCGAGCCTTGCCAGAGGTGATGCCCGACGCGATTGAGGGCGGGCACGACTGGCTTACCTGGGAAAAACTCTGGTGTAATTTTCTTGATAAAACATTTGTCATGAAACCAGGCTAAGACACTCATGACACAATTTTCGACTGCCGATCAATCAGGGCAACTACCGAAGAGCGCGCAACGCTGGCGCATGCCGCTGTTATTACGCATTTCTGCGGTGCTACACGCAGCGATGTTGTTGTTGACGCTGGTTGTTCCCGCTGCCTGGGGTTGGGCGCTGGTGGTTCTTGGCTTAAATCATGTGCTGATCACGGTCACCGGCCTGCTTCCGCGCAGTAACTGGCTTGGCCACAATTACATCCGCCTTCCCCCGGCCTCTATCGCACGTCGGGAAATCGCCCTGACAATTGACGACGGCCCTGATCCAACCGTTACACCACTAGTGCTAGACCTGCTAGCGCAGCACAATATTAAGGCCACCTTCTTTTGCATTGGCGCAAAGGCAGCACTCCATCCTGCACTGTGTAGAAGCATCGCGGAGCGCGGGCATTTTGTTGAAAATCACAGTCAACAACATCATCACTGGTTTTCCCTCATGGGTGGCGCCGGCATGCATCGTGAAATCGTCGATGCTCAACAAACTCTGGCAACCATCACCGGCCGGGCACCACGCTTTTTCCGGGCACCTGCTGGGCTGCGCAACCCGTTTCTTGATCCAGTATTGACGCAATTACAGCTGCCCCTGGTGGCTTGGAGCCGGCGTGGCTATGACACTAAAACAACCAATGCTGCCGTAGTGTGCCAGCGCCTTCTCAAAGGCTTAGCGCCAGGAGCGATCCTGCTTGTGCATGATGGCAATTGTGCCGGTACTATTTATGGCACACCGGTGCTATTAGAAGTGCTGCCAATGCTATTTTCCGCCGCACGCAAAGCAGATCTGCACTTCGTTACCCTTGACCATGCTATACCCCACCAATGATGCTCTTGCGTTCAACATCCTTACCACATTCCCCCAGTCGTTCTTTCGTCAGGCAGATGATTGATGAAGCGTCGCAGCCCTATCGGTCTGCGGGCCGCTTCGCCTGGCACTTTGCCCGCGGCAAACTGGGCGGCGATCCGGTATTCATCGGTTTGTTGGCGCACGGCCTACTTCCCCCCTGCGCCAGAATCATCGACATCGGCTGCGGCCAGGGTTTGCTTACTGCCTGGCTGAAAGCCGCAAAGGCGCTGCAGGATAAAGGCTGCTGGCCGGTTGATATGCCCCCTGCACCTGATCCAATCGCCATACATGGCATAGAGTTAATGACGCGCGACGTCGAGAGAGCACAGGCCGCACTCGGTGGCAGTAACAGCATGGATGTGCAGTTTACGGCTGGCGACATGTGCAAGGTCGAGTTCATGCAGGCAGATGCAGTGGTGATTCTCGATGTGCTGCATTATGTTGACATCGCTGCCCAAAACGATGTGTTGCGCAGAGTACGCGATGCCCTCACGCCCAATGGACGGTTGATACTTCGCGTCGGTGACGCCGACGGCGGCTGGCCATTTCGCTTTAGTGTGTGGGTTGACCATGCGGTAACATTTGTGCGCGGGCACCGCCATTCGCAGTTGCATTGCCGGCCTCTTTCGGCATGGCAAACAACCCTGGAAGCCCTTGGATTTTCCTTGCGCACCATCCCAATGAATCAAGGAACGCCATTCGCCAATATACTGTTGGTTGGAACATTGCAGTAATTTTTACTACAACACCGAATCCACCAAAATTTTCAAGAGTGACGACTTGACTCCCCTGCTTTTATCCCGTTTCACCGCCACGACTTGCCTAGGCCATGGGCTTAAAGCAACGCTGGAAGCATTGCGTGAGCATCGCAGCGGTCTACGCCCTTGTGATTTCGATACAGTCGATCTTGAAACCTTCATTGGCACGGTCGAAGGCGTTGACCAAGTCAAGATTCGAGCAGACCTGAAAGACTACGACTGCCGTAATAATCGCCTGCTGCAACTGGCACTGGAGCAAGACGGCTTTGCCGATAGCGTTTTCGCAGCCAAACATCAATACGGCGCACAGCGCGTCGGTGTATTCCTGGGCACCAGCACCGCCGGCATCCTGCAAACCGAGTTGGCATTTCGCCGCAGGGCACCCGACACCGGCGCCCTGCCCAACGACTTTATTTATAAAACCACCCACAACACGTTTTCTGCAAGTGACTTTGCCCATCGCTACTTCGGCCTTGCCGGCCCGGCAGCCACGATTTCTTCGGCATGCTCGTCGAGTGCCAAGGTTTTTGCCTCGGCGCGGCGCATGATCGAGGCAGGCATCATCGATGCCGCCGTCGTTGGTGGTGTAGATTCGCTTTGCCTGACCACGCTTTATGGATTTAGCTCGCTTGGATTACTTTCCGATACCGCTTGCCGGCCCTACGATGCGCAGCGCAATGGCATTTCCATAGGCGAAGCGGCGGCCGTGGTATTACTGGAAAAAGCCCCTGAAAACCTGGATGCCGATGCTGTCCTGCTGCTAGGTATCGGTGAATCGAGCGATGCCTACCACATGTCGTCGCCGCATCCAGAAGGGTTAGGCGCCACGCTAGCCATGCAACAGGCCTTGGCTAGCGCGGGGTTGGTAGCGAACCAAATTGATTACGTCAACCTGCACGGCACTGCCACCCAAACAAATGACGCAGCCGAAGGCCGTGCAGTGCACGCATTGTTTGGCCCTGCCGTAATGTGCAGCTCCACGAAGGGCGCCACCGGTCACACCCTGGGCGCAGCCGGCGGTGTCGAAGCGGTCATCTGCGCCTTGGCCTTGCGTCACGGTGTTGCGCCAGGCGGCGTCAATACAACCCAGCAAGACCTCGCCCTGCCGCTGAATTATCTGCTCCATAATCAAGCGCATCACCTTGACCGCGTTTTGAGTAATTCCTTTGGCTTCGGCGGCACCAATTGCAGTTTAGTTTTTGGCAAGGCCACCTAAGTATGATGACGGCATCCCCTATGGTACTGCGTGCATACATTGATGGCGTCGGCCTACTCGGGCCAGGCTTGACCGACTGGGCCGCTGCCATCCCGATTTTTCGCGGCGAGGTATCTTATGAGCAGCAACCCTGCCTGTTACCAGTGCCGGCACTGCTTCCCCCCACTGAGAGGCGTCGTTGTGGCCCGATCATCAAGCTGTCGCTGGCAATCGGGCTGGAAGCTGCCGACATGGCCGGGCTGGATATCACCACGTTGGCAACAGTATTTTCAGCTTCAGGCGGCGATGGCGCAAACTGCCACGAAATTTGTGAAATGCTGGCTTCCAACGACAGGCTGATTTCCCCCACCCGCTTTCATAATTCCGTGCATAACGCCGCCGCCGGCTATTGGAGCATCGCCGCCAAAGCCATGGCAACATCCTCGGTTCTATGCGCTTACGACGGCAGTTTTGGTGCCGGGTTACTTGAAGCGCTGGGCCAAGTGGCGGTTGATGGCATACCTTGCATGGTCATTGCAGGCGACACAAGCTATCCACAACCATTACAAGCGACCCGTCCCATACCCGACGCCTTCGGCGTGGCACTGGCGTTGGCGCCGGTTCGCAGCGAGCAATCGTTGGCGCAGATATCGGTGAGCTTGGTCGATGGCGAGGCGCACCAAATGAGCGACCCCGGATTGGAGCACATTCGCGCCAACATTCCCGCAGCACGCAGCCTGCCGTTGCTGCAGGCGCTGGCACGGCGGGAAACAACCTGCCTCGTGCTGGATTATCTCGATAACCGCCGCCTATCAGTACAGATTGCACCATGCAACTAGACCACGCCTGGATCGCATCACGCATTCCGCATCAAGGCACGATGTGTCTGCTTGATGCCGTACAAACCTGGAACCACGAGCGCTTGCATTGCACTGCCACCAGCCACACCGCCACCGACAACCCATTGCGAGCACATGGCAGGCTTGCAGCGGCTTGCGGCATCGAATATGCGGCCCAAGCCATGGCTGTACATGGTGCGTTGATCGCCGAAGGGTCACAGCAGCGGCAAGGCTACCTCGCCAGCGTGCGCGAGACACGCTTGCATGTCGGACGGCTCGACGACCTTGTGGGCACACTAGAAATTGAGATAGTGCGTTCTTCCGGCGATGCCAACACCATTCTGTATGATTTTTCCCTGCGTGCCGGTACGCGAATCTTGCTTGAGGGTCGCGCAGCGGTATTCATGCAGCCAATCAAAGGAAACCCTTCATGAGCGGACTAAAAAGACGAGCGCTGGTAACAGGCGGCAGTGGCGCAATCGGGTCGGCAATTTGCCGGCAACTCGCTGCCGATGGCCACCATGTTTATGTGCATGCCAATGCCAACCGTGCTGCGGCAGAAGCGGTTGTGGCAGCAATTACCGATGCAGGCGGCAGCGCGCAGGTATTGGTGTTCGACGTCACCAATGCGGCTGCCGTGCACAACGTGTTGCAGCCGCTGATTGAAGAAGAGCCAATACAGATACTGGTCAACAATGCCGGCATTCACGACGATGCCGTATTTCCAGGCATGCAGGCGGCCCAATGGCATCGGGTAATCGACGTTTCTCTCAACGGTTTTTTTCATGTGACGCACGGGCTGATGATGCCGATGATTCGTAGCCGCTGGGGACGCATCGTCAACGTCTCGTCGGTTGCAGCATTGACCGGCAATCGCGGGCAAGTCAATTACTCGGCAGCCAAAGGCGCGCTCAACGCAGCCACGAAATCCTTGGCGCTTGAAGTGGCCAGCCGTGGGATTACGGTTAATGCAGTCGCGCCGGGAATCATCGAAAGCGACATGAGTGCCGGCGCATTCGACCGGGAAGCCATCGAGCGCATGGTACCGATGAAGCGAGCCGGCACGCCGCAGGAAGTGGCACAGCTGGTGGGATTTTTAACCTCCCCGGCTGCGACTTATATCACCGGGCAAATTATTTCGATTAATGGTGGGATGATTTAGGTGTTGATGTAGAGGAAAAATACTAGCGTTGGCATCGTATTGCCTGAAAAAGCACCAGAGATTTTTACCTCAATCCGATCATCAAAAATGCCGATAAAAATATCCCGATTCAAACGATAGTACGGTGAGGCATGCGGCAACAGTTACGGCATTGGACGGATTTACCATCACACAATGCAAATTATTCATTTAGAAGTGTGTGAGCCATTAAAAATGGCTCCGACGAATGGTTACCGACTCTGCTTACCAATTGGAGGCCGGACATTGATCCGACGATAGCGAATCTCCAGAACGACATCGACGACGTTTCCTTTTTGATCTGAAGTCTGGACACGGTGTAGCACTTTCAACCGCACCGCATCCATCTCGTCTGCGACGGTGTGACCGCCATTGCAGGCCAAGCGATCGACACACGTGCGGACAAGAAAATGCGTGCCGACGTCGTGCGCTGTACGAAACAACTCATAGATGTCACGGTCACCAATGTGAACGCAACGCAGCGGGTCACCGAAAAGCGCCGTTGACTGCTTCAAGCTTCCCAGCCAGCGATAGCTTTCCTTTTCCTCAATCGGCACCCGCGTCGGGTTGATTCTGTTCTTGAGCACGTTACAGCCATTGAATTCGCTGCGGGTCCAAAATTTTATCGCCGCCAGACCAAGAGCTACGCCCTGCGTGGTGACGGTCAAGCTCGAATGCAACAGAATGCCACATTGAGTCAACGGCTGGTTAGGCCCATCAACTATGCGAGTACCGCTTTTTCCCGTGAATCCGATGCGTTCTGGTTGCTCCCGTTGACAGGAAAATGTCGTCGTATCTTGAAGAATCAATATAGGCCCGTGCGAACCGGCGAAGCGTTCACTCGTCGCCTGAAAATGCCCACCCAAGATGTCTTGCTCGCTGACGTGGTCGTTGGCAAAAAAGCGGTAGGCTGCTTTCGTATTTGCCCCATATTTTCCCAGAACTGCTCAAGCAACAGCCGAAAGCGTTTCTTAAGCCGCTCGTCTCGGAAATTGCAGGCGGCATTTTCTTTGTCGATCCATGTCTGCTCGTCCTCCGAGAGTGCCGGACGACGAGATCGGGAATTGACCAGCGTTTCCCTTGTCGTCATCTGGTTGCAATCAAATTCCTCATGCGAAAAAGTTAACAGAACTGCCGAAGGTATACAAGTGATTTCTGGGCAATTGGAAGGACGGTGCGCCGTTCACAGTATATGTACCTAGCCGTGCGGCTGGCCATTTTCAAACATGCCTTCGTACCGCACGCCATTCGCATGAGTAAGTGTGCCGTGGCCGTGCCGTTGGCCATTTTCATACATGCCTTCGTAGCGCGCGCCATTCGCCCAAGTAAACGTGCCTTGGCCGTGCTCTTGGCCATTTTCATACATGCCTTCGTAGCGATTGCCATTCGCCCAACTATACGTGCCCTGGCCGTGCCGCAGGCCATTTTCAAACATGCCTTCGTAGCGATCGCCATTCGCATAAGCATACGTGCCCTGGCCGTGCTGTTGGCCATTTTCAAACATGCCTACGTAGCGTTCGCCATTCGCCCAAGCATACGTGCCTTGGCCGTGCCGCAGGCCATTTTCATACATGCCTTCGTAGCGATTGCCATTCGCCCAAGTAAACGTGCCTTGGCCGTGCTCTTGGCCATTTTCATACATGCCTTCGTAGCGATTGCCATTGGCATAAACATACGTGCCTTGGCCGTGCCGTTGGCCATTTTCAAACATGCCTTCGTAGCGATCGCCATCCGCCCAAGTAAATGTGCCTTGGCCGTGCTTTTGGCCATTTTCAAACATGCCTTCGTAGCGATTGCCATTTGCACAAGTAACTGTGCCCAGGCCGTGCTTTAGGCCATTTTCAAACATGCCTTCGTAGCGATTGCCATCAGCGTTAATAGCCGTGCCTTGACTATGCCTTATGCCATTTTCATGAATCCCTACGTATCGATCGCCATTAACAGGAGTAAATGTGCCTTGGCCGCGCGGCTGGCCATTTTCAAAACGACCTTCGTAGCAATCGCCATTCGCAAACATATAGGTGCCCTGGCCTTGCTGCCGGCCATTGTCATAGGTACCTTCATACTGATCGCCATTTCCAAAAACCTCATAACCCAGTCCCTGCGGCTGGCCATTCTCAAAAGCCCCTTCATACCGTCGA
>Ga0326733_1000104_pt1 | contig 28942 bp, 23 predicted proteins | sample 14_GP2_308_FD_207946 | JGI IMG/M metagenome (GOLD analysis project Ga0326733, IMG submission 207946) | Glacier ice microbial communities from Ngari, Tibet, China - 14_GP2_30.8 | ecosystem: Environmental > Aquatic > Freshwater > Ice > Glacier | place: China: Ngari, Tibet | collected 2018-07-17
GTTCTCGACAGCTCCAATTTATCGGATTAACAACTCTTACACATTCGCGGCGTCAGCCGCTTTGACCACGCCGGCCGGTGTCTACACAGCCAACATGGATCTGATTGCCACGGGTATGTTCTAAGCCATCAAAATGAATGAGATTAAGTCTACCAAGTCGCCTAAATAGAATTTTCCACCCGATTACGGCTGTCTTATTGATCGTAGTATTTATTCTAGCGGTGACCCTGCCGGCGTCTGGAGCAATGCTCGGCCCGCGTTCAATGACTATGTCTAGTAGTGTTATCAGTTCTCAGGCGACATATCGATTCGATTTTGATCTCAGTACGGCTGGCCCACTAGGTTCGATACTGATTCAATATTGTACTAATACGCCGGAAGTAAATGATCCCTGTGTTGCTCCGGCAGGGCTGTCTGTCGCTAACGTAGCTTTGACAACTCAAAGTGGCGCCGTCGGTTTCTCGGTAGCGGCCGGCACGAATGCCAATACGATTGTCATATCGCGACCAGTCTTACCAAGCGCGGTCGGTTCGGTCAGTTATACGTTCGGCGGAGCCGTCAATCCTAGCTCCAACGGTACTTACTTCACCCGCATCCAGACATTTGCCTCGACCAATGCAACCGGCCCGGCCAGCGATTATGGCTCAATTGCTTTTGCTATCAATAACCGTCTAAGCATCTCAGCGGACGTTGATCCATTCCTGATCTTTTGCGCGGCCTTAACGATACCTCAACTGAACTGCACCGGCACGGTCGGCGATTTCATTGATTTCGGAGAGCTTAGTTCACAACGTCCCGCTTCCGGATCTTCCCAAGTCTTTGCCGCGACCAACGCCAAGGACGGTTATAGCGTGACTGTCGATGGAACGACTTTGACAAGTGGTAATAATATCATTAACCAGATAATCTTTCGTGACGTCTCGCGGCCGGGGACGCCGCAGTTCGGGCTGAATCTACGTTCAAATTCTTCGCCATCTGGCGGCGGTGAAGCGGTTGGCCCGGGTGTCGGTGCGCCAACAACCAATTACAATTTGCCTAACTTTTACCAATTTAATAAGGGTGATATTGTCATAGCCACCGATACACCAGACGATGCCCGACGCTATTCGGTCAGCTATATCGTCAATGTACCGACCAACCAGGCATCAGGCGTATACGTCAGCACGATCACCTATATTGCCTTAGGTAGTTTTTGATATCTAAATTTGATACTATGTAAGAAATAATCATAAGAGGAAACAGACATGCGAACATTAAAAATCTGGCGGCTGGCTTTAGCTTTTATAGCCTTGTCCGGATTAATGTTAAGCGGCTTGTCCGGATCAGCTTCAGCCGTAGGCGGTAACGGTCTCCGAGTTTCGCCAGTCCGACCGCCCGATATCATTATCGAGCCGGGCAAGAATTTTACCGTCAATATCGTCGTTACCAACATTACGACCGAGCCGGCCAACCTCCAAGTAATTATTAATGACTTCACGGCCAGCAGTGACGAATCAGGCCAGCCAGCCATATTGTTAGACCCAGGTCAGTTTTCGCCTAAGCACAGTCTTAAGCGCTTTATTAAGCCGTTGCCAAACTTCAGCCTGAAAGCCGGCGAGCAAAAATCTATTCCTGTAACGATTACCGTCCCAGGTAACGCGACTGGTGGCGGTTACTTCGGTACGGTCCGCTTCGCACCGGCATCTGCCGTCAATGATCCGGATAAGAACGTAACTTTAGCCGGTAGTGTCGGTTCATTACTGCTGGTCCGAGTTCCCGGTGACATAAAGAGCCAGGTTAGTTTAGCAAGTTTCGATGTCCGCCAAGGTGGCGTGCCAAAGAACTTATTCTTTAGCAATAAGCAAATCAGCTCGGTCGTCCGCTTCCAAAATGAAGGAAACATTCAGGAACAACCGTTTGGTAAGATTCAATTGAAGGACCGCAAGAACAAGGTCTTAGCTGAGTACGAAATTAATGATATCAACCCACGCGGCAACATCCTCCCTGATACCGTTCGCAAGTTTGAGACTGACTTAGACAAGATCGGCAGCTTCGGCATGTATAAGTTGGTCGGTAACTTTGGTTACGGCACTAACGGTCAGTTGTTAAGTGCTAGTACGACTTTCTATGTCGTACCATTCATCTTGATCATAGCTTTCTTAAGCTTGGTCGCCTTGATAATTTTCTTAGTCTTTGGATTGCCCCGATTAATACGAGCTTACAATGAACGCATTATCAAGCAAGCTCGCCGCCGTCGTTAAGCTGCAGCGCCCTGTGTCCGGGTGGCGCTTGTTTGTCAGTATCTTATTAATGACACTTGTCAGTGGTTTCAGTCTGTTGTCGCCATACGCTGGTGCTATCGCACCCAACCCTGGTCCGGGCAGCGGCTCGGTCGGACTGGAAGGTCGCATATCCTCACCACCCCCAAAGCAGGGTGCCACGATTTCTTCGCCTGGTAATGGTGCCAGTTTCTCGGCTGTCCCGATCACAGTAACCGGTCTTTGCCCAAAAGATCTATTGGTTAAACTATTTTCAAATAACGTCTTCGTCGGCTCAGTCATATGTACTAACGGTAGCTACTCATTACAAATCAACTTGTTCGGTGGCCAAAACGAGCTGGTTGCCAGAGTGTTTGATGCTTTGGATCAGCCGGGGCCAGACTCGAACATCGTCAACGTGACTTATGTCGATGCCCAGTTCGTTCAGTTCGGCAGTAGCGTTAACTTAAGTAGTGACTTTGCCCGGAAGGGTGCCGACCCAGGTAAAGTGCTGGAATGGCCGATTATTCTAACCGGCGGTACCGGCCCGTACGCTATCAGTATCGACTGGGGTGACGGCTCGCCGCCTGATTTGATGACGCAGACTTTTGCTGGTAATTTTATAATCAAGCACACGTATAAGTCAGCCGGTGTTTATAAGGTGATTATCAAGGCGACGGACAGTAAAGGCAGTACGGCTTTTCTACAGTTAGTCGGTGTCGCTAATGGCAAAGTTGATAACTCAGGCGCTTCATCTGGTAGTGGCCTGAACACTGCGACGACACGAATCAAGATTATCTGGTGGCCAATGCTGTTACTCTTACCGTTAATCCCGTTAGCCTTTTGGGCCGGTCAAAAGAACGAGCTCTTCGCTATCCGTAAGCAATTGGAAAGAACTCGCGACGGCAAGGTGTAATCTGGCTCCAATTTTGCTAAAATAAGTAAATATGTCTAAAAAAGTATTTGTTGGAATGTCTGGTGGCGTCGACAGTTCGGTCACGGCCGCGCTGTTACTGCGTGACGGCTATGATGTGACTGGCGTTTACATGAAGAATTGGAGCCAAGACCTGCCGGGCTTTACCTGTCCCTGGCAAGAGGATTATCAGGACGCAAAACGTGTCGCCGTCCAGCTTGGCATCGATTTTAAAATGTATGACTTCGAAGCCGAATACCGCTCAAAAGTCGTCGATTACATGGTGGCTGGATATCAAGCTGGGATTACCCCTAACCCCGACATAATGTGTAATCAAGAAGTTAAATTCAAACTCTTTTTAGAAGCTTCACTAGCCGACGGTGCCGAGATGATAGCCACTGGCCATTATGCCCGGTCAACTGACGGTCAGCTTTTGACGGGTGTTGATAGCAACAAGGACCAATCATATTTCTTGTACAGAGTGACGTCAGACGCTTTGAGCAAGAGTCTCATGCCGATCGGTAGTTACGAGAAGCCGCGGGTCAGGGAAATGGCTACTGAGTTCAAGCTGGCGACGGCTGCCAAAAAAGATAGCCAAGGCATTTGCTTTGTCGGCAAGGTCGGTATCAAAGACTTCTTGCTGGCCGAGTTAGGTGAGCAACCTCATGGCGCTATCGTCGATCAGAACGGGGTCAACATCGGTGAGCACGACGGCGCTTTGTTCTACACTATCGGTCAACGACATGGCTTAGACGTTGGCGGTGGCTTACCTTATTACGTTATTGGCAAGGACATGGCTAAGAACGAAATCTACGTTACGAACGACCTGCAAGATGCCCAGCTTTGGCATAAGGAATTGACACTTAGCGCTTTGCACTGGATAAACGAAGCACCGGCACCAGACAGGACTTATGGCGTGCGCACCAGATACCGAGCGGCTTTGGTCGAGTGTACTATGACGATAGCTGGAGAGACGGCTCAAATCAAGCTAGCCGATGAAGTCAAAGCCATAACGCCAGGGCAATCGGCCGTTCTTTACGACGGTGATCGGGTCGTCGGTGGCGGCATCGTAATCTAGAATCTGGTACAATTTATCAGATATGAACGCACAAGAGATTCGCACTGCCTATTTAAAGTTTTTTGCTGACCGAGGTCACGCCGTGATTCCGAGGGCATTGCTGGTGCCGCAAAACGATCCGACGACTTTGTTCACTGGGTCTGGCATGCAACCGTTGATTCCATTTTTGTTGGGTGATACTCACCCTCAGGGTATTCGGCTAGTTGATAGCCAGACATGTTTGCGCGCCCAAGACATCGAAGAAGTTGGCGACAACCGACACACGACGTTCTTTGAGATGCTAGGTAACTGGTCACTTGGTGATTACTTCAAGAACGAGCAAATCGATTGGATGTTCGAATTCTTGATCGACGTTGTCGGTTTAGACATTAACAAGTTATACGTTACCTGCTTTATCGGCGACCCGCGCTACGATATCCCGAAAGATGATGTGGCCGCCCAAGCTTGGCAAAAACTGTTCGCGGCCAAAGGCGTTTCGTCGGAAGTAGCGGATATCGGCAGCGAAGAGCAGGGTTATGACCGGGGCATTAAGCCCGGTGAGCGCATCTTTTATTACGACGGCAGTAAGAACTGGTGGAACCGGGGCAAGACCGGCCCGGATACGACGCCAGTTGGTGACCCATGTGGGCCAGACTCAGAAATGTTCTACGATTTCGGTACGCCCCACGACACGAAATGGGGTAAGCATTGCCACCCGAACTGTGACTGTGGCCGCTTCATGGAAATCGGTAACAACGTCTTCATGGCCTACCGGAAAGTATCCGATGATAAATTTGAAGCCTTGGAAAAACCAAATATTGATCATGGTTCGGGTCTTGAGCGGATAGCCGCCGCTGCCATCAACAGCCCTGATGCTTTCAAGATCAGCTTGCTTTGGCCGATTATCGAAAAAATTGAGCAGCTATCGGGCAAATCTTATGACGCTAACGCCGCCAGTATGCGGGTGATTGCCGACCACCTCCGAGCAGCGACTTTCTTGGCCGTTGACGGCGTCGTCCCAAGCAATAAAGAGCAGGGTTACGTTGTCCGTCGCCTGATGCGCCGGGCCATGGTCAAAGCCTTCGATCTGGGTATCGAGCAGAATTTTATCGAAGATGTCGTTCCAGTCATCGCCGGATTGTACGCCGACGACTACCCGGAAGTCGCGGCCAACCGTGCTAAAGTCGTCGAGGTCTTAGCCCGCGAAGAAAAAGCCTTTCGCCAGACACTGCGAAAAGGCTTGCATGAGTTTAAGAAATTATCAGGCCAACAGTTGACTGGTGAAGTCGTCTTTAAGTTGTATGACACTTATGGTTTTCCGGTTGAGCTGACTTTTGAAGAAGCTTTCAAGCAAGACATATCGGTTGATGCCGATAGTAAAAACGAATTTGACCGACTCATGGCTGAGCAAAGAGCCCGTTCGCAAACCGCGAGTAAAGGCGTCTTTAAGGGTGGTCTTGGTGGCCAGACTCTGCAACATAAGAAGTACCACACGGCGACCCACTTGATGTACCAAGCTTTGCGCGACGTCTTAGGCGATCACGTCATCCAGCGCGGCAGTAATATCACGGAAGAGCGATTAAGATTCGATTTCAGTCATCCGGAAAAAGTCACGCCTGAGCAACTTAGCCAGGTCGAAGCCATCGTTAACGAGCAAATCGCTAAAGATCTAAAGATATCTTTCCAAGAATATCCAACGAAGGTTGCCACTGAAGAAAAAGGTGCCTTAGGGCAATTCGGTGACCGCTACGGCGATACTGTAAAAGTTTATGAGATGATTGCTGACGGCGCTGATAAACCGTTCAGCTTTGAAATTTGCGGCGGACCACACGTCGACCACACCTTGCAACTATTCGAAGATGACAAGAAATTTAAAATTCAAAAAGAAGAATCCAGCTCAGCCGGCATCCGGCGTATCAAAGCAATCTTAATTTAAAGTAATTGGGTTGCTTCAGCTATAGCATAGCGGGCCGCTTTGAGGCGCATGTTATCTAATGGTAATGTCACCGTTTGGTCGGTCAGTTCGTGCCTGACATAAGGTTTTTCGCCTAATATCTCAATTCCGTAGTCCTCAAAGACAGGTAGTCTGAACTCGAGCGGAGTAAGTTCCAAGCTGTTGATACAAGGAGTCTCATAACGGCTCTTACTAGAAGCGATCAGCTTCCAAGTCTGCTCGGCTGGTTCGGTTGCCCGCGAGGCTTCATCAATCGCAAAAGTCAGTGTTCTTCGGCGAAAACCTTCGTCGGTAGTTTGTAAGTCGACATTGCGACGACGTTTTTGCCCACGGTCGTTATCCAGACCACTACCTTCCACACAGTCAGTTACTGATACGTTCCTAATCGGGTCAATCAAAGCCGTGTTTACAGTCTGGGCCGTCCATAATCCGGCAAAGTGCAAAATAGTACTGATCTCATTCCAGTTAGCCGGTTGAGGACCTTCTGGTACGTTGATTCCGACTGATTCTAATATCGACGAGACTTCGGATTCTTTGAAAGGAATTGTTTCATCTGATTTACGAACGATCTTACCTAATGGATTCGTGACGGCACCGTAGTAAATTGGTTCCTCCACACCCAGTAACCTTGAACTGATCCGATGGAATATAAGCGCGTATTTTGTGTCGAAACGAAGTCGTGCATCAAGAGTTTCGAACATCGAGGCGGCTGGATTGTATTTAAGTTTTAAGTCGACTGACTCGATCGATCGTGGCTTTTTAGGCAGATCGCCGAAAGTTTTAGCTAAGTCTTTAGGTAGGCGGAGATTGGAATGCTGGCAATCAGTAACTTCAATCGATACGACACTATTTTGAAGAGCTGCTTCGGCGTATTCAGCCATAGCTCGTTCAGTCTGAGTTTTCTCAAATAGCGTTGTTGGATCAATATCTTCAAACATTCTCTCATTCATCCTTTAATTATATCATAAATACATACAAAAGTCTATAGTATGATCGGTCGCAAGACAACCGGCATCAATATATGGTATGGTTACTGTAGATTAAGTCTTAAACAAAAATGAAAAAACAAATAAAAAAGCGCGCCATCTCCAAGCGGTCAAAATTATTCAAGACTACCCAGCGATGGAAATTGAGTCATCACATCCACACAGGTAGATTACTGCCTCATACTCACACGTCTTACCCGGCTTTAGCAATGGTCGTTTTATGCGTCGGGGTGCTAATGGGGGGATTAAGCCAAGTCTCGAGCGCAGCACCGCCGAATGATATCGCTGTCACCGCCAGTATCATTGGCCCCGCCCCGACTTCTGCGGCTACAATCGATAGTCCGGCTGACGGTACTCGGTTCACGGCTAAACCGGTTACAGTGACAGGAACTTGCCCGGCAGATACTTATGTTGAACTAATTAGAAATGGTATTGCTAGCGGCGTCGCTATTTGCCAAGCAGATCTGACATATAGTATTTTGACCGATCTTTTTGATGGCGTGAACGCATTACAGTCACAGGTTTACAACACGACGGATGTGCCCGGACCGATTTCTTCGACTGTGACGGTTTACTATGATCCGCCAGTCCAACCAGGCGCCCCGACAACCAGCCAACCATCGACTGGTCAGCCGAAACCATCCTCAGGTGGGACGACCACGCCATCTCAACCGAATCAGCCCAATCAGGCTGCCGTCGTTCCGCCACTACTACTGCAAACTGAATTCAGTTACACCGGCCACTTTGTTGGAGATCCAGCTGACTTTAAATTCACGGTCAGCGGCGGACAAGCTCCGTACGCTATCAGTATCGATTGGGGCGACGGAACTACTAAACTTCTGACGGTAGAGCAATCCGGTGCATTTGATGTGGAGCACATTTATAAAAGTACCGGTGGCTTTTCTGGCAGTTACAAAATAACGGTGTCGGCCGCTGATGCGCTACGGAATGAGACTATACTGCAAACTTTGACGCTGATAGCCGACAAGCCGATTGCTAACGGGCTCGGTTCGACCGGTTTTGATAAAGGTGGCCCAGGCTTGCTTCCTAAATTTAATCGTGACTTTATAGTCGGGCTGATTTGGTCGGCCTACACGATGGTCGTACTGATGGTCTTATCATTCTGGCTTGGCGAGCGGCACGAGCTGAATATTTTGAAGAGTAATCCGAGACGCAGCCATCGCGCTTAAGCTGTTAGCGTGATAAAATAATGCCTATGCTCGAAAAACTAAAAAACGCTGGTCTTAAAGCGGCTAGCCAGGCTCGCAAAGGTGCTCAAAGTGCCACGGCCACGGTCCGAGCTAAGACGGCGAAATCAGACGAACAATACATCGTCGCCCTCGACATCGGCACCGAATTCGTCAAAGCCTTAGTCGGCAAGGTCGATAAGGAATCTGGCGAAATCACCGTCATCGGCGTCGGCCGCGCCCACCAATCATTATCAGATATGCAAGCCGGGGCCATAGCCGATATCGCTAGCGTCGTCGCTAACTGCGATAAAGCACTGAACGATGCCGAAACCCAAGCCGGTGTCAGCGCCCGAACGGCCATCTTAGGAATCGCTGGTGAACTTGTTAAGGGCACGACAACGACTGTCCGCGTCGCCCGCAAGACTCCGACCAAACCTCTCGACATCACTGAAATGGAAAAGATCATCGCCCTGGTTCAAGAACGAGCCGAAGGTAAAGCTAAAACCCAATTGGCTTGGGAACTTGGCGGCAAAACGGTCGACGTCCGCTTAGTCAATAGTGCTCTTGTCAGTATTGAGATAGACGGCTACCCGGTAACGAACCCGATCGGCTTCCAAGGCAAAGATGTCGTTATCCAGTTATATACGGCTTTCGCGCCCTTGATTCACATCGGTGCATTGGAAAAAACAGCCGAGCAACTTGATTTGGACTTACTGGCTGTCGCAGCCGAACCATTCGCTGTCGCTCGGGCCGTCATCGGCAATAACCCTAACCAGAACTTAAGCGCTATTTTGATGGACGTAGGTGGTGGCACGACTGACATTGCCGTCGTCAATGACGGTGGCGTGCAAGGCACCAAGATGTTCGGCATCGGCGGACGGGCTTACACCCGAGCAATCGAACGGGAACTATCGGTTGATTTCGAACAAGCCGAACTTTTGAAGGTCGGTTTAAGCACCAACAAAGTACCAGCCCAGAAGCGGCCAGCTATCGAAGCCGCTTTAGGCAAGACGGCCGATACTTGGCTAGCCGGCGTTGAACTCGCTTTAGGTGAATTCACTAAACTAGACCACTTACCACACCGACTCTTCCTGTGTGGCGGTGGCTCGTCGCTCGACCTACTGATGGACCGACTTGAGCAATCGGAATGGTACAAGACTTTGCCGTTCACGCGTCGACCATCGATCAATTATATCCGACCGGAACAAATCGCTGGCATCACCGATACGACCGGCTTAGTCGAGGACCACACTTACATCACGGCACTAGGCTTATTACGCGTCGGCATGGATACGTTGCAGTTTAGCGGTACTGGTAATGGTGGAATTAAAGAAAAAATTGATAAGATGTTAAGCGTATGACCACCTCAAATAAAGACACGATTTATATAGATATCGACGAAGAAATAACCGGCATCATCGATAAGGTCCGGTCGAGTCCAGGAAAAATTGTCGCCTTAGTCTTGCCGAAACGCGCCAGCGTGCTGCAAAGCATCGTCAATATGAAGCTGCTCAAGCGCAGCGCGGATGAAGCCAAGAAGAACCTAGTCCTGATTACCAGCGAAGCCGGCTTGCTACCTTTAGCCGGATCCGTCGGCTTGTTCGTTGCTAAAACTCCGCAATCCAAGCCGGAAATCCCGACGCCACCGCAACTGGCGGATGATTCCGAAGAGACTATCGATGAAACCGGGGCTGGTGAGTTTTCGAAGGCTGCCGCCGCCAATCGTCCGGTCGGAGAATTAGCTGCTGCCGGAGCTATCGCGGATGATATGGAAACACTCGAACTTGATGACGACGAAGAAACGGCTTTAGCCGCCAGCTCGCCATTGGCTGCCGCCGCGCCAAAAAAAGTTAAGAAAGACAGTAAGTTAGCTGTTCCTAATTTTGAACGCTTCCGCTTACTCTTAGTGGTTGGAGTGCTCGGGTTAATCTTATTAATCGGTGGTTTGTTTTACGCTTTGACGGTATTACCTAAGGCTGAGATTGCTGTCACGACCAATGCCAGTAACGTCAATGTCGGTCTAGACTTAGTCCTCGATACTGCCGCCAAGAAAGTTGACGCGGAAACCGGTGTTATGCCTGCCAAGCTGGCATCGGTTCAGAAAAACTTTACTCAACAAGCTCCAGCTACGGGTCAAAAGAATAACGGCGATCGGGCTCAGGGCGATGTCGTCATCACTAATTGTTCAGAAGAAGACGAGCTTACTGTGCCAGCAGGTACAGGCTTAAGTTCAGCCGGCCTGACGTATATTACCCAGAAATCTGTAACTTTTGAATTAAGCGGCAAAACTAACAGCGGCTGTAAAGTCGTTGATGGCTTCACCTCAAGTGCTGTCGGCGTCTTAGCTCAGACCGGTGGTGCTAATTTTAATCTTCCGGCCGGATCTAACTTTACGGTTGCAGGCTTCACCGGACTGACGGCTAAGTCAGACGACCCACTCGCTGGCGGTACTGATAATATAGTAAAGATCGTCAGCCAAGCCGATATTGATGCTGCTAAGCAAAAAATTACTTCAACTGACAGTTCTGTTAAGAGTGAACTTCGTAAGCAGCTTCAGAACGAAGGCTTGTCGGCTATTACAGCCACTTACGTAGCGGGTACTCCAGCTTTCACGAACAGTTCTAACCCTGGCTCAGTTGCTGATACCGTTACTGTCACGGCTGCAATCAGTTACACTATGTTCGGCGTAAAATCGGATGATTTAGAATCCTTAGTCCGGACTGATATCAAATCGCAGATTGATACTGCTAAGCAAGGGATCCTTAACGCCGGCTTGGACGAAGCCCTCTATAAAGTCGGGACAATCAGCGCCTCTAACGCGGAAGTAAAGTTTGAAACTACATCGACTGTCGGTCCAGATGTCGACGCCAACGAACTCAAACAACAAGTAGCTGGTAAGAAAGGTGGAGATGTTAAGAAACTCTTGCAAGGCAACCCAGGCGTCACCGATGTTCAAATACGACTCAGTCCCTTCTTCGTAACATCCGTACCGAAAAATCCTGAAAAGATAACAATAACTATAGCCAAGCCGACTCCCGCTCCTTCCAATGCAGATTAATTCGGGCAATATCCTGGCTTTGGATGTCGGCACCGTTCGGATCGGTCTAGCGATCGCATCGGCCGAAACCAGATTGCCGAGACCATTAGTTACCTTGTCTAATACCGAAAATTTTACTGAAGAGCTACTAGCTGTCATCAATAATGAGAAAGTCAGTTGCTTAGTTATCGGTTTGCCACGTGGTTTGGACGGACAAGAAACTCTACAGACTGCCTTCGTCCGTCAGTTTGCTGATGAACTTGATAAGCTCGTCACGCTGCCAGTTTATTTTCAGGACGAAGCCCTTAGTTCGGCTCGAGCCAAACAGGAACTCGAAGCCCGGAACAAACCGTATGTCAAAGCCGATGTCGATGCCTTGGCTGCGATGTTCATTCTGGATGATTATTTGCTAGAGGATAGGAATTAACATGTCAAAATATCAAGCTCAAAAATTCACGAATAATCGCCGGGGCTTCCTGTGGGTAATTGTCGGCGGAATAATCGCCATCTTTGCTTTGACGGCGTTGGTCGGACATGGCATTTATATCCAAAACTTACGACCGGCCAGTAGCGATGAACGCACGCAAATTATCACGATCGAGCCGGGCAGTAGCGTCAAACAAATCGCTCAGCAGTTAGAAGATGAAAAGTTGATTAAAAAAGCTTGGGCCCTCCAACTCTTTGCTTACAAAAACGGTTTGAACACTAAGTTTCAAGCTGGTTCGTATGCGCTGAATGCTAATGCTGGTACGAAAGCGATAGTCGATACTCTGACACAAGGGCAGGTCGCCACGCGGTTAGTCACGATCATACCCGGTCGCCGGATCGATCAAGTCCGAGCCGATCTGATAAATGACGGCTTTGCCCCTGAGGCTGTCGAAAAAGCTCTGCAACCCGACCAGTATGGCGATTTACCTATACTAAGTCTGAAGCCGGCCGGAGTCAGTACTTTAGAGGGATTACTCTGGCCAGATTCGTATCAACGGGACGCCACGACCGATCCGACTCAGATAATTCGCAAATCGTTGACGGAGATGGGCGACCGCTTGACGCCAGAACTGCAAGCTGCTTACGCAGCTCAGAATTTGACGCCTTACCAAGGACTGGTCTTAGCTTCGATTGTTGAGCAGGAAGTCTCTAAACCGGACGACCGAGCCCAAGCCGCCCAAGTATTCTTAAGTCGACTTAAGATAGATATGGTCTTAGGCTCAGACGTCACCGCCAACTATGGTGCGATTGCGGCTGGCCGCAATGCCAGCCTGACCTTTGATTCGCCTTACAATACGCTGATCAACAAAGGTTTGCCGCCTAGTCCGATTAGCGCTGTCAGCATCGGTGCACTACAGGCAGTTGCTAAACCAGCTAGTACGGAATGGCTATACTTTGTAGCGGGTGACAATGGCACGACTTACTTCTCGAAGACCTTCGCTGAACACGAGATGTTAATCGAAAAACACTGTTTTAAGCTGTGCGGCCGATAGGGGCGGAAAACAGACCTAACAGGGGTCGCATATTGATGTACTATTGGACACGATTTAATTTTTTGGTATAATAGTCTGGTAATGGTGTGTATTCGTTATCAAGAATACCCGAATTACCACTAAACAGTCTTTAATATCATTAACCCCTGATTAGCGTACGTGCCTTCACAGCACGGGAGAATTTCATTAGTAATTCAACTTCAACTAGCTTTCTACAACGCTTAGCCAACCCGACCACTTCACAGTCAGCCAAGCTCTATCAACAACTCAATCGCAAGACTCGCACCAAAACTGTCCGCCGACAGTTAGTCCGTGGCGCTTTCTTGGCAGTAAATTTAGCTGTTCTTGGCACGGTTGCCTACTTTGTTACCCAAAATCCTAACGCTAGTAAATCGGCTGCCATTGCTCCTGTTTTATCAAGCAACTCAGATACTCCAGACATTTCTAACCCACTGGATCAGTTATCATCAGCCAATATCGCTTTAACGATTGCTCGCATGAACAATTTGCCAGAAGCGACCGCAATCACCAACCAAGCCGACTCTCAAGCCAGCGAATTAACGTTCGCGCCAGCCAGCGAAGCTGCCGTCAGTAAGCCACAAGTCGTCACAACGGCGCTTAAGTCCAAGGCTGACATCAAGGGCTACAAAGCCGTCGAGGGTGATTCAATCAGCGCTATCGCGACTAAGTTCGGCGTTACGAGTGACAGTATCCGATGGTCTAACAGCATGTCTGGCGATGTTATATCAGCTGGAACAGATTTAACGATTCCACCCGTTAATGGAATAGTCCATACGGTAGCAGACGGTGACACGGCTGAAAGCTTAGCGACTAAGTTCAAAGCCAATAAAGACCAGATCATAGCTTTTAACGATGCTGAAATCAATGGTTTGAAAGTCGGTGAGAAGATTATCGTGCCAAACGGTACGATTACTCCTGTCGCGCCGATTACCGCTAGAACAGTTGCTCGAAACGCTGTCTCATCATCAACGACACGTCCTGCCGGTTTCGCTTTCGGCAGTGCGCCGATGTACGGCTACAACGGTTATGATTACGGCTACTGTACATGGTACGTGGCTAATAAGATATCAGTTCCTTCTAACTGGGGTAATGCTAACACTTGGGACAACTATGCGCCGGGCAGTGGTTGGACAGTCAGTCGCGTGCCAGTTGCTGGTGCCATCGGCCAGACGAACCGAGGATCCGAAGGACACGTCGGTGTCGTCGAGGCAGTATCTGATGACGGGGCAATGATCAAATATTCTGATATGAACGGACTGGCCGGTTGGGGCCGGGTTGGCTACAGCGAATGGGTGTCAGCATCTAAATTTGAAAACTTTATTTACCGATAATCTTCGGTAGACTTGAAAAAAATAGCGAAAGATTGTAGTATATATTTATGAGTTTTATTGATAAAGTGCGCGTCAGTGTTCAAGCTGGCAAAGGCGGTGATGGTAAGATGAGCTTCCGCAAGGAGAAGTTCATTGACCGGGGCGGCCCTGATGGTGGTGATGGTGGTGATGGTGGCCACATTATTTTGATGGGTAGTCGTAACCAAAATACTTTAGCTGCTTTCCGTTACCAACGTGAAATCAAGGCTGATCCCGGCCGACCTGGTGGCAAGACCCGTATGCACGGCCGTCGCGGCAAAAGTTTGGTCGTTCAGGTGCCAGTTGGAACTATTGCGACAACTTTAGATGGGTTGATTCTTGCTGATATGACTGAAGATGGTCAAGAAGTCATTATTGCTAAGGGTGGCAAAGGCGGCTTTGGCAATGCTCACTTCGTGTCATCGCGGCGACAAGCCCCGAAGTTTGCTGAAATCGGTGAACCCGGCGAAGTGCACGATCTGACTTTGGAACTCAAAGTAATTGCCGACGTCGGTTTAGTCGGACTACCAAATGCCGGTAAATCGACATTATTAAGCAAGATCAGTAATGCTCGTCCCGAAATAGCTGATTATGCCTTCACGACTTTGCGACCAAACTTAGGCGTCGTCGATATCGATAATTCGACGAGTGTCTTATTTGCCGATATCCCCGGCTTAATTGAAGGTGCATCAGAAGGTAAGGGCTTAGGTCACGCCTTCTTACGTCATATTGAACGTACGGCCGTCATCGTCCACTTGATTGACTGCTATCAAGATGACATCGGACAAACTTATCTGACTATCAAAGCTGAGTTGGCTGCTTACACGACTGATCTGACCCAGCGTCCCGAAATCATCGCCCTCAATAAGATTGACGGCTTGGATGATGAGATTATAGCCGACCTGATAGCCAAGCTCGTTGCCGTAGCTCCAGTTGGCACTAAAATCCACGCTATATCAGCTTTATCAGGTGCTGGCATGAAAGAGTTCTTATCCACCGTTAAAGAGACGGTCGCAGTTGAACGGGCGGCCACTGCCGCCATCGTCGAAGAAATCGATAACAGCATACCGGTTCTGACAATCCAAGATAACTCTGGCGAGTGGCAAGTTACTAAGGAAACCGGCTTTTATATCGTTCGCGGTCAAAAGATTGAACAGTTTGCCCGTCGGACTAACTTCAATAATGAAGAGGGTGTCCAACGCCTGCGCGACATTATGAAGAAACTCGGCATCATGCATCAACTTGTCCGTAGTGGAATCGAAGCTGATGATATTATTCAAATCGGTGACGTCACTGATCAGCAATTCGGATATTAACTTACTATTAACTGATGCCGGCCAGCCGTTTGGCCGTGTTAAACTAGCAATACGATGTCAGCTACCTTTTTCTTTTACGATCTAGAGACCTCTGGGCTCAGCTCCAGTACGGCTCGGGTCATGCAGTTCGCCGGGCAACGGACTGACGAAGATTTGAACTACATAGGTGAACCGGTAAATGTCTTAATCAGGCTGACAGCCGATATCCTGCCGGAGCCTGAAGCTATTCTGTTGACCGGGATAACTCCACAACAGACTTTAGCCGATGGACTGACCGAAGCCGAGTTCCTGAAATTCTTTTATGACGAAGTCGTCACACCCGACACGACATTCCTGGGCTTCAACAGTGTCCGTTTTGATGACGAATTCATGCGCTACCTGCATTACCGCAACTTCTATGATCCTTATGAGTGGCAGTGGACAAATAACTGTTCACGCTGGGACGTTCTGGATTTAGTTCGGATGACGCGGGCATTACGCCCGGGCGGTATCGAGTGGCCGTTTAAAGAAGATGGCAAACCGACCAACCGGCTTGAATTACTAACTAAACTGAACGGCTTGGAGCACTCCCACGCCCACGACGCCTTAAGTGACGTCTATGCCACTATCAACGTCGCCAAACTTATTAAAGATAAACAGCCTGAGTTGTTTGCTTATCTGTTCGGTTGTCGGAATAAGAAAAAAGTAACTGAACTTGTAGCCGCTGGCCAGCCTTTCGTTTATACCAGCGGAAAATACCCAGCTGAAACTCTTAATACGACAGGCGCAGTCTTACTGGCTGAAAACCGAAAAGAAGGCAATGCCATCGTCTTTGACCTGCGATTCGACCCAACCAAATATGCGAATATGACTGCCGAAGCCTTAGCCGACGAGTGGCGCTATAAGCCCGGCGAGTCACCGACTCTGCCAGTTAAGACTCTAAAGTTTAACCGCTGTCCCGCTATCGCTCCGCTCGGAGTCATGAACAAACCTGATATCGAGAACCGCTTGAACCTGACAGTCGATTCGGTCACGTCTAATTTCAATAAACTGAAGCCGATTCATAAGCAATTAGCTGAGAAAATCTTTGCCGCCAAACTTATCCTCGATAAGGAACGGGATCAAGATCAATCCAAAACTTATCAGCCGACTGTTGATGAGCGACTGTATGACGGCTTCATGGCCGAAGGCGACAAGCCATTGATGAAAGCGATTCGCGAGGCCGAACCAGCTAATCTAAGCGTTTATGCAAATAAACTGAAAGACGATCGACTAAAGGAACTACTGCCGCTATATAAAGCCCGTAATTTCCCCCGGACGTTAACCAGTGACGAACGCGCGGCTTGGGATCAGCACTGCGCCGCAGCTTTATTTGACGGCGGCACAAACAGTCGGCTAGCTTATTATTTCGGAAGATTGCAAGCCTTAGCTAAAGAAACCGGTTTAAGCGAAAATCAGCGCTACCTGATTGAAGAGATGCAGCTATACGGCGAATCGATTATGCCGACGGATATAACTGAGTAGTATCGATTACTGATTGCGAGTCATCGGTCTGTGAGTCGGGGTTAAAGCGGCGTTCTTGGATGAAGCGCTTGATAAAGCTACAGACAGTAAATAAAATACTTAGTACTACGGCAGCTTCAGCCCATATTTCAAATGTGATTTGAATATTTGTGCCCGGGATTAGCCCAAGAACTAAGAAACTGTACATTGCCTGACCTCATTTTACTTGTAGAATTAAAAGTATTATACATTTTATTGTAAACATGTCAATAACATTGTACTTAGAACTTATGCTTATCCTGTGATTTTATATCGCAGCCTGACGTCTGACAGTATCAAAGGCATGACTTTTAAGTAATTGTTAAAATTACTGTGTAATCATAAGCGCTGGATATGGTGTTTATTGGTATTGAGGGCTACACTATGAATAGTAGCCAAAAACCAAGAAGGGTGACTCAAATGTCGAGGATTAGGACAACAGAGCAGGACGTTATCTTTAACCTAGAGACGCTCCAGCCGACCACTCAGCGACTTGAAAGCCCCGACTTGTCTCAATATGAAAGTCTCGGCAATACCGAACTCCCGATCTACGACCGTAAAGCCGAAATCATCCAGACCATCGTTGACAACCCGATCACAATTCTGGTTGCCGAAACGGGTGCTGGTAAGAGTACCCAGGTCCCGCAGTATGCTTTAGAGGTCGGCTTTGAAACTATTTTCTTAACTCAGCCGCGCCGCCGAGCCGCCATTAATGTATCCGAGCGCATCGAGTCAGAACTTGGTTCAGTTGTTGGGTCCCAAGAAGCTGCGACTTTGGTAAGTTATCAAACTGGGGCAGGGCTCACTGGCCCTTATGATGCTCGTATTAAGGTCGTGACCGACGGTCTTCATCTTGTTCGGGATGCTCGAGCGACCGTTGAACGACCGAATGAACTTTGGATCATCGATGAAGTTCATGAGTGGAACCAAAACTTAGAAATGCTCATAGCCATTGGTAAAAGACGACGAGATGAGAATCCGAACTTTAAAATGGTTGTCATGAGCGCGACTATGGATAAAGCAAAGTTAGCTAAATTCTTTACAGATGAAAACGGTTGCGTACCACCGGTCATTGAAGTCGCTGGTCGGATGTTTGACGTTAAGTACACTGAAGAACCAGTCTCAACAGTAGCAAAAGAAGCTGCTAAATGTGCCGAACTGATCTTCAAAAACCCTGATTCAGAAGTTGAAGCTAACACCATCCAAGTCTTTGTCGCCGGCCAGCAAGAAATCATCGATACTATCGACAAGCTTCGCACGACATTACCGAAAGAAATCCTGCAGCAAACGACGCTCATTCCTTTGCACGCAAAAATGACTCCGGAAGCTCAAGCTCCTGCTTATCAAGATATGACCGGAGTCAAAATAGTTGTCCAAACAAAGATTGGCCAGACCAGTATGACTATTCCTCGAACTGGCTACGTCATCAGCTCCGGCTTAGAGCGTCGGATCGAACTCAACGACGAAGGTGATCCAGGTTTGCTGCTAGCGCCGATTTCCCAAGACGATGTCGATCAACAGATGGGCCGAACTGGCCGGACTTGCCCGGGAACGTTCATTCTGACCAAAATGGATGACCGTGAGAAATTTACTAGCCGCTCAAGTCGGGAGAAACACCAAGTCCCAGAAATTCTTCGAAGCGATATTGACCGGCTGACGTTATTTGAAGCGGTCCAAAGTAACGATATAGCAGAGTTAGATTCGTACCACATGATCTCATTGACCAGCCTTGAACGTTCCAAGCGCCGGGTAAGAGCGTTAGATGGTATCGATGAAATAGGCAATATCACATCGATCGGCCAGCGGATGAACCAATTGCCTTTGAGCTTGCCGATGGCTAGGGCCATGGTCCACGCTGAGCGTAACCAGCCCGCGGTCACAGGTTATTTGGCGGCTATTGCTGCTGCCAAAGAAGTCGGCGGTTTGCGGCTATTCGTTCGTGGAGGTACAAAAAACTGGGAACTTTTGACCGACGAGGTGTCATCTGATCATCTGGCCCAGCTCGATATCTTTATTGCAATTCAGAATATGTCATTTGCTGACATGCATACGCATGATTTAGATACTAATAACGTAATCCGGGCTCGTGAGCACTACAACAAGGTTGCCAAACGGGTCAACGCTGATCCATTCAAGCCCCTCCAACCTCCAACTGACACAGAACGCGACCAGCTCCGCGAGTGCATTGCGGCCGGGTCGATCAACTCGATTTACTTACCGGTCGGTGAAGGCATGTACCGTTTACTCGGCGAATCCGTCGTGCTTCGAGAAATCAGTAACCGTAGCGTCACATTGGGGTCACGCAGCGCCTTAGTTGGCGACCCGCGCCGGGTCCAGATAATTAGGGCCGGTCAAAGTGAAATCAAGCATATCATCGAAGATGCCACAGAAGTAACCATAGCCGAAATCGGTAAGATTGCGACGCACCTGACAAGATGGAAGCCGGTCGGCTTCACTAAGCGTGCCGGCAAATACATGCAAGTCGAGCAACAACTTTTAGACACGGTCGTGCTCAGTTCCCGCGAATTACCAGCCGAGTCGTCACCAATGCTCCGAGCGACCATCATTGAGGACGCAAAAGTCAGCCCTGGAACGCATCTGACCGAACTCTATCGTATTAAGCGATCACTAGAGCGATTGGCTCACAAGGCTAAGAACCCAATCAACCGCTTAACTGAAGACGCAATTAATGGCTTTATAGGCCAAGCGGCGCCGGAAACGATTACAGATCCGAGTCTCTTGGAAAATAATTTAAGAATCTTTATTGAAGAGCAGGGAATATCTCTCGATCACTTCGTCGCCCAAGATGAGCGTGACTACATTAACGCCAACGCGCCTGACTCAATATCGGTCGGTGAAATAAATCTTGGTCTAAAATATGTCCAAGGCAAGGCAATAGTTAAAAAATTCACCTTAGATATGATTGAGCGCTTGGACGAGCAAGACGCTATCAGATTAGATGATGGGCGAGAAGTCTTCTTCGTTTACGGCGATAAGCCGCGCACCTTCCAACAGCTCAAAAAGCAATTGCGGAATGAATATTTAATCTAAAACTTTTATGGCGGTCACATTCATGTCATAACATGGTATAATTTGGCCAACCCTTAAGGAGTAAAGTGAGATGAGTTCTCTGGAAACCTTCCGACAGTCGCGTCTAAGTGCAGTCCGTAAAGTTGTAACTCCTAGCCAGTCATTAAAAGATTTGTTAAACACAGCTCGGATTTTGAGTAATGAAGTTGAAACCCCACCAAACGTCTTAGACCCCTTGATCTATGCATCGGACGGCTTAAGAGTCACGATATTTGAGCGCCGCATCAAAGCTGGTCACGAAGCTAACGAACTTCTTCGTAAGATGTATACTCGGATGGAATCACCTGTCATCAAAACTAACCGCAAAACTCGTCAGCCATCCGGACGTATCCAAAATACTCAGAAAACCCGACCAAACCCACTGCCGGGTGCTTTACAGGAAGTTGAATCACTATATCTTTCGTCTGACGGACCGCTCATCGTCCGGGCTAATCGCATAGTCGTCTCATCCAAACAAAACGATAGCCGGGTCGGTGCCGAATTAGCTTTAGTTATTGATAACGGCTCAGGCGCATCAGTCTTGCAAGCCCAGCGTGATGTATTATTAGACGCCGAAATGCGCATGGTCGCGGGACGTAAGTTGCGCAAACTAGCCGAAGGCCCGATCGAAGCTTTGGAGATGCCTTTTATGCGGGCGCCTCTGATGGAAGATTATCAACGTAAAGAATTTATTGAACTATTGGATGTCGAATTACCGGTTACTGATATCGAAATCGGGCCCGTCGAATGGAAGCTCAGTACCGTCTCTCATAGCCTAGACTAGATAAGTCACCGTATTCTCTGTATAATATACGTACTTAGCTAGGGGATAAAGTGTCAGACAATATAGTTGTTAAAGGTGCGCGTGAGCATAATCTAAAAAATATTGATGTTACCATTCCGCGTAACCAGCTTGTTGTTATCACTGGACTTAGTGGATCGGGCAAGTCTAGCTTAGCTTTTGACACGATTTATGCCGAAGGTCAGCGCCGTTACGTTGAAAGCCTTAGTTCTTATGCCCGCCAGTTCTTAGGTCTGATGGAGAAGCCTGATGTCGACCAAATCGATGGCTTGAGCCCAGCCATCTCGATTGACCAAAAATCGACTAGCCGTAACCCTCGCAGTACCGTTGCGACCGTGACGGAAATTTATGATTACTTACGCCTGTTATATGCTCGCATCGGTACTCCGCATTGTCCGATTGATGGCGAGCCTGTCGTCCGTCAAACGACCAATGCTATCATCGACCAAATTGTCGCCACGACAGACGGTAAGCGCGTCATGGTATTGGCGCCAGTCGTCATTGATAAAAAAGGTGCTTTTGAACACATTCCTGAACAATATCAGCGCGCTGGCTTTGCGCGGGCCCGGGTCGACGGCGTCGTTTATACCTTGGACGAATTCCCTGAACTCGAGAAAAGTTATCGTCACCGGATTGAAATCGTCGTCGACCGGCTAGTCAATGACAAAGAGAGTCGCTCCCGTTTAGTCCAATCAGTCGAGCAGTCACTGGAAATTGCTGATGGTAAAGTCGTTATTTTAGACGCTGATAACGAGAAGGCTGACACGACGACCAGCTATAGTCTGCTGTACGCCTGTCCGAATCACCCGGAGATCAATATTCCGGATCTCGAGCCACGGACCTTCAGTTTTAATAGTCCGCAGGGCGCTTGTCCGGTCTGTACCGGCCTCGGTAACCGCTTAGAGGTTGACCCGGAACTAGTCATACCGAATGGCCGTTTGACCATAGCTGAAGGCGCTATCCGGCCATACAACCGGATCAATGTCGACAACTGGTATATGAAAAAGCTACAGGCTGTCGCCGAACGCTACAAATTCAGTTTGCAGGTCCCGACTGCTGAGCTGACTGACCAGCAGATGAACCTGATAATGTATGGCACGGGCAGTGAACGTTTTAAGGTCTCACTCGGCATGGGTCGATCGTTCGAGACGACATTTGAAGGCGTTATCACGAATTTGGAACGCCGCCACAAAGAAACCGACAGTGACTTTATCCGCCGTGATATCGAGAAGTTCATGCAAGAACGACCGTGCCACACCTGTAAAGGCATGCGGTTAAAGCCAGAAGTATTAGCAATAACTGTCGCCTCCCAATCGATCATGGATGTCTGTACGCTTTCAATTGACGACGCACTGGATTGGTTCAATTCAATCAAGCTTAATACGACAGAAGCTAAGATTGCCGAGATGATCTTGAAAGAAATTGGCGCTCGACTCAAGTTCTTGCAAGACGTTGGGCTTAATTACCTGACACTACTGCGTAGTGCGACGACATTATCGGGTGGTGAAGCTCAGCGTATCCGTTTGGCGACGCAAATCGGCTCGGGGCTGCAAGGCGTGCTATATGTCTTGGATGAACCAAGTATCGGGCTGCATCAACGCGACAATGAGCGCTTGATTAAGACTTTGAAATACCTGAAAGAACTCGGCAATACGGTTATTGTTGTCGAGCATGACGAAGACACCATCCGGACAGCCGATTATTTACTCGATATCGGACCAGGTGCGGGAATTCACGGTGGCAAAGTCGTCGCGGCTGGGACGCCGGAAGAAGTTTGCAAGGTCAAAGACAGTGTCACGGCCCAGTATCTGTCCGGCCGTAAAGAAATATCGACGCCCAAGAAACGGCGTAAGGGTAACGGTAAGGTCATTACCATCAAGGGTGCCCGCGAAAATAATCTTCAAAATGTCACCGTCGATATCCCCTTAGGTAAACTAGTCGTCGTTAGCGGCGTCTCCGGTTCCGGTAAATCCAGCTTGATCAACGACATTTTAGCTAAAGAATTACAAGCCCGCTTGCATAGAGCTAGTACGGTACCGGGCCGTCATGATGACATCATCGGCATCAAAGAATTGGACAAGGCGATTATAATCGACCAAAGTCCGATTGGGCGGACGCCGCGATCAAATCCGGCAACTTACACAGGATTATTTACACCGATCCGTGAATTATTTGCCAGTGTTCCAGAAGCTAAGTTGAGAGGTTATAGCGCCGGGCGCTTCAGCTTCAACGTCCGTGGTGGCCGTTGCGAAAATTGTTCCGGTGATGGCATAATCAAAATCGAAATGCACTTTTTGCCAGACGTCTATGTACCTTGCGAAGTCTGTCACGGAAAACGCTATAATCGCGAAGCTTTGGAAATACATTTCAAGGGTAAGACTGTTAGCGATGTCCTTGAAATGACATGCGAACAAGGTCTGGAGTTTTTTAGCAACATACCGAGCATTGCCCGGAAATTGCAGACGATGGTTGACGTTGGATTAGGCTATATTTCTTTGGGTCAGCCAGCTACGACTTTATCTGGTGGTGAAGCTCAGCGGATCAAACTTTCGACGGAACTTAGCCGTCGTCCGACCGGTCGAACGCTATATATCTTAGATGAGCCGACAACCGGATTGCATATGGCCGACGTTGAGCGATTGATGCACATGTTGCATGCCTTGGTCGATACTGGCAATAGCATGGTCGTCATCGAACATAACTTGGATGTCATCAAGAACGCCGATTGGCTAATCGACATGGGTCCCGAGGGCGGTAGCGCCGGCGGCCAGATTATCGCTGAAGGTACACCGGAGCAGGTCGCAAAAGTCAGCGCCAGTTATACCGGTCAGTTCTTGAAGAAAATGCTGAAGAACTAGAGCAAATCTGTCGTCAAGGACATATTTTCAAGAGTCAGCGCGCCAGCCGCAATAGCGACTTCGATATCATTGAGCTGATTTATTCGTTCTGGGTTTTCAGCCTGACGAGAGTGAGCGGCGGCGGCTAGTGCGCTTTGGCAAAATGGTGGGTTTATAAAATTACCAACTGTTTCGACACGTTGTGACGTAATTTCGTGACTCATTCTGCGGACTTAGCCTTTCGCTGCTTAAGCTTGAACTTGATTATATGATATATCGTCGGCGCAGCCGATAGTACGATGACCGCTACTAAAATTGTCAGGATGTAACGATCAATATGGGGTATCTTGCTGCCGACGTAATAACCAAGTAACGGAACTGATGTCGCCCAGATTAAATCTCCGATCGTACTAAAGATTAGAAACTTTTTGTAAGGCATACGGCCGACTCCGGCCATGACAGGCTGAAAGGTTCGGACGACTGGGATAAAGTGCGATACCAATAAGGACTTTGCGCCCCATTTTTCGTAAAAAGCTTCCGCCTTTACGATGTGGTCCTTACGAAAAATCAACCCGTCCGGCTTCTTAAATACTCTTGGTCCAAGTTTCTTGCCAACGTAGTACCCCGTACTATCACCAGTAATGGCGGCAATCGCGACGACGACGATGACGGCAGCTATGCTGACTTCGCCTTGTTGAGCGTAAATACCGGCGGCTAGTAATAGGGTGTCACCGGGTAAGAAAAAGCCAAGCAGTAACCCGACTTCGGCGTAAACGATTATAGCCAGTAGGACCAACCCGCCGGACTGGATAATATTGGTGACATCAAACATAGTGCTAGCTTATATGGTAAATTGGCCTACGTCCAGAGTAAGAAATCTAAATTAATCTTATAATTAGCCAATAAAATGCTATAATAGAGGTTAAATCTTTTAAGGAGTTCCACTGATATGAGTCAAGACGTTATAAGCTTGCAGGTGACTAGTCGTGAAACGACTGGAAAAGCTGTTAAGCATTTGAGAAAAGCCGGTACTTTGCCTGCCGTTATTCACGACCACGGTAAGCCATCAATCAACATCCAAGGCGATTTTGTCGCAATGAACAAAGTTTGGCGCCAAGCTGGCAAGCATCACCCGGTCAAATTGACCAACGACGGTAAGCACTACACTGCCCTCATAAAAAGTGCGACGTTTGATCCTCGCAAGAACCTGTTGACCCATATTGTTTTTAACGCCGTCAGCGCTACAGAAAAAGTTGAAGCTGAAATTCCAGTCCGACCTCGTTACAGCGACGGCAACGAATCCAGCCCAGCTGAGCGCACAGGTTTCATCGTCTTAAGTCAGCTCGAAGCCGTCATGGTTTCAGCTATCGCCAGTAAACTTCCTGATGTTCTCGAATATGATGCCGAAAAATTAGTCGAAGTCGGTGACCACATAACTGTCAGTGATTTGATTGTTCCCGAAGGTGTCGAAATTAAAGTTGAAGCCGACCACACTATTGCAACCGTCTTTGAGCCTAGTGCCTTAGCCGCTGCTAACGATGCTGCTGGTGGTGACGCCGAAGAAGCATCTGAAGTCGAAAGTGAAAAAGGCAGCGATGCTGACACTTCAGGTAATGCAGCCGAAGACAAGCCAGGCGGCCAAAAAGAAATTCCTTCCTAAGTCGAATAATCTATTCTTCTAAGAATCCGCCGGACTGGTGGGCCCACAATGTGGCGTAAACTTTTCCTTTAGCGAGTAACTCTTGGTGGGTACCGGATTCAATTATTGCGCCTTTGTCTAAGACGATAATACGATCCATCTTTTGAATCGTGCTTAAGCGGTGAGCAATGACGATTGCGGTGCGCCCTTGCATCAATTTCCAAAGCGCGTCTTGAATCAGAACTTCACTGGCACTATCGAGCGCGCTGGTCGCTTCGTCTAAGACCAGTATCGGGGCATCTTTCAGCATTGCTCGAGCAATCGCTATTCGTTGACGCTGCCCGCCGCTGAGCTTAATGCCACGCTCGCCTACTAAAGTTTCGTAAGTTGACGGTAATAGGTCTATGAACTCGCTAGCGTGGGCATTATCAGCTGCGGCCTTAATCTCTTCGTCGGTCGCTTTCGGTCGGGCATAAGCGATGTTTTCGGCGATTGTCCGGTGAAAAAGCAACGGCTCTTGAGGAACGTAAGCTATATTCTCATGTAAGTCGACTTGTTTAAGCTGAGCGATATCTTGACCGCCGACTATTATCTCCCCATCCGTAATGTCAGAGAAGCGGAGCAATATTCGAGTCAAAGTCGTCTTACCGGAGCCGGAATGGCCGACTAGTCCAACCTTTTCGCCTTGTTTGATGTTGAGGTTCAACTTCTCGAAGAGCGGCTTAGTGGCGCCGGCGTGAGTGAAAGTAACAGCCTTGAAGTTGATTGATCCGTCAGCTATCTTGCCGTCAGTCGGCTTGATCGGATCCATAATAGCCGGTGGCTCATTTAATATTGTGACCATATCTGCGGCATCACCAAGCGCTCGAGCGTAATTTCTCAGTCCTGAATTGCTGAAATCAAACAGGCTTTCAACGATACGTGTCGTGTACGTCAAAATTAAGAACATAACTCCTAGGTCAGCTTTAAATACGACTACAGCTACGACTGCTAATGTCAGAGCAGCGCCAGAAATCGCCCTACTTAAAAAGCCAAGTCGATTCATTTGTTTCTGATGAACCCGAGCAAAACTGCGAAGGTCTTTTTGAGTAGCATCAGTCATAGCTTTGAAGCGGCGATTCTCATATCCGATTCTGGCATAACTTTTGACGGTAGCGACGTTAGCAATAGCGTCGGCTAGATATCCGGTCTGCCGGCTTTCCGTTGTCGCAAACTTACGGCTGGCTGCAACGACCGGCTTAGCAACGCGGAACGCAGTGTACAGAAAAAGGACTGCAAAAATATCCAAAACAATTACGAATAATGGCGCTGAACCCGCCAGAATAATATTCGTAAAAATCAATCCGACGAGCAAAGGATATGTCTGGAAGATCGTCGTATCGGAAACTCTTATATAACCACCTAGCAATTTGTTGGATTGTGAAACCAGTGAACCGCTGAAACGATTCGAATGGAAATCCAGCGTCTGCTGCATCAAGTGATTAAAGACTTGTTGCGCGATTGACTGTTGGACTTTGGCTTCGAGTCGCCACGCGAAAAAATCGACCAGCCGCCAAGCAGCGATTCCTGCCAAAAGTAGTAAAACGTAACCGACCAACTGAGGGCCGAATACCGGCCAGATATCGGCTGGAACGTAATTGCCAGTACTGAGTTTGCTAAGCACGCTGGCAATAATGAGGGGCGGAATGTAACTTCCAAGTAATACCGTCAGGGGGACTGCCAGCAATACACCTATACAGCGGCTAGGGCTCTGCCAAGCTTTGAGGACATAAAATATGGCTGTTTTTTTAAAAGTGTTTTTCATGGCAGACTAACTCCTAAGCAGGGGATTGTTATTTGGTTTTTATAAAGATTGTTACTAAAGAGAGCTAGTGGTGATTGCTCGCCTCTGGCAACAATTGTCTGAGACAAATGTTGCTTTATATTGAGTCTAATAGTATACTATAGAGTTTGCGAATGCAAATAGTATTGTAAAAATTCAATCGATCATGTCGGAAAATTTATCACCAGTTAAAGCTGAATCTGCCTCGCCTATCGAGACTGCTGAAGACACTAAGAACAAGAAAAAGAAAAAGGCTATCGGAGCCTTCATAGTCGAAGCTGATCCAAGTCAAAAATCAGACAGTTTCTGGAGCCGCGCTAAGTCAACTCGTAAAGAACTTAAGCCTTCCTCGCCTAGTCCGGAACAAAGTTCCGAAACTGGTACGCTGAGTGAATCTGAAAAAACTGAAGCTGTAAAACAGCTGGCAGCTGCTCGTAGGCTAGAGCTGACAGACTCAGAAGTCGGATCGTCCGAAACACCAGCAGAAACTGAAGCTGCCTTGGCTTATTTATCAGCAGTTGAAGCTGATGGTGAGATAGAAAGCGTGGAATCAGTATTAGATTCTGAGAATCTAAAGAATCTAAGTCTTGATGTTACGAGCAACGAGAATGTCATCGATACTGATCAACCGAGCGAAGGTGAGATTTTACTTGATAATGAGCCCGTTCATGAACAACCACCTGTCGTAGTTGACGCAGGCAATGGCAACAGTCCACCACGCAACCCGAACTTCAATCAGGCTGAGCCTGAGCAGCCAGATGAACCAGTCGGACCATTCGGAACATTTGGATCATCCGCGGGAATGGTGATGGCTCCAGTTGTCGGTAATACGATTCCTTTAAATATCGCCCGCCAAAATGAGCGACGGGCTCAAACCGATGGTCTGATCGTCGGCGCCATCGTTGGCTATTTGGTCGGTCGCCGTCGTGGCCGGATCAAAACGGAGAAAAAATTATTACCAGTTCAGAAAAAATTAGAGAAGCAGGTCAAGTCCTTACAAAGTGAGCTTATTACCCGCGAGTACCAGGTTCGACAGAAAGTGCGCGAGCAGTTGATCGTTGCGCCAGCTGGAAAGGAAACAAATAAACTATCTGCTCCAAACCAGGAAAGCCGACAACGGGCTAAACTTACACCGACTTCGACCGAACGAATCGGGCATGTCCTAGTAGCGGCTAGTTCAAACGCTGAAAAGGCTGCGACGGTTAGAGTAAACAAACCGCCAAAACTCGAATCAGCCGACGCTAAAAAACGGGCTGAAAGCATGGACCGATCGGAACTCTTGGCCATTAGCCAGACCATTGCCGTCGAGGGTACTAGCTTACGCCAAATCTATGAATCACAATTAATCTCTGAAAAGGGTCTCCGCCGCCTAGTCGCCGAGCACTTGCGCGGAGGCAATATAGGGCGAGCTCTAAAGCGAGAGCTGGTTGAACGTCAAATCGATTTCGAACGCGATCCAATACTTAGAGACAAGAGCAATAAGAATAGCGCTGATAACGCCGGAAAGGCAGCCTTGGCCGGTATGCTTAGTAAAGCCGGTGTGTCCGAGACTAAACAAGATGAGATCATCAAGACGAATAGGCAAAAAGAGGCCGCCATTGCAAAATCGGTTCAGAAAACTGGTCCGCAAACCCTGATAGACGTATCTTTAGCCGCCCTGATCGGATTATTACTGCTGATAATCTTGTCTCTCATCTTCAGAGCTTAATAT
>Ga0326733_1000105_pt1 | contig 28853 bp, 24 predicted proteins | sample 14_GP2_308_FD_207946 | JGI IMG/M metagenome (GOLD analysis project Ga0326733, IMG submission 207946) | Glacier ice microbial communities from Ngari, Tibet, China - 14_GP2_30.8 | ecosystem: Environmental > Aquatic > Freshwater > Ice > Glacier | place: China: Ngari, Tibet | collected 2018-07-17
GCGCAATTGCTTCGTCAAAGGAATTGGTGTGCAGGCTTTGGGTGCCGCCAAACACCGCTGCCATAGCTTCGATGGTGGTGCGCACCACGTTGTTGTACGGGTCTTGCTCGGTCAGGCTCCAGCCGCTGGTCTGGCAGTGGGTGCGCAGCATCAGGCTCTTTGGATTTTTGGCGTCAAAGCCCTTCATGATGCGGCACCAGAGCAGTCTGGCGGCACGCATTTTGGCGACTTCGAGGTAAAAGTTCATGCCTATCGCCCAGAAAAAACTCAGGCGGCCGGCAAAACCATCGACGTCAAGGCCCTTGCCCAGCGCCGTTTTCACATACTCCTTGCCGTCGGCCAGGGTGAAGGCCAGCTCCAGCGACTGGTTGGCACCGGCTTCTTGCATGTGGTAGCCGCTGATCGAGATTGAGTTGAATTTCGGCATGTGGTGCGCCGTGTACTCGATGATGTCGCCAATGATGCGCATGCTCGGCGCTGGCGGGTAAATGTAGGTGTTGCGCACCATGAATTCTTTCAGCACATCGTTCTGAATGGTGCCACTCAAGCAGTCTTGCTGCACGCCCTGCTCTTCGGCGGCCACCACATAGCCGGCAAGCACAGGCAGCACCGCGCCGTTCATGGTCATGGACACGCTGACTTTGTCGAGTGCAATCTGGTCGAACAAGATTTTCATGTCCTCGACGCTGTCGATGGCCACGCCGGCCTTGCCGACATCGCCGGTCACGCGCGGATGGTCGCTGTCGTACCCCCTGTGCGTGGCCAAATCGAACGCCACTGACACGCCTTGCGCGCCAGCAGCCAGCGCCTTGCGGTAGAACACATTGGATTCTTCAGCCGTCGAAAACCCGGCATATTGGCGAATAGTCCAGGGGCGCACCGCATACATAGTGGCTTGCGGGCCGCGAATAAACGGCTCAAACCCTGGCAGCGTGTTGGTGTAAGGCAGGTCCTTGATATCCTCAGCGGTGTAGAGCGGCTTGAGCTTGATACCGTCAGGCGTCTGCCAACTCAATGCATCGACGTCGCCGCCGGGCGCAGACTTGGCGGCTGACATGGCCCAGGCTTGCAAAGTGACAGGGTTAAACGCATCAGGGTTTGAGCTCATGACAGGTCGGCAGTTTTGGTTGGTTTTGAAGGCGCTAGGGCGAGATAGGCAGAACTTCCCAAATCAGGGAAAAATTGACCGGCTCCGCCACAATCAATCGCTAAATCTTCACCCAAGTTTACGTTATTTATAATTATTGATTCAAAATACGAAACTGAAATTCTTTTTCAACCCATGGAGCCCTATGGCTGAAACCTGTCTTTTGCCACGGGCGCTTTACACCGAGGTTGCCGAATTGCTGCGCCAGCGCATTTTCAGCCGCGAGTTGTCGCCAGGGAGCTGGATTGATGAGCTCAAGCTGGCTGAAGAGTACGGCATCAGCCGCACGCCTTTGCGTGAGGCGCTGAAGGTGTTGGCTACCGAAGGCCTGGTCACGATGAAGGTACGGCGTGGTGCCTACGTCACTGAAATGTCTGACAGCGATCTGGCCGATGTGTACCATTTGCTTGCCTTGCTTGAAACCGATGCAGCTGAAATCGTTGCTTTGAAGGCGACCGGGGCTCAGCTGAAAGAACTGCAAAGTCTGCATGACGAACTTGAAAAAGCAATTCATGACCGAGAGCGGTTTTTTCAGATCAATGAAGCGTTTCACATGCGACTTCTTGAAATTGCCAATAACCGCTGGCGAGACCAGATCGTGGCTGACCTGCGCAAGGTCATGAAGCTCAACCGACACAATTCACTGCTGAAAGCCGGCCGCATTGAAGAATCGCTGACTGAGCATCGGGCCATCATGGCGGCATTGACTGCACGTAATGCCATGGCCACCGTGCGGCAGATGCGCGAGCATTTCAAAAATGGTCTGGAAGCGGCGGCTTGAAGCCATCCGGCGTTTCCATCAAGCCCGAGCGTTTCGATGCGGGAGTGGCGCGACTTCCCAATGCTTAATTACCTTGCCGTGTTGGTCAACACTTTCAAGCCGAACGGTAAAACCCCACAAACGACCGACATGCTTCAAGACTTCCCTGACCTCATCGTTAAGAGGCCGGTTGTTGTGCTGCCCATGGCGCAAAGTTAGTGCCCGGTCACCGCGAACATCGACATTCCAGACCTGAATATTGGGCTCTTGCGTGCTCATATCGTACTGCCGGGCTAAAGCTTCGCGTACATGGCGGTAGCCGCTTTCATCATGAATAGCCGACACCTTGAAGGTAGGATCGGCGGCATGGTCAAGAATCGAAAACAAGCGGAAATCTCGCATGACCTTGGGCGACAAATACTGCCCGACAAAACTTTCATCCCGAAAATTCCGCATTGCATGGTCAATCGTCTCGCGCCAGCTTGAGCCGGCCAGGTCAGGAAACCAATGCTTGTCCTCAAGCGTTGGCTGTTCGCAAATACGGCGAATGTCGGTGAACATAGCAAACCCCAGTGCATACGGATTGATGCCCTGAAAACCTGGATGGGTCAGTGGCGGCTGAAAAACCACATTGGTGTGGGAACGAAGGTTTTCCATCATGAAACCGTCGCTCAGCGCGCCCTCGTCATACAGCGCATTGAGCAGCGTGTAATGCCAGAACGTAGCCCAGCCTTCATTCATCACCTGCGTCTGGCGCTGTGGGTAAAAGTACTGCGCCACTTTGCGCACAATGCGCACGATTTCGCGCTGCCAGGGGTCAAGCAGCGGCGCATTTTTTTCGATGAAGTACAAAAGGTTTTCCTGCGGGTCGGCTGGAAAGCGTTGACTTGATTTTTCCACCTGCTTTTCAACAGACCGTGGCAAAGTGCGCCATAAATCGTTGACTTGCTGCTGCAAATAGCTTTCCCGCTCCTTGCGGAGCACCTCTTCTTGGGCGAGCGAGAGTTTTTGGGACCGCTGATACCGGTCAACCCCGTAATTCATCAGCGCATGGCAGCTGTCGAGCAGTTCTTCAACCGCATCAAGCCCGTGCTGCTCCTCACATTCGGCAATGTAAGCCTTGGCGTACACCAAATAGTCAATAATGGAAGAGGCGTCGGTCCACATCCGAAACAGGTAATTGCCCTTGAAAAAAGAATTGTGGCCATAGCAGGCATGGGCCATGACCAGCGCCTGCATTGGCAGAGTGTTTTCCTCCATCAGGTAGGCAATGCATGGGTTGGAGTTGATGACGACTTCATAAGCCAGCCCCATGTGGCCCCGGCGATAGCTTTTTTCGCTGGTTATGTACTGCTTGCCAAACGACCAGTGCCGGTAGTTGACTGGCATGCCCACTGACGCATAAGCGTCAATCATCTGGCTGGCAGTGATGACTTCAAGCTGCACCGGAAAGGTGTCCAGTCCAAACTGCTTTGCCATGCGCTCTATCTCAGCGTGGTAGGTTTCGATCAGCTCGAAAGTCCAGTCGGACGGGCTGGGCAGCATCTCGCGCCGTTGTAGGCTCAAGATTGGGTTGTGGGCTTTTGGCAGACCCGCGGCATGGCTGGCCCCGACATCCGGAAAAATCGCACTCATGCGGCACTCCTTTTTTTGAACAGCTCGCGAAATACCGGATAAATGCCAGACGCGTCAGTGACTTTTTGCATGGCAAAGCGCGGTTGGCTTTTTTGGACCAGCGAATATTCTTCCCAGAGTGTCTGGCTTTCCTCGGCCACCTGTAGGTAGGCAAAGTAGCGCGATACCGGCAAGAGTTTTTCAACCAGCAATGCCCGGCATTTGGCCGAATCTTGAAGCCAGTTGTCGCCGTCCGACGCTTGGGCGCCGTAAATGCTCCACTCGCTGGGCGAATAGCGCTTTTGAATGACCTGGTGCATCAGGATCAAGGCACTGGACGCCACAGTGCCGCCACTTTCAGTCGAGTGAAAAAATTCGTCTTCGGACACTTCGGCGGCCTGGGTGTGATGCCGGATAAAAACGACATCGGTCTTTTCGTAGTGCCGCGTGAGAAAAAGATACAGCAAGATGAAAAAGCGCTTGGCCATGTCCTTTCGGCTCTCGTTCATCGAGCCCGACACATCCATCAAACAAAACATCACGGCGCGGGATGCGGGCAAGGGTGTCTTAACCCGATTGCGATATCGCAGGTCAAAAGGGTCCAAAAACGGAATTTTTTGAAGCCGCAACTGCAAACTTTCAATTTCGGCTTTCACCGCGCATATCTCGTCTGGTGAACATTTGGCATCACGCAACATAGCTTCAAGCAACTGATTTAACTGGAGGAGCTGGCGCGTGACATCGCCCCCCATTGCAATTCGCCGGCTTAGCGCTTTGCGCATAGAGCGCACCACATGCAAATTTGTTGGGTTTCCTTCAGAAATAAAACCAGCGCGGTGCGATTTCCATTCAGGCACGTTGGGCAGCAACTGGGTGCGCAGCAAATGTGGCAGCGCCAGGTCATCAAAAAAATACTGCATGAATTCTTCGCGGGTGATGCGAAATTCAAAGTCATCCTTGCCGTCTCCGTCCTGGCCAGCACCCGGGCCTGAGCCGCTGCCAGCACCGCCGCCCGGTGGCCGCGCAATTTGATCCCCGCGCACGTATTCTTGGTTGCCGGGGTACACCCGCTCTTGGTTGCCTCCCGAGCCGTGGCCGAACACAGGCTCTGACACGTCTCGCCTGGGCAAGGTAATGTTTTCGCCCTGCTCAATTTCATGAATGCTTCGGCCTGAAATGGCTCCATGCACCGCTTCGCGGATCTGCTTGCGATAACGGTTTAAAAACCGTTCCCGATTGCCTATGGACTTGTTTTTGCCCGATAAGCGTCTGTCGATGACCTGCTGGAGCATGGAGCTCTCCGGTTGGTAGATAGCCTGCGGTATCGCAAGTGCGGGTTCAAGAACTCTTGCGCACCCTTAAATACCATTCACACAGCAGCCGAACCTGCCGGGCGCTGTAGCCTTTGGCCATCATGCGGTTCAAGAAGTTTTCATGCTTTTGCTTTTCTTCCACGCTGGCTTTGGCATTGAAAGAAATCACCGGCAACAAATCTTCAGTGTTTGAAAACATTTTTTTCTCGATCACCGCTCGCAATTTTTCATAGCTGGTCCAGTTTGGATTGCTGCCAGCATTGCCAGCGCGACTGCGCAATACAAAGTTGACGATCTCGTTGCGGAAGTCTTTTGGGTTGCTGATACCCGCTGGCTTCTCAATTTTTTCCAGCTCGGCATTGAGCGATGCGCGATTGAAGATTTCCCCGGTGTCAGTGTCCCGGTATTCCTGGTCTTGAATCCAGAAATCGGCATAGGTCACATATCGGTCGAAAATGTTTTGGCCGTATTCCGAGTAGGACTCTAGGTACGCCGTCTGTATTTCTTTGCCAATGAATTCGGCATAGCGAACTGCCAAATATTCTTTGATAAAGGCCAGGTAGCGCTGTTCAACTTCCGGGGTGAACTGCTCGCGCTCGATTTGCTGCTCCAGCACATACATCAAGTGCACCGGATTGGCGGCAATTTCGCTGGAATCAAAATTGAACACCTTGGACAAAATCTTGAACGCAAAACGGGTTGATATGCCGTTCATGCCTTCGTCTACACCGGCGTAGTCGCGGTATTCCTGGAAGCTCTTGGCTTTCGGATCGGTGTCTTTCAGGTTGTCGCCGTCGTACACCAGCAGTTTGCTGAAAATGCTGGAATTTTCAGGCTCTTTGATCCGCGTCAGTACCGCGAACTGAGCCATCATTTTGAGCGTTCCGGGCGCGCAAATAGCCTGGGACAGGGACGAGTTGTGAATCAATTTTTCGTAGATTTTGATCTCTTCAGATGCTCTCAAGCAGTACGGCACCTTGACGATGTAAATCCGGTCCAGAAAAGCCTCGTTGTTTTTGTTATTACGAAAAGCTTTCCACTCACTTTCATTCGAATGCGCCATTACGATGCCGTCAAATGGAATCGCACCAAAACCTTCAGTTCCCTTGAAATTTCCCTCTTGGGTTGCGGTAAGCAAGGGATGCAGCACTTTGATGGGTGCTTTGAACATCTCAACAAACTCCAGCAGACCCTGATTGGCCAGGCACAGACCGCCTGAATAACTGTAAGCATCTGGGTCGTCTTGCGCAAATAATTCAAGTTTTCGGATGTCGATTTTTCCAACCAAGGTGGAAATGTCCTGGTTGTTCTCATCCCCCGGTTCGGTCTTGGCAATTGCGCATTGCTTCAAGATGGAAGGAAAGCGTTTGACGACCCGAAATTTGCGAATGTCACCGCCAAACTCTTCAAGCCGCTTGACTGCCCAGGGCGACATGACCCGCTGCAAATACCGTGGCGCAATGCCGTACTGGCTTTGAAGCAATGGAATGTCTTCTGCATTGTTAAACAGGCCAAGCGGAGATTCGTTGACCGGCGAGTCCTTCAGTGCATACAAAGGTACCTGCTCCATCAATTGCTTGAGCCTTTCAGCAATGGATGACTTGCCGCCCCCTACAGGCCCTAGCAGGTAAAGAATCTGCTTTTTTTCTTCAAGCCCCTGCGCCGCATGACGAAAGTAGGAAACCACCTGTTCAATCGCATCTTCCAGCCCGTAGAAGTCACGAAACGCCGGATAAATTTTGATCACCTTGTTGCCAAAAATCCGCGACAGGCGCTGATCTTTGTGGGTGTCGAACACCTCAGGCTCGCCAATGGCCGACAACATTCGTTCTGCGGCGGTGGCATACACGAGCGGTGTGCTTTTGCATAAATCGAGGTATTCCTCGAGGGATATTTCTTCCTCACGCGTTTGTTCATAACGCGTGAGGAAATTACGGACCACATCCATAAAAATCCTCCTTGGCAGGTTGCGCTTAAAAACCTTGGATCGTTTTGGCTAAGACAGTGTTCACTCTACAGTCTTGTGCGCTCTGCCAAAAACAATATGGTTAATGAGCAAGACACTAACAAGCGTCACAAACTGGCGCGTCAGCAATTTGCGCAAGACCGCGACCGTCAAACCCGAAAACTAGCCTGCAAGGATTGCGGCCGTCTGTCAGGCAAATGCCAGCGCTTTCCCATGCGCCAGGGCCATGACTGCGTGAGGATCGAGTGCTTTGAGTTGATGGTCGCTCCAGACCTGGCGCCAGCGGCGCGAACCCGGCAGCCCGTGACGCAGGCCCAGCATGTGACGCGCGATGGCACTAAACGACGTTCCATGAAGGGCTGCTTCTTGCACCATGTAGTCGCACATCTGCAATTCAACTTGTTCGCGGGTAAGTGCTTGGCCACTGGCACCAAAAAAATCAACATCCCAAGAAGCCAGCCACCAGGGGTTGTGATATGCCTCCCGGCCAATCATGACTCCATCGACCTCACGCAAATGGTTTGTGACCTGCACGCTTGTCGTCACGCCGCCATTAATGCAAATTGTCAAGTCTGGAAAATCTTTTTTCAGCTGATACACCATGTCATAGCGCAGTGGCGGCACCTCGCGGTTTTCTTTGGGGCTCAAGCCCTTCAGCCATGCGTTTCGGGCATGCACAATAAAAGTTTTGCAGCCAGCCTGACTGACCGTGCCGACAAAATTACGAACAAATTCGTAGTCTTCGTTCCGATCAATGCCAATGCGGTGCTTCACCGTCACCGGCACAGCTACTCGGTCAACCATGGCCTTAACGCAGTCAGCCACCAGCGTTGGCTCGGCCATCAGGCAAGCACCAAACGCGCCTCGCTGAACCCGTTCGCTGGGGCAGCCGCAGTTGAGATTGATTTCGCGGTAACCCCACTGCTCGCCCAACCGGGCGCAGAGCGCCAGATCGGCAGGTTCGCTGCCGCCAAGTTGTAGGGCGACTGGATGCTCACCGATGTTGAATCGCAAATGCCGCTCGACATTGCCATGAATCAAGGCGCCGGTGGTGACCATCTCGGTGTAGAGCAAGGCATTGCGCGACAGCAGCCGATGAAAATAACGGCAATGGCGGTCGGTCCAGTCCATCATGGGTGCCACCGACACGCGCGATGCGGTTTTATGACTGCAAACAGCACCAACGGGCTTTGGCGAGTCTGTAAATTCGGCGTTTTGCATGCCGCCATTTTCCCTGAAAGCTGAGCTTGACGACATTGGACGAATCCAGGTTTTGGACCGTTGCCTGTTAGGCAGGCGCCGTGCACGTACAAAAAAGTAGCTGCGCGTTACTATCATTACTTCCGAAATTCCACGATTTCAGCCCGACCGCAGGTCACTAAGTCTGTCAAAGGATGACCCCATGCTTCACTCTTTTTCCACGGTCGCCCGCTGCAAAGCTCCGCGGCACAAGGCCTGGCCGCTGCTAGGAATCGGCGTTTCGGCAGCGCTTTTGACCGCCTGCACGTCGGTGCAGTTGCCGCCATGGAGGCCCGGAGCGCCGCAACCTTTCCCGCAGACATCGCAAATTAGCACCCCGCCGGTGCAAACGCCGGTAGAGCCAGGCAGGGTTGTGCAAGTTACTCCCGTGGTTCCGCCCTCGATAATTGCCAATTTGCCGATTGAAACCCCTGGGCCCTATGGCGCTGCGGTTGCTGCCCGTTTCCCGGCGCCATCGACGGTGTACAGCACCCCCGGGTTGCAAGCCAACCGGGCTACTTTCACCACACAAGACGAAGTCCAAAGCTGGCTGCGTGACCAGGCATCAGCCCTGGCCCGCTCGGCGGGTACCAAAGCCGCCGTGGTGCCCATTGGCCTCTCGCAGCAAGGTCGGCCGCTTGAAGCGCTGATTTTGAGCCGCAGCACCGCGATTGATCCAGCAGCTCTCCAGGTCACAGGCAAACCCACGGTGCTGCTGATCGGTCAGCAACATGGGGACGAGCCGGCAGGAGCTGAAGCCTTGCTGATCGTTGCGCGCGAACTCGCTCAAGGTCTGCTGCAACCCTTGCTGGAGCGTATCAATGTCGTCATCGTTCCACGCGTTCATCCCGACAGTGCAGCGCAGGGCGTCAGCTTGACGCCGCCTCTGCAAACCCTCAGCCGTGATCATTTGCTGCTCAATTCGCCAGAAACTCAAGCACTGGCCCGGCTGGTCCGCGATTACCGGCCTGCGGTACTGCTTGATGTGGGCGAATATGCAGTCGAAGATCATTTTCTGAAGAAATTTGGAGCAGTGCAAAGGTTCGATGCCCATATGCACTATTCGACGACAGCCAACATGCCGGAATTTTTGACTCGGGCTGATGAAGAGTGGTTCCGGCGCCCTTTACTGGCGGCTCTAAAAGGTCAGGGTTTAAGCACCGAATGGCACCACATCACCTCGGCCGACGTGGCCGACCGGACTGTGTCCATGGGTGGCCCTGAGCCAGAATCCAGTCGCAATGTGGGAGGACTGAAAAATGCCGTCAGTTTGTCGATTGCGTCTCGCGGCGCGGGGCTGGGACGGCTGCACATCCAGCGCCGAGTTCACACCCATGTCTCTGCCATCACCAGCGTGCTGGGCAGCACCGCCCAGCGGGCCAGTCAGTTAGGCCAGCTTCAACCCTACCTCGAAAAAGAAATCAGTGGCCAAGCCTGCAATGGGCAGGCGATTGTTGAAGCGGCCAACACGCCGGCGCAATATGACCTGCAAATGCTTGACCCGGTAAGCGGCGCAGACAAGATGCTCACGGTTGACTGGGAGTCAGCCCTTGCATTGCGAACCCTCAAGACCCGCATTCGACCCTGCGGCTACTGGCTATCTAGCAGTTCAAAAACTGCGGTTGCGCGGCTGCGCCTGCACGGTGTTCGGGTTCTTAAAGTGCTTGAACCCAGTTCGTTGCTGGGCGATGTTTACCGCGAGAAACCTCGCAACACGCTTGCGCAGCCGGCCACGCCAACAAGCGCTGCAGGTGGTTTACCAGCTGCCAAAACCGAAGTTAATTTGGTCCGAGGCGTGATCGATGCGCCAACTGGAAGTTTTTACATTCCCTTGAATCAGCCTCTGGCCAATTTAGCCATGGCTGCCCTTGAGCCGGACACCCCTAGCAGTTATTTTTCAAATCAATTGCTTGAGTCCATTTCAAGCACGGCGCGCGTGATGTCAGAACCAGCGTTGAGAACCGAAGAAGTTTCTGAAAGACATTAATTTGCCTTGATGTCGCTTTTTTCTGAAATTGCCGATGGCTTGTACATACAAGAAAAATTCTTGCCCCAAGCCTATAGCCTGGCCTACAAATTCCACTCCTCCTGCGTGAGATAGTTGACCTATCAAATAAGGAGAATTTTCATTGCAAGCCTTTCAAATGACTTCCAAAATGATCAGCATGGGTGGAGTTTTTTACCCGACGGGATACGCCGTTATCATGTTCCCCGATGCCGACACTGCAGGCAATGCAGGCGCTGAACTTGAGGCAGCAGGCTTTGCAAGTGAAGAAATCATGCAATTAACGCCCTCGGTGATCTTGCGAGAAATTGGCAAGGTTGAAGGCGAAGAGGCGGTCGCCCTGCCTTCAGTCGGCACCGAGGGCGCGACTGTCCAGAAATACATCAACCTGGCCCGAGAAGGACACCATGCGTTGATGGTCAAAGCAGCGTCAGATGACGATGCCGAACGACTGATGGCAGTCGTGGGCAAATTCCCTTTTTCATATGGTCAGAAGTACCACATGCTGGCTATCGAAGACTTGGAGTGATTGCTGAATAACCGCCTACGCCTTAGCGTTGCCCTGCTATTAAATTAATAGCAGGATACGCACGCGCCATATGCGCAAGCGTCACTTTTCATTAAAAGTCGCCTGAATTGTGAGCCAAACTTTCAAATTTGGTAATTCGGCTGATAAAGGCAAGCTTTACTGTTCCTGTTGGTCCGTTGCGCTGCTTGCTGATGATGACCTCAGCAACGCCGGGCTCTTTACAGGCTTCTTTGGTGTAGTACTCATCGCGGTAAATAAACATGATGATGTCGGCATCTTGCTCGATGGCACCTGATTCGCGCAGGTCACTCATCATCGGGCGCTTGTCAGTTCGAGACTCAACCCCCCGGCTTAGTTGCGACAGTGCAATGACCGGGCACTGAAGCTCTTTGGCAAGCATTTTTAATCCGCGTGATATTTCGCCCACAGCAGTTGCCCGGTTTTCATCGCTCATGCTGCTTGACACGCTCATGAGCTGCAAGTAGTCCACCACAATCAAGCCCAGCTTGCCGCACTGACGCGCAAGGCGTCGGGCATTGGCGCGCAGTTCACTGACGGTCAGCCCGGCAGTCTCGTCAATGTGCAGGGAAATCGACCTTAACTTCTCAATTGCTTCCGTGAGGCGCGGCCATTCCTCGTCGGTCAGTGCGCCGGTACGCAAATGGGTTTGGTCAATGCGGCCAATTGAGCCCACGATACGCACCGCCAGTTGCGAAGCGCCCATCTCCATTGAAAACACAGCCACTGGCAAGCCTTCATTTAACGCTACATGCTCGGCAATATTGATGGCCAGTGCTGTTTTGCCCATGGAAGGACGAGCTGCCAAAATGATCAGATCGCCTGCTTGGAAACCCGATGTCAACCTGTCCAGGTCATAAAAACCAGAAGGTACGCCGGTCACGTCATTCGGGTTTTCCGACATTTCAGTGACGCGGTCCAGCAGATCCACTACCAGCGTGTCCATGCTCTGAAAGCCTTGTTGCGAACGGCCACCCTGCTCGCCAATGTTCAATATTTTTTGTTCTGCTTCATCCAAAATAACAGTGACGGCTTTGCCTTGCGGATTAAACGCATTGGTCGCAATCTCGTCAGATGCCGCCACCAGTTTGCGCAAAATCGAGCGCTCGCGAACAATTTCCGCATAGCGCCGAATATTGCTGGCGCTTGGTACGTACTGGGCCAGCGCGTTTAAATAGCTCAGGCCGCCTATTTCATCGGCTTTGCCCAGGCTTTGCAGCCGTTCAAACACGGTAATGATGTCTGCAGGTTTGGATGAATTAACCAGCCAGCCAATCGCCGCGTAAATCAGTTGGTGTTCATGGCGGTAAAAATCCTGATCGGCCAGCAAGTCGCCGACCCGGTCCCAAGCGCTGTTGTCCAGCAAAAGACCACCCAACACGCTGGATTCGCCTTCAATTGAGTGCGGTGGTATGCGGAGCTGTGCAATCTGGCGATCGGCGCCGTAGGCTGAATCAGCAAAGGGGGAAAGTACGGCAGACATGTTGTTCCTTAGAAGCCAAATGGTACGCCGTGAGGCCCGATACGCACATGATAGGCAGGCGGAGTTCTTGTTTCTACAATAAAAAAGCCGCTCCGAGGAGCGGCTTGACAAGCTGCTGTGCCAGGCAGGTAGGCAGGTAGGCAGGCTTAAGCAGTTTCGCCGTAAACAGTCACTGTGATGTCAACTGCCACATCAGTGTGCAAAGACACGCTAACCGCATGGTCACCGACAGTCTTGATCGGGTTTGCGAGCCGCACCTGCGACTTGGAAACTGCAAAGCCCAGCTTGGTAACCTCTTGGGCAATGTCCGCATTGGTGACAGAGCCAAACAAACGTCCATCCACACCGGCTTTCTGGGTCAGCTTGACAACAATACCGCCCAGCTTTTCGCCTTGAGCCTGCATTTCGGCAAGCTTTACACCAGCCGCTTTCTCAAGCTCAGCGCGTTTGACTTCAAATTCCTTGATGGCTGCAGCCGTCGCGCGGCGGGCGCGGCCAGACGGAATCAGCAGGTTGCGGGCATAACCGTCTTTAACTTTGACGACTTCGCCCAGATTACCCAGATTGACAACTTTGTCGAGCAGAATGATTTGCATGATCGTGTTCCTTACAGGCTGCGATGCTGGTCGCTGTACGGCAGCATCGCAAGAAAGCGAGCGCGCTTGACGGCGGTATTAATCTGGCGCTGAAAAATAGCGCGGGTCCCCGTCAAACGGGCCGGGATGATTTTTCCGTTTTCAGAAACAAAATCACGCAGTGTGTCGATATCTTTGTAATCAATTTCTTCAACGCCTGCAGCGGTAAAGCGGCAAAACCGCTTGCGCTTGAAAAGCAGTGATTGGGTGTTGCGCTTGGGGCGCTTGTCTTTATTGAAACGTTTTGGTCCGGCCATGATGGACTCCTTAAATAGGGTTCAGTGCGTGCTCTTCCTGAATGATCGAGTGAAGAGCTTGAATATGAAAAACTACGCCTTTGCTGGTCCGCGCGTTGATTAAAAAACCAGTGAACTTGAAGGAGCTGATTAAAGAAAGCTTTGCGGCCTGTTCAGCCAGCGCTCCAAAAGCAACTGCCTTGATCGTCAACTTGACCTGTCTGTTTATGCCTGTTTCAATAATTTCAGACTCGTGTTCGAGAATGAAATTGATAGCAGGAATTCCAGCTGGCGTGTAGCGCACGGGACTTAATTCGGCGATACGCGCAATCAACTCAACATGATTCACTGCAACTTCAATCGCGCCGCAGCGCAGTAGGTGGCAGCCAGCAACAATTAGGCTACAAATTCCTGTTGTTGCGTCTTACGGGCTTCTTCCCTCTCAACATTGCGCATCATGAGGGACGGACCGGTTTCAGCCTTGGTCTTCACCACAGTCAAGTGGCGCAATACTGCATCGTTGAACTTGAACGCGTGCTCAATTTCTTCCATCACGGCTTGGCTGGCTTCGATGTTGATACACAAATAGTGTGCTTTGGCAAGCTTTTGAATCAAATACACCAGTTGCCGGCGGCCCCAGTCTTCGACCCGATGAACAGCACCGCCACCGGCGGTGATCATGCCCTTGTAGCGTTCCAGCATGGCTGGAACTTGCTCGCTTTGATCCGGATGGATCAGCAAGACGATTTCGTAATGACGCATATTTCTCCTTTTGGTTGGTTAAAGCTGCCCCAGCGTCTAACCTGAAAGGTCTTGGGTGCAGCAAGGCGAAGCTCATGATTATAGCCCGGCGCAGCCTTAAAAATGAAGTTCCACCCCGAGCCCAGATCACCAGCCTAGGCCGTCACGCTTCAGCAAAACCGCCTCAGCGTTACTGCATTGAAGCCGCTTGCATTGAAGCCGCTAAGCAGCCAAACGTTTCCAGGTTTCGATGACCGTGTCGGGATTCAGTGAAATTGAGCTGATGCCCTGCTCCTTGAGCCATTGGGCAAAGTCCGCGTGGTCGCTCGGTCCTTGACCGCAGATTCCGACATACTTGCCCTGACGCTTGCAGGCAGAAATTGCCATGCTGAGCAAAACTTTAACTGCCGGGTCACGTTCATCGAAATCTTTGGCCAAAATCTCCAGACCAGAGTCGCGATCCAGTCCCAACGTCAGTTGAGTCAGGTCGTTAGAACCAATTGAAAAACCATCAAAATATTCCAGGAACTGGTCTGCCAGCACGGCATTGCTTGGAACTTCACACATCATGATGAGGCGCAGGTTTTTGTCACCGCGCTTGAGCCCGTGCTCGGCCAGCAGTTCTGTGACTGCCTTGGCCTGGCCCAGCGTGCGCACAAATGGCACCATGACTTCTACGTTGCTCAAGCCCATTTCATTGCGTACTCGTTTTAGCGCTTCGCACTCCATCGCAAAGGCTTCGCGAAAATCGGTGCTGATGTACCGGGCGGCACCTCGGAATCCCAGCATTGGATTTTCCTCTTCAGGCTCATAGCGTGAGCCACCGATGAGCTTGCGGTACTCGTTGGACTTGAAATCTGAAAGCCGAACAATCACTGGCTTGGGCCAAAAGGCGGCCGCAATCGTGGCAATGCCTTCAGCCACTTTGTCCACATAAAAAGCGCGTGGTGAAGCATGGCCGCGCGCCACACTTTCCACCGCTTTTTTTAAATCTTGATCTACATTGGGATAGTCCAAAATTGCTTTTGGATGCACACCAATGTTGTTATTGATCACAAACTCGAGTCTTGCCAGACCCACCCCCTGGTTAGGAATCTGACAAAAGTCAAAAGCCAATTGCGGATTGCCCACATTCATCATGATCTTGATGTCAATCGGTGGCATCTCTCCACGCTCTACCTCAGTGATTTCAGTCTCTAGCAGACCGTCGTAAATCGAGCCGGTGTCGCCTTCTGCACAACTCACAGTGACCAGCATGCCGTCCTTGAGCAGCTCGGTCGCATTGCCGCAACCCACCACAGCTGGAATGCCCAGCTCGCGCGCAATGATGGCTGCATGGCAGGTGCGCCCTCCACGATTCGTGACAATGGCACTGGCCCGTTTCATCACCGGCTCCCAATTTGGATCGGTCATGTCAGTCACCAGCACATCACCTGGCCGCACCTGGTCCATGTCACTGATGTCCTGCACGATGCGAACAGGTCCGGTGCCAATTTTTTGACCAATTGCCCGGCCCTCAGCCAGTACGGTGCCTGTGCCCTTGAGCTTGTAGCGCTGCTCAGCCTTGCCTTTGGCTTGGCTTTTCACTGTCTCGGGCCGGGCCTGCAAAATGTAAATTTGCCCATCTGTTCCGTCTTTGCCCCATTCAATGTCCATCGCACGGCCGTAGTGGTTTTCAATAATCACCGCATAGCGCGCGAGTTGTTCTACATCGGCATCACTTAGCGAAAAACGATTGCGCAGCTCAATCGGAACATCGGTGGTTTTGACCAATTTGCCGCTGGCCTGCTTTTCTTCAGCCGTGGTGAATTCCATTTGCAGCAGTTTGGAGCCCAGGTTGCGCCTAATAACCGCGCGATTTCCTGCATTGAGCATGGGCTTGTGCACATAAAACTCATCGGGATTGACAGCGCCTTGCACCACCGTTTCTCCCAAGCCATAGCTGGAAGTGATGAACACCACATCTTCAAATCCGCTTTCTGTATCGATAGTAAACATGACACCGGCAGCGCCAATATCACTGCGAACCATACGCTGCACACCGGCCGACAAGGCAACATCGGCATGGGCAAACCCTTGATGCACCCGATAGCTGATCGCGCGGTCGTTGTAAAGCGAAGCAAACACCTCTTTCATTTTGTGCAGCACTTCTTCAATGCCGACCACATTCAAAAACGTTTCTTGCTGGCCAGCGAACGATGCGTCTGGCAGGTCTTCGGCAGTGGCCGATGAACGCACTGCAAAACTTGCGTGGGAATTGCCAGCGCTCAACGCGGCAAAGCTGCTTCGTACGGCTTGCTCAAATTCTGGCGGAAATGGCTGAACCTCCACCATTTTTCGAATTTGCGATCCAACTTTGGCCAGCTGGCGCACATCTTCAGTGTCCAGGGCGTCGAGCGCAGCGTTGATCTTTTCGTCAAGTCCGGCATGGGCCAGGAATTGCCGAAAGGCATGTGCTGTGGTGGCAAAGCCGGTGGGTACCTGAACACCCTGAGCGCCGGTTGGCAATTGGGAAATCATTTCACCCAAGCTGGCATTTTTGCCGCCGACCCACTCGACATCGGTCATTCTCAATAATTCGAACGGCACAACCAAAGCAGTTGGCTCAAAAAGCATGGACATGAAAATACTCCAGGAGGATAAAAAAACTGGGGCGTCAGCATGGCTCCCCGGACCTACCGTGTTGTTCTTTTTAAAAGGTTGATCGGGCGGGCCAGGCCGTAAATCGGATAATTGGCGCGATTGTAGGGGGCTGCTACCCCACCCATTTAGCCTGTATTTTCAACTGGCAGAACCCATCACCATGTCCAATCGCACTGTGTTTTTTATCTCCGACGGCACCGGAATTACTGCAGAAACCTTTGGCAATGCCATCTTGGCGCAGTTTGAAATTAATCCGCGCCATGTCCGCCTGCCGTTCATTGACACGGTAGACAAAGCCCATCAAGCCATTCGGCATATCAACCATATCGGGGACGTTGAAGGCAAACGGCCGATCGTGTTCACGACCCTGGTGAACATGAACATCCTGGCAGTCATCAAGGCGCAGTGCAATGGCATGCTGCTGGACATGTTTGGCATGTTTGTGGCGCCTTTGGAAAGTGAGTTGGGTCTTAAATCAAACCACCGGGTTGGCCGGTTTTCAGATGCTTCTAAAAGCAAGGCCTATGACGCCAGAATCGAGGCCATTAATTTTTCTCTGGCGCATGACGATGGCCAGAGCCACAAGGATCTTGCCGGCTCAGATGTAATTTTGGTGGGCGTCAGCCGCAGTGGAAAAACTCCCACGACCCTGTATTTGGCGATGCAGTACGGCTTGAAAGCGTCCAACTACCCGCTTATTCCTGAAGATTTTGAGCGCCGACAGTTGCCGCCAGCCTTGGTTCCGCATCGCAAGAAAATCTTTGGGCTGACGATTGCTGCGGAGCGACTCAGCCAGATTCGAAACGAGAGACGGCCCAATTCGACCTACTCCAGCTTGGCCAACTGCCGTCATGAAATTCATGAAGCCGAGGCGATGATGCGCCGCGAGGGGATTCGCTGGCTTTCAACCACCACCAAATCTATCGAGGAAATCGCCACCACCATCTTGCAGGAAATCAGACCAGAACGACTGGAATATTGACTGCGCTGGGCGCATGCTCAGGAGCATGGTCACTATTATTTTGATAGCTATTGACGCATATCCCTATTGCGGAAAAGCCCTATTTAAATAACAAAATTAGACCAGCGATGATTTTGTTTTGTAATGTGCCACCGCGTCCAAAGTGAGGACAAAGCCTTTGCACGCTCTAGCCAAAAGCAATTCAAACAATAGTCAAAGGCTATACATTCACGGATTACTTAGGGTATACACTCTTGACTTAACGTAACTTTATTAGAAATAAATAGTATGTCTTTAATCAACACCGAAGTTGTCCCGTTTAAAAACAGTGCCTACCAAAATGGCAAGTTCACATCAGTCAGCAACGAAAGCCTAAAAGGCAAATGGTCGGTTTTCGTGTTTTTCCCAGCGGCGTTTACGTTTGTTTGCCCGACTGAATTGGGCGACCTGGCCGACAACTATGCGGATTTTCAGAAAATGGGCGTGAATATTTATGGCGTCTCCACTGACACGCACTTCACGCACAAAGCCTGGCATGACAGCTCTCCGGAAATGGCCAAGGTGCAGTACGCTTTAGTTGGCGACCCGTCGCAGGTTTTGGCCAAAGGGTTTGACGTGTTGATTGAAGAAGGCGACGACGCTGGCCTTTGCCTGCGCGGTACGTTTATCGTGAACCCAGAAGGCAAGATCCAGACGATCGAAGTGCACCCAGACGGCATTGGCCGCGATGCCAAAGAATTGATTCGCCGCGTCAAGGCTGCTCAATACATTGCTGCTCATCCAGGTGAAGTCTGCCCAGCAAAATGGAATGAAGGCGCTGAAACGCTAAAACCTTCGTTCGACCTTGTCGGCAAAATTTAATTACCTGCGCCTCCGCTGCAGCCCGGGCGCGCAGGCACCCGGGCCTTCTTTTTCATCATGTATTCAAAAGGCGAGTTAGTCATGCTTGATGCCAGCACCAAAGACCAATTAAAAAGCTATCTCGGGCGTGCGACGCAACCGATTGAGATTGTTGCCTCACTCGACCAAAGCAAAGCCGCTGTTGAATTGCAGTCCTTGCTGCATGACATTTCTGAGGCGTCGTCCTTGATTAGCGTCAGCGAAAGTCGAAACGACAGCCACCGCAAACCGTCGTTTTCAATCAATCGTCCCGGTGAAAACCACGGTCCACGATTTGCCGGCTTGCCGATGGGTCACGAGTTCACCTCACTGATTTTGGCTTTGATGCAGGTGGGCGGCTACCCGCCTAAAGTGGATCAGGCAATCTTGGCCCAGATCCGAGCGCTTGATGCCGATTTCGAATTTGAGATTTATGTTTCTCTGAGTTGCCACAGTTGCCCGGATGTTGTGCAAGCCTTGAACTTAATGGCAGTGCAGAACCCACGCATCAAAAACACGATGATTGACGGTGCACTTTTTCAATCGGAAGTCACTGCACGTCAGATCATGGCTGTTCCGACAGTTTTTCTTAACGGGACCGAATTCAGCCAGGGCCGCATGAGCTTGGAAGAAATTTTGGCCAAAATCGACACAAGCGGTGTTGAACGCGAAGCAGAAAAAATCAGTGCTAAAGCGCCATTTGATGTCTTGATTGTGGGTGGTGGCCCAGCCGGTGCGGCTGCTGCGGTGTATGCAGCGCGAAAAGGTATTCGGACCGGAGTTGCGTCAGAGCGTTTTGGTGGGCAGGTGCTGGACACTTTGGGCATTGAAAATTTCGTGTCGATCAGAAAAACTGAAGGACCCCAATTTGCCCTGGCGCTTGAGCAGCATGTGCGTGACTACGACGTGGACATCATGAATATGCAGCGCGCCAAGGCACTTGTTCCAAATTCTGGTTTTGGCCAGGACATGATTGAGATTCAGCTTGAAAGTGGCGCTTCATTGCATGCCCGGTCAGTGATCATTTCTACTGGCGCGCGTTGGCGCACCATTAACGTTCCTGGCGAATATGAATATAAGAACAAAGGCGTTGCCTACTGTCCGCATTGCGACGGGCCACTTTTCAAAGGCAAGCACGTTGCAGTCATTGGGGGCGGCAATTCGGGCGTTGAGGCTGCAATTGATTTGGCCGGCGTTGTGGGTCATGTCACCCTGGTCGAATTTGACAATGCATTGCGAGCCGATGCAGTGCTGCAGCGCAAGTTGCACAGCTTGAAAAACGTGACGGTGTTCACCCACACGCAAACAACTGAAATCATTGGCGACGGCCAAAAGGTGAATGGTCTTCTTTACACAGACCGCTCAACTGGAAAGTCCCATGAAATTCGGCTGGAAGGCGTATTTATTCAGATTGGTCTGATCCCGAACACCGATTGGCTTAAAGGAACGGTAGAGTTGTCCAAGCATGGCGAGATCGTGGTGGATGCCAAGGGCCAGACATCAGTGCCTGGCGTTTTTGCAGCAGGCGATGCCACGACTGTGCCTTTTAAGCAGATCATCATCGCCGCCGGTGATGGTGCCAAAGCTGCATTGAGCGCTTTTGACCATTTGATTCGAACGCCATCGCCAGTGCCGTCGCCAGCGGTTCAAGCAGAATTGGAAACGGCAAGCTAATTGCCTGCTGGCGCTTGCTGCCTGAGTTCGTAGTGATCAGGCCGTGTGTAGGCTTTGAAAATCGAGAACATCAGATTTAAAAATGGGTTCACTGCGTAATTAGCATTTTTAAGGCGAAATCTGACGCCAAATTTCAAGGAAGACAGTGTTAGGTGCAGGCATTAACGAAGAAAGCCCGGTGTGAAAATCACAACGGGCTTTTAAATTTTTTGGCTCCTCAACCTGGGCTCGAACCAGGGACCTACGGATTAACAGTCCGGCGCTCTACCAACTGAGCTATTGAGGAACTTAGCCGCTAATTATAGCGCGGTTTTTATCCTTTTAAAGCATTGTTCGTTGGACTTAAAGCTTTTACTTCTGAAGATCAAATGGGACGCATGGTAGATTTGCCACCGGCAACGAGAGTTCAAAACCGCATGACCTCATGCCAATTTCCCACACAAAGAAAAGGCGAACTGATAATTAGGGCGAAACACAAGTAATCTGAATGACAGCTAAATGCCGGTCCATACTTTGAACAATTTTGATAATCACCAGGAAAATTTATGATGAAAACTTCGACCAATAAAAATAAAATAAAATTTCTTTTTCTGGAAGGTATTCATGCATCTGCTGTCGATGTGCTGCGTGCAGCTGGTTATACACAAATTGAAAGTCTGATCGGCGCATTGCCTGACGACGAACTCAAGCGAAAAATTGCAGACGCGCATTTCATAGGCATTCGTTCGCGAACTCAGTTGACTGCTGACGTACTCGCGCATGCGTCCAAGCTTGTTGCGGTTGGCTGTTTTTGCATTGGCACCAATCAAGTCGATTTGGCGGCAGCGCGTGAACGCGGCATTGCTGTATTTAACGCCCCATTTTCCAACACGCGGTCCGTCGCCGAACTCGTCTTGGCAGAGGCAATCATCTTGCTGCGCGGAATACCGGAAAAAAGCGCTGTGGCGCACCGAGGGGGATGGCTTAAATCGGCTGAAAATGCGTATGAGATTCGAGGTAAAACACTTGGAATCATCGGTTATGGTTCTATAGGAACCCAGCTTTCTGTATTGGCTGAAGCTCTAGGCATGCGGGTGATATTTTTTGATGTCGTGACCAAACTGCCACTTGGTAATGCCCAGCAAGTAAGTAATTTAATGGATTTGCTGAAACAATCTGATGTAGTTACATTGCACGTGCCAGAAACCCAAGCGACCCAGTGGATGATTGGTACCGCTCAAATTGCTGCAATGAAACAAGGCAGTGTGTTGATTAACGCTTCTCGCGGTTCAGTTGTTGAAATTGAACCGCTGGCAGATGCTTTGAAGCAACACAAACTACTTGGTGCTGCGATTGATGTGTTTCCTGTTGAACCACGAACCAACAAAGACACATTCGAATCACCGTTGCGGGGTCTGGATAATGTTATTTTGACGCCGCATGTGGGCGGATCTACTGTGGAAGCGCAAGCAAATATAGGCCTTGAAGTTGCAGAGAAATTGGTGAAATACAGCGATAACGGCACATCAACATCGTCTGTCAATTTTCCAGAGGTTGCACTGCCAGCGCATCCGGGTAAGCACAGATTGCTGCATATTCACCGCAATGTGCCAGGTATGCTCTCAGAAATTAATCGGGTATTTTCTGACAATCAAATCAATATTGCCTCCCAATATCTGCAAACCAGTGAGGACGTGGGTTATGTCGTAATCGATATTGATGCAGGGCACTCGGATGTAGCATTGGCTAAGCTAGCCAATATTCCCGGTACGATTCGCAGCCGAATTCTTTTTTAAATCCTATAGTCAAAATCAAGAATGCCAATGTCAAGCACACGACTTTGTTATGCAGTTCAATAATTTACTACTTAAACTATAAAAAACTTACCTCAACTAATCGCTTACACGGTTGCAGGTAAGTCATTTAATGTTTTTAATCGCACGTTCAGATTAATTTCTTAATGACAGTGATTGTCAACTGTGAAGCAGAATCAATTTAAATATCTAAAATAATCCGCGACTTGCCGCAAAGCTCACTGCTTGCGCACGGGTGCGAACATTAAGTTTCCGGTAAATATTTTTAATGTGAGTGTTTACAGTTTGTGCACTAATAGTTAGCCGCAAACCAATTTCGGTACTGGTGTAGCCTGAAGCAACCAATTTAAGCACCTGCTTTTCGCGCTCGGAAAGCTTTTCCTTATTTTTGCTTTCATGTAGAACCTGGGTATTGTTTTGCGGTTGCTCAAATTTGTTAAGCAGCCTTCGAGCCAGATTGGGAGTTATGGATGCACCCCCGTTAACCACTTGCAAAACTGCCTGCGGAAAACTGCCAAACCAGGAATTTTTGACCAAATAGCCAGTGGCACCGAGCTCAAAAGCATGCAATGCATGCTGTTCGTCTTCCATCGCAGAAATTACAATCGCCTCAGCCATGGGACGAACGGTTTTCATGTACTCAATAAGTGCAAAGCCTGTACCGTCGCCTAAATTAAGGTCGACCAGCATGACGTCAAATTCATTTTGACTAATCAACCGGCGTCCTTCTTTGACGCTACTACCCTGCCCCAGTAAGTTGATACGCAGGTCCGCGAGCAGTTCATGGGCGATGACGCGACTCATATGAGGATCATCATCAACCAGCAATACCCTTACCGGCTGCTCGGCCTGCCCGGTAAGAAATCCAGGCCACATTGATGGCAATCCACTGTGCGGCGCCAAGTGATGAGTTGGCGGCACTGTACTACCTTTGATCAGAAAGTCTGAAGTAGCCTGCGAGTTGTTATGAATTTCCATGTTCCCTCCTTTAACTTTATCTTCCAAACGATGCTTTAAGCATGAAACAAATTCCTACATATTCTACTTTCTTTGCTAGCTTGTCTGTCATAAATTTGTTACCTATTTATTTCTCACGCTTACACCATAGACTCCATTGATACGCAAAATCTAAAAAAAAGCTACCTTCGATTCTTTAAGCTTACAGTTAGTTACTTTCATTTCGTCAAAGTGCTCAATTGCCAACTCGATGAAAAACTTAAAGATATTGTCACAGCCGAATACTGATGACTTGGAATCTTTACTTACTGAAAGCGGTTAGCAGTCAAATCTTTGTAGGCGAAAAAGGAAGTTCAGCGCGCAATGCCGCTTTCAAATCACGCCCAATTTCGGGCCGTTCTGCGAAGGGATCGGCTGGATTGGCTTGTTGCAAGATGCACTCCATTCGGCGTTGCACATTGCCAAGAGCCTTCGGGTGACTGAAGATGTAAAACTGGCCGGTTGCAATACCGTCAAATACTTTTTGGGCCACATCAGTAGCGGTTGTTTTTCCAGATTCGACCGCCTTGTGGGTCATCGCTTGAGAAATAAGCTGACTGCGGGTCGGAGCTGCAGTAACAAACTCAGACGGACGATTGCGGTGACTTTGGCTAATGCCAGTCGGCACAAAATAGGGACAAAGCACACTGGCACTGACCTGGTCAGTGACAAGACACAAATCTTGGTACAGCGTTTCAGACAAAGATACAACTGCGTGTTTGCTGAGGTTGTACACGCCCATGTTGGGCGGATTCAGCAGCCCAGCCATGCTTGCTGTGTTCACGATGTGACCCTGCCAGTTCGGATCTTTGGCAGCTGCATCAAGCATCATTGGGGTGAACAGGCGAACGCCATGAATCACTCCCCACACGTTGACACCCAGCACCCACTCCCAGTCACTTACCGTATTTTCCCAAATCAATCCGCCTGAACCCACGCCTGCATTGTTGAACACCACATTGGGCGCACCAAAACGCTCAAACGCTGCCTGGCTCATGGCCTGCATTTCTCCCGCATTTGCCACGTCAATCTTGAAAGACATCACATCCACACCAGTTGCTCTTACTTCGTTGCTGACCTGATCAAGCGCGTCTTGCTGCACATCGACCAAAACAAGATTCATTCCCAGCCCGGCACCGATTCGGGCGCATTCCAGGCCAAAACCCGATCCTGCGCCCGTAAGCACTGCAGTCTTACCTTTGAAATTCGTGATCATCAACTGACTCCTTGAAATTAACCATTGCAGAGCATTTCAATATGGCTAATACCGTCTTCGCAGTAAATGGGTCCTGCGCGTGTAAAACCATGCTGACCATAAAAAGCTTCCAGATGAGCTTGTGCACCGATCCTGATGGGTTGCCGTCCCCACTGACAAAACATGCAAGCAATCGCCCTTTTCATGACTGCATGACCAGCGCCACGGCCCCGGGCAGAACGCCGGGTCGCCACACGGCCAATGCTCGCTTCGTTGAATTTGATTCCTGCTTCAAAGCAGCGGGCATAGGCTGTCAAGAGGCCATTTTGGTTACCTAGAACATGCATGGCTTGTGCATCTGCACCATCCATGTCCTGAAAAATACAGGCTTGTTCAATCACGAACACTTCACTGCGCAGGCCAAGTACGTCATACAGCTGAACGGTGGTTAATTCATCAAATGCAAGGCAGTACCATTCGATGTCGCTCATGAAGTTTCAGCTGCCTTCAATGCATAGCCGATGCGAGGGAAATGAATATGCAGCAGACCAGCGGGCGAATATGTGCGGCGCAGTGTGTAGTGCATTCGGGTGGCCGCCACCAATTCGCCCTGAGTCGGTTCAAGCCCAAAATTTTCTGCAGAGATGCTCACCTGACTGCCGAGCGCAATGTCGTGCTCGTCCTGAAATATTTCATCAGGCAAGGCCGCAGGCGTGAAAGATGCAGCAATCTCGATGGCACTGGGTGCGCTTAGCTTTTCCATCGAGCCATGACCGATCAAGGCCATCCGGTCCATCCAGTCCAGTACCGCTGGCGTGGCATCAAAAATAGGGGCGAGCACTGACGTACGAACTCGGGTGAACCACAGCGGGTGGTACATCGCAAAGTCGGTGATGCACGGTATGCTGCCCAGCAGAAACGGCCGGTCATCGAGCATGTCTGAAAGGCGACGCAAATATGATTTGTAAGCAGGGGTCGCGTCTTGTGGCCGCTGCCGACGCAAGCCCTCGCTCATGGCCTTGCGGTCTTGTACAAAGGCGGTGGCTGCATCAAGTGGCGCGTGCTCAAACAGCTGCTTCAGTCCGCTGGGCTGCAGGTTGTAAGCCATGGATGTCCAGAACAAAGTGTTGTCTGCCCATTGCGCCAGCGTGCGCGCCATGCCTTTGCTGGGTTCTGGGTACAGCGTCGGCAGGGGTTCGATGTGCTCTAGCACATCAGCAATCAGTGCCGTGTCGCAGTAAATATCGGCACCGATTTGCAGCACCGGCGCTCTGCGATAGCCTCCAGTCAATGCAACCAGCTCGGGCTTGGGGCTCACCATCGGCATGACCACAGACTTCCATGCAAGGTTTTTATAACCCAAGATCAGTCGGATTTTTTCAGAAAAGGGTGAGGACGGGTAGTGGTGAAGAATCAGGCTTGGAGGCGTCGTCATTGATATCTCCTGGAGTTCAACACCTTGCTTAGTGATCGGAAATAGGTAGCAAGGCAGCGTGTCGGTAATCTGTGTGGTTCGCGGCCAAAACCCACATGCAGCGTCTAAATTAACTTAACCAGTTGCTTGCCAAAGTTTTTGCCTTTAAGCAGACCCAAAAACGCTTCAGGTGCGGCTTCAAGCCCTTGCGCCACTGATTCCCGGGGGCGAAGTTTGCCGCTACCGACCAGCATGCCAAGCTCCTTCAGCGCTTCCGGCCAGATGTCCATGTGCTCGCTGACGATAAAACCCTGCACCTTAAGCCGGTTGGTCAAAATCAGCGCCGGGTAGGACATTGGCATGGGCTTGCCGTCGTATCCAGCAATCATGCCGCACACGGCAATTCGTCCAAACGCGTTCATGCGCAGCAGCACTGCATCAAGCACCATGCCGCCAACATTCTCGAAATGACCGTCAATTCCGTTTGGACAGGCTTCCTTGATCGCTTTTGACAGCGAACCAGCGTCTGTATGAAGTTTGTAGTCAATGCAGGCATCGAAGCCCAGTTCTTCGACTGCATACCTGCATTTGTCCGGTCCGCCAGCAATGCCGACTGCACGGCAACCTCGCGCCTTTGCCAAAGCGCCGAAAGCACTGCCGACAGCCCCTGTGGCAGCGCTGACAACCAAGGTTTCTCCGGCCTTTGGCTCGATGACTTTTACCAGGCCATACCAGGCAGTGACACCGGGCATGCCCACCGCGCCCAGGTAATGCGAAAGGGGCACGTGGGCGGTGTCCACCTTGCGCAAAGCTCCAGGCTCGTCAACATTGACCACACTAAATTGTTGCCAGCCGCCCATGCCAACCACTTGGTCGCCAGGCTGAAATTTTGGTGAACGGCTTTCAACCACTTCGCCCACCGTGCCCGCTCCCATGACCTGGCCCAGCGGCTGCGGCGCGGTGTAGCTTTTGGAGTCGTTCATACGGCCACGCATGTACGGATCAAGACTTAAAAATTGATGTCGCACCAGCACCTGGCCTTCTTGCAGCTCCGGCGTTTCGCTGCTGACGATTTTGAAATTGCCAGCTGAAGCTTCTCCGGTAGGTCGGTTGTCGAGCAAGACTTGTTGATTGGCAGGCATAAAAATCTCCATGAATGAAATTTGCGAAGTTTACGATTCAAAAAACTGTCTGCTATCTAATTTATAGCTGACTACGCATACAGTACGTGGGTAAAAGCGTTTTTTAACTCTATAAACCAGTTCTAATCGGTTGGGATGGGGCTGGCCAGCTGGGCCGCCCCCACATCACTCGGCCGACGCCTGACATATTTAAAAGTCCCGGTCGAATGGGCGCATGCGTGGCCTTTGGCATCGTAAATGGTGGCCTCTGCAAATGCCAGCGTCGCGGTTCGGTGCATCAGCCGGCCTTTGGCAACAAGCGCGTCGCCGTTGCCCGGCGCGGGCCGCATAAAGCTGGTCTTCATCTCGATCGTGACCACGCCCATGTCTTTTTCCACGCTGCGGGCCGCGACCGCCATGGCCACGTCAAGCAGCGTCATGCAAGCACCGCCGTGGGTTACGGCAAAAGAATTCAAATGCTCGGGCAGGGGCGTGTACCGAATGGCCGATTCGCCTGCTTCGAACAATTCGAGGACAAACCCAAGGTGCTGGACAAAGGGAATTTCCGCGCCGAAGTTCAACATGACTTTTATCCGCCCGCAACCACCGACACGCCGCCGTCCACTGCAAGCCACTGCCCGGTAATGTGCTTGCCTGCGTCGGATGCATACAGAACGCACAAGCCCTTCAGGTCTTCGTCGTCGCCCAGACGCCCCAGCGGCGCATGGTCGGCCAGCTTTTCCTCGCCCATGGCTTTGAGCGTGCCCTGGGTCATGCGGCTTGGAAAAAAGCCTGGGCAAATGGCGTTGACGGTGATGTGATTCACACCCCATTCACAGGCCAGCGCCCGGGTGAAATTGATGACGGCTCCTTTGGAGGTGTTGTAAGCCAAAGTGTTCATGCCTCGCGGGTTGCCGCCCAAACCGGCGATTGAGGCAATGTTGATGATGCGGCCCGAGCGCCGCGGGATCATGCTGTGCTTGGCGATGTGCTGCGACAAGATGAAATAGCCGCGAACATTCAGATTCATGACCTTGTCCCAGGCTTCTACCGGGTGATCTTCTGCCGGAGCGCCCCAGGCGGCACCCGCGTTGTTGACCAAAATGTCCACCTGGCCGAACCGCTTGAGGGTTTCGTCGGCCAACGCGCGAATATCGGCTTCTTTAGAGCAATCGGCTGCAATCCAGTCGACATCGATGCCGGCCGCTTTGAGCAAAGCTGCCGACTCAATCAAGTCTTCGGCCTTGCGCGAGCTGAGCATGACCTTGGCGCCGGCTTCCCCCAGTGCTTGCGCCAGTTGCAAACCCAGGCCGCGCGAGCCGCCTGTGACCAGCGCGGTCTTGCCCTTGAGATCGAATAATTGCTGAATAGTACGGGTCATGAAATGTCTCCTTGTTGAGTTGTTAGGTTTCGCAATCGAGTGCATGGCGCGACTCGCGCAGAGCGCTCAGTGCGGTGCTTGTTTGCTGGTGATGCGGATGGTTTTGGTACGTTGCCAACGCTCCAGCGCTGTCAAATACCGATGTTGTGTTTGAGTAAGGCACAACATCGCAAGTGGCCTCAAAACCCGCTGTCCTGCAAGCGACTTCAAAGCGCTGCATTCCAGGAACCAGGTTGCCACAGCTTTCCAGCTGCGACTTGAACCTGGCAGCATCAGCAGACGCTTTAAGTTTCCACATAACTATATGAGTGATCACGCTCAGCCTTTTATTTTTGAGCGGACATAAATCAACACCACGCCCAAAGTAGCAGCGCTTGCGCCACCGGCCACGAGCTGTTCACTGATGTTGTCCTCGTTTGATTCGACCCACAGTCCCAAGAGAAAGGTAAGCAAACCCCCGTAAATCAAAATCCATGTCAGAGCGCCCAGCCGGCTTAAAAACTTATTTGTTTCACCACTTGGCGACCTTTTGAAATAACTCATCAAAAAGCTTCTTCAGGCATGTCAGCACAGGTCGGATCGCGGCTGGACACTACAGCCAGCCAGGCACCTGTTTTTGGCAGTTCATAATGGTAAAAATAGCGCATTGCGCCCATCCTGCCTGCGTTACCAGCTATTAATTTAGTAGCGTTTGATGTTTGAACCGCCAGCGCCACATCCAACCAGATCCAGGCCAGCACGGTGTGACCAAAGCCCTGCATGTAAGGCACCGCGTTGGCCAGCGCTTCTCTGGGCTGGCCAGTCAACCAGGCGGATTCGGTCGCGCTGATCACGTTTTGCCAGGCATGGTCCAGCGCCTTGGCATGCCCAGCAAGTTCTGGTTGATTCAAAGCCCGGGCAATGGTGGCATTGATGCGCGTGCCAAGCAGCGACAGCCCTCGCCCACCCTCCATCAGCACTTTGCGACCCAGCAGGTCCATGGCTTGAATGCCGTGGGTGCCCTCGTGAATCATGTTCAGGCGGTTATCGCGCCAGTACTGCTCGACTGGAAAGTCGCGGGTATAGCCGTAGCCGCCCAATACCTGGATGGCCAGCGAATTGGCTTCCAGG
>Ga0326733_1000106_pt1 | contig 28696 bp, 22 predicted proteins | sample 14_GP2_308_FD_207946 | JGI IMG/M metagenome (GOLD analysis project Ga0326733, IMG submission 207946) | Glacier ice microbial communities from Ngari, Tibet, China - 14_GP2_30.8 | ecosystem: Environmental > Aquatic > Freshwater > Ice > Glacier | place: China: Ngari, Tibet | collected 2018-07-17
CTTGTATGACTAACTGCCCATAAAATCTTACTGCAGTTTGATGATTAAATATTTCTTGAACTTTCTTTCTTGATGTAGTCCTTAGAATATCTATTGGCGATATATCGCCATCCGAATATGGCCATAAAGTATCTGCAATTACTTTATCAAGAATCTTGATACCTGATATTTTTGACCAATTATCTAAATCGCATACTTCTCTAATCTTATAATAAGTCCAATCGTCAAAATCATTCTGATTAAAAGGTCGCTTAGCCTTCTCTTTCATTTTTACTCTTTCAAGTTGCAACCATTCTTTAACGCTTTCAATAATCGTTTTATCATCAAAATGAGTATCAATTGTTACAGGCGTACCATTCAATGGCCTGTCATAGGAGAAGAATGGATTGCCTATTTCAGAAATACCTAAAACGTCTAAAAATAAAAATTCTTTACTGCTTATATCCTTTATAAAATCTTCCAATTCAACTTCGTACTGATACGAAAAAACTGGACTTTCGTCAATAAGGTTTATTTCAACTTTCCACATTTTTAAAAGGTTCTGTAGTCTTTGTTTAAAATTTTCTAAGTCATCACTTTCTGCAGCAATAGATAGATACGAAGCTTCAAAAACTGAAAGTGGTTGTATCGGTTTCCCATGTTGTGAAATATTATATAACGGTGATTTTTTATTAGAGTCACGCAAAAATAAACTCATTAAACTAGTATTATTTTTATCGGAAGTATGGCCAAGGCTTTCTCGCATTTCAATCATACCAAGAATTAATTTTCTATCGAAAATTTCCCGATACCAATCTATCGAAGTTAGATTCTTTGAATATATTTTATTTTTAAACCAATCAGGCAATTGGCTCTTTGATTTTATTGTTTGCAATTTATTGTCCCTATGCTTGTTTGAACGGGATTACTTTTGCACCAGCTTTTAGTTCATCCAAATAATCTGCCCATTTTTGCATCATGACAATTCGTTGCTTAATAAACTTAGTGCGGTTATAAGCCGCGCCCAGTGCATCGGGTACTTTATGCGCTAATTGATGTTCAATAATGTAAGGGTCTATGTTTAAGCGTTCATGCAAAATGGTGCGCGCCATTGCTCTAAATCCATGTGCGGTTATATCCTTCTGTGTATCGTAACCCATACGTTTTAGTGCCGCATTGATAGCCGCAGCGCTCATTGGTTTTTTTGGGTCGTGACCACCTTGAAAAACAAACTCACCATGCCCCGATAAGACTTTCATATCAGCAAACAATTGAACCGCTTGTGTTGATAATGGCACTAGATGCATCGTTTTAGTTTTGCTAACTTTGTAACGCCATTCGCTAGCCTCAAGGTCTATATCTGCCCACTTAGCGGTGCGTAGCTCGCTGGGGCGCGTAAATACCAATGGTGTCAACCTAAGCGCACATTGAACCGTGAATGAGCCCGTAAAGCCATCTATTGCGCGCAATAGTTCGGCAATCTCTTTAGGCTCGGTAAACGCTGCCATGTGTTTTACAACCGTAGCTGGTAATGCACCCCTTAAATCAACACATGGATCACGTAAAGCCCTGCCTGTTTGAACTGCATATCTAAACACCTGACTAGTAGCTTGTAAGGTGCGGTGCGCGGTTTCAAGTTTATTTAAGTTTTCGATACGCTTAATCACTTTTAAAATCTGTGGTGCGGTTATTTCAGATATTGGCTTACTACCTAACCATGGGAATAAATAACTTTCTAATCGCCTGAGTGTACGGTCTTTATGTGAATCAGATTTATTAGTGAAATAACTTACCGCCCATTCTCGTGCTACTACTTCAAAGCTATTAACAAGTACGCCAGTTTTTGACGCCTTAACAGCCTTTTTATTTTCACTTGGGTTAATGCCATCAACTAATAGCGCATGTGTGCTTGTTGCTTGCTTTTCGGCATTTAGTAGTGAGACTTCGGGATAACGACCATAAGAAATATTATTTTCTTTACCTTCAAAATGGTAACGAAAAATCCAATGTTTTGAACCGTCAGGTTTTATCAACAAAAATAGGCCACGCCCAGCCGCCACTCTAAAAGGCTTTTCTTTTGCCTTTACATTTTTAATTTTAATATCTGTTAGGCGTTCAGCTAGTTTGGGCATATTCAACAATCACTTATCAGTTTTATTGGGTACGCGTTACTAAAAATACCTGCGTACCCAATAACGTACCCAATAGAATGTGTGATGTCAAGATATGTAATGCAACTACAAAAGACAACAAAAAAGCCCAAACGCTTGTAAACGCTGGGCTTTCGTGTACATCTTGATGCATTGTGAAACACTAAAATGGTGGAGCTGGGGGGAATCGAACCCCCGTCCGCAAATCCTCCACAGACAGTTCTACATACTTAGCCTTGTTGTTTAATTTAACTTAGCCCCCACCAACAGACAAGCGCTGACTAAGCGAGCTACCTTAAGGTTAATCCTACGCTAAGTAACCCAACGTAAAACGTATCCCGTGTATATGACACTGCGTATGAGTTACCTCAATCCAACCCACGGGAGAGCTGGTGCAGCGTCCAACCGGTCTTAAGCGGCTAGAGAGTAAGTTTCGTCGTTTGCGACTATACTTGTTTCAGCTGTATTTACGAGGTAATCTGAGCCTCGGTATGCCCTGCACTGCTTTGTAACCCACGTCGAAACCTGGTCAGCCCCAAAACAGAATTTAATTATACGCCGATTTGGGCTTATTGACCTTGCTACTTATTATGCGATCGCATAATCCGGCCTTTTTCGCGCTCCCAATCTCTGGCTTTTTCGGTATCGCGTTTGTCGTGTTGCTTTTTACCTTTAGCTAAACCAATTTGTACTTTAACTCGGCCTTTGGAAAAATGCATATCTAGCGGCACGATTGTGTAGCCGGCACGGTCTACTTTTTCGATTAACTTAATGATTTCTTCATTATGTAACAATAACTTACGCGTACGAATCGCATCTGGGCGAATGTGCGTAGAAGCGGCACCCATAGGAGTTACGTGGCAACCGATAAGGTAAATCTCACCGCGCTGAATAATTACGTACGCCTCTTTTAAATTGGCGCGATTATCGCGAATTGCCTTTACTTCCCAGCCTTCAAGCACGATTCCGGCTTCGAATTTGTCTTCAATAAAATAATCGAAAAAAGCTTTTTTGTTTTGGGCGATGCTCATGTTGCGGATATTGGCTGTTTATGACTTAAAATAGTATTTTACGCTAGTATTGATGCGGAATATAAATCTTAAACTATGAATGTTGTTCAAAAAACCGTGTTGGTGATGCATTCGGCCGAGCAAATGTTTGCTTTGGTGGATGCGGTGGAAGATTATCCGCAATTTTTGCCTTGGTGCGGTGGCGTCGATTTGTTAGAACGCACCGATATTAAAACGAGCGCAACTTTGCATATTAATTATCACGGCATTAAACAGCAATTCACCACAATCAATAATAAAACTTATCCGCACAGCATGGATATTGGATTAAAAGATGGCCCATTTAAACATTTAGATGGTAGCTGGCAGTTTATTGCGCTGCGTGCAGATGCCTGCAAAATTGAATTTAAATTGAATTATGAGTTTGCTAATGGCTTTTTGGAGCGAATTATTGCGCCTGTGTTTAGCCATATTGCCAATACCTTTGTAGATGGTTTTGTAGCGCGTGCCGATAAAGTTTACAAAACAAAATTAGAGAGTTAATGAAGATGGACTCATCACTAATCACGGTAGAAGTCGCTTATGCGCTGCCAAATAATCAATTAATTATCCCGCTACAAGTAGCGCCAGAAACCACTGCAGAACAAGCGATTAACGCATCAGGCATCTTGCAGAAATTTCCTGAAATTGATTTAAGCGTAAACAAAATTGGCTTGTTTGGTAAGTTATCTAGATTAGACGTGAATCTGCGGCATTTAGATAGAGTCGAAATATACCGACCACTGATTGCAGATCCTAAAGAAGTGCGCAAACAACGTGCTGAAGAAGGTAAGTTGATGAAATAGTTTTAAGCAGGCAATGCGCCATTTGAGCATGCTCGCAAAAAAGGCGGTGGTGATGCGCCGTCAGATGAATAAAATTTACTTCTATTTAGTGTAATTAAGTTTTAATTAGCTTAACTATCTAATATTAAACCTAATATTAAACGCAATTTTTGGCAACATCCACACGCGCTTTTTCAGCACCTTGTTTTAGTCCAGCATCATCTAAATATTCGCGCTCACCTTTTTCATTCATTTTGTAGATGCGGCCACCTTGTTCATAAGAGGCCAAATTAGCTTTTGCTGCCCTGCAGTTTTCTGCTTTGATTTTGGCTTGCGCTTCTTTTTCTTGCTTGTTATTTTTTTCTACTTCAGCCGTTTGTTGGCGCAATTTTGCCGCGGTTTCTTCAGCACTTGCTGATGGCATTAGTACTGGTTGTGCGGCAACTGGGGCTGGTTGAGCATCAGTAACGACAGACAAAGGCTCTTTACCTGTTGGCTTAGTGACTTTTTTGTTGCCAATGTATTCTAATTTAACGTTAGATGGCGGCGGTGTATCCGAATAGCGCATAACGCCATCTTTATCTTTCCATTTATAAATATCCGCTTGGCTTAAAGTGGGCAATGCTGTTAACAATATTAATCCAGCCAATAAATATAACGATTTCATTTGAATCCCTTAATGACTATCACATAGATCAAAAAACGCAACTCAGGCAAATGAGTTTACATAATTATGCCAATGATGGCGATGAATTGATGTTTTTTAACACATTTGCCGATGAATTTAACATATTTGATAGTGAATTTAATGCATTTAACAGTTCAACTTTTAATAACTGTTGCAAATCGGTATAATCTCGTTTTGGAAATAAGGAATACTCATGCGATTGCTGCAACAAGCTCTTACTTTTGATGATGTTTTACTCGTTCCCGCGCACTCAGTGGTCATGCCACGCGAAGTTAATCTGAGTACGCAACTTACCCGCAATATCAAGCTTAATATCCCGCTGGTTTCTGCCGCGATGGATACCGTGACTGAAGCGCCACTGGCGATTGCTTTGGCTCAAGAAGGTGGTTTGGGCATTATTCACAAAAACATGACAGCCGCTGAACAAGCCGCGCATGTTTCACGCGTTAAACGCTTTGAATCTGGTGTGGTGAACGACCCAGTGACGATTCAACCACATATGACCGTGCGTGATGTTTTAGCTTTAACGCTTAAACATAAAATTTCTGGCTTACCAGTTGTAGACGGCACAAAAATCGTTGGTATTGTCACTAATCGTGATTTGCGTTTTGAAACCAATTTAGACCAAGCCATCAGCAATATTATGACGCCGCGTGCCCGTTTAATTACCGTGCGCGAAGGTGCTAGCAAAGATGAAGTGATTCGTTTGCTGCATCAACATCGCCTAGAGCGCGTGTTGGTGATTGATGAAGTAGATACGCTTAAAGGTTTAATTACCGTTAAAGACATTCAAAAATCGCATGACCATCCATTTGCATGTAAAGACAGCAAAGGCCGCTTGCGTGTTGGTGCCGCCGTTGGTGTTGGTGCCGAAACCGAAGAGCGCGTAGCCGCGCTTGCTGCCGCTGGTGTGGATGTAATTGTGGTCGATACGGCACATGGTCACTCACAAGGCGTATTAGATCGCGTGAGATGGGTGAAGAAAAATTATCCTCATATTGAAGTAATTGGCGGCAATATTGCCACGGCAGAAGCCGCTAAAGCGCTTGTGGATGCAGGCGCGGATGGCGTAAAAGTGGGTATTGGCCCAGGCTCAATTTGCACAACGCGTATTGTTGCTGGCGTTGGCGTACCGCAAATTTCTGCCATTAGCAATGTGGAAGAAGCCTTGCGTGGCTCTGGCGTACCATTTATTGCCGATGGCGGTATTCGTTTCTCTGGCGATATTTCAAAAGCCATTGCAGCAGGTGCTTACAGCGTGATGTTAGGCGGCATGTTTGCAGGTACTGAAGAAGCACCGGGCGAAGTTGAGCTATTCCAAGGTCGTTCATATAAATCGTACCGCGGCATGGGCAGTATTGGCGCGATGCAAAAAGGTTCTAGCGACCGCTACTTTCAAGACAATAATGGCAATGCCGACAAATTAGTGCCAGAAGGCATTGAAGGCCGCGTGCCTTATAAAGGCAGCGTGTTAGCGGTAATTCACCAATTAATGGGCGGCTTACGTGCATCAATGGGCTATGTTGGCGCAGCGGATATTACGCAAATGCGCGAAAAGGCAGAATTTGTGCAAATCACCAGTGCTGGCATGCGTGAAAGCCATGTGCATGATGTGCAAATTACCAAAGAAGCGCCTAATTACCGTATTGACTAACATCGTATCGACTAATTTTCCAAAAACTCAATTCTAACCACAGAGAGCACAGAGCACACAGAGAAAATAAAACCCTCTGACTCTGTGTTCTCTGTGGACTCTGTGGCTAAAAATGAATCACTCAAAAATCCTTATTCTCGACTTCGGCTCTCAAGTCACCCAACTAATCGCGCGCCGCGTGCGTGAGGCACATGTGTATTGCGAAATTCATCCTTGCGATGTAACGGATGACTTTGTGCGCAGTTTTAATGCCGATGGCATTATTCTTTCTGGCAGCCACGCCAGCGTGTATGAAGATGAAACAGACTCAGCGCCGCAAGCGGTTTTTGAGATTGGCGTGCCTGTGCTAGGTATTTGTTACGGTATGCAAACCATGGCGCAGCAATTGGGCGGCAAGGTTGAAGCTGGTGCCAAACGTGAATTTGGCTACGCTGAAATCCGCGCGCGTGGTCACTCTGCCTTATTCCGTGACATTCAAGACCGCAGCAATGAACAAGGCCACGGCTTGATTGATGTGTGGATGAGCCATGGCGACAAAGTAACCGAATTACCACCTAACTTTAAAGTAATCGCCAGCAACGAAACAACGCCAATCGCCGCTTTTGCGGATGAAGCGCGCCAATTTTACGGCGTGCAATTTCACCCAGAAGTGACGCATACCAAGCTTGGCCAAGCCATGTTGGAACGTTTTGTATTAGAAATTTGCCAAGCCAAGCCTGACTGGATTATGGGCGACTATATTACTGAAGCGGTTGCCAAAATTAAAGCGCAAGTGGGCGATGAAGAAGTGATTTTAGGCTTATCAGGCGGCGTCGATTCTAGCGTTGCAGCCGCCTTAATCCACCGAGCCATTGGCGACCAGCTTACCTGTGTGTTTGTAGACCACGGCTTGTTGCGCTTAAATGAAGGCGATATGGTGATGGACATGTTTGCTGGCCGTTTACATGTGAATGTGATTCGCGTAAACGCTACTGCACAATTTATGGGGCATTTAAATGGCGTTAGCGAGCCAGAGGCCAAACGTAAAATTATCGGCCGCGAATTTGTTGAAGTGTTCAAAGCAGAAGCTGCTAAATTAAAAGCTGGCACTGGCGGGCACGCTTTTTCTGGCAAACACAAAGGCGCGACTTTCCTTGCACAAGGCACTATTTACCCAGATGTAATTGAATCGGGTGGGGCTAAATCTAAAAAAGCGGTCACCATTAAAAGCCATCACAACGTTGGCGGCTTGCCAGAAAAATTAGGCTTAAAATTATTAGAACCCTTACGCGATTTATTTAAAGATGAAGTGCGCGAATTAGGCGTAGCACTTGGCTTGCCACACGATATGGTGTATCGCCACCCTTTCCCAGGGCCAGGTTTAGGCGTGCGTATTTTGGGTGAAGTAAAAACCGAATTCGCCGATTTATTACGCCGTGCCGATGCCATTTTTATTGAAGAATTACACAATACCATTGACGAAAAAACCGGCAAATCTTGGTATGCATTAACCAGCCAAGCGTTTGCGGTATTTTTACCGGTGAAATCGGTGGGCGTAATGGGTGATGGCCGCACTTATGATTATGTTGTTGCCTTACGCGCCGTTGTAACCAGCGATTTTATGACTGCGCATTGGGCAGAATTGCCCTATGCCTTGCTAGGTAAAGTATCTAATCGAATCATCAACGAAGTGCGTGGCATAAACCGCGTGGTATACGATATTTCGGGCAAACCACCTGCTACTATTGAGTGGGAATAAGCTATTTTTTTATTTTTATCAATAGCTTACGTTTTTCATTATGTTATGATTCTGCCTTGTGGGCAAAGGGGATAAACGATGAAATTAAGCATTTTTATGTTGGCTTTACTGGCATTTGGCTTAAGCGCTTGTGTCACCGATAAACACGCTTACAAGCAATCGCCACAAAAGATTTTTGAGACGGTTAATACTAAGTACCCAGCTGAAAAAAACACCTTAGTATTTATAGATGCGCCAATGGGTTTTGTAGCGCCGCGTTTAGCCAATTGTGCGGTTGAAAAAGGTGTAAATAATGGCAAAGTGGTGGCGATTACTAGCGCCCTTGCGCTAAAAACCACTACTGTAATTGTGGCTGGCGAAGATGAATCGTTAACCGGCACAACATTAGCAAAAGCGCTGACTAATAATAAGGAAAAATTAAGCGGCGCAAAGTTAATAGTGGTAGGCGCAAAAGAAACCAAACAAAGCTAAGCGATTTGGCGGCTTTAAATGATGTTGCAATTGAGTTTATTGATACGCCGATTTAAACCTGATCAAGCCTGCAAGCCAAGCTTAGCTATATTAAGCTTAGCTATATTAAGCCTAGCTATATTAAGCTTAGCCGTATTAAGTTTGCCGGGCTTAGCTTGGCTTAAATTTTTATGAGCCGCGGATTTGTTAAAGAAGATGATTTAGAGCACGCTGGAACGGATATTCCTGAGCGGCCGGTCAGTCAGCATGCCAATTACGTCACATTAATTGGTTATCATCAATTAGAAAAACAAGCGGCTGAACTAGAGCAAAAAAGGCAGCTTTTAAGCGCCAAAAAAGATGAGCAAGCCGCCATACAGCAATTAGCCATAGTGAATCGCGATTTACGTTATGTGGCAGCGCGTTTAGAAAACGCATTAATAACGCAGCCAGATATAAATAGCCAAAGCGTGGTATTTGGCGCCATGGTGACGGTTGAAGATGAAGCAGGCAATACTCATGTTTATGAGATTGTGGGTGAAGACGAAGCTGATATTAAAGCCAATAAAATCAGCTACATATCGCCACTTAGCCGCGCACTTATTGGGCATAAATTAGATGAAACAGTAACTTGGTTGCGCCCTGCTGGCAATCAACTATTAACGATTACGGCAATACATTTTGCCAACTAAACTTTAGGACTAAGCATTTTGAACGTTATTGAAGCGATACAAACCCGTCGTTCTATTAAACATTACGACACCAACCATAAAATGACGCAAGCAGAAATTGAGTCATTATTGTCCCTTGCCATGCTGTCGCCTACCGCTTTTAATATTCAGCATTGGCGATTTGTAGTAGTGACTGATCCCGTTTTGCGTCAGCAAATTCGCGCTGTAAGCTGGAATCAAGCACAAGTAGAAGAAGCATCACTATTGATTGTGTTGACGGCTGATTTACAAGCGTGGGCTAAGCAGCCAAGCCGCTATTGGGCCAACGCGCCGCAACCGGTGCAAGATTATTTAGTGCCGGCGATTGGTCATTATTACGAAAATAATGAACGCGCACAACGCGATGAAGCCATGCGTAGCTGCGGTATTGCCGCGCAAACCATTATGTTGGCCGCAAAAGAAATGGGTTACGACACTTGCCCAATGGATGGCTTTGATTTTGATGCGGTTGGTCATTTATTAAACTTGCCAGCAGATCACACACCTGCCATGTTTATTACCGTGGGCAAAGCGATTAAGCCAGCCATGCCACGCGCTGGGCAGTTAGATATCAGCGAAGTCGTTATCTACAACAAATTTTAAGCGATAATTTATGTTTTAGTTTAGCAACAGAGCACACAGAGCGCTCAGAGAAAATCAAAAACAGTTGATTTCTCAGTATTTAAGTTTTTAAGCTTTTCTCTGTGTTCTCTGTGGCTAGTTTTGATTTTATTTAAGGCAACACATGTTAATTAGCAACAATATCACCATGCAATTTGGCGCCAAGCCATTGTTTGAAAACGTTTCTGTCAAATTTGGCGATAATAATCGCTATGGTTTAATCGGCGCCAACGGCTGCGGAAAATCCACCTATATGAAAATATTGGCCGGCATTTTAGAGCCATCCGCTGGCAATATTGCATTAGATAACCATGAGCGCATGGCGTTTTTGCGCCAAGACCAGTTTGCCTATGAAGACCAGCGTGTGTTAGATGTGGTGATGATGGGCCATGAGCAAATGTGGAAAGCGATGCAGGAACGCGACGCGATTTATGCCAACCTTGAAGCCACAGAAGACGACTATATGCGCGCTGCGGAGCTTGAAGGCGAGTTCGCCGAATTTGACGGCTACACCGCTGAAGCGCGCGCGGGTGAATTGCTATTGGGTGTAGGTATTCCTATTGAGCAACACACAGGCCCAATGAGTGCTGTAGCGCCCGGTTGGAAATTGCGTGTATTGCTGGTGCAAGCGCTATTTGCCAACCCAGACGTATTGTTGCTGGATGAGCCGACCAATAACTTGGATATTAATACCATTCGCTGGCTAGAAGACGTGCTGAATAATCGCGACTGCACCATGGTGATCATCTCGCATGACCGCCACTTTTTAAACCAAGTGTGTACGCATACTTGTGATATGGATTATGGCAAGTTAACCATTTACACCGGCAACTATGACGACTACATGGAAGCCAGCATTGCCGCACGTAACCAGCAAGCCAAAGACAATGCCAAAGCCAAACAGCAAGTAGCCGATTTGCAAGACTTTGTGCGCCGCTTCTCTGCCAATGCGTCAAAAGCCAAGCAGGCGACATCTAGAGCCAAACAAATCGACAAGATTAAAATTGAAGTATTTAAACCTTCCAGCCGTCAATATCCATTTATTCGTTTTGAATACGATGAGCGCGAAAAACTACATCGCAACGCAGTAGAGCTTAAAAAACTCAGTCACGGCTTTGATAAAATCTTATTTAATGACGTTGAATTAATATTTGAAGCGGGCGAAAAAGTCGCGATTATTGGTGAAAACGGCATTGGTAAAACCACGTTTTTACGCTGCCTAGCGCGCGATTTACAACCAAAACACGGCGAAGTGAAATGGACGGATAAAGCCACCATTGGCTACTTTGCGCAAGATCACGAATACGAATTTGAACAAGGCGAAGACCTGTTTGAATGGATGACGCTGCAAAGACAAGCTGGCGATGATGACCAAGCCGTGCGCAGCATGCTTGGCCGCTTATTATTCGGCGGCGAAGATACTAAAAAATCCGTCAAAGTGCTATCAGGTGGCGAAAAAGGCCGCATGCTGTATGGCAAATTAATGCTAGCCAAAACCAATGTACTATTGATGGATGAACCAACCAACCACATGGATATGGAATCGATTGAAGCCTTAAACACGGCGCTGGATAAATACAAAGGAACGCTTTTCTTTGTCAGCCATGACCGTGAATTTGTCAGCTCAATCGCCACACGAATTTTAGAAATTAAAGCCGATGGTATTGTGGACTTTACGGGTAATTATGAAGATTACTTAGCTAGTCAGGGTGTTTAGTTAATCCATTCTCAATCAACTCAATTTCAATAAATCAGATTATCAATTAATTGAAATCAATAAAAAAGCCAGCTTACGCTGGCTTTTTTATTAAAAATACTATTAGTCCTTCATCGAACGTTTACGCTCATGCTCTAGCAAGTAGCGTTTACGGATACGGATGGTTTTTGGTGTAATTTCGACCAATTCATCATCATCGATAAACTCAACGGCGGATTCTAATGTTAATGAAATTGGTGTAATTAAACGTACCGCTTCATCGGTACCTGATGAACGTACGTTGGTTAATTGTTTACCTTTAATTGGGTTCACAATCAAATCGTTATCACGACTATGAATACCAATCACCATGCCTTCGTACAATTTGTCACCTGGAACCGCGAACATTTTGCCGCGATCTTGCAATTTCCATAGCGCGTAAGCAACGGCTTCGCCATGTTCAGCAGAAATTAGCACGCCATTACGACGGCCTGGCATATCTGGTTTTACGGGTGCATATTCATCAAAAATATGTGCCATTAAGCCTGTACCGCGCGTCATGGTTAAAAATTCACCTTGAAAACCAATTAAGCCACGTGCTGGAATCTTATATTCTAAACGTGTGCGGCCATTGCCGTCTGATTCCATATTTTGCATTTCACCACGGCGACGACCTAATTCTTCCATCGCAGCACCTTGATGCTCATCTTCTAAATCAACCGTTAGAATTTCATACGGCTCACATTTTTCGCCATTTAGTTCACGGAAGACAACTTTTGGTTTACCAACAGCCATTTCAAAGCCTTCACGGCGCATTGTTTCCAACAAAATGGTTAAATGCAACTCGCCACGGCCAGAAACGCGGAAAATATCCGCATCTTCTGTTTCGTCTACACGCAAGGCAACGTTTACCAATAATTCTTTAGTTAAACGATCACGGATTTGGCGGCTGGTAACAAATTTACCTTCTGTACCGGCTAATGGTGATGTGTTCACCATAAAGTCCATGGTCAATGTTGGCTCATCTACGCCTAAATGCGGCAAGCCTTTTGGATTTTCACGGTCACAAATGGTAAAACCAATACCAATATCATCTAAACCAGAAATAATGACAATGTCACCGGCTTCTGCTTCTTCAACTGGCACGCGTTCTAGGCCTTTAAAACCAAGCACTTGGTTAATTTTACCAGTAGCGATTTGTTTGTCTTCATTCATAATCGTCACAGCTTGACCTGTTTTGATTTTGCCGTTACTTACGCGGCCAACGCCTAAACGGCCAGTATAAGTAGAGTAATCTAATGCTGAAATTTGCATTTGCAATGGTGCCGCTGGGTCACCTGCTGGCGGCGATACATGGCTAATAATAGTTTCAAACAATGCACGCATATTGTCAGATGTGGTTTTCATGTCCAACATGGCATAACCGTTAATGGCTGATGCGTAAACAATCGGAAAATCTAACTGGTCATCGGTTGCGCCTAAATTGGCAAACAAATCAAAGGTTTGGTTAATTACCCAATCCGTACGTGCACCCGGGCGATCCACTTTATTAATCACCACAATTGGTTTTAAACCAAGTGCCAGTGCTTTTTTAGTCACAAAACGCGTTTGCGGCATTGGGCCTTCAACCGCATCTACTAGCAATACAACGCCATCTACCATACCTAATACGCGCTCTACTTCACCACCAAAGTCCGCATGGCCAGGTGTGTCCACAATATTAATGTGTGTGCCTTCATAAATTAGCGCGGTATTTTTAGCCAAAATAGTAATGCCACGTTCTTTTTCAAGATCGTTGCTGTCCATCACACGCTCTACTACGGCATGATGCGAAGCAAACGTGCCAGCTTGTTGTAAAAGTTTATCAACCATGGTTGTTTTACCATGGTCAACGTGGGCGATAATTGCGACGTTGCGCAAATTGCGAGGAGTGCTCATTATTAACTGCCGTAGGTTTGAAAGGGCGCGATTTTACCACAAAAAAGATGACAATCTGACTATATATAAGCAATAAACCTTTGACAAAGTAATATAAATGCTTATAATGCGCACAACTTAAAGCTAAGTTGGTAATAAAAGTTTAGAAATACTTAGTTTTAATCCATTGCCCTGACCCATCTGTTGCTCATTGATTTGTTGAAGCGACTATCATATAGATTCGTAAATTTAATTTACAAACAATCTATCTTTTACTGGTTAGCGGCTATGCCCGTGCGCTGGTAAAAAGCATTCTTATTAAATAGATATATATGCTTTACGCGTTTTGTGTTGAACAGCTGTTTTAAATAGCTTCAGCATTGATGTGATTGCTTGCGCCCTTTTTGTACTTATTCGAAAGGGACATTATTTTGTCTTTAGAAACATCTGAAACATTAGTAAAATCAAACTTTGATTCATTAAATTTACACCCAACTATTTTACGTGCCGTGCTTGAAGCAGGCTACGACACACCTACTGCTGTACAAGCACAAGCCATTCCGCCAGCCTTGCAAGGCCGCGATATCATGGCTTCTGCACAAACAGGTACAGGTAAAACAGCGGCATTTACATTGCCTGCATTAAACTTATTAGCCACACCACATGCGCTTAATAGCCGTGGTCCACGCATTTTAGTGTTAACGCCAACCCGCGAATTAGCCGCACAAGTAAACGAAGCAGCGCGCAAATACGGTAAATATATCCGCGCCCGTACTGTAAGTATTGTGGGTGGTATGCCTTACCCGCTTCAAAATAAATTGTTATCACAACCATTAGATATTTTAGTGGCCACACCTGGCCGCTTTATTGATCATATGGAACGCGGCCGTATTGATTTAAGCCGTTTGCAAATGTTGGTATTAGATGAAGCCGACCGTATGTTAGACATGGGCTTTATGCCAGATGTAGAACGAATTTGCGAAGCCTTACCAAAAGAGCGTCAAACACTATTATTCTCAGCCACTTTAGATGGCATCATGCACATCGGCAAACAATTCTTAAATAACCCAATCACGCTACAAGTGGCTGGCCAAAAAGAAAAACATGCCAATATTGAGCAACGTTTGCACTTTGTAGATGACATGACACACAAAAACAAATTGCTTGAGCATTTGTTGATTGCACCAGACATGAACCAAGCGATTATTTTCACTAGCACTAAGCGTCATGCCGATGTGTTGGCAGAAGATTTATATGCTGCTGGCCATAAAACAGCCGCTTTGCATGGCGATATGACACAAGGCGCGCGTAACCGTACGCTGACTAAATTGCGTCAAGGCGATGTAAAAGTATTGGTTGCAACCGATGTTGCGGCACGCGGTATTGACGTGCAAGGTATTTCACACGTAATTAATTACGATTTACCTAAATTTGCTGAAGATTATGTGCACCGTATTGGTCGTACTGGTCGCGCTAATAATAAAGGTATCGCGATTTCATTCGCATCTAATATGGATCGCCATTTATTGCGCAAAATTGAGCAATATACTGGTCAAAAATTAGATGCAGCGGTAATTGAAGGCTTTGAGCCAAAACGCGCCATGAAAACAGATGGTCCTTCTAATGGCAGGCGTGGTAGCAGTAATGAGCGTGGTGGTTATGGCGCAGGCCGTAATGAGCGTTCTGCGCACAAACCAGGTGACCGTGCTGGCTATCAATCTCGCGACAACAACCGTGGCACATTTGGTGACCGCGTAATGGGCGAAAAACCAGCATCTGAAAAAAGCTACGGCCCACGTTCTGGTGGTTTTAACGACCGCAATAAAGAGCGTACAAATGATAGCGCACGCCCTGCTCGTTCATTTGGTGATCGTCCTGCTTTCGGCGACCGTCCTGCTTTTGGTGATAAGCCAGCGTTTTCAAACTCAGAGCGTCCAGCGCGTAATGCGGATCGTTTTGCAAATGAAAATCGCGCAGCGCCTTCACGTGAAGTAGATGGCAACAGCCGTAGCTACACTAAAGATACCGATATGCAATTTGCCCGCGAATTAAGCAAAGGCTTTGGCGGAAAATCAGGCGATAGAACAAGCGCACCTAGAAGCAGTGCTCCAAGATCAACTGAAAGCAGACCATTTGCACGTAAACCTGAAGGCAGTTTTGGTGACAGACCAAACCGTGGTGATTCAGGCCGCAACGAAGGTTCACGTTCTGCTCCACGCGGTGATGCACCACGTAGTGCAGCGCCTAGAAGCAACACTGGCGAAAAGTTTGGTAATCCACGTCCACGTCCAACAGGTGATCGTCCTGCGCGTACGAACGGCGGAGATGGTGCACCACGTCGTCCACGTAGCTTTGTTTAAGAATAGCGTTTAAATGGATACAACAACGACTGATCTCGTTATGTTTGACGCATTAGGTCTGGCTGCACCGCTGTTAAAAGCGGTGCAAGAGACTGGTTACACAACGCCAACACCAATTCAAGCCAAGGCCATTCCATTGGCTTTGCAAGGCTTGGATTTAATGGCTGGCGCTCAAACAGGCACAGGTAAAACGGCCGCTTTTGCGTTGCCGATTTTACAAAAACTATTACCCTTTGCAAGCCCTAGTACTTCACCAGCAAAACACCCGATACGTGCATTGGTGCTAACACCAACGCGCGAATTAGCGATTCAGGTAGAAGAAAGCATTAAGGTTTATGCTAAACATACGCCTTTAAAAAGCTTGGTGGTATTTGGCGGCGTGGATATTAAAACGCAAACACCGCATTTAAAAACCGGTATCGAAATTTTGGTGGCAACGCCAGGTCGCTTGCTTGATCATGTTGAGCAAAAAACGCTGAATCTTAGCCAAGTGCAAATTTTGGTGTTAGATGAAGCCGACAGAATGTTGGACATGGGCTTTATGCCTGATTTGAAGCGCATTTTGGCCTTATTGCCAAAACAGCGCCAAAATTTAATGTTCTCTGCGACGTTTTCAAATGAAATTAAAAAATTAGCCGATGATTTTTTAACGAATCCAACATTAATCGAAGTGGCACGCAGTAACGCCACCAACGACAATGTAACGCAAAAAGTCTACTTGGTTGCACAAGCAAGTAAACAAGCTTTGTTGACACAATTGCTTAGCGAATCTGACAGCCAGCAAGTGATTATTTTCACTAAAACAAAAATCACGGCCAGCAAATTAAGCCGCGCTTTACAAAAAGAAGGCATTTCAGCAGACGCGATTCATGGCGATAAAAGCCAAAAAGAGCGTATTGATGCATTGGACGCATTTAAAGCCGGCAAAATTACCGCTTTAGTGGCCACTGATGTGGCGGCACGTGGTTTGGATATTACTGATTTGCCCATGGTGATTAACTATGAAATTCCAAGCGCACCAGAAGATTATGTGCATCGCATTGGCCGTACAGGCCGCGCGGGCGCAAGCGGTGTTGCTATTTCATTAGTGTGCGAAGAAGAAGAAAAGTATTTAGCCGAAATTGAAAAATTAATTAAACGCAGTATTACACGCGAAACAATTGAGATTAAACATACCGCTAAAAAAGTGACTAAATCTACACATACTGAAGAAGCCAGCAGCCAAAGTGCTAATGAATCTTTAAGCTCTAACAGACAAGCGGCAAAATCACGTCAATATGTGCGTAAGCCATCACGCGACCCTTGGTTTGATAAGCCGTATGAGCCTTCTGTTGTGGTGGCAAAACCACAATACAATTCGTCATCTTCTAATAAAGCACCAGTAGCCGCTTTATTGGGTGGTTTACGCGCTAAATAGAATCAGCAACAACCATCAAAGCCGTTAAAGTAAAACTGGCTTAAAAAGCGCCATTACGCCTTTTTAAGCCAAGTTTCCATTTCTTTCACATCTAATGGTGGCGAATAAAAAAAGCCTTGTACATTTTTACAGCCACTTGCCGCTAAAATATCGGCTTGTTGCTGGCTTTCTACGCCTTCACCAACTAAACTTAAACCTAGCGCATCGCCCAAGGCTACAATCGCTTTAACAATCACGCGATCTTCTTCGCTGTACACCAAACCATCTACAAATGAACGGTCAATTTTAACTTCATCTACCGCCCAGCGTTTAAGATAAAGTAATGATGAGTGCCCCATGCCAAAATCATCCAGCGAGATACTAAAACCAGCCTCTTTAATTAAGCGCATATTCCTTTTTACTACATCCGCTTCTTCTAAAAGCGCATATTCGGTAATTTCAATGCACAGCGTACTGGGCGAAACATCATATTTAGCCGGAATATTAGTCAGTGTTTTAATCAAAGTTTCTGAACGCAAATGCCTGGCTGAAATATTCACCGATACGCGCGGCACGTCATATTTTTTGTTTTTCCAAGCGCGAATTTGTTTGCAAGTGGCTTCTAGCACCCACTCACCAATTTGATTAATCAAGGATGATTGCTCAGCGATTTTGATAAATTCTAGCGGCGGAATTAAGCCACGTTCTGGATGACGCCAGCGAATCAGCGCCTCAATGCCAACAAGGCTATTTTCGGTGTTTTCTATTTGTGGCTGATACACAATAAATAGCTGATTATCTTTAAGCGCGTGGCGAATGCCATGTTCCATTTCTAACCATTGGTGCGCTATAAAATTTAAATTGGCGGTATAAAATTCAAAATCATTACGCCCATTTTGCTTGGCTCTATACATGGCTAAATCGGCATAAACCAACAAAGTTTGCGTATCCATTGTGTCATCTGGGTAAACGCTCACGCCAATACTTACTGTGCAATACACGCGCTGCGCATCAATCTCAAACGGTACCGCAAAAGCGGCAATAATGTCGCGCACTAAGCGATGGCCATCTTGTGGCGATGCACCTTCCATAATCATCACAAACTCATCGCCGCCCAGTCGGCATAGCACATCAGTAGCGCGTACACGCTCGGTAATACGCTTGGTGGCCATTACCAGCAATTGATCGCCAGATTCGTGCCCAAGGGTATCGTTAACCATTTTAAAATGGTCTAAATCAAAAAATAACAATAAAACTTGATTACCTTCGCGTGCCGCTTTGGCGACAGAATGATCTAAACGTTGCCTAAACATACTGCGATTTGGCAAACCCGTTAATTCATCATGCGAAGCTAAAAATTCTACTTTACGGTTTAGGGCAATGGTTTCGCTTACATCGCGGCCAACGCCGCGGTAACCCGTAAAATTGCCGTTATTGGCAAAGATAGGTTTGCCCGAAACGCGCAAATAAACCAATTTGCCGGTTTCATCGGTGAAATGCACCACATATTCGGCAAAGCGTTTATGGGTTTGCAAGGTTTTAAGCATTTCGTTTGAGCTGTGGCTATGGCATGCTTCTGCCAAGTCGGTCAGGCTAAAAAAGCTTAAGCCCTTTGGCCCGCCTGTTAAGGCGAAAATCTTTAAGTGTTCATCCGATTCCCAAAACCAATCGGCTGAGGCTTCTGCAAAATCTCTAAAACGCGCTTCACTTTCAATGAGCTTTTCTTTTTCTTCACTTAACTCAATGATTTTTTTATCTAATTTAGTGCGCACACGGTCAGCATGCTGCTTATCTAATTTAAGCGGGCTACCGCGATACAGGCCGCGGCTTTTAGGCAAATCAGCTGGTTTATTCGAATTTAAAACGCTGGCCACAATATCCAATAAATCGGGCATTAACATGGGCTTAATTAAAAACTTGGTGGCGCCAAGCGATAAAGCAAAGCGTTTATCTTGATCGGACGTATAAGTGGCGGTGTAAAAAAGAATGGGAATATGTTGCAAACTTTGATTTTGTTTAACCGCACGGCACAAGCCGTAGCCATCCATTTCAGGCATTAAAATATCTGAAATAATCAAATCCACAGGCTCAATCTGCAGAAAAGACAAGGCTTTTAAACCGTTATCAAAACTGGCCACTGTGTAGCCTTTTGCTGTCAACACGGTCTCTAGCAATTGCCTAGAGTTTTCGTCATCTTCCGCGATTAAAATATTCACGCATCACCTCACCTTATTATTTTTTTATTTATTTATTAATTGCTTGTTCAATTTGTTGAATCACCAACATGGGGTCTATCGGTTTTTCGATATAACTGGTGCAACCTGCCATTAGCAACCTTTCGCGGTCGCCAGACATGGCATAAGACGTCATGGCGATAATGGGTATATCTCGCCCGACTGGATGCGCCCTGATGCGTTTTAATACTTCTAGGCCATTAATATCTGGCAATTGTATATCTAAAATTATAAAGTCTGGCGGAATTGTCAGCGCTTGCTTCACACCTTCTAGTCCGGTCATGGCGAAGCGAATCTTGTAATTGGCTTGCTCTAAAATAAATCGGATCAATTCCAAATTATTTTCGTTATCTTCAATAATCAACGCAACAGTCATGGCAATGCCTTTCCTGAGTTTGTTAATGATAGATTCGATTTTTCAGTTTTGATTCTTGTTGTTGCCGGCTCATCTAAAATAGAAATGCTGGGCTCAAGCGCGATATTAGTGATTTTAATAGGCAACTTAATGGTAAAAGTACTGCCTTTTTCTAGCTCACTTTGCACTTCAATACGGCCAGAAAGCAGCTGGGATAATATTTTTCGCGTTAAATATAATCCCAGGCCTGTGCCTAATGTTTTAATTTTGAGTGGTGAATCAATTCGCTCAAACGGTTGAAATAACTTGGCTAAATCTACCTCGGTAATTCCAATACCGGTGTCACTTACCGCGATACTAAGCCAACTTTTATCAACGCTGGCATGAATCTCAACCCTGCCTTGCGGCGTATATTTAACGGCATTACTCACCACATTTAAAATCACCTGAAACAAGCGTTTTCGATCGGTTTCTAGCTTTACGTGATTTGGGCAATTAATGCTAATTTCTAAATGTCTTTCTTCTAAAATATGCGCAACAGCATGCTGAACATCGGCCAAAAGCGGTGCTAATTCAAATTTTTCAATGTGAACTTCTAAAAAACCAGCTTCAATTTTAGAAATATCAATCACATCTGAAATAAGTGATAACAAATGCTTGGCCGAATGGTAAGCGCGACCCAATTGATCTTTTTGTTTAAAATTAAGCTCGCCAGACATGCCTTGCAGTACAACCCCTAAAAAGCCAATAATGAAATTGAGTGGTGTGCGGAGCTCATGCGACATTGAAGCCACAAACATCGATTTGATTCGATCCGCCGATTCAGCCGCTTCACGCGCGGTAATTAGCGATTCTTGCAGCGCTTTTTGCCGTGAAATATCCAAGGCAATCGCCACAATTTGCCCTTCGTTACTGGTACTTTGCGCAACCGCACCCATTGAGCATTGATACACATATTTTTCACCCGCTGCATTTTGCAACATCAACTCTATGGCGCGAAAATCCTGACCATTCATGGCGCGCCCAGCGGCGGCGATGGCTTTTTTACGCGATTCTTTAGCCACGATTAATTGAATAAAACTTTGGCCAATCATTTGTTCTCGGTTATAACCCGCCGCCGATAAAGCCTCTGGGTTGGCATCCACCACATTACCTAATTTATCAATAATCAAAATAGGAATAGGCGCATGTTCAACCACGTAGCTGTAACGCTTTTCGCTTTCGAGTAATTTTTTAGCGTTGGCTTCTAAGGCCTTTTGTTTACTCATGTCTTGGCCAATCGAAATAATCACCGGATTATTGTCATCGTCCAACTCCATGCTGCGCGATACCACCAAATCTAGCGTTCCGCCATCGGCGCAGCGCGTGGTAATTTCTTCCCCTTGAATTTTACGCCCAAACGCAACTTGCTGATTTATTTGATATAACTGTTGTTTATTTTGCTCTGTACCAAATAATTCGTTATACGATTTGCCAATGGCAAATTCGCGGCTATAGCCAGACAGTCGCTCGGCCTCTGGATTCATCTCAATAATTTCATTGGCAATGTTCATGTATAAAATGGTTACTGGCGCGCGCTCAACCAAAAATCGAAACAACTTGGCGTTGTTTTCTATAGATGCTGTGCGCTTTTGCACAATGGTTTCGAGGTGTTTTTGCTGATGCGATAAGCTATCTTCTACCTCTTGCCGTTTGTGCGCTTCTAAGGTTAATCTAGCCAAATCGGTAATTGAGCCAACAAAGTTTTGCTCATCTAATGTCCATTCACGCGGCCCGCCAATATGCTCATGGCAAATCACGCCAATCACCTGATTATTTAGCCAAATCGTGCCATCTAACATGGCACCTATGCCGCTGTCCTGCAAATAATCTTTTGTAAATTCGGCAGTGGCGGGATGATGATGTACATCATTAATTGAAATCACGCGGCTTTGCTTAAGCGATTGAAAATAAACAGGTAAATCGGCCACAAGCAAGGGTTTTGATGCAGTGTGTAAATCCTTGGATTTAATGTATAAACCTATGCATTCCAGCTGCTTAAAATCATCATCAAAACGCCATACACTTACCCGCTCAACATCTAAGGCATTAGCCGATACCTGCGCAATTTCTTTAAAAACAGCTTCTGGATCCTGCTTGCTGGCTAATTGCATGGTGGCTGAATGCGCCAAGCTAGCATTTTGCTTTTGCAAACGCTGTTCACTTTTTTGCAGTTTTTCTTGTGCAATTTTTTTATCAATATTTTGCAGATGCAGTTTATTGATTAACTTTTCTAGCTGTTTGCTGCGTTTTAAATTACCAAACAAATAACCGCCATACAACACAAAAACAAAAAATACCGCACTAAGCATTTGCACATAACGCTGGTCGGCATAAAACTGGTAAGTAAACAGCATGTGCGCATAAAACAATGTCAGGCAGATAATGAATAGCAAGCCAATAATGAATACTTTTTGGGTGGGGAATTCAATGCGCGAGGGGCTTGTAGCACTTAAAACGGTGGGCATTAAAAAGCGCTGTGTGACCATTTTTCTAATTTGCCAATCAACGTAAAGCAAATTAATCAAAATAATCGCCAGCACCACAAAAATGGCTAGCGCAAATTCAAATTTATAGGTGATTACCCAGCGCAAGCTTAGCTCAATATGTGGGTGTAAAAAGGAATAGATAAGCGGGTGTTGTACAAGAAAATCTTTGCCATAAAAATCAACTGGCATTGCTTGTGCCGATTGTGCAGTCAGAGCAAATAGTATCGCAAAACAGATGCAAATCTGACCAGAAATTTTTCGTAACAATCTGCTTTTATACAAGCAAAACCCCTTACGATAACTGTTATTTTTTTACCACTATAGCATTGTGTGGCTGTTATACGTAAGGCGTGACTGTTTTTGCTGCTTTTTTACTACTATTTGGTAGTAGTTTTGGCCGATATTACATTTATTGATTGCGCATAAAATCGGCTACGCCGTATAGTTGAGTAGATAGCGCCTGCATCAGCTTTTCATCCATTTTTAATTGATGCATGGCACTAATCATGCAATACATCCATTGATCGCGCGCACTTTCATCTATGCTAAAAGGCATGTGTTTTTGGCGCAAAAAAGGATGGCCATAGCGCTCAATATACAACTGTGGGCCACCGGTCCAGCCTGTTAAAAACATAAACAGCTTTTCGCGCGATGCGGTTAAATCGGCCGGATGCATGGCGCGAATAGGTGCCGCTTTAATATCCGAATCCATAATGTCGTAGAAGGTTTCTACTAACGCACGAATAGCGGCAGTGCCGCCTTGCTCGCCACCTAATAAGCTGTAAAACGTGGATTTGCTACTGCCTGCTTCTTCTATTTTATTAAGCATACTTTATTAATATTCAGCGGGCTTAACCAAGCTAGCCGCCAATTTTGCGCGGCTTCTGGCTTCATCTGTATCTTTACCTGTTGCCAAAGCTACTCCCATGCGGCGGAGCGCAAAAGATTCGGGTTTGCCAAATAAACGAATATCGCTATTGGGCACATTTAAAGCGGCGTCTAAGCCTGCATAGCTTAAATTTTGACTGTCTACGCCACCATAAATAACCGCGCTTGCGCCGGTTTGCGTCATGCTTACATCCACTGGCAAGCCTAAAATAGCACGGGCATGCAATTCAAACTCGCTTAAACGCTGGCTACACATGGTTACCATACCTGTGTCATGTGGACGTGGGCTTACTTCACTAAACCAAACCTCATCATTTTTAACAAACAGCTCAACGCCAAACAAACCAAAGCCGCCAAGGCTATCGGTAATGGTTTTAGCAATATGCTGAGATGCTTTTAGCGCGTTAGCGGTCATGGCTTGCGGCTGCCAGCTTTCAACGTAATCGCCATTTTTTTGCACATGACCGATTGGCTCACAGAAATAGGTTTGCGTTTCACCTTGTGCATTTTTTGCGCGCACCGTTAATAGCGTAATTTCGTAATCAAAATCAATTTGACCTTCTACAATCACCACGCCTTGATTCACGCGCCCGCCTGTGGCAGCGTAATCCCATGCCGTTTTAACTTCGCTGGCTTGAGTGATACGCGATTGGCCTTTGCCAGAAGATGACATGGTTGGCTTGATAAAACAGGGGTAACCAATATGGCTATCAATGGCGGCTTGAAGCTCAACCTCACTGCGCGCAAACGCATAAGGTGAAACAGGTAATTTAAGCTCTTCAGCAGCTAAACGACGAATACCTTCGCGATTCATGGTTAACTGCACCGCTCTAACTGTTGGAATCACAGTGGCTGTGCCACTGTTTTCAATATCGGCCAAGGCATCTGTATTCAGCGCTTCAATTTCGGGCACAATAAAATGCGGCTTTTCCTTCTCTACTAATGCTTTAAGCGCTGCCGCATCGGTCATATCAATGGTATAGGCGCGATGCGCAACTTGGTGGCCTGGCGTATTGGCATAACGGTCTACCGCAATTACTTCTACGCCAAAGCGCTGTAGCGCGATAATGACTTCTTTACCAAGCTCGCCACTGCCAAGCAGCATGACTTTTGTTGCAGAAGCGGTTAAAGGGGTGCCTAATTTCATAAGTTAATGCCCACGTAAAATTCAAATAATTGTTTATTTTATAAGTGGGCATAATACCATGAGGCGAATCAGCTAGCCTTCAAAATGATATTTAGGGATATGCACTTTGCTACACTAAAGTGCGATTTAAACCGAAAGTTAGTTAAAAGCTGATGCCGTGTTTATCCATGCGGTAACGCATGGTCATGCGGGTAATGCCCAGCTTACGTGCTGCTTCTGACACATTGTTATGTGTTGATTCTAGCGCGTTTAGTAGCATGCTTTTTTCAGCGGCATCCAAAGTAATTTGGGTTTGCTGATTACTTTCATTAGTCGCTTTATTTTTATTATCTCCGTTTTTGCTATCAACCAAATTTAAGTCATTTGCAGTGATTTGCGATTGACTACTTAACAGCACAGCGCGGCTAATTTGATGGCGCAATTCGCGCACATTGCCAGGCCAATTATAGTGTTGCATGGCCTCAATTGCCGATTGGCTAAAACCATGTTTGCTTAAACCGTAGCGCTTTTCGGTAAGTTGCATAAAATGTTTAGCTAATTGCAATATATCGTGGCCGCGTTCACGCAACGGCGCTAGTGAAATGGTCATTACATTTAAGCGATAATACAAATCGGAGCGGAATCGCCCTTGTTGCGACATTTCGTGCAAATTGCGACTAGTGGCCGCAATAATGCGCGCCGGCACAATACGCTCTTTGGTTGAGCCTAAGCGCCGCACGCGTCTGCGCTCTAACACACTGAGCAATTTTGCTTGCAATGTTAATGGCAATTCGCCAATTTCATCCAAAAACAAGGTCCCGTCTTCGGCCGCTTCAATCAAACCCGGACGCGATGTGATTGCATTGGTAAAAGCGCCCTTTTCATGGCCAAATAATTCACTTTCAATCAGCTCGTTTGGTAACGATGCGCAATCCACATGCACGAAAGGCTTATCAGCATTGCTTCCAGACGCATGCAATAAACGTGCGGCTACATCTTTACCTGTGCCTGTTTCGCCGGTAATTAATACAGTGGGCGCAATCGCGTCGCTAATATGGCCCAACTGCGCAATGCGCGCAATTTGCATATGAATACTTTGCGTGGCAGGGCTATCGCCAATTAGGGTCACGCCATCACTAGAATGCACATTGCGCTGCCGCGAATATTCCAAGCTATTTTGTAGTGTGGCCGTTTTTTGATTTTTTTCAACGATTAATAATAACTCTTCTAAATCGATGGGCTTTTTTAAATAATCGTTTGCACCCATTTTCATGGCAGTAACAGCGTCGCTCACTTCGCCGTAAGCCGTCATCACTATGGTTACAATATTTTTTGCCACAAATTCGGCAATTAAATCTAGGCCATTACCATCTGGCAGGCGCATATCCAACAACACTAAATCGGGGCTAAATTGTTTATGGATAGCGCGTGCGTCGGCTAAATTTTCAACATGCTCGCACTCAAAACCGGCTTTTTGCAAACGCTTTTGTACCGCGCGCGCAAATAGCACTTCATCTTCCACAATCAACACTTTTTTAGGTTGAGTGAAGTGTTGCTTAGGTTTAAGCTCTAAATTTTTAGAATTAAAGCCTCCTAAATGGGTTTGTTGTGCGAGCAATGTTGTCCTTAATTACGCATTAATCATTATCTAAGGCAGCAACCGTTTTTTTGCCGCCGAACTCATAGCGGAATCCAAACCAGCCTGCGCGTGGTGCGCCAGGGGCGTAAAATGCTGGCGTTACTTCGTTGCCAGTAAATGCGCCTGTACTGGCATCAAAACGATGCTCACCCAGTAAACCGCCATTGTTATATTCGCGATCAAACACGTTGTTTACTTTAGCAAAAAACTGCCAGCCACTATTACCAAAGCGGTAACGTGTATCTAAGTTCATCACAAGATAGCCGCTCACTTTAGCGCCGTCGCCATCATGGTCGTTATTTTCGTTTCCGCGTGAATATTGATCAGAGAATGCAAAAATATTAGTCCCAACATTCCAAAAGGGCGTTACATCATATGCTGCACGTAATTTAAGTTGATGTTGTGGAATACCTGGAATGTTATCGCCTTTGCTGACTTGAATTTCTGTTTCAGCATCTGGGTCACCGTTAAAGTCTTGTGCCGAAGTGTTAACTTCATTCGCAATCAATAAGTTAGATTGATAAGTAGCTTTTACAAAGCTGTAACCTAATGACCAAGTGAGTTTATCTAAACGACCATTTAATGCTGCATCAACCCCTTGACGTCTAGTTTTACCTACGTTATCGAAAAAGCCTAAGCCTGTAGCGCTTGAGGAAATGAATTGAATATCATTGTAGTTTTGAGCGCTGTAAGCTGCAAATGACCAATTGACGTTGTCATTAAGCTTGCCACGCAAACCACCTTCGTATGTTTTTGCCACTACTTGTTCAAGTGGTGGATCGCCTGCAAATGCATTTGGTAATCTGCAACCGATATTCTCATTAGCACAACCTAATTCAATTGCAGTTGGTGCACGACTGCCCTCGTTGTAGCTTGCATAAGCTGTCAAATTTTTGCTAGGGGTAAAATTAATACCTACCGCCGGGTTAATACGATTGAAGCTATGGTCACCAGATAAAGTAACGTCATCACCCGAAGCTGGATCAAACGTTGTGCCTGGTGGATTAATTCTATCGTCATTCTCAACTTTAGTATAGTTGTAGCGTGCAGACATTGTTAAGTGCCATAACGGGTTTAATGACAATGTATCTGTCGCAAATAGACTCCAAGTTTTGCTTACACCTTTTAAGTTCACTTGATCTTCAAGCTCATTAAAAACTCCTGTGCCATCAACACCACGTGTTGCATTGATCAAACCATATTCAGTACTTTGTTTGAAATTAGTTTTTCCGTAATCGTAACCAAAACCAGTGATAAATTGGTTTTTCATACCGGCAAGATCTTGACCAAATGTCACCTGAGCATTAAAACCATATCCAGTACGATCAGATTTAGTACGGTTTAAAGCACCACTACAAAAAGCCTCAGCTTCATCTTCATCTGCACCCGGCACGCATTCGTTTAAGGCTAAAGCCAAAGAGTCAGAAGTAACTTCTAAGTCGCCCGGTACGCCAAAGTCACTAATAACGTCATCATCATCAAAGTCATCATTACCATCACCGTTTAAGGTTCTGGTTTTAGCTTTGCGGTAATAAGCATTACCACTTAATTGTGTTTCGTCATTAAAAAAGTGGCTCCAATTTAAATTAAAAAAAGATAATTTATTTTCGGTTAAATCGGGTCTGGTTAAAATGGAATCGCGGCCTTGTTGACGCAAAAAGTCGTCTGGCGCTAAACCATTACCAATCAATTTATTATCAGCACCGGTGTAGCTTAAATTAAGCGATGTGCTTTCATTTTGCCAGCCCACTTTACCAAATACCTGCGCCACATCAGTTGGTGAAAAATCGCGCCAGCCATCTTCAGAGAATACATTGGCCGAGATAAAGTAATCAATTGCGCCATCACTTGTTACGCCACCAAATTCGGCAGAACCCGCTTTACGGCCCCAAGAGCCCATATAAGCTTCAACCGCGCCACCTGGATTAGTACGGCCACTTTTAGTTTGCACAGATAACGCGCCACCTAATGTGTTTAAGCCAAACAAAGGATTAGAACCCGGAATTAGATTAATGCTATTGATTGAGTTGGTTGAGATTAAATCCCAATTCACCACATCGCCAAATGGCTCATTCACACGCACGCCATCCACAAAAACCGATAATCCTTGCGGCGTACCTAATAATGGCGAAGCTGAATAGCCGTGAAAACTCACATCAGGCTGGTAAGGGTTATTTTGCGTATCGTTTACGCTAACACCCGTTAAATTTTGATTAATATAATCCGCAATGCTTAAGCTTTTTTGCTCTTTTAATTGCTCACCTTTAACCGATTGCACATTGGCCGGAATTTGCTCTAAAGGCAAACCAATGCCCTGCAATGGCGTTGTGCTAATCACTTCGATTTTTTCAGTAGTGGCGGTTGCATCGGCTGCAAGTGCGGAATGTGGCGCTGCGTAAGCAGCAATTACGGCCAATAAAATATATTTTGGTTGTAGCGATTGTTTCATATTTCTTTCCTAGGAATAATTTTGTACATCTGTTGAAATGTATGCAAAATATATTCCACCATTAACGGTTAAAAAATATTGAATGAAATCAATCACTCATTAAAACAACATACCTTATCAATGAATTATAATCGCAAAATATGGTTGTATACAACCACCAAATAGGTTGTATACAACCAGCTAGATGCTGTTTAAAAGTTGCTTGGGCGGCACATTTAAATAACCGCGAATCACTGACCACGCGGCTAGCGGAATAAGAACTGTGGTTAATACAAAAACCCCAA
>Ga0326733_1000107_pt1 | contig 28437 bp, 25 predicted proteins | sample 14_GP2_308_FD_207946 | JGI IMG/M metagenome (GOLD analysis project Ga0326733, IMG submission 207946) | Glacier ice microbial communities from Ngari, Tibet, China - 14_GP2_30.8 | ecosystem: Environmental > Aquatic > Freshwater > Ice > Glacier | place: China: Ngari, Tibet | collected 2018-07-17
ATTTAATACTTTCTAGTTCTACTCTTACAAAGAATGAGTTTCCAACGCGGCATACATGTTAATACGTCCGCGATCGTAGCAGCGGCACAGAACCGCGATCTTCAAGTCGCATCAGAACACGTGGAACCGCTTCCTGCGGTAAAGGCGGCTTTTGCGCCTAAGTTTCGAACGGCAAAGGCGAGCGGACAGCGTTCGCTGGCTTCAATCGATAACAATCAGAAGGTAGCAGTAGGACAGAAGACTGGTCTATTCGCATCCGATGTCGAAGCGATGATTGCTTCCAAGAGGCTCGAGAGCAAGATTCGCGAGGCGGCAATGAGACGCAGTGGAGCGTTGTAGATTTTTCATAGTAAGTGCTATGAAAAGGAGTGGAGATCACAGAGTTAAATCTGACAAGTGTTAATAGCTAGTTAGGCGCGATTCCGTGCGAAGAAGTTACTGATTCTCCTGCTGTTTTTATATTATCTATAAAATGGAAACGTTTCGCCGGCTCGCACTGGATGCGGAGATAGCGATAGCGAGTACCAATTCGACCTTCTTGATCTCCGAAACGGGGGCGTTGTATGCTTGCGGGGATAACTGGTGTGGTCAGCTCGGCCTCGGAGACAGTCAGGATCGGTCGACGCTGACAAGGGTGCCGCTAGAGGAAAGCGTGAAGGTGATCCGGAATGATAGAGCTTCCACATATGTTATTACAATCAGCGGGGTGTTATACTCTTGTGGTCATAACTATTACGGTCAACTTGGCCTCGGAGACAGACAGGGTCGGTCGACGCTGACAAGGGTACCGCTGGATGAAGGAGCGAGGGTTGTCGAAATTACCGATAGTTCAACATTCGTTCTCACGATCAGCGGGGCGTTGTATGCATGCGGGTATAATTCTTCCGGTCAGCTCGGCCTCGCTGATAGTTCCAACCGGTCGACGCTGACAAGGGCGCCGCTGGAGGAAAGCGCGAGGACGGTTGTAACTAGCCGTGGTTTCACATTCGTTCTTACAGTCAGCGGAGCGTTGTATGCTTGCGGTGATAACCGTTCTGGTCAACTCGGCCTCGGAGACGGGCAGGAGCGGTCGACACTGACAAGGGTGGCTGTAGAAGAAAGTGTGAAGACGGTCGTAACTGGCGATTACTCCACATTCGTCCTCACTCGCAGCGGAGCGTTGTATGCTTGCGGTAATAACTATCACGGTCAACTCGGCCTCGGAGACAGTTCGGATCGGTCGACGCTGGGAAGGGTGCCACTAGCCGAAAGCGCGAAGACGGTAGTGACTCATGATGGTTACGCATTTGTTCTCACTCGCAGCGGAGCGTTGTATGCTTGCGGATATAACAATCACGGTCAACTCGGCCTCGGAGGCAGTTCGGATCGGTCGACGCTGGGAAGGGTGCCACTAGCCGAAAGCGTGAAGACGGTTGTAACTGATGGTAGTTCCACGTTCGTTCTCGCTCGCAGCGGGGCATTGTATGCTTGTGGGTTTAACGACTATGGTCAACTCGGTCTCGGAGACAGTCAGATCCGTTCGACACTGCGAAGGGTACCGCTGTACGAAAAGATACAGACTGTCGTAACTAACAATTATTCCACATACGTTCTCACGATCAATGGTGCGTTGTATATCTGCGGGGAGAACGCTCACGGTCAACTCGGCCTCGGAGATGATCTGTACAGATCACTACTAACCCCGATCCCGTACTTAGATCTTGAGGTGTAACCGTACTTTAATATCTTCTTCTCCCGCGCAGAAGAAGTAAAACTTATTCTGCTGCCGATTTTAATAGTACCTATAAAATGGAAGTGTTTCGCCGGCTCTCATCGGCCTCGGAGATAGCGATCGAAAGCGCCAGTGCAACCTTCTTAATCGTAGAAACGGGGGCGTTGTATGCTTGCGGTTATAACGGCTCCGGTCAACTCGGCCTCGGAGACAGTTCAGACAGGTTAACGTTGCAAAGGGTGCCGCTGGAGGAAAGTGTGAAGACGGTTGTGACTAGCGGTTATTCCGTATTCGTTCTAACGGTTAGCGGGGCGTTGTATGTTTGTGGTTATAACCTTTTCGGTCAACTCGGCTTCGGAGACACTCGAAGCCGGATGATATTAACGAGGGTGCTTTTGGAGGAAAGGGTGAAGGCGATTGCGATTGGTACTGGTTTCGCATTCGTTATCACTCACAGCGGGGTATTGTATGCTTGCGGGAATAACTATTCTGGCCAGCTCGGCCTCGGAGATACACAGAACCATTCGACATTTACGAGGGTGTCGCTGGAGGAAAGAGTGAGGGCGGTTGTGACCAATGGTAGTAATTCCACATTCGTCATTACAGTTAGCGGGGCGTTGTATGCGTGCGGGAATAACAAGTATGGTCAACTCGGCCTCGGGGACATTCAAAACCGTTCGACGCTGACAAGGGTGCCGCTGGAGGAAAGCGTGAAGACGGTCGTGACTCGAGATATTTCCACATACGTAATTACGCTTAGCGGGGCGTTGTATGCGTGCGGGTATAATTGTTATGGTCAACTCGGCCTCGGAGACAATCGGAGACGGTCGACACTGCGAGGAGTACCACTGACGGAAAGCGTGAAGATGGTCGGAACGGATAGAGGTTCCACATTCGTCATTACCGTTAGCGGGGCATTGTATGTTTGCGGTGATAACCGTTATGGTAGGCTCGGCCTCGGAGACGATTCGGAAACGTTAACGCTGACAAGAGCGCTTCTAACTGAAAGAGTGACGACAATCGGGATTGGCAGTGGTTCCACTTTCGTCACCACCGTCGAGGGAGCAGTGTATGCTTGCGGTTATAACGGTTATGGTCAACTCGGCCTCGGAGACAGTTCGGATCGATCTATGCTGATAAGGGTGCCGCTAGAGGAAAGCGTGAAAATGGTCGTAGCTGGTAATAATTTCACATTCGTTCTCACCGTCAACGAAACCTTGTATGCTTGCGGTGATAACTATTCTGGCCAATTCGGCCTCGGAGATACGCAGAACCGATCGCAACTAACCCCGATACCATACTTAGATCTTGAAGCATGACCGTACTTAATAACTTCTTCTTCGCGAAGAAGAAGTTTTACTGATTCTTCTGCGGTTTTTATATTACCTATAAAAATGGAAACGTTTCGCCGGCTCTCGCTGCCTGCGGAAATAACGATCAGCGGTATTGCGTCAACCTTCTTGCTTGCCGAAACGGGGGCGTTGTATGCTTGTGGTGATAACGAGTATGGTCAGCTCGGCTTCGGAAATAGGCGGGATAGATCGACACTGACAAGGGTGCCTCTGGAGGAAAGTGTGAAGATGGTCGTGACTAGTAGTTTCTTTACATACGTTCTTATGGTAAGCGGAGATTTGTATGCTTGCGGGGGTAACAGTTATGGACAACTCGGTCTCGGAGATCATCGGGAAAGGTTGGCGCTGCAAAGGGTACAGATGGAGGAAAGCGTGAGGACGATTGTAACGGGTAATAAGGCCACGTATGTTCTTACGGTCAACGGGGCGTTGTATGCTTGCGGGCGTAACTCTTATGGTCAGCTCGGCCTCGGGGATGATTCGAGCCGGTCGACGCTGACAAGGGTTCCGTTTAATGAAAGCGTGAAGACGGTTGTAACTGATGGTATCTCCACTTATGTTCTGACGGTTAGCGGTGTATTGTATGCGTGCGGGAATAACGAGTATGGCCAACTCGGCCTCGGAGACAGTCGAAACCGGTGGACGCTGACAAGGGTACCGTTGGCGGAAATCGTGGCGACGATTAAGGCTAATAATAGTTCCGTATTAGTTCTCACCGTTGGCGGTGAGTTGTATGCTTGCGGGTTTAACCGTTCTGGCCAACTCGGTCTCGGAGACAATTTGAACCGGTCGACGCTAACAAGGGTACCATTGGACGATAACGCGAAGATGATCGTAACTACCCATGGCGCCGCATTCGTCCTCACTCGCAGTGGAGCGTTGTATGTTTGCGGGGATAATCGTTCTGGTAGACTCGGTCTCGAAGATGGTAAGTACCGGTCGGCGCTGACGAGGGTACCGCTGATTGAAAGCGTGAAGATGGTTGCGATTGGTAGTGACTACACATACGTTATCACCGTCGATGGGGCGTTGTATGCTTGTGGAGATAACCGTTCCGGTCAACTCGCCCTTGGAGATTCGCAAAGCAGGTTGGGGCTAATGAGAGTACCACTGGAGGAAAACGCGGAGACGATCCGAACTAGTAATAACTCCACATTCGTCACTGCCGCCAGCGGAGTGTTGTATACTTGCGGGTTTAACGGCTTTGGTCAACTCGGCCTCGGAGACGACTCGAATCGGTCGCTGCTGACACCGATCCCGTACTTAGATCTAGTGGTATAACTACACTTAATATCTTCTTCTCCGCGCGAAGAAGAAGTTACTGATTCTTCTACTGTTTTTAGTTCCTATAAAATGGAAACGTTTCGCCGACTCGCGCTGAATGCGGAGATAGCGATCAAAAGCACCTCTTCAACTTTCTTACTTGACGAAACAGGGGCGTTGTATGCTTGCGGGTATAACGGTTATGGTCAACTCGGTCTCGGAGACAATGAGAGCCGATCGACGCTGACAAGGGTGCCGCTGGAGGAAAGCGTGAAGAAGGTTGTAATTGCCGGCGATTCCACATTAGTTCTCACAGTCGGCGGGACGGTGTATGCTTGCGGGTTTAATCTTTCTGGTCAGCTCGGCCTCGGAGACAATTTGAACCGGTCGACGCCGACAAGGGTGCCTCTGATTGAAAGGGTGACAACAGTAGAAATTCGAGGTGGTGTCGTATTCGTTCTCACCGTAAGCGGAGGACTGTATACTTGCGGCGATAACAGTTCTGGTCAACTCTGCCTCGGGGACACTCGAAACCGGTCAACGCTGACGAAGGTTCCACTTGAGGAAAGCGTCAAAACGGTTGTAACTAGTGGTTACTCCACATTCGTTCTGACTCGCAGCGGGACGTTGTATGCTTGCGGGGAGAACTATTATGGCCAACTCGGCCTCGGAGACAATCAGGATAGATCAACGCTGACAAGAGTGCCTCTGAATGAAAGCGTAAGAACAGTTGTAGACCGATATATTTCCACATACGTTCTCACAGTCAGCGGGGCGTTGTATACTTGCGGGTTTAACGGTTCCGGTCAACTCGGCCTCGGAGACAATTCGCACAGGTCGACATTTACGAGGGTGCCGTTAGAAGAAAGCGTGAAGATGCTCGCTACCGGAAACGGCACCTTATTCGTAGTCACCGTCAAGGGGGCGTTATATGCTTGCGGGAATAACGACGCTGGTCAACTCGGCCTCGAAGACAGTTCGAATCGATCGATGCTGCAAAGGGTGCCGCTAGTAGAAAGCGTGAAGACGATCGATATTGGGGCTAGTTCCACCTTAGTTCTTACCGTCGACGGGGAGTTGTATGCTTGCGGGGCTAACATTTACGGCCAGTTCGGCTTCAGAGACAATCAAAATCGATCGATGCTAACGAGGGTACGGTTGGTGGAAAATGCGAATACAATCGCAATTGGTAATAACTCCATGTTCGTTCTCACCGTTAACGAGGTCTTGTACGCTTGCGGGGTCAATTATTATGGTCAATTAGGTATCGGAGACAATCTGGACAGATCACTGCTGACACAGGTTCCGTACTTAGATCTAATGGTATAACATCTTCTTCTCCGCGCGCAGAAGAAGTACTGAATTCTTCTGCTGTTTTTATAGTGCCTATAAAATGGAAACGTTTCGTCGGCTCTCGCTGGAAACGACGATATCGATCAAGAGTTCATCTTCAACTTTCTTGCTTGTCGAAACGGGGGCGTTATATGCTTGCGGCAATAACGGTTATGGTCAACTCGGCCTCGGTGACAACGAGAACCGATCGACGCTGACGAGGGTGCCGCTGAAGGAAAGCGTGAAGGCGGTAGTGACTGGTTGTTTATTTACATTCGTTCTCACTCGCAGCGGGGCGTTGTATTCTTGCGGGGTTAACAATTATGGTCAACTCGGCCTCGGAGACAGTTTGAATCAGTCAAGGTTGACAATGGTGGCGCTGGAGGAAAGCGTGAAGACAGTTGTGGCTGGCGGTAGTCACGCATACGTTATCACAGTCAGCGGGGCTTTGTATGCGTGCGGGGATAACGAGTATGGTCAACTCGGTCTCGGAGACGAGCAGGATCGGGCGACGCTGCAGAGGGTAGTTCTGGAGGAAGAAGTGAAGACGGTTGTAACTCGCGGCGATGCCACATACGTTCTCACGGTCAGCGGAACATTGTATGCTTGCGGGTATAACGGTTCTGGTCAACTCGGCCTTGGAGACAGTGAGGAACGGTTGACGCTGACAAGGGTGCCGCTGGCTGAAAGAGCGATGACATTCGTGGTTGGCTGTGGTTTCTTATTCGTTACTACGATTAGCGGGGGGTTGTATTCTTGTGGGTATAACGGTTCTGGTCAACTCGGCCTTGGAGACACTTTGCAGCGGTCGTCGCTGCAAAGGGTACCGCTGGACGAAAGTGCGAAGACGGTTGTGGCTGGTGATAACATAGCATTCGTTCTCACTCGCAGCGGGGCGTTATATGCTTGCGGGCGTAACAGCTCCGGTAAGCTCGGCCTCGGAGACAGCGAGAACCGGTCGACGCTGACAAGGGTGCCGCTAGAGGAAAGGGTGAAGAAGGTTGTGAGCAACGATTACACATTCGTTCTCACGGTCAGCGGGAAGTTGTATACATATGGGAGGAAAGGTTCTAATCAACTCGGCCTCGGAGACGACCAGCGCGGATTGTCACCAACGAGGGTACCGCTGTACGAAAAGGTGGAGACTGTCGCAATCAGCAATTACTCCACATACGTTCTCACTGTCAATGACGCGGTTTATATCTGCGGTAATAACGTTTATGGTCAATTCGGCTTCGGAGACAATCTGAACAGAGCACTACTGACGCCGCTTCCGTACTTAGATCTAGTGGTATAACTACACTTAATATCTTCTTCTCCGCGGAGAAGAAGTTACTGAATTCTTCTACTGTTTTTATAGTACCTATAAAATGGAAACGTTTCGCCGGCTCGCATTGGATGCGGAGATAGCGATCAATGGTTCAACTTCACCCTTCTTAATCGTCGAAACGGGAGCGTTGTATGCTTGCGGGGCTAACTGGTATGGTCAACTCGGCCTCGGCGATACACAGAATCGGCCGACGCTGCAAAGGGTGCCGCTGGAGGAGATAGCGAAGATAGTTGTAACTGGTAATAGTTCCACATTCGCTATCTCCTCCAGCGGTACGTTGTATGCTTGCGGCGAGAACAGTTATGGGCAGCTCGGTCTCGGAGACAACGAGAACCGGTCGGCGTTGACAAGGGTACCGCTGAAGGAAAGCGTGAAGACGGTTGTAACTGATAATGGTTCTTTATTCGTTATCACCGTCAACGGGGTGTTGTATGCTTGCGGGGACAACGATTATGGTCAACTCGGCCTCGGAGACTATTCAAGGCGGTCGACGCTGACAAGGGTGCCGTTGGAGGAAAGCGTGAAGACGGTTGTAGGTGATAGTTTCTCCACGTTCGTTATCACCGTCAGCGGAGCGTTGTATGCTTGCGGGGAGAACCATGCTGGGCAACTCGGCCTCGGAGACAGTCGAAACCGGCCGGCACTGCAAAGAGTGCCGCTAGGGGAACGCGTAATGACAGTCACGACTCGAAGTATTTCCGCGTTCGTTATCACCGTTAGCGGGGCGTTGTATGCTTGTGGGGATAACTATTATGGTCAACTCGGCCTCGGAGACAGTCGAAACCGGTGGACGCTGCTAAAGGTGCCGCTGGAGGAAAGCGTGAAGATGGTTGTGACTGGTAATGGCTCCACGTACGTTGTCACGGCTGACGGGTTGTTGTATACTTGTGGTAGTAACTATTCTGGTCAACTCGGCCTCGGAGATAAACAGGAAAGGTTGACGCTGACAAGGGTGCCGGTGGAGGAAAGCGTGAAGCTGGTTATAACTACTAATTACACCGCATTAGTTCTCGCAGCCAACGGGGCATTATATGCCTGCGGAGATAACATTTACGGTCAGCTCGGCCTCGGGGACGATTCGGATCGGTCGACGTTGACAAGGGTGCCGCTGGAGGAAAGCGTGAAAACAGTAGTGATTGGTGATAATTCCGTATTAGCTCTCACAGCCAACGAGGTGTTGTATGCTTGCGGAGATAACAGTGTCGGCCAACTCTGCCTCGGAGACAATATAGACAGGTCGCTGCTGACACCGGTTCCATACTTAGATCTAGTGGTATAACTACACTTAATATCTTCTTCTCCACGCGCAGAAGAAGTACCGAATTCTTCTGCTGTTTTTATAGTGCCTATAAAATGGAAACGTTTCGCCGGCTCTCGCGAGCCTTGGAAATAACGATCAAGAGTACCAGTTCAACCTTTTTAATCGATGAAACCGGACAGTTATACGCTTGCGGGGATAACGTCTCCGGTCAACTCGGCCTCGGAGACAATGAGAACCAGCTGACATTTACGAAGGTGCCTTTGGAGGAAAGGGTGAAGACGGTTGTAACTGCTGATGGCTCCACATACGTTCTTACAGTTGACGGGACGTTGTATGCTTGCGGGGATAATCTTTCTGGTCAACTCGGCCTCGGAGATAAGCAGCAAAGGTCGACTCTGACAAGGGTTCCGATGGAGGAAAGCGTGGAAGCGGTTGCGACTGATAGATGCTCCGTATACGTTCTCACCGTCAATGGAGCGTTGTATGCTTGCGGGCATAACAATCATGGTCAACTCGGCCTCGGAGATGCACATTATCGCTCGACTCTGACAAGGGTGTCTCTGGTTGAAAGCGTGAAGACGGTTGTAATTAGTAACTACTCCACATTCGTTCTCACTCGCAGCGGGGAGTTGTATGCTTGCGGGGAGAACTATTACGGTCAACTCGGTCTCGGGGACGGTCAGGACAGATCAACGCTACGAAGGGTGCCTGTAGATGAAGGTGTGAAGACCGTCGGAACGAGAGATTACTCCACATACGTTCTCACGATTAGCGGGGCGTTGTATGCTTGTGGGAATAACGTTTACAGTCAACTTGGTATCGGCGACTATCCTAGCCGGTCGACACTGACAAGGGTGCCGCTGGAGGAAAGCGTGAAGACCGTTGTAACTGCTAGTAATTCCACATTCGTTCTCGCGATTAACGGGGCGCTGTATGCTTGTGGGGATAACGGTCTCGGTCAACTCGGTCTCGGAGACAGGCGGAACCGGTCGACGCTGCGAAAGGTACCACTCGATGAAAGCATAGAGAAAGTTGAGACCAGTGCTTACTCCACCTTTGTCGTTACGACCAGCGGGGCGCTGTATGCTTGTGGGAATAATGAGAATGGCCAACTCGGCATCGACGCTTATCGACACTTGTCGACTCTTACGAGGATTCCTCTGACTGAAAGTGCGAAGACGGTCGAAGCTGGTTACTATTCTACATTCGTTCTCACAGTTAACGAGGCCTTGTACGCTTGTGGTCAACTCGGTTTCAGAGGCTCATGGAACCTGACACAACTGACACCGGTTCCGTACTTAGATTTAGAGGCATAACCGTACTTAATATCTTCTTCTCTACGCGCAGAAGAAGTACTGAATTCTTCTGCTGTTTTTATAGTGCCTATAAAATGGAAACGTTTCGCCGGCTCGCGCTGCCTGCGGAGATAGCGATCAAAAGCACTACTGCAACATTCTTGATTGCCGAAACGGGGGCATTGTATTCTTGCGGAGATAACAGTTTTGGACAACTCGGCCTCGGGGGTAACGAGAGCCGGTCGACGCTGGCAAGGGTGCCTGTAGAAGAAAGCGTGAAGACGGTTGTAACTGATAGTATTTCCACATTCGTTATCACTCGCAGTGGGACATTGTATGCTTGCGGGGATAACATTTCCGGTCAACTTGGTCTCGGAGACAATGAGAACCGGTCGACGCTGATTAGGGTTCCGCTAGAGGAAAGCGTGGAGACGGTAGTGGCCGGTAGTAGTTCCACATACGTTATTACGACCAGTGGAGCGTTGTATGTTTGCGGGAATAACGTCTCTGGTCAACTCGGTCTCGGAGACAGGCAGAACCGGTCGACGTTGACAAGGGTACCGCTGGAAGAAAGCGTGAAGACGGCTGTGACTGGTAGTAATTCCACATTCGTTATTATGACAAGTGGAGTGTTGTATTCCTGTGGGAATAACTATTACGGTCAACTCGGCCTCGGAAACACTCGAAATCGGTCTACTCTGACAAGAGTGCCACTGACTGAAATCGTGATGGCGGTCACGGCTAGCATTGTTTCCACATTCGTCGTTACAGTCAACGGGGTGCTGTATGCTTGTGGAGATAACGGAAATGGTCAACTCGGCCTCGGAGACAATCGGCGGAGGTCAATACTGCAAAGGGTGCGGTTGGAGGAGAGCGTGAAGACGGTTGCGACCAGTAATAGTTCCACATACGTTCTCGCTCGCAGCGGGATCTTATATGCTTGCGGGCATAACGGTTATGGTCAACTCGGCCTCGATGGCAGTTCTGATTGGTCGACACTACAAAGGGTACCACTTGAAGAGAGTGCCGTAATTGTTGCGGCTTACAGTGGTTCCACATACGTTCTCACTCGCAGCGGGGCGTTGTATGCGTGCGGTGATAACACCTATGATCAACTCGGCCTCGGAGACGGTCAGGATCGGTCGAAGCTGACAAGGGTGCCGCTGAAGGAAAGGGTAAAGATTATCGAAGCTGGTTACTATTCTACATTCGTTCTCACCGTTAACGAGGCCTTGTATGCTTGCGGGAATAACGATTATGGTCAACTCGGTTTCGGAGACTCGTGGAGCCGGTCGATACTAACTCCAATCCCGTACTTAGATCTAGAGGTATAACCTTCTTCTCCGCGGAGAAGAAGTTACTGATTCTTCTGTTGTTTTTATAGTGCCTATAAAAATGGAAACGTTTCGTCGGCTCTCGCTTACAACGGAGATAACGATTAAGAGTACCGGTTCAACTTTCTTGCTTGCCGAAACGGGGGCGTTGTCTGCTTGCGGGCATAACGCTTTTGGTCAGCTCGGCCTCGGAGACAGTCAGGATCGGTCGACGCTGACAAGGGTACCGCTGGACGAAAGTGTGAAGACGGTTGTGACTAATAGTAATTCCACATACGTTATCACTAGCAGCGGGGCGTTGTCTGCTTGCGGGCATAACTATTATGGTCAACTCGGCCTCGGGGACGAGCAGGGGCGGTCGATACTGACAAGGGTGCCGCTGGAGGAAAGAGTGAAGATGATCGCAGTCAGTGGTAGCTCCGTATTTGTACTCACCGTCAACGGCGCGTTGTATACTTGCGGGAATAACCTTTATGGACAACTCGGCATCGGAGAGAGTCGAAAGCGTTCGACACTGCAAAGGGTGCCGCTGGACGAAAGAGTGAAGACTGTCGTGGCTGGCGATGCTTCCGCATACTTTCTCACGGTCAGCGGGGCGTTGTATGCTTGCGGCTATAACAAGTATGGTCAACTTGGCCTTGGAGATAACCGAGACAGGCGGACGTTTACGAGGATGCCGCTGGAGGAAAGCGCGAAGACGGTTATAAATGGCAGTATTTCCGTATTCGTACTCACCTTCAGCGGGGCGTTGTATGCTTGCGGTGATAACCGTTATGGTCAACTCGGCCTCGGAGACAGTTCGAACCGTTCGACGCTGACAAGGGTGCCGCTGAGCGCGCGCGCGAAGACGGTTGGAATTTATTATTATTCTGCATTCGTTCTCACTGTCAATGAGGAGTTGTATGCGTGCGGGGGTAACGAATATGGTCAACTCGGCCTTGGGGACTCACGAGACAGGTTAGTAATGACGCCGATCTCGTACTGAGGTCTTGCAGTGCACCCGTATCAAACTTCTTCTTCGCGAAGAAGAAGTTTTACTGATTCTTCTGCTGTTTTTATAGGTACTATAAAAATGGAGGTGTTTCGTCGGCTCTCGTTGAATGCGGAGATAGCGATCAAGAGTAACAGTTCTACCTTCTTGCTTTCCGAAACGGGGGCGTTGTATGCGTGCGGTTATAACGAGTATGGTCAACTCGGCCTCGGAGACAGTGAGAACCGATCGACGCTGCAAAAGGTGTCTTTGGACGAAAGCGTGAAGACGGTTGTAACTAGTGGTATTTCTACATTCGTCATTACAGTCAGTGGGGAATTGTATACTTGCGGTTACAATAGTCTCGGTTCTCTCGGTCTCGGAGACACTTCCCATCGATCGACGCTGCGGAAGGTTCCGCTGGAGGAAAGCGTGAAAACGGTTGTAACTAATGGTAGTTCGACATTCGTTATCACTCGTAGAGGGACGTTGTATGCTTGCGGGAATAACAGTTCTGGTCAACTCGGCCTCGGAGACGATCATGATCGGTCGACACTGCAAAGGGTGCCACTGGAGGAAAGCGTGAAGGCGGTTGTAACTGGTAATAGTTCCACATACGTTCTCACTCGCAGCGGAGCGTTGTATGCTTGCGGTTATAACTATTTCGGCCAACTCGGCCTCGGAGACAATCGGGAACGATCGACGCTGACAAGGGTGCCGCTGGACGAAACCTTCAAGACGGTTGTAACTAGTGGTCAATCCACATACGTTCTCACTACCAATGGGGTATTGTATTCTTGCGGTTACAACGCTTTTGGTCAACTCTGCCTCGGAGACAATTCGAACCATTCGACGCTGACACGGGTGCCGCTGATGGAAAGCGCGAAGATGATCGCGACTGGTTACAATTCAACATACGTCATTACGATCAGTGGGGAGTTATATACTTGCGGTTATAACTATTATGGTCAGCTCGGCATCGGAGACAGACGGGATCCATCGAAGCTGATTAGAGCGCCTGTCCCAGAAAACGTGAAGACTATTGGAGTTAATTGTTCCTCATTTGTCATTACGGTCAGCGGGACATTGTACGCCTGCGGTGATAACAGTTATGGTCAGCTCGGCTTCGGAGACAGTTCGCAGTTATCGACGCTGCGAAGAGTACCACTGATTGAAAGTGCGAAGACGGTCACGACTGGTTTCAATTCCACATTAGTCCTCACCGCTAACGGGGAGGTGTACGCTTGCGGTAATAACAGTTACGGTCAGCTCGGACTTGGAGATCGAACAGATAGAAATACCTTCGCGCTTATCTCACAATTCGAATAATCTCTTTCTGGATTCACTACAATTGTAGTGAATATAAGAGCGTATTGAAAAAAAGAAGAATTGTCTCACCTTCAAAGCTATGAACATGGGTTCTTGTTCCTCTCATCCTGACGACGCAACGCTTCGATCTTGCGACCCGAAGCTCATACCGAAGCTCGAACCATCTGGTCGCTATCGCGCATTGGTGACAGCTGTGTACGACGGAGATACTTGTACGCTAATTCATCGTTTCGGCGGCGAGTTATATCAAGTTCAAGTAAGATTACTTGGTATCGATGCACCGGAATTGAAGCCACTACTCTCCACACCACTGCGCGCGGAAGTAATATTGCGCGCCAAGGCTGCTCGTGATGTGCTAGCGGGCTTGATATTGAACAACATCGTTGAGTATGAAACACAGGGTTGGGACAAGTACGGTGGACGTGTGCTTGGCAAAATATGGCTCGGTGGTCGTTGTATCAACGATGAAATGCTATCCGTCGCAGGTGTGAAAGCATACGGTGGTGATAAGCGTGACTAATCTTTCATCTCTATTAGATGAAAATACACTTACCACCAGAACAGGAAGCGACGCACCTCGATATCGTCGTCACCGACTCGCGTGAAGACAAGCCTGCGATCTGGATATAAAATCGAAGTATACCCCTTGCCACTTGAGACATCGATAGCTTCTTGTGGCGCGGCTATCTCGGGGAGGAGAAAGGTGGTTTCTGCCGTTAGAAGCGAGAACCCTTTCGACATCAGCATATGACACGGGGCGATCGTGACGTAATGGAACGTAATAGCTTCTTTCCCCTCAATAGTAATAAGCCGACTCTGGGTAGCGGGTGCAACTGCTTCGACTACCACAGCACCGCGTTTCTCCACTCGCTCCAACTTACTCTCAAGAATACTACATTGTTCTCGCAGTGCTTCGCATTCAACGCGCAGTAGGTTCAGATGATCACGGGTGGGCACACTACGCTTCAACATCTCTTGTTCGCCACGGAGCTCGTCGAGCTCGTTCTTACCTAGCGTTTGAAGATCACTGCGCGTGACGATGATCGACTTGAGAGCATCAAACTCCGAGCGCGTAAGGAACTGCGTCACAGCATTATCCTTCTCGACTAACGATTCACGCTCTTTCTGAAATTCCTGTTTCGACATCCATAGGCCTAACAGCGAGCGAATGTCTTGTTCGGCAAGCGCGTCCTTCTTGAGTAGATAGTCACCCAGCTCTGCACGCAGTGTAGCAGTATCGCGGCTTGCGATGGTTGCTGTCTCCACTGCAGTTGCTATCGCCGCATCGAGCTCGCTTGTATCAGGCGTCGGCGGTGCGATCATCTCGGGAACGGCCGTGGCTGCCGCAACTAGGTAGGTACTGAATTTATCACCCAGTGCGCAAATCTTCTCATCGAGCTGGGTCGTGACGGCGCCTAACTCTGCGTATTGTGTGCTAGCGCGCTCGTTTGCTTCGGTAAACTGCCGATGATCAACAACCTCATTGCGTAGCATGCCGAGCTGTTCCTGACTTGCAGTCGCCTCGAGCCGCTCATTGACCGCTTCAAGATCGTGCTGCGTGACACAGTTACGACTCAACGCCAAACCTTCTTCTTTCAAGAAGTATTGGTCAAGCTCATTGTTGTCTACCTTGCCGTTCAACTCCTGATAGATCTCTTCAACAACCTTCTGAAGCTCAGCTAGCTTCGTCGTCACGCCTTGAATCTGCGTTGTTACCTTGCGATCGAAGTCGGTAGCTACGTCATCACGCAACTGACGTGTCAAAGCGCCAATCTCCGCAGCGGCCTCGCTCGAGAGCTGGCTATATAAGCGTTGTAGCGCTTCCTTCGAAACGAGCGTGCGGGTATCGTTCATTAGTGTGGTCATCTCCGAAGTAGTTTGACTCAGGTTCTCAATATCACGACTACATACCTTCTGAGTGCGCACGAGGTCGGCCACGCGCTTCAATAATAGATCCACGTCCTCGTCGAGTGACTTGATAAGGTCGTAACGTGTTCCCGAAAAGCCATCAGTCATCGTGCTGTTTTGCGATGGAGAAGAAGAGTTTAGATCAGCTTCGATCTAATTACTATTAATACTCTCTTCTCAAAGATGAGTACAGTACTCTACACACAGCTCGAACTCGCACGTCTCTCGCAAGAACAGCTTCACACCATTGTAATGGAGGAGGGTTGGCGACCGCTCGACGGTGAACGCACCGCGACAGAGTATATTACTTATATCTTGAACAAACAAGATGGTATTGCTACGGCGCCACAACGCTCGCGCTTTACTGCGGGTATAATGCTCGCTCCGATCAACAACGTCACCGAGCAATTACGAGACTACTACGAGCGCAAGAGAGCGATTGTCTCTGAGTTAATGGAGTTAAGCGACGCAGCTCTATATGCCGTGATTGATTCGCTTGGCCACGAGCTAGTTATCGGGATGGAGGGTGTGATGGTAAACGGTGAGAAATATGAGGATAATGCAGCGCTGGTGTGGTTTCTAACGGGCTTGCGCTCGGAGTAGATTTTCATGATACTTCATGAAATGTTCAAGCCATTACCCTCTTGACCTTCGCGAGAACCTCATCTGCCATTCGAGTCAGCTGCTCATTGGTTAAGTTTTCGCCGCCCGGATACCCGCCGGCCGGCATCGATCCCATCATCGCACTTAGCGCGGCCATTGGGTTATTACCGACCATAGGAGCCGCCGGTCGCGCTTGGGAGCGCTGAAGTTGTTGCCCCTGTTGCGGTCTTTGCTGGTGCTGAGACTGCGAAGCGCGCTGGGGTTGCGGGGCTTGAACCTGCTGAAGCGAGACCTGTGTTTGACGTAGCTGGGTCGAGGGTCTCATCTGCGCTTGCGGTTGTGATTGGGAGGAAGGTCGCGCCTGTGCTTGTTGTTGCTGCTGTTGCGGACGCATCTGCTGCCCGCCCATCCGATCAGCAATGGTTCTCTGCTGTGGTTGCGGTTGCGCCACTCCTACTTGACTAATCTGCTGAGCGAGTTGCGCAACCACATCGTTGACCGCTTGGTTGTTACCACCGGCAGCCGATAGACCTTGAAGCGTTTGAGCGAGGTTACCATTAGCGAACTGGGATGGTAGTTGAGTTTGTTGCTGGGAGGGAGCTTGGGAGAATTGCTGTTGAGGTGCCTGCGCAAACTGCTGCGTAGGTGCCTGAGCAAACTGTTGCTGAGGGGCAAACTGCTGCGTAGGTGCCTGTGCAAACTGCTGTCCTTGCCCGCCAAACGGATCTTGTCCTCCGAACTCCGCGCCCACGTTGAAGTTCTGTACCGTAACCTGCGGCGTCTGCTTCACAAGCTGTCTCTGTTTTCGCACCGGCTGAGCAAGCATTCGTTCGGTGGCTTCCTTCACCTTCCGATCAAAGTCGATATTCATCGATGGCGGTCCGCGCGATAGAACGGTGTTGGAGACCTGTGCCTTCCGAGGATCCATTGTAGTGACCTGAACGTCGCAACACTTCTTTGAGGAAGCCTTTGGTGCGGCTTGCGGAACCTTCCCAGTAAGTTGTGATAGGAGTTGAGCGGGATCTGTAGAGAGATTGCGCAGCTGTGGCGTGGAAGCAAAACTGTCCTGCTGCACCTCGGTCAGATGAAGGCTTGCCTCGGTGATATTCGAGAAGCGCTGTGGTGTCAGATGCGGAGGAACAACGCTATTTGGTTCCAATACGAAACGATACACCTTCTCACTGTGAAGCTCGGGCTTGTCTGCCACGCGGACTACGAGACTATATGGTTTATTCTCATGTTTATACGTTAACATACCATCCGCGTCCTTGAAGGTAAAAGTGGCTGGTTTCTCTGTAGTAGTTAAGCCGTTACTACCTCGCTCGTAACCGCTGATACTGCTGTTTGAAGGGATACTTAGAGTTAGTAGACCGTCGGTGTCGATGGTTAGCATACCCTTCCCAGTCTGATAATGAAGCACTCGCATTTTGGAGAGTGAAGAGGAGGTGTTTAACTGACGAAAAGTGGGTTATAATTTACTACTGTTCTAGTAGTAATGAGTTAGTCGCGGGGCGGTGCCATCGGAGTTAAGGTGGAGACGCGCGTGATGGGGAAGTAGGCGAAGCGCCCGATCGAGCTATAAACGCCGCCGTAGCGCAACTCCACCATATGCGCGCCAGTCGTCGGTAATCCCTTCTCCAACATCGAAGTATAGAGTGTGACACCGTCCTTCTGAAGCAAGCCGTGGTTATACTTGCGTTTCAGCTCGGAGTCGAGTTGCGCCAGCTCTAGCGGTACCTCCGAAAGCACTAGCTTGACGCGACAGCGCTCCTTGTGGTTTTCACAATAGGGGACGATCGATACGTCGGCTCGGAGGCGAAAGACTGAGTTCGCAGTGATCAGTTTCTCGTTATCGTTCGCGTATTCGAGGTTGAGGTCGTAGATCTCGGCAGATTGGAAGTTCGCCCGCAGCTGCTCCGCCGAGAAGTATACGTGGGTTACGTTCAGCAACTTCTTCATTGAGTATGTGATCTGCTCGGGAGTATCCAACAAGTTGTGGATGTAAGAGCGGTGAAGATAGTCCTCGAACGCTTGGGGGGTCGGCGGGGTATACGCCACCGCGATGCCGAAACCACGCCGCTTCATCTTCTCGAGGCGCAGACTATCGATCACTGGCACGTCAGTAATGGTGTTGCTCTCCCACGCCGCGATCGCTTGTGGTAACGCGTAGTATTCCGTGCTGGGATTAAGCCAGTGCGGAATCACGTGGGCGAATACGCGACAAGCATCAATATTGATGCTACGCACCACCTCGGCGGGTGAAGTGGCGGCAGTGAGGATAAGGTTGATGTTGCGCGGGTGGTTCGGCAGTGAGTAGACGAGCACGGCCGAACCCTTGGTGCCAACTACAGTACCCTTGGCGCGGAAGAGTGCCTCGTTAACCGCGTGAAAGGTCTCGATACGCGCTGCTGTATCCGCGCCGTAGACCCATACGTCATCATCGCCAGTACCCACGGGAGCGAGATTTAGCGCGTTGGATAAAGGCCGCCCGCCAGCCACGACGACACTGTGGTTGTAGAGCTCCATGAGTAGCGGCTCGAGTGGTCTGGAGTTCATCTTGCGGGTGAAGCCGCAAAGCGTGGAGAGCGCAAGAGGTTCATCGTAACCGCTGGCAATCAACGCGGCGAGCGCGACCGGAGTGATCTCGGAGAAACTAGCGGAGAGCTTCAGTTCTTGATTGCCGAGGCGGCGCAGAGCGGGTAACAGTTGAAGCTGTTCGACCGGAGAGTTAGTGACGGCGTATTTCTGCTCCAATACTGTGCGTAGCTTCTGTTGGTGTTCCTCGGAGCGGAGCAGAAGAGCGGCATCGGCCAAGGCGTCGACGACGGTGAGATCGAGGGTGTTGTCTTGGAGGAAGGCGGCGACCTTGGTGAAGATGCGGTAGTCGGTGGTGGTGAAGGTGGTGCGGGAGTCCGAGGATAGGGTGAGAGTGAAGAGCATTGGAGATGGTGTCTTTGAAGAAGGTAAGGTAGGGGAATTCAAATGGAGAGGGTGTTACTACTGGGGTAGTAGTAAGCTAATCGTAAAGAACGAAAAAACCTGTGTATCTATAGACTCAATGCTGATGCGGTGCGATCTATCTCGGGGTGATGGTGGTCAAGAAGACGCTGGGCTATCACCGCCTTATTACCACTTACAATTAATCCAACTTTGCGGCAATAGTAGGTTAGCACAGCCACTTGATAACCCGCGTTTCTAGCGCTCGTCACGCTTTCGAAAAGCATAGACTTAGTTGGGGTATCTGGAAGTACTAACGGCGGAGAAGGTGTCACCTCTGGTGAATAATAATGTTTCAGTAGGCTTTCGGCGAGTGGTACTTTCGAGCCTCCAGCCCTCAACTTAGCCTCGCGACAATAGTCTCGTAGCTCCGTGACTGAATATCCCGCCGGAGAGGCAGCCACCAAACTATCGGTAAGCTTAAGCCTGTTTGGGAAGCCAAGTGGTGTCTCCGGCTCTTCGGGCGCCGGAGCAGTTCCTTCGGGAGGAAAGATCTTGTTCTGGGCGGCCACACAGAGCCGATAGGCCTCCTCATAAGTACGGTTACCACCGTAAGTTGCGTTCTTTGTCTTGACCTTACCAGCTTCGGTAGTCCATTCGAAACGCCAAACCTTCATCGCCTTAGCATCGTAAATACAACCACGGCTTACTTCGATCTTAGTAGTTCCAGTTCGCGGTACGTCAGTCATTATTATCGCAGTGCTAGTGACCGGTTTAATGTCGCGCAGAGCCAGTAGCCCCTGTGTAATCTTCGCCTTTGACTCGGAGGAGTGCTGGCCGTAGGTCACGGTGGTGTTAAGTACGGTGTTGGGCGGGTACCTCTGGATAACAGTCATTTCATGCAGTTCAAGTTCTTCCTTGTTCCTACAAGGATACCGTTCAAGTATAGAGAACTCGAACGTATCGACGCCGTACTTGCGCATAGCGACGTATAACGGAGAATCCACACCCTTAGCCAGTATCTTGTGGAATGCCATTCGACTGTGCGGTTCTTGGATTGTGGATCCAATATACACCATGTCATTGACGCTATTCACGATTACGTATATCTTACCGCGTCTGTATTTCGGGTCTAACCCAGTGTCAGGGCGCTTGAACGAGCATACGACTTCTTTGTTGTACAACTTGTCGCGCGGGTAGGCCTTGATAATTTCGAACTCACGCTGTTCAAGGTGAAACTTGTTAGCACAAGGAAAGTCCTCTATCAAGCGTATGGCGAACTTATCGGCGCCGAACTCCCGCATCGCAGCGTATAAAGGAGAATTGTTTGGATTTGCCAGCTTACGATGTTCGCCGGTGCGGACTCCCAGTGAGCGAGTAGCCGAACCAACATACACTAGGTCAGCCGCATTGCACTTACCAATATAAATGTAGGCTTTCGAGTAATCGGGCATAGTTTCTTCTCAAGTGAGAAGAAGCAAAAGATATCAAATCGAGGACAGCTGGGTGGGCTTCGTCACCTCGACAATCTTACCACCGTGGTCAGTATACCAAGCGCTGCGGTTCTTCCAGTGCTTGATAAATGAGCTGAAGGCATGGACGAGATCCACTATCTTACCATTCTCGGCGCGCAATCTTCCGGCTAACTGAGCGGTAGAACTGGGATCTTTTATGGACCAACCCATGATGAGCATAGAAAGCCTGCGGCCGCCGTAGTTATGACACGTTTCAGCGTCGTCGAATCCAAGCGAAATTTTGCGATCGATAGCCACCAAAATCCTAGCCTCGTCGTAGGTGCTCTGATTACCCGATAGCGTACTCACACTCTTCTCACCGCGCGCTCTTAATTCCGCCGCGATAGCCTCCATCTGGTCGATCTGAACCGTATGGATAAGTATCTTCTCGTCGGGGTTCAACAGCGCCCAGTCACAGATAAGGGTCACTAGCTCTGGTTTGAGCAATAAAGAGTTCTTTACCTCTTGCCAATCCAAGCCGCGCGCGTTGGTCTTGATCCTCGGTTTAAAGCCCGTATTCTGCTTATAAACCGTAAAAGCACGGCACGCCTTACGAACCACTTCGCACGGTATCTGCTTCGGAAGCGGTTGCCCCGTGACATCCAACTTGAGCCGCCCGTGAAACAACCCAAGCATCTTCCCCATTCCATCGGCGCGGTCGGGTGTGGCAGTGAGGTTGAGAAGGTAGCGTGGTTCGAACCGTAGGTAAGAGAAGACGCGCTTCTGCGCTACGAATGCGTGGGCTTCGTCCACGATAAGCAAACCAACCCGCTTCGGATCCAGCGGAAATTTGTCGCTGAGTGCCATACCTACAGTACAGATATAGACATGCGCATAGGGATCGAACGGTTCCTTCCCGATATGGCAGAAGGAAGCGGTCGTCCATTTCTCGAAAGTGCCTCGCCACGACCTACTAAGCGGGCTAATATGGTAGAGGATGAGAGTGGTTAGTTGTGCTTTCGCCGCAACGAAAGCTGCGAGGATCGACTTACCAAAGCCCGTATGAGCCGCGATTAACCCCGAGCGTCGCCCTTTCAGCATCGGTAGTATCTCATCCGACCACGCCTCGCGCTGGTTATCCTTCAGAGTACCGGTGAACTGCCACTCCGGCTTGAAGCGCTCTGGATGTTTGGCGTCGTTAGGGAACTCGGGCCACTCCTTCTGATGACCTCCGCGTTCTCGTAACTCCGAATAGAAGGCGAATGGTAAGCGGACAGTGCCGTTGTTCGGGTCTTTACTTTGCGCGTCTTTGACCACCTGAAAGGGTTTGGTGATCACAGGCGGCTCCCCATTACTCACCACCGTCAACTCCTCCCGAATAAAAGCCTTATCCGCATCAGTCAACGACGAACGTGCGACAACGACAGCCATTTCACTTAAACTAGCAAGACTCGAGAGAAATAAGGTTCAAATCGAATTGACTCTTCTCTCCCCTTCTTCCCTTCAGAGTACTGAACTCTTCCACCATGGCATGTTCACAAATCAGCATCGTCTACGGCGTCGTGCTTACTATTGAGGCCGTGCGCGCGCTCTTCCCGCAACACGACTGGCCGCCGCTCGAGGACGAAGACGAGGATGCTGCTCCCGCTTACGACACCGTCAGAGAGCTCGAAAGGCTCCTACCACTGCCATTCTACTGCTACACTTACGCTACTAACCGCATCGACCGCTTCACCGGCGTTCGACACCCAGAGGCAGTCACAGTCAACAACCAATGGTTTCATATCTATTCCTGCTGTTCGGAACTAAACACAACCCATCTGATGATCGGCCGTGTGGTGGGTGACGTGGAACCAGAGCAGTTTTTCGATATGCCGGACGATCACATACTACCGATTTGGAATACAGCGATGACACTCGACCAATGCGCACGGATTCCGAACGTTGTGCTTTTCCCGAGCGACTACAACCTCACTCGAGAGGCACGCGAGCAGGTGGATTCTATTCTTGCCACAATGGGTATTACCGTGGAACCACAGCTGTACGTGATGGCGGACGACTGTTACTCTTGCACATAAGTTACTTCTACTTGTAGGTAACCGAATGCTAAATACTTCTAGATTAGAAGTATAATCCTACTCTGTCGTTACCCGTGCGATAAACGCACCCGCTTCGCTTAAATGTTGCCGAAGCTTCTCCGCGCTCAACTTATTGTAGTTACCAAGCAAGATACTTGCTCGCCCGCGAATAGCCTCTTTATTGTGGTGGAGAAAGTTATAGTAGAGGGACTTCCACAGCTCATCCCACTTCCCATCCTTGTGGTAGTTACTCTGTTTTAGAATGTAATTGCTACTGCTGACGTAGGGCTTACTGATCATCTTGCGATCGAAGCCGATCATCCCGTAGCAATTACCAATCATTACCCAGTCGTAAGAGTCAAGGCTGAACTCGCTAAACCAGCGCATGATGTCATCAGGGTGAACCTCTGCTAGTAACATCATCTGCCCGACATACATCAGGCGGCGGATGTGGTGGAGGTAACCGGTGGCAAATGCGTCCGAGATTGTATCGTCGACGGGTGGTATTCCAAGGGTTCCGTCGTACCACGCCGAGGATAGCCGCCGTTGGTGCGAGAACGGATTAACGACGCGCAACTCACCCTCGCGTTCAAGATAGAGGTAACGCATATACTCCCGCCAGCCAATTAACTGGCGCACGAAGCCTTCGCGGTTGTTGAGACTCACATTATCGCCGGCAGCAAGCACTGCGTCTAACACTTCTTGCGGCGTTAATAACCCGCAATTAATGTAAGGTGATAACACACTGTGATAGAGGAATTGCTCTCGGGTATCGGTAAAGTCTTGGTAGTCGCCGAAGTGCGGTAAGCGATCGCGGATAAACGCTTCCAGACGCAGTAAGGCGCCGGCGCGATCGAAGGCGTAATACTCATACCCATCGTAGTTACTTGGGTTAGAAGCGAAGTGTGTATCAACGTATTGTTGTGCTTCGCGCAGGTCGTTGTCAAGTTCCGTAGCGGGATATTGAAACGTGGTACCCGCGGGTAAACGCTGCTGATTAGCCGCGTCAAAGCTCCACTTCCCACCTACCGGCTTGCCATTTTCAACAAGGATGTTCAAACGCTTACGTTGCCACTCGTAGAAAGCGGCCTGTGAAGCGATGTTAGGCTTTGAAGCCGCGAGAACCGCCCGAGTGGTGACGAAGGACGATGTTTCAAGTCTTTGCGCCGAAGGGAGTAGAACCGCGAGCTCCTTCTCAACTGCCGAATCGGTAGTATCATAGTAACTCACGGCGGTCACTCCTTCCTGAATGATCACTTGTGCTAACGTCGCGAATTGTGAAACGTCGAGATAGAGCGTATCGCCGCTCAGTGCGCGCTGATACTTCTTCATTGTTGCACGCATAAAGAGTAGTCGTAACTTGTTAAACCGATACCGAGTTACGAAGGCAGGATGTTCAACGAGGATGTAGAGATCAGCTGGCGGTTGCTGCGGGAGGAGGGAGTTGGAGAAGACGAGGACTGCGACGCGCGTCATCTTTGTGGAGCTGAGGTTTCGTGTAGTTATTTACAGGAAATCATTTTACCGACTACGTCTGTTTAGTAATCGTATACCGTGTAAAGTTGAAGCGTGGGCGGTGCGTTTCAAAGCGTTTGCGTCGGAAGGAATAGCTAGTGTTGGGAACCGGTGGATCGATCCACGACGTCGGCTGCTGCCGTGTAGTCCGCACTGCCAACTGTTCACCGACTCGTGAGTCGGTGCGAATCAAGTGCTGCCGTAGCTTCAGATAGTACAAGAGTCGGCAGAACGGGATACAATTAGCGATGAACTTCTTCACCTTGATATATACCTGACTTGACTCGGAAGTATAAACCATCTGCTTGAATGTGTTCTCGTGGCACCAGAAGATAGCCGAGACCTCATCGCGCACCGAGACTTCCTTCTCCGCGAAAGCAGTCATTGAATCGGCGAGGTGCGACTGTGCGACCTCTTGGAACACGATCATCATATGATGTGTATCGTTACGGTTCTTGAATTGGATCGGTTTGATCAGGCAGACCGAATCAAGGCAGGCTTCCTCACGGTAGTTTTCGGTGCCGAAAACCTGCTTCGACTCCTCCGCCCACTCGCGGATACCACCCCGTAAAGCGGTAATATCAGAAGGTTTGACACCGCCGCCGAAGTCGGTGAATTCTTCGGACTTTTTGTCGACTCCGAGGCAGAAGAAGACTTGGTTGTTGACCATTGTATAAGGAATTACCCCTGCCCGAATAATGTTGAAAGATGCCCACGGCACGTGCCGGCACCAGTATACGCACTCTTGATATTCTCGTCCCCGACCGCAAAGTGTAGAAGCCATTTTTTCGCAGAAAGAGAAGGGATACTTCCTTACGAGAAAGAGTAGGAATTATCAATGAATCACTTTTCTTTTTCAGACCAAGCGAGTTAAACCTTGTTGTTCTAAAGCATAAATGCCAGCCTCTCTCTCTTACCACCGACTGGGAGAGTGGCTTCGACGCGAACTAACTCGGGTTGGTTATACGGTGCCGGTACAATTACGATCCGATGTGTTAGGGTGGTACTTCCGTGAGAACTTGATGAAGTCTTCTTAAGCCGCAATAATCCGCCCACGATAGATCTGCGTGCCAACACGTTCTTCGAGAATATACTTCGTCGTTGGGGGAAATACTAACTCCCATTCACTGGGATTAAATAGGAGAAAACAGAAGACGGGTGTGCCGGCTGGTACGAGTAGATCAAAATAAGTCGTATTCTCATTACCGGCACGAGTAACACGGTGTTCCCGACTAACCAACGAAGTCGACATTAACGCTTGCTCTTCGATTACCGTATCGAGTAACGGTGCTTTCGGCAGTCGTAAGAACCGACTTACACGTATCTCTGTCGGAGTAGTCGGTAACAGAGCAAGCAGTCCCATCAAGCGCGCGGTATCTTGATTGAGCGTGCCGTTGCGGCAGATGCGATTCCACCATTCGTAACTATAATTTACATACTTACGAATCGTATCAAGCACTAACAAGAGCACGCTACCTTGTCCGACTAGCCAGTCGGAATAAGTCTCGCTCCACAGCATGTAGTCATCTTCTTGAAGCGGATATGTAAATTGTGGAGCGCTAATCGGTACTGACGGCTGGCGATGTAGCACCGTCAGTGCGTAAGTTAAATAACGTCGCAAGACGACCTCTTGCGACGCCGTCTCTTGCGACGCCGTCTCTTGCGACGGAAACAGTTGTAAGCTATGATAATAAGCTTCAAGTTTCCGTATATAGAAGGTACCATTAGTAAGTAACCACTGAACATCAGGATCGGGTCGATTGATGTTCAGGCGATCAATAATCTCTTCGCACTCGTCAATCGTTAAGTTATCAGGGAGAGTGATTGGGAGGTAAGAACGTATCCGGAGTAACGGCTCAGTACAAGTTGGTCGATTCTTTAGTGCTAATTCCTGCGTTGAGAAGTTCGCAGGGATCGTGAACTGTTGCTCCGCAAAGAGCACCGGATCCGCGATCAAACCCGTTTCATACAACCAATTACTGAAGCTTAGATTGAAGAGTAGGTCAAAGATGTCTGCTGATAGCGGTGCTGAAAGTCCTAGTAGTTCAGCACGGTATTGGAAGTAGAGAGGTAGTGCGTTCGATGGTATCTTGATACCCAACTGCGACGCGAGTCGGTGCGCGCGATCCCCGAGCGCGTTCCAAGTCAGCAAAGCTTCCATTTACTCTATACAAATAGAGTAATTTATACCACGAGTTTCTCCACGGCCACATTATACATATCGTGGTTGAGTAGTAGGTCAAACTCGTATGAGTCGCGCAGCCCAGTTCCGTAAGCCACGCTCGCATTCGAAGCTCGTGACTCCACAGTTACGACGTAACGCCCCGCGTATGTCGGATTCGCGAAGGTGTAATACTTATTCTTCTCACCACTTACCGTCTTGTCACGTAGCTCCGAAAGCCACAAACCGGCTGGCAATTCAACCAGCTTACTCTCTTGCGGCTCACTCTTCAATACCGGCGTCCAATCTAAATCCATCGTTGCGGCAAGTAGTTTCGGCTCGAAGTAGCTGCGTAGGTATAGCGTCACCCACTGTAGCGAGCGTAGCGGCACAATGTTACCACCCTGTGCATACTGACGCGGTACGGCCGCGATGATCAGGTTATAGGGGATGAGGTTCTTGGAGGCCACGCGAGCCGCGTACATCGTGAGTTCTTTAACCCCACCTGCGCCGGTAACATTGATGTTACCTACGGGTGAGAATAGTAACTCCCCGTAGCGCGCGTTGATCATGTCATCTGGGCTCATTTAGAGTACTAAAAATGTTTTTAGTACGAGTGTTCCGCTTCCCCTAAATGGCGGAATCCAACAGCGTAAAAGCGCAACAGTTGCGTATATTCATCGCGGGCGAGCTGGCAAAGGAGCGTCTCTGACCGCATTAGTTATACGCTCCAACCAGTCAATAGCCTCTCGGTACAAGTCGGTTTATTCGACAGGGCTAGCTCTTCGGTGGAGAAAGTAGTAGGGATGTTGAACTGCTGTTCCGTGAACGCTACCGAATCGGCGATCGCACCGACCTCGTACAACCAATAACTAAAGCTGAGGAAGAAGAGTAGATCGAACTGCTTCAAGCGCTCCGGTGCTGGTAACCTCAGCACTTCGTCGCGATACTGAAAGTAGAGCGGTAGTGAATCCACAGGGACTTGGATCCCTAACTTCGAAGCTAACGGGCGCGCACGTTGATCTAGGGTTTTCCATTCCAGCAACACCTCCATTTACTCTACAAAAATAGAGTAAATACAACATTCCACCCCACGCTAGCACAGTGAGAAAATGAAAAGGGGAACTTCCTTTCTTCTCGACCCATACCCTCATGGAGCTCTTCCGCCGGCTAAGTCAACGCGGTGAAACCAAAATCGCCGCGGCTGCCTCCCATACCTTTGTGGTTGCTGCGACCGGTGCGCTATATGCTTGCGGCTCCAACAACTACGGACAGCTCGGTCTTGGCGATAAACGCAATCGCTGGCAGTTAACTCGTGTCCCGCTGGTGGAAGCAGTGCGCACAGTAGTCGCTGGGTACGCTCATACTTTGGTGATTACTGTAAGTGGAGCACTTTATGCGTGCGGTAATGATAACATGGGGCAGCTGGGCTTAGGCTCACTCGATACAGAAGCGCTTACGTTGACACGCGTTCCACTGGATGACGTTGTTAGCGCAGCGGTAGGAATGGAACACACAGTCATCGTCGCTAAGGACGGCGATGTCTACGTCTGCGGTGCGAATTACGATGGCCAGCTCGGACTTGACGACGAGGTACCGCGAAAGGAACTGATGCTATTACCAAACTTCAAGGCGAAAGGTGTAGCTGCCTGTGATTACATCACTGTCTTCCTAACGGTTGACGGAGAAGTGTACACATGTGGGATGGATTCGCAGAGTGACGAGGGCTTTTTATCACCGACGTTAATTCCAACTCTTGGTGTAGTCAGTGCAATCGAAGTTTGCTTCTGGGGTATCTTGCTCCGTGTGAACGATGAGGTTGTATATCACGGATCAAAGCCGATGGCACTACCTGAGGGAAGTCAAAGCATACACATTAGCGACAAGGAGGCCTTCGTACTGACGAAGCAGGGTAAGTTGTGGAGGCGCAGCTTCCCGCGGGAGCGTGACTTCTCGCAAGTACCATTCCACCATACTGTATCCGAGGTAGCAGCAGGTCGAACCCATGCGATTGTACTCACTACTCTTGGAGATATGTATTCATGTAGTAGTAATAGAAGAGGTATGGGCGACCTCGACTCAGGCGAGGGCGAGCTCGGTAGAGCAGGTTCGCCCGCTGAGCTGGCGCTGGTATCACTACCGTAATTTCTTTCATCGCGAAAGAAACTTTCTACAACTAACTTTTACGCCGCCAGATTGTAAGTATCGCGGTTCAGCAGTAGATCGAACTCGAAAGAGTCCCGCAGCTCCGTACCATGCGCCACACTCGCACTCGACGCCCGTGATTCCACCGTCACCACATAGCGTCCCGCGTACGACGCATCGATGAAGGTGTAATACTTGTTCTTCTCACCGCTAACCGTCTTGAGGCCACGCGTGCGACGTAGAGCACCAGCTCCTTGGCACCACCAGCACCGCTGACGTTAATGTTACCTACGGGAGCGAGCAGAAGCGCGTGTTGATCATGTCTTATGGACTCATTTAGAGGTACGGAAATTGTTTTTAGAACGAAGTCTTCCATTCCCTCCAAATGGCGGATCCGATCTCCGCCGACGCGCGGTTGCGTATATTCATCGCGGGTGAGCTGGTAAAGGCACGAGTCAG
>Ga0326733_1000108_pt1 | contig 28367 bp, 26 predicted proteins | sample 14_GP2_308_FD_207946 | JGI IMG/M metagenome (GOLD analysis project Ga0326733, IMG submission 207946) | Glacier ice microbial communities from Ngari, Tibet, China - 14_GP2_30.8 | ecosystem: Environmental > Aquatic > Freshwater > Ice > Glacier | place: China: Ngari, Tibet | collected 2018-07-17
GCAACGGGCCTCACACCCGGCACTACGTACTACTTCCGTGTTCAAGCAGTCGGCAGTACTGGTCCTGGTAACTGGTCAAATACGGCGGCAGCGACAACGACCGTCAACCCACCGACATCAGCACCGACAATTGCAGCAACAAATCCAAGCGTCGGAGTTGCACGCGGCACCGCAGCAGGTGGAGCGTGTGCAGTCGGGACGATTGAGTATCAAATTCGCTATCATTCAACCAATGTACTAGCGGACGGATCGTGGTCAACTTGGGCGACGGGTAGCGCCCGTGATCAAACAGGCTCTTATCAGGGTAATAAATATACTTTCCAATCACAGGCTCGCTGTGTGGGAACAAACGCAAACAGTACGTACGTCGCGAGTACTGGTGTGGCGAGTGTTGTAATGCCTTTTGGTGTAATTACTCCGCCAGTCTACGCTACATCAACCACAGACTGGGGTGCGGGTCGCAACTATTACGTTCAATACTCGGCGGCCTGTCCCGCGGGCTCGAGCTCGCCAACGGGTGTTGATGTTCGTCGACACAATATAGACTCTGCCCTGGGAACGAACTGGCTCAATACTCCCTATGTTGACTATTGGTATGTCGGCTGGAATGCTGGCGATTACGCCAGCACTTACAACTACTATGCAAAATATTCGTGTTCAACATATTGGGCAGGGCCAGTAGAATCAGCCGAGAGGCTGACAACTATCAACCTATCTTGTGAAGTCGCCCGACGCAGTTTCTCCGCATCCCCACGATGTGATAACTACGGCCAAGGTGAAGCTGGCAATGGCGCAATTAATTATTAAGACACAGGAAGGATAGACGAGTCATGGTGAAAAATGGCCAACCGAAACACAGGCTCATTATCAAGCTCGTTCTGAGCATTATTGCAGTTGTTGTCATCATGGTCATAACCGCGCTCATCCTGTCTATGTTTGCTCCTGAACGAACCAATAAGGATACGGGGGTATCAGTGAAGAGTACTGCGACCGCTGATCAAATCGTTCAAGAATTTAAAGAAAACTCTACCGACAATCGTACGGCCACGTACACTGAACAAACATCTAGTCCACGATTTTCAAGCATCACATATAAACAGGCGAGCTCAGATTACGCTATATCATTAAATGCCCTTCATAAAATTACATTTGCTCGGATTGATACAGCGGTTAGTGATAATGATCAGACTGTCATTGACGATGCCAGAACTTTTCTGACAGACAGAGGTTTTGAACCATTATCGACCGGCAGTGTCAACGGAGCGGCCATCGAAACTTACACCAACACACTGAACGTGTGCCAACTGGCGATGTACGCGAGCTCAACACCGCTACCAGCCGCATTCGAGCTTGGCTGCACACCAAGGCTTGATGCGACGACACAGTACTCAGAGATTGAAGCACTGCTCTCTATGTACAAGAATAGTGGTCAGGTGATTTCAGCTGACCGTATCTTACGCAGCGTTGTAACTGGTGAAAATGTCGAAATTGTCGTTCTTGCAATCAGCACAAAAGAATCAGAGCTGTACGACCTGCGCCTATACTTTTTCGCAAATGAGACAGCCACGACGTACCTTGGAAGTCAAACACTTGCGGCCGATAAACAATCAATCACTCGTTCCGATGACTTGCAATTGGCACAAGAAAGCCTAACCTACGGCACTTTCCTGACCGAGACACTCGAAAAGTATTAACCTTAGCTCGTTCGAATACGACGATACGCAAACTTTGTTGCGATACGCCACTGTCCCGTTGAATCTGTATCAAACTGATAAACTTCTCCGGCTTTTACTTCGCTGATTAGAATAAGGGCAGGGTTATATGGTGCGAGGGTGCGGTAAAAAATAATATCTTCATCACTGACATGTGCTCGTCCCGGAAAGACATCGTGAAACTTTTGGCGTCCAATTTCGTCAAAGTAAAATTGCCGTCCCTTTGGAGGGACAAACAGTTCAGGCTTGAGGCCCATGCGCGAGACTATTTTTTTGATGTCGCTCAGAAGCAGCTTTGATTGACCGCTGACATACAAATAGAGCTGCTTTTTGGTTGTCAAAAAGAGGGTAGCTTCAGCCGTATGACTGACCGGCACCCGAAAGACAATCGACTGACGTAGATCGATATCAATTCCAAAATGCTCAGTGATACTGCGCTCGAGCGCGAGCTCGTCATACATTTTTGTGTTCATACTATCATCATTGTAACATTTATTGCTTCGGGTCAATATGACCAGGCCGTATTAGCACTCCGGATGGGCTACGTAGCGTATAATATGAAGTAATGGATTTCGCAAAACGATACAAAGCACTCAATGACGCACAAAAGCAGGCCGTTGATACCATCGAGGGGCCGGTCATGGTTATTGCAGGGCCGGGAACGGGCAAAACCGAACTGTTGAGTGTACGTGCCGCAAATATACTTCGTATGACCGACACACTTCCCGAAAACATTCTTTGTCTGACGTTTACCGACAGCGGCTCTACTGCGATGCGCGAACGCTTGGTCGGGATTATCGGCAAGGACGCCTACAAGGTCGCCATCCATACGTTTCATAGTTTCGGAAGTGAAGTCATCAACCAGTTCGGTGAGTTCTTTTACCACGGCGCTCACTTTCGGCCCGCAGACGAACTAAGCCGTCACGAAATTATTCGCACAATATTTGATGGACTTGGCCACAGCAACGTGCTCAACAAAAAGATGAACGGTGACTACACATATTTGTCCGATAGCCTGACGGTTATATCCGAACTTAAAAAAAGCGGTCTGACGAGCGATGAGCTACTAGTTATCCTGGATCAGAATGACGAGGTCATACAAAAGACCGAACAACTTCTTGCGCCGGTTTTTGCCCAGAGGATTAGCAAAACAACCGCTGACATGCTACTTCCGCACCTTGACGATATTAGAGCTAGCGGCACGGCAATGCCACTCTCCACAATCGTTCCGCTATCAATTGTCGTCACAGATTCGTTAGCGGACGCAATCGAAGCTGCACATACTGACAGTTCGACCAAACCAATCACGCAGTGGCGCAATCACTGGTTCAAAAAGAATGACAGTGGTGAATTTATCCTCAAATCACACGAACGCCAGACAAAACTACGTGCTATCAGTTCGATTTACGAACAGTACCTTACCCGAATGGAAGAGGCAGAGCTGTATGATTTTGACGACATGATTCTTCGCGTCGTTCATGGGATGGAGGTATTTGATGAACTTCGCTTTAACCTTCAAGAAAAATACCAGTACATCATGGTCGACGAGTTCCAGGATACCAACATGGCGCAGATGCGTATCGTGCATAACCTGACAAATAACGTCGTTCACGGTGACACGCCAAATATTATGGTTGTTGGGGATGATGATCAGGCGATTTACAGCTTTCAGGGCGCTGATATCAGCAATATTATTAATTTTCAGACAAATTACCCCAAAGCCCAGGTGATTACCCTGACCAGCAACTACCGATCAGGCCAGACGATTCTTGACGGAGCACGCAGTATTATCGTGCAGGGCGGTGGGCGGCTTGAAGATCACATTAAAGACCTCGACAAGAATCTGCATGCCCACACCAGCGCAGGCCCAGGGGCTATAACACTTCACGAGGCCGAAACCAGCGCTGACGAACGACACTGGTTAGTCGAGAGTATCAAGCATGATGTATCGGTAGGCAAAAAAAGCTACGGCGACATCGCAGTATTGACGCGCAAACATCAAGAAATAGAAAAGCTACTGCCGTATTTTGTACGGGCTGGCATTACCGTTCAATACGAACGACGCGATAACATTCTCGAGCTTCCGCCAGTTCTCTTGCTCGAACAACTGGCACATGTCCTGGTTACTATGGCCGACGGCCGCCACAAAGAAGTTAACGGCCCACTGGCTGAACTCCTGACCCATCCTGCATGGGGAATTACGCCACAGTCACTCTGGAAACTGAGTCTTGACGCCTACACAAACCGGACACACTGGATTGACACCATGGCGACTATACCGGAATTTATAAAGTTACAAGAATGGCTCATCGCCTCGGCTCTTGCAATTCCACATACGCCACTTGAACAGATGATCGATAGATTATTTGGCAAACCTGGCACGCAGCTGAGCGACACTGAACATGACGAGGACGAAGAAAACGCCACCGTCGTACAGACTGATGATTTTCACAGTCCGTTGTTCGGCTACTTCTTTTCCCAAGCACAACGCGAAACTAAAACGGACGACTATATCAGGTACCTGGAAGCGCTTCGAACGATTCGTACAAAATTACGTGAATATGATCCCCTGACAACACCAACGCTGGAAACCTTTGTCGAATTTATCGCCTTGCACCGCAGTATCGGAAGCGGCATCACGAGCGTCAGGGGACCGGCCGCGCACGATGACGCCGTTCAATTAATGACTGCACACAAATCAAAGGGTCTAGAGTTTGATACAGTCTATGTCGTCAACGCCATCGATAGTCTGTGGGGCGAGCGTGCCCGTGGGCGCAATCGGTTAATCGGCTACCCCGAGAATCTTCCAATTGCACCAGCTGGCGATTCGAGCGATGAACGGCTTCGGTTGTTCTATGTGGCAGCAACACGCGCCAAGAATGTACTGAATCTCAGCTATAGTGTACTTAACGACAGCAACAAAGCAACCGCTCGAGCAAGCTTTTTGGTGAGCGATGAGCTATTGCCACAAGCCATCAGCAGCGAACACAACATATCACAGGTGGTCGAGACTGCCGAGATACGATGGTATCAGCCACTTATTCAAATGAATGATTTATCGCTACTGACGATTCTCCAGCCTCAGCTCGAAAACTATCAACTGAGTGTCACGCACCTGACAAATTTTCTTGATGTCGGACGGGGAGGCCCGGATAACTTTCTGATTCAGAATCTATTACGCTTTCCACAAGCGATGAGTGCAGCTTCGGCGTATGGTTCGGCCATTCACAAAACGCTTCAGCGCGCCCATGGACACCTCGCAGCCCATGGCAAACCACAGGCGACAGAAGATATTCTGAAAAACTTCGAGCAGTGCCTCGAAGAACAACACCTGTCGGAAGCAAACTTTGAAACCTACCTGCAAAAGGGAAGTGAAGACTTGCACGTCTTTTTGGATAGCTGCTACGCAAGTTTCACGACCAGTCAAAAGACAGAACTTAACTTCAAATCACAACACGTAATCGTCGGCGAAGCACATCTGACTGGCGCGCTCGATCTGGTGGACATTAAGCCCGACAAAACCGTCACCGTAACCGACTACAAAACAGGTAAGCCGGCGCTAAGCTGGACGGGTAAAACAGAATTTGAAAAAATTAAGCTTCATAAATACAGACAGCAGCTGATGTTTTATAAGCTGCTTATCGAAAATGCCAGAGATTACCGTGGTCATACCGTCGACACCGGCGTTTTGCAGTTTGTCGAACCGGCGCAGTCGGGTGCTATCGTCAATCTACGGGCAGACTTCACGCGCGACGAACAAGAGCGATTTGCACTCCTGATCAATGCAGTCTGGAATCACATTATCACGCTTGATCTTCCTGGCGTGTCACAGTACCCGACGACGCTCAAAGGCATCCTCGCGTTTGAGCAAGAACTGATTGACGGCACCGTCTAGCTATTGACATTTATTCATATAGTTGGTAATATCTTAGAGCAAAGATTGAGATTGTGATACATCGACGCGACCTTCGTGTCAATCTATCACAATCTCTCTTGCACTTTAACAAGACAGAGATAGTGATACTATTCCATCTATACTGAATCGTCGGGTAAACGGTTGAACCGCACTCTTCGGGCAGTGCGTGTATAGATGGATAGGCCTGTCGTATAACTGAGATCAATGTGATTTCTCCGCCTTCGGGTGTGATTTATTTGCTTCACAAGTGGATAGGGTTATACGGCGGGCCGACCAAATGCTGGACAGGTAGATCAAGTAGGCTTACAGCCGTTACAATGACGTAACGATAGTTTATTTGATCTGCTTGTTCGTTTTTTCAATGCAACATCGATTCACCCTTAGGAGGTGGAATGATTGGCCTACGAAAAAGAAAAGAAGTATATCCAAGACCGGCCACACGAGACGTTTCCACGTACAAATGTGTACGTTAAGACGCTCTTAGAAGCGGCAAAGTACTTGAAAGAAATCGACAGTTTCGTGCAGACCACGGACCTTCGTAGCCGGCTTTACTAAACCAGTAGTACGAACATTTGTTTCATCGATTCAACCTTAGGAGTTGAGAATGGCAACGGTAACTTGCTCGAAGTGTGGCGGCAGCGGTGGTTCAGGCAACGGTGGATGTGGTGGAATATTCCACGGACACTGCACTGCCTGTAACTGCACTGGAAAAATCGTCAAATAGCCTTACGGCAATACGAGACCGTTTAAGCTTCGGCTTAAACGCTAAATGGATCAGAAAATCACTATCTCTGTCCGTCTCTCATTTCCCATAACAGCTGTTGTGGCAAGCGAGAGGCGTCCTTATATGAGACAATAATATACAATGAACAATTTTTGGACCGACCTACCTAAGCCATTCTTTATTCTCGCCCCGATGGAGGCGGTGACTGATGTTGTGTTTCGTCATGTAGTCGAGGCAGCCGGCGGACCAGACATCTATTTTACTGAATTTACCAATGCATCCAGCTACGCAAGCGAAAAGGGAGTCCATAGCACTCGTGGACGTCTGGCGTTCACCGATGACGAACAACCGATGGTCGCCCAAATCTGGGGCAATAAGCCCGAGCAATTCGAGCACATGAGCCGTGGCATGAAAGCGCTGGGATTTAAAGGCATCGACATCAACATGGGCTGTCCTGATAAATCAGTCGTGCATGGCGGGTCAGGGAGTGGTCTGATTCGCACACCAGAGCTTGCTGCGGAGCTCATTGCAGCCGCCAAAGCTTCTGGGCTCCCCGTCAGCGTCAAGACACGCCTGGGCGACACCAGCGTCACGCAATGGCGTGAATGGCTTGGACACCTCCTGCGCCAAGACATCGTCAACCTGACGATACATTTGCGCACTCGCAAAGAGATGAGCAAAGTCGACGCTCACTACGAATTAATTCCTGAAATCAAACAACTGCGCGACGAGATCGCGCCCAACACACTCCTAACGATTAACGGTGATATCCGCGACCGCCAACACGGCGAAGAACTTGCATCACAATACGGCATTGACGGCGTTATGATTGGACGTGGCATTTTCCATAATCCGTTTGCTTTTGAAGCTATAAAACGCGACCATACCCGCGAAGAATTAATTGGACTCCTTAATCTACAGCTTAATCTACACGACAAATATGCCAATGAACTTGAACCACGTAAGTTTGACCCACTGAAGCGATTTTTTAAGATTTATCTTCGTGACTTTCCTGGGGCGAGCGAACTCCGCGAAAAATTAATGCAAACAAAAAGCACCATCGAGGTGCGTCGTATTCTTGAGCAGATTATATAACAGGTAGAAGAGTGTCAGACAGCCATAGGGCGGTGAAACATATATATGCCACCACCCTATGGTTATGTGCTGCGTGAATTTTTTACTTTTTGAGCATCGATGTCGACATATTCCCAGTCTGCAAGCCGGGCAATCACTCGCATGAGCTGACTGACCTGATATGACTTGGCGAACAGTGTCGGCACCGGAACACCACCGACTCGTGATCTGACGTCAAATGGCTCACCGATAATCACGGTGATTCGAGTAAAGAATCGAGGCCACCGCTTACCGGGAGGGTTTGCCTCTCTGGTCCCCAGTAGGGCAATCGGTATAATTGGCGCTTTTGTCGCCCAGGCAACATCAAACACGCCATTTTTGCCCCGATAGACATGCTGGTCTGGGGCTCGAGTGCCTTCAGGATGAATGCCAATCGTGCCACCTTCTGCGACAATTTTTTTCATCAATTCGATCGCGTTTTTCCCTGCGAGCCGGTCGCTGCGATCAATCGGCAGTGCGCCAATTGAGAAAAACGACTTTTTTAGCCGACCGATGACACCCTTGCCTGTAAAGTACTCTGATTTGGCAATGAACGTCACCTGGCGATTGACGATGAGCGGAATGATGAACGAGTCAATTACTGCCTGATGGTTTGATGCCAAAATGACACCACCAGTTCGAGGAACGTTCTCCAGACCGACAACTTTGATACGAAACAACAACCGCAAAAGCGGTCCGACAATGACATGTCGAAATAGCCAATACATATATGCCACGCCCTTTCACGGGTTCTCTTCTACTTGTTTAGGGGCGACTCATCGCAAGACATGCCTGCAAGAATCTACCGTCTAGCATACGGTACACACAACCGGCTATGCAAGCTCAAGTGTGATTAAGGGCGCCGGCGGCGCCGCAGCTCGGCGACCTTCAGGCGAACCGAATGACGGTCAACCAGTTGATGGGCTTTTTCAAGCTCTACCTGATCGCTGGCGTTGTCGCGAAGCTCGATTGCGCGCTGAAGGGCAGCCTCTGATTCGGCTTCGATGATGTCGTCACCATGATCAGCTTCGTCAACGAGTACACGGACAGCCTTTTGCGTAATCTCGATAATGCCGCCACTGATTGCGAAGTATTCAAGTTCATTATCACTATCCGTCTGCTTGTAGCGAACGGCAATCGCACCAGGAACGGCCAATGTTACTAATGGCTCGTGTCCTGGAAAGACTGCGATTTCACCGGCGGCAGTCGGAATAATGAGCTCATAGACCTCTTGATCGATTTTTATCCCGAGTAGGGTTATAAGCTGGAGATTCATGACTGAACTAGTCTTTTCTATCCGCTAATGTACCGTTGACCATGTAGAACCAGCTCTCTGGCTTGTCGTCGTATTTGCCGGCCAGGATATCGCTAAAGTCACGAATCGTGTCCTCAAGTTTGACATACGTGCCTGGGTTGCCGGTAAATTTCTCGGCAACGTGGAATGGCTGCGAAAGATACCGCTGAACACGACGAGCGCGCGCAACCGTTTGCTTCTGATCTTCTGAAAGCTCTTCCATGCCAAGAATCGCGATGATATCTTGCAGTTCTTTGTACTGTTGCAAGACACGCTGAACTTCACGGGCGACGCGGTAGTGTTCTTCGCCGACAACTTCAGGGTCAAGACTGGTCGAGTTACTATCCAGGACATCCACGGCAGGATAGATACCAATTTCAGTCAGTGCACGGTTCATAACAATTGTTGCATCAAGGTGAGCAAACGTCGTTGCCGGCGCCGGGTCAGTCAAGTCATCGGCAGGAACATATACAGCCTGAACTGATGTGATTGAGCCTTTTTTCGTACTAGTGATTCGCTCTTGCAATGCACCCATTTCTTGTTGCAGGTTTGGCTGATAGCCAGCTGCACTTGGCAGACGGCCAAGCAGGGCAGACACTTCAGCACCGGCCTGAGTATAACGATAAATATTGTCGATAAACAACAGGACATCTTTTCCTTCGTCGCGGAACGTCTCGGCCATAGCAAGACCCGAAAGTGCAACGCGAAGTCGCGCGCCAGGTGGTTCGTTCATCTGTCCGAAAACAAGACTTGTCTTGCCCAGAACGCCGGCCTCTTCCATTTCATAGTAGAGGTCGTTACCTTCACGCGTTCGTTCGCCAACACCCGCAAATACAGAGTTTCCACTGTGGAATTTGGCGATATTGTTGATGAGTTCGGTAATCAGCACGGTCTTACCGACACCCGCACCAGCAAATAATCCAACCTTGCCACCTTTTGTGACCGGTGCGATAAGGTCGACGACCTTGATACCGGTTTCTAGAATTTCAGTTTTGTTTGACTGCTCAGACAGCGGGGGAGCAGCGCGGTGAATTGATGATCGTTTGCCTTTTGGCGCTGGCTTGCCGTCAATCGGGTCACCAACGACGTTAAACATGCGCCCCTGAGTCTCGTCGCCGACTGGCACGCTAATTGGTGCACCAGTATTAATAACCGAGTCACCACGCTTAAGACCGTCGGTACTAGCCAGCGCAATTGCACGAACCGTTCGCTCGTCAAGGTGCTGTGCAACTTCAAGCGTCAGGACGGTTTTGTTGTGTTTGACATGTAGGGCATAGTAAATCGACGGGATTTTACCCGTAAACTCAACGTCAACGACGACGCCGACGACCTGTGTAATTTTTCCTGTGTTCTCTTCTTTATTCATCATAATCTCCATTAATCGTTCAGCGCTTCAACGCCGCCACTTATTTCTGCTAATTCCTGTGTAATGGCACCTTGCCGCGCTTTGTTCATTTCAAGTGTCAAATCATCTGCCAGGTCCGAGGCATTATCCGTCGCGTTCTTCATAGCAAGCATACGCATACTATGCTCGCTTGCCCGGGCATCAAGCAGTGCCTGAAAAACCTGCGCACCAACCAGCCGATAGACGACACCGTCAAGCACATCTTCGGTGCTTGGTTCGTACATCGCATCACCAGGAACGTTTGGCTCGACTGCCGGCTTAAATCCAGCTGGTAACACACGCAACATACGCGCTTGCTGATTGATACTGCTGATGAAGTGAGTATAAATCACGTCAACGGCATCAACTTCACCGGTCGTAAACTTTATGCGAGCGCTCTCTAAAATAGCGCGTAACTGACGGCCGTTTGGGTGGTCTGGCAAGTCTTCGTACACACCCAGTACTTCGGTGTCTTTGATGCGAGCTACAAACTGAGCAGCACGGCGGCCAACGGCAATCGTCGTATTCTTAACCTTCGCTGCGTCATCAATCCGAAGCTGTTCGGTATAGGCTTTGACGACATTGCTATTATACGCACCTGCAAGCCCTTTGTCGGACGCGATAACAATCAACAGGCGAGTCTTTATCGGGCGTTTTACAAACAGTGGGTGATTCTCTACTGACGTGTGGCTCGAAAGCGCTGTCAATAGCTCACGGGCAGCAAGCGTGTAGGGCGCCGAGGCTTTTGTTGCCTCCTGTGCCCGTCGCATCTTGCTGGCCGCAACCAACTGCATGGCCTTCGTAATCTGCTTGGTGTTTTTAACCGAGCGGATACGAGACTTTAGTACTTGGATTGACGCCATGGGCTATTTTTCCTCAAATCCTTTGGCAACAGCAGTCGCAATTTTTTCAATCATCTTCGTGTGAGCCTCGGATGGCTTGTCGCCCTTGTTTAGTTCGCGCATATCATCCTTGTGATCAGCCCAAAGTCGGGTGAGCAGGGCAGTCTGAGCGTCTTTGATGTGAGCAACCTGAACATTATCGAACAATCCGTTCGTGACAGCGTAAATACTGGCGACTTGTTCCCAGATACTGGCTGGCTGGTACTGTGACTGCTTTAGCAGTTCAGTCAGACGCTGACCACGGTCAATCTGTGATTTAGTTGCATCATCGAGGTCGCTACCAAACTGTGCGAAGCTCGCAAGTTCGCGGAATTGAGACAGTCCAAGCTTTAGGTTACCACTGACAGCTTTGACAGCCTTTGTCTGTGCGGCACCGCCAACACGACTGACCGAAAGGCCTGCCGAGATGGCCGGTCGGATACCCTGATAAAACAGATCCGTTTCAAGGAAAATCTGACCGTCGGTGATTGAAATCACGTTGGTCGGAATGTAGGCACTAATGTCACCAGCCTGAGTTTCAATAATCGGCAATGCGGTTAGTGAGCCGGCGCCCAATGCGTCACTCAGTTTTGCCGATCGCTCAAGTAGGCGAGAGTGTAGGTAAAAAACATCACCCGGATAGGCTTCGCGACCTGGTGGGCGACGAAGCAAAAGTGACATCTGACGGTACGCGACTGCGTGCTTTGTCAGGTCATCATAAATCATCAACGCGTGCTGTTTATTATCACGGAAATACTCACCCATGGCAGTTGCGGCATACGGTGCAAGGTAGAGAAGTGATGCTGGGTCAGACGGACTGGTAGCGACGATGATCGTTTGGTCCATGACGCCTTCTTGCTTGAGGCGATCAATGAGACGGGCGACTTTTGATAGTTTCTGGCCAATTGCAACGTAGACATTTACAACCCCTGTCTTTTGCTTGGTCTGGTTAATCATCGTGTCAATCGCGAGGGCAGTCTTACCTGTCTGGCGGTCTCCGATAATAAGCTCACGCTGACCACGTCCGATAGGGAACATGGCATCAATCGCCATAATACCTGTCATCAGCGGTTCGTGGACAGATTTACGACCCATGACACCGACTGCTTCGCGCTCGACAAGACCAAATTGCTTGGTTTTGATCGGGCCGCCGCCATCAAGTGGGCGACCGAGTGGATCAACGACACGGCCAAGAAGTTCTGGGCCAATCGGTACCTGCAGTGCAGATCCCTTCAATCGGACAGTATTACCGGCTGATACTTGTGCGTCGGTCCCAAGCAGGACCGCACCAATTTCGTCTTCCATCAGGTTCAAGGCGAATGCCTCAACGACACCTTCCGGAGTCTCAATCTGAAGTACTTCGCTGTAACCCGCACTGTGAAGTCCGTGAATCCAGGCGACGCCGTCACCAACGCGAACAACGATGCCTACACTCTCTAAGCCTTCACTGGCCTCAAGGCTCGCAATCGCGGCTCGTAGGTCTTTGGAAAGGTCTGCTACTGATAGTTCGGTCATTTCGTTATTCCTCATCATTTCTTATAATTTGTTCTTAGCGTTGTCAGTCTTCGGGCGATGGTGGTGTCGAGCTGTAATCCCGGTAAGTCAATTTTGACTCCACCGAGCACCTCGGGATCAATAAACTTTCGTAAGTTGACCTTACTGGCACCGGTTGTATCCTTAATCAACTTGGTTACGGCAGCTTCGGTTGCGGTGGTCAGATCGAGTGCGGAGGTAACCTGTGCGAGCACAATGCCGCGCGAGGAAAGCTCGTATTCGATGTCACGTACAATCAGACCGACTTCGCTTGTCCGTTTAGTTTCAATCAGATAGGCCGCAAGCTGAAGTACCAGCTGGCCGACCGGCGTACCGGCAACCATCTGCTCAGCTAGGTAGCTGGTGATTTTGCGACGAGACAAGCGCGCAGCCATAGACTATTTAACCGCCTTGATTGCGTCGTTAATGAGTGACACATCAACTTCTTTTGTGACGACCTTGCCGACGATATTGGCGGTTGCCGTCGTCACCAGATCAAGCGTCTCGTTGTAGAGTGCTTTTTTCGCAGCCAAAACTTCTTTACTGATCTCGGCCTGGGCATCGGCAACGAGTTGATCGGCTCGGCGCTGTGCTTTTTGCTCACTGGCATCAAGCGCTGCGGCTGACTCAAGTTTGGCAGTAGCTACGATGTCAGCTGCATCGCCGCGAGCTTTTTTCAGGAGCTTAGCAACGCGATCTTCGGCGTCCGCTGCTGCGGCTTGAGCCTCGGTTGCCGCGTGGCTCGCTGCTTCGATATCAGCCTGACGTTCGTCAACTGACTTCATCAACCATGGGTAGACAAACTTCTTCAGCAAAAAGAGCAGAATTAAGAATGCAACAATCTGAAAAATCAGCGTAGCCCAATCAATACCAAGTGTACTCATCAGGTCTCCTGATGATTCTTCAGCGGCAGCAAATTGTGTTACGGGTAGTAGATTCATAAAAAGTTACGTTCCTTACGCTGTAAATACGCCAGCAAGAATGGCGACAACGATACCGATAATCGCAAGTGAGTCGGCGAATACGATCGCAGTAATCATCAATGCGCGGATATCTTTAAGTTTTTCTGGGTTACGGCCGAGTGCATTTAATGCGCCGGCACCGATAAATCCAACACCAATCGCTGCTCCGAGGGCAGGTAGTGCGTATGCAAGTGCGAATGCTAATTGTTCCATATTATTGTATCTCCTTTAATTATCTATAATTATATCATTCCAGCTGACTGGCCTGTGTTTGACGTATAACAGGGGAATGATCAGATGAATGGGCGTCGTCGCCATGGGAATCCTGGGCCAATGAGGTAAAGATAAGTGTCAGGATAAAGAACACATAGGCCTGAATAAACCCGATAAACAGCTCGAAGGCCATAAAGATTGGTAGCGCGATGGTTGCAAAATAGCTGGTCAGTATAGCGATAACAATCAGTAGCACCTCGCCAGCAAAGGCGTTGCCGAACAAACGCAGACTGAGTGCAATCAGACGCGAAAACTCTCCGATGAGCTCGAGAACACCTTCAAACGCACCAATCGGATCCTTTATCGGGTTACGGAAGTAGCGACGGGCATTACCAAATACGCCGTGGTGCTTAATTGCATACAACTGCACGGCGATGACTGTGACGATTGCGAGCGCAAAAGTGAAGTTAAGATCGGCGGTTAGACCACGAAGTACCGGTATACCATCAATTGTAATCGGACCAATACCTGGAAAAATTGATAGCCAGTAGTTGACCAGAACAAGGAAGAATATAGTAATCGCGATTGGGGCAATCTTACGAGCTAGTTTCTTGTCAGTAATAACATCGTCGACAGACCGCAATAAGCCCTCAAAAACCCACTGCACCAAACCGACAAAGCGATTATATTTGCCTTGTTTGACCATATGGCCGACGTACATGAACAATGAGAAGGTCGCGATCAAGCCGACAATACCCAATATAAAAGAGTTTGTTACCGCAAAGCTACCAATCGAAAAGATCTCCTCGGCAGCGAGGCTGATATGGAACTCGGCGGCGGCAATCAGATTGAACATGTAATTAATCTATATCTTTCTTTAATAATTGACGTATGAGAAGCCCGGCAATGACTGACCCAATCAGTAGACCGGCGAGCGACAGCCAGGGGAGGGTGTCAAAATAGTCATCCAGTGCAACGCCGATCAAAACGAACCCAATTGTTGGCACAAACATGCGCCAGGTAGTGTCGGCGGTTGTCATCAGCAACAAAATTGCCGCTGAGGGCGGCTCCTTTGTCGTCTTTTTCTTTGGACTTGGCGACTGCGTCATATCTGTTTATACTTTAACAGTGAAAGGAGGATTTGTACAGCCATGCCTCGCCAGAACAAACCAACCAAGCACGTGCCATACCAGCCACAATCAACCTGCGGCACCAAACGCCGTTACAACGATAAGATCTCTGCAGAGAAGTCTGCTGACATCCTCATGCTCCAGGATATGAATCTTGAACTTCGCGTCTATCAATGTAGCGACTGCCAAAAATGGCATCTCACACGATTAAACCGTTAAGTTAGAGGGCTGGTCCAGACGAAACCGAGTTATTAGTCGTTCCAAGCCACTTCCAACCAGCCTTCGTACCATCGCCATAATTAAATACTGTCGTCCCAGGAGTCATCATCACTGCATCAACATCGAAAATGGTATTAAGGGCGCTATTATCCGCAATCCCAATCCATATCTGCAACCGGTCGGCACTCGCTGGCGTAGGTTCGGTTGCTATCGAGACGCGAGTCCAAACATTGCTCGATGCCACCGCAGTACCTAGACTAGAGCCAAGCCCTACACCCGCAGGCGATAAATACTGGTAGCCAATGCGTACCATCCCTGCAGATTTTACATAGGCACTTAGTGTATATATTTCGCCGCCACTAACTGGCACAAACGCGACTGCCCGCGGGAAAAAGCCAACTGCATTAACTGTCATACGCGCGCCCCAGGCTCCTGTTTGCAGAGCGGCAGTGCTACGGGCAATTGTTGCGCGACCACCACCCCAATCGTTAATGTCAGTCTCGAACGATGGATTCGTCGTCATGTTAGTCGTACCAACGTCCGAACAAGTACAGCTATACGAACGTGGATTGGGCTGGAACGTATTGTCATATGAATACGGGTTTTGTTCTGTTGCATACCAGGCATTTGACGTTAACCAGCTACCCGTACTCTGGCTGAGCGTGACGTTATCGGCAGTCCGGACCATGGCAATGATGACACCACCGGCACCAACACCCGCGTTATTGAGTGAAGCCGCCAGTTGATGTTCGCCTTCGCTGAGCGTCAGCGTTGTCGTACGTGCGGTCGAGTGACCAGCGCTCGTTGCAATCTCAGTCCCGTCAAGCCAGACTCCACAGATATCGTCGCACGCATAGGTTATCTTTACTTCCGTTGGCGTCGATACTGTCACGGCTTGATTATCACGAAAGAGTGCATACCCAACCGGATAGTCAGAGACGTTTGCATAGCTGTGAGTTGTACTAATACGCCGTGCTGTGGTGTTACCGCTCTGAGTGTTCCATGCCGGTGAAATTGGGGTCGTCCAGACGGTTGTGCCATTGTACGCTTGAATGTCACGCGCCGGCATCCATGCTGATGAGACAAAATACGATGGCATCGAATAGTGCACCGCGTTACCGCTCGTCGTGCGCCAGCTAGTGTCGGTGACGACAATTGGCGAAGAGCTACCGGACTTTTTTATCGACAGTTTCAATAAGCCACCATTTTGCAAGATACCGTTATTAGTTACCTTAACGACAGCCGTATGACAGCCCACTTCAAGCGTCGTATTCACGGCCGTATACGTAGGTTGAGTACTTGTCGCAATCAGCTGACCATCAATAATAACTTCGGCGATATCATCCCCGAACACATCGACTTGATGTACGCCAGCATTCGCAACACTGAAATCTTTTCTAAAAAAGGCAACTCCCGGGTTAATGTTACCCGTACTTGTCGAGATAGCATCCGCTGTGCTCTCGGGGAAGGACCCGCCACCGGTACGCACAATCGCCTTATTCCAGCCGAGGGCTGTCGATGCGACGCCGGAACAGAGATCGGGGACAGTCGTTGTCGGAGAGGTTTTTTGCTGATATGTACGCCACACGACGCCGGATGATTTTCGTAACACCTCAACGAAACCGTTATTCGGAATTGTTTCAAGCTTGTCACCAGCCACATACCCCGTCGGCAATCCAACACTAAAATTACTACGGATATTGCCATTGCGCGTCACAGCACAAAGGACATTTTGCGCTCCTGCAGTCACGGGACACGCAACCGTCTCAACCCCGGAACAGTTTGTATTTGGCTGTAGGGGATTAGCATTCGACCAGAGTGGAACATTACCATTTGCGGCCAGACAAGCTTCGGCATAGGCGACACCCGCTTCGCCAGCAACCTGAGCTAATTGCTCATAGTACTGACTTTTCATGACAGTTCGGACCGATGATGTACTACTAACCGATACCAATAGTACCGTCAGCATGACGATTGAGGCAATGAGAATCGTAGGAAGTGCAAAACCCTTCGACGCGGTCTTTGCTAATATTAATTTAGAAATGCGCATTGTCCGTGCCACTTTTTACTTTTGTTGTTATGCGCTTAGTATAGCATAAGCACAGCTCCGTACAATAACAGTTATGTTAATCTATGATAGTCAGCATGCAATTTAGTGTATAATGTATAGTATTACTAAGAAAGGAAATTATTTATTATGCCCAGTTCAACAACTCCACAGATTATAATCTATAGCACCAGCTGGTGCGCATTTTGTCACACCGAAATGCAATGGCTCGATAAGCTAGGCATTCCCTATATCGCCAAGGATGTCGAAGCCGACAAAGACGCCTACGACGAGCTACTTGTTAAAAACGGTGGCGCATTCACCGGCGTACCAGTGACCGATATCGCCGGAGATATCGTTTTGGGATTTGACCGTCCAAAGATACAAGAGGCCATCAAGGCACACGGCATTGTTCCAGTCGCTGCATAAGCGAACAAACTACTATCTGCAGCCCCTGCGATGGGGCTGTTTTTTAATAGAAAAACTGGACAAATATACATAAAAGGTATATAATAAATTAGGTACACCAAACATTGGAGCAGCAGTGGGTAAAAAAGTCACCCGGGAGCACGTCACGCAGGCGATGTCTGCCACTGATGGTCAGATCACCGTCCATCAAGACCACGTCGACAAGGACATCAACTCCGGCCGAGACAATGCAGTATCAATTGCATTCCAGTCGGTCATCGATGGCAAGCAGGGGATGTTTCGCTCCACAGGAGGTAATTCCTACTCCGCACTCGCGCAGCTGAAGAAGCACCGTAAGTACCTGGAGGAGCTACTGGATCAGTTCTAGTTGTACAAAGGGGAGTGCGTGATGATTTCATCGTCCGCACTCCCCGACGCATCACTCTGAATGAGTGGTTTTTTTATACTTATTTTGCGCCGACTTGTACGACGTCGCCGCCGAGCGCCTGACGGAAGTAGCCATCGTGACTGACGTAAATTACCGCACCCGCGTATTTTGCCAATGCAGTTTCCAGCTCTTCGATACTTGGTAGATCAAGGTGGTTAGTTGGCTCGTCAAGAATCAGCAGCTGCGGGTCGCTTGCAAGCATTGAAATAATCTGGAAACGGGCTTTCTGGCCACCAGATAAGCGCGAAACAGGCGTCTTACCATCACCTTCATTAAACAGGTAATCGCTCATAAGATTGCGAATTTTTGTGGTCGAGATTGATAGCGAGCGATCAAGGTACATTTTCTCAACTGCAGCTTCTAGTGGCAGCTCAAAGTAGGTTGGCGACACTTCCTGTTCGTACACACCAATCCTAACGTGCGGATCCATCGAAAGCTCTCCGGAGTACTGCGTGGCTGTCTTGTCGCCCAGCAGAGCCTTGATAAGGGTCGTCTTACCAGCGCCGTTGCGGCCACGGAATTCAAGCGCTTCACCTTCACGTAAGTCAATATTGACGCCATCAAACAGGGGTGCGGTGTAGCCAAGCGAAACATCGCGGGCACTTACTAAAACATGCTTTGAGCGCGATTCATCATTTTGCATGCTCATACGGATATTCTTGGCTTTGAACTTGTCATATTGAGCGGCCACCTTATAGTTCAGGTTGGCGGCAGATTCTTTGTCGATCCAAAATGTTGGCTTTTCCTTGGCTTGCAGTTCGGCTAGCTCTTTTCGCGATTGTTCTTCAAGGCGTTTAAACTTCTGGATCGTACCTGGGTTACGTGACTTTTCTTTTAGGCGCTGGTAGTCGATCACCTTAGCCTTAAGGTTCACAATCCGCTTTTCAACCATCTCAAAATCATTCATCTGGCTGCCAGTACTGACGGCATTTTGCTTCAGATATGCGTCATAATTGCCCTTGTAGCTGACGCTGTCACCGTCTTTGAGTTCGATAATACGATCGACTTCGTTGAGAACGTCGCGGTCGTGCGTAATAACCAGCATGGCTTCACGGGCAGTTTTCATCCACTCGACGTACTGCGCTTTGGCAACATAATCCATGTGGTTCGTCGGTTCGTCAACAAGCGCAAGATGCGCATCACTGTGCATCACTTTGACGACTTCAACGAGGCGTTTTTGGCCACCAGATAGGGTCGTAAAGGCACGGTGAGCAACTCCCGGCAACTGAAAGTTATCAAGCTCACGTTCAATTTGCTCTTCAATCTGGTAAAACCCCTTGTCGTCAAACCGCATCAATGCTTGTGTGTATTCGTCGATCAGTTTCATGTCCTCGCCCATAGTGAGCGGGTACGATTCGATAATATGGCTCAGGTCGGTGTATTCGGGAAGGCCCTGAAGGACGTACTGCAGGACGGTCGTATCACCCATATCGTGGTGCTCCTGGGCAGTGGCAACAACAACCGTTCCACGCTTGAAGATGACATCGCCCGTATAATCCTTGTCACTTCCGGCCAAGATACCAAAGAGAGTTGATTTGCCGACACCGTTACGGCCGATAACGCCGACTTTTTCGCCATCATCGATACTAAATCGAATCCCGCTCATCAAGAGTTTAGGACCGAAGCTTTTTTCGGTGACAGTAATATCAGCAATCATATTTGTTTAGTGTAGCATTTATAGAGGTGATAAAATAGGTATTGACAAATATACAATTTTGTATTATTATGCACTTAACAGCTTGCGAGCTGTCTGTTCGGAGCATACAAGACTACACTGTGTCGCTACAGTACGTCTTTGTGCAGGAAACGGTTACTTATTGCTCTGTGCAATATCCTAGCCGGTCGGATGCATCACTATGAGAAGCGAACCTCGTAATGACACCGACGCCTCCTGGCCCTGCTTGATTTGCAATTCGCATACCAAGCAGGGCCTTGTCTGAACGCCCTGGTCATCCAGGCCACCCCACCTAAGACGTGGGGTATTTTTATTGCAGGTACGTAATTTCGAGTGGTTCGAAAATTACGATATACTAGGCGATACAATGCCAGCACACGAAAAAAGCCCCACTCAGCCAGACCACCCGACGATTATCATGATTCATGGGTTTCGAGGCACGCACCACGGCCTCGATCGTATCAAGGAAAATCTTGGTGACTTCAGTGTCATCGCTCCAGATCTCCCTGGCTTTGGCAGTCACGCACCTCTCGAAGCACACAACCTCACCCAGTACGTCCAGTGGCTACATCAATTCATAAGCGAGCTCGCCCTGAGTAATCCTCCATTATTGCTAGGCCACTCGTTCGGAAGCATCATCACAGCCGCCTACGCCGCACAGTACCCCGATACAATCGCCAAGCTCGTGCTGGTCAATCCTATTGGTGCACCGGCGCTTGAAGGACCAAAAGCCGTCTTGACGCAACTGGCAATTTTGTATTATTTCATTGGCCGCAAACTTCCGACAAAGGCCGCCCATACCTGGCTGTCGTGGCGTCCAATCGTCATGATTATGAGCCAAAACATGGCAAAAACTTCAGATAAAAATCTACGAGCATATATTCACGATCAGCACCTGCAACACTTTAGTTCGTTTCATAGCCCGACGGTCGTGGCCGAAGCATTTCATACATCCGTACATCATACAGTCAGGGAATTTGCCGCCCAGATATCAACGCCGACACTTTTGATTGCTGGGGCACTTGATGACATCACGCCACTTCATAAACAACGAGAGCTGGTAGCGCTCTTTTCTGACGCACGGCTCGTGGTCATCGACAACGTCGGGCATCTGACGCACTACGAGACTCCTGATCAGGTCGCCTCGGCGGTTCAGGCGTTTATTAAATCAGTGTAAATTGCCTCGAAGCGCTTGAGCGTTTCTTGCAAGTTGTGCGTGCCGGCAATTGCCAGACTTTCCTGACTCATTCGTTCTCGGGTCGATGGGTGAGCAATAATATCAAGAATACAAGCGGCGATCTGCTGATCATTATCAAGTTCACAAAGGTGGCCATTGCGCCCGTCTTGGCATAGTTCGCGCAGTGCACCAGCATCGACTGCAACAATCGGCTGACCACTCGCCATTGCCTCAAGCGTCGCGATACTCTGAAGTTCGGTTGGCGACGGCATGCAATAGACAGCGCCAATTTGGTGCAGCAGGACCAGATCCAGATCGTCAACCCGTCCGGTAAAGGTGACTGAATCAGCTATTTTCATAGTCCGAATCATATCTTTTAGGATTGGCGCGTCACTACCGTCGCCAACAATGAGTAGGTGCGCCGGGTGTTGCTTGAGGACAGTATCAAATGCCCGGATGAGTACCGGCAGGTGCTTTTCGGCGTCCAGACGACCGATATAGGTAACAATCGGTGCATCGGTCGGGATATTAAATTTCGCCAACAGTTCTTTGTTGGGTGCGCCAACCGTAAAGCGGCTTAGGTCGATACCATTAGAGACTGCCTCCATCGGCACGGTCACCTTATCGGAAGCGCCGAACATATCGATTGCGGACTGGGTCGGCATCGTGACGTAATCGGCCTTTGAATGAAATCGTGCGCCGTATTCACGGAGCATGTAGTTGATTGGACGGGCAATCGGGGCGAGTAGTTTGATGTTATCCATAAGATTCTCGGGCATGGCATGGTTGGTACTGACAATCGGAATGCCAAACTTACTGCCGTAGCGCATCGCGGCCTGACCAATCCACATCAGCATCTGGATGTGAATGACGTCCGGTTCGAACTCTTGGATAATTTTTTTGACTTCACGTTGTGGTGTCGGAGAAACACGAATGTTCTGATAAAAAGGGAAGGGGACCGAGGCTGTTCGATAGACGACGTGATTGACGTCTACTTCTTTGTATTTATTTCCCGTCTGGCTTGGCGCAATCACAAGCACCTCGTGGCCGTGTGCCGCGAGGCCTTGAGCGAGGTTTCGGCTGAACGAAGCGACACCGTTAAGCATTGGCCAGTGAAGGTCAGAAGCAATCAAAATTTTCATATGTCGTTCATTATACCATGCTAAAATATCTGCAGACATGATGCTATTTTTTGACGCACGGTATATCCGCACTGATTTTCATGACGGAATCAGTCGATACAGCACCGAACTCGGCAGAGCCCTGAACGAACTGACGCCAGTGACGTTTTTGATTCACGATAAAGCGCAGCTCGCACTACTGCCTCGCGGCGCAAGGCACCTGGTGATTCATCCGCCTACATCAGTAAAGGAATTGTTCACAGCTCGCATTCTTAATCGCTTCGCGCCAGATGTCGTATTTTCACCTATGCAGACGATGGGGACACATGGACGCACCTTCAAGTTGATTCTGACGTCACATGACATGATTTATTATCGTCATCGATCCGCACCACGAGGACTTACTACTATTATTAGAGTTGGCTGGTGGATGTATCATCTCAGCTATGCGCCGCAACGAGCAGTACTCAACAGTGCCGATATTGTCGCCACCGTCAGTCAGACTAGTAAAAAGGATTTCATCAAGGCACATTTGACGCGTCGTCCCATCGTCGTCATCCCCAACGCTCCGCAACGATTGGCCGAGTTGTTGCCCGCCAAGGCGGTCTCGAGCGACACGCCTCGCAATCTTGTCTACATGGGTTCATTCATGGGTTACAAAAACGTCGAGACGCTTGTTCGGGCAATGGAGCTTTTGCCTGATTTTACGCTGCACTTACTCAGCCGGATCTCGCCAAAGCGGCGTGCCGAATTGGAAACATATATCGCAAAGGGCGCGAAAGTTGTGTTTCATAACGGCGTGAGCGACCAGCAGTACGCAGAGATATTGGCCGATAGGGCAATCCTCGTAACCGCCAGTTTAGACGAAGGGTACGGACTGCCAATTGCCGAAGCGCTCGCGCTCGGAGTACCGGCAATCGTCAGCAATTTGCCGATTTTTCACGAAGTCGCCGGCGAAGGAGCGCTCTACTTTAAGGCCAAAGACCCGCTTGATCTGGCGAATAAAGTTAACGAACTGACAGACCCGGTTTTACGTACAAAAATCACGACAGCAGGCAAGAAACACATCGCGTCATTTAGCTGGAAAACGTCGGCCCAAACGCTCCTGAGCACCATCAAATCATCTCTGTTACAATAGGAGTTAATCATGGCAGCAAAAAAGAAAGTCGCACAAAAACCGCAGGCAATCGTTAATCGACGCGCCTCGTTTGACTATGCGCTCGACGAAGAGTTGGTCGTCGGTATAGCACTGACTGGCATCGAGACTCGAGCGGCTCGTGACGGCCACATTCAACTGAAGGGATCATTCGTCACCATCCGCAACGATGAACTTTGGCTCAACAACGCAAGCTTCAGCCTCAAAATCAACGAGAAAAATCAGGTTGGCGCCCGAACAATCGACACGTCTCCACGCAAACTGCTTGCCAAACGCAAACAAATCGATGATCTGGCCGCTCGTAAGCAGTCGGGTATGAGCATCGTTCCACTGAGGCTACTGACCAAGGGGCGCTACATCAAAGTCGTTATCGCACTCGGTAAAGGTAAGAAGAATTATGACAAACGCGAAACCCTCAAGCGCCGCGACCAAGAACGAGAAGCAAACCGAGCTATCAAACAGGCCTAAATAGTTAAAACCCCGCGCTGCAAAAAAAGCAGCGCGGGGTTGTGTGTCGGGCAATCTCTAACGATCACGACGACAATGGACGGTAACGAACAGCAGGCCACTGTCATACAGTCTTGAGCGGGCCGGCCGAATCTGAACTGTCGAGCCCTGTCGATTACCGATAAAGATAATCGCCACGAGCTCGCTACGACCAACTCGACTGCCTGCTGATTTATCGGGTGTCGGTACAAAAAATACCTCCATCCCAGTTTCAAGAGTGACGATAGTCGGCATCTTGTCGCTTCCGGCCTTCAGAACGATGGGGTCACCATGATAGTAACTTCGCCCATCAGGACTGCGTACTGCGAAAGAATTTTTTAGAATTACTGCCAACTGATCTGACGTGTTAGCGTCAAGTACATATTCCATAGCCCACCTTCTTCCAATCCCATAGCCGGACAAACTTATTATACAATATTTTATCCTATATTGAGCTGAATTAAGTAGTATATACTAGTATGATATGAAACTTTACTCGTGGAACGTCAATGGTATTCGTGCGGTCATCAACAAAGGCGCTTTTCAATCATTCATGGCCGAACACCAGCCGGACATTTTGTGTCTTCAGGAAACCAAGGCGAAACAGGGTCAGGCCGAGATTGATCTGCCCGAATATCACGAGTACTGGAATAGTGCCGACAAGCCTGGCTATAGCGGTACGGCTATTTTTAGCAAAATAAAGCCAATCAGCATCTTGAACGGCTTTGCCGATGCAATCGCCGAGAAATACCATCTCGCAGAAGACAGTTACGGTGATCCGACAAAAGAAGGACGCGTGATATCGGCCGAATTTGAGAATTTCTGGGTAGTCACGGTCTATACGCCGAACTCTAAGGGCGATTTGTCACGCCTGGCACTGCGCCACGAACAATGGGATCCTGCATTTTTAGAACATATCAAAACCCTCGAGCAGAGCAAGCCGGTGCTGGTGTGTGGAGATCTGAACGTTGCTCACAACGAAATTGACCTGGCCAATCCAAAGCCAAACGTTGGCAAACATGGTTTTACAAACGAAGAGCGGGCTGGATTTAATGCATTTGAGGCGGCGGGATTGATTGATACATTCCGAACCAAGTACCCCGATAAAACCGATGCGTACAGCTGGTGGACTCACTGGGCCAATGCCAGAGCCCGTAATATCGGCTGGCGCATTGATTACTGGCTCGCGGGCCAATCTCTTGCCGACACGATTGTCGACGCACGCATTCATCCCGACGTTCTCGGGTCAGACCACTGTCCGGTCAGTATCGAGGTCCGGTAATATGTCAAAAAAGTTTGCCGTGTTTGATATTGATGGAACCATCTATCGATCTGGGTTGTACCGCGAAGTTATCTACGAGCTGCTTGCCACAGGCAAGGCGCCCGCCGCACTGTCCGATGCCTTTTCGCATCTTGAAATAGACTGGAAAAAACGTTCGCACATCGGCGCATTTCAACGCTACGAAAAGGCAATGGCACATGCTTTTGATGCGACTCTGCATCTTGTCCGTTGTGACGATTTTGACACAGCTGCGCGGGCCGTCTTCGAACGCGTGAGTGATCATGTCTACGCCTATACCAGAGATTTACTTATCGATCTACGACAGCAGGGCTATACGTTAATTGCCATTTCCGGGTCGCAAGAAGAACTCGTTCGACCGTTTGCAGACAAGTACGGATTTGATCTGTGGGTCGGACAACATTACGAACGCGCTGAAAGTGGTTTTTTTACGGGTGAAATCGTACGAACACATGATGGCAAGGACACAATTCTTCGTCGACTCGTCGAGCAAAACGGGCTGAGTTTTGACGGTAGCATTGCCGTGGGTGATTCGCGTGGCGATATCGGAATGCTCTCAATCGTCGAAAGGCCAATCGCGTTCAATCCAGAACGAGAACTGTTTGACGTGGCAAAAGAGAACGATTGGACAATTGTCATCGAACGTAAAAATATGATTTACACATTGGAGTCTCATGGAAACGCATTCATACTGGCGTAAGCAAACGGCCGATGCGCCGCTGTTTCCAGATATTGCCTGGTCAAAGCCAGAGCAGCGCGCCCAAGCAGGTCGCTTGGGTATTATTGGTGGCAACAAACTCGGTTTCGCTGGTGTCGCAGAAGCATATGGCGTCGGAATTGCCACGGGCATCGGCGAAGTTCGCGTACTGCTGCCTGACATTCTCCGCAAAACTATTCCCAAAACAATTACCGATACCTTATTTGGTGCGACCAATCCGTCTGGAAGCCTCGCGCGCGACGGCCTCGTCGAGATGAAAGCTCTAGGGGAGTGGTCATCCGGCATCATTATGATTGGCGACGCAGGACGAAATAGCGAGACCGCTATCGTCTATGATGATTTTATTCGTGACTACAAAGGACCGCTCACACTCACACGCGATGCGATTGATTTAGTAAAACACAGCAGTCAAGCTATGATTGATCGTCCCGATACGTTACTCGTCATGTCGTTTGCTCAGCTACAAAAATTATTTCAAATCGTCTACTATCCAAAGGTTCTGACATTCAACATGCAGTTGACCAGCCTCGTCGAAGCACTTCACAAATTTACGATTACATACCCAATTGCAATTACAGTCCTATTCAAAGACCAACTCTTGGTCGCGCACGCAGGTGATGTCACATCGACGCCCTGGGATAATCCGATGGCAATTTGGCGGGGGAGCGTTGCGACAAAAGCTGCAAGCTATTGGCTGTGGAACCCGGCAAAAGTCGTTGCCGCGACTACCGCTAGCCTCGTCGTTTAGCTTCGTAAGATTACAATTGCATATAGCTTATAATTGTTTTATAATAATTAAACAATGAAGTTTGAAGCATTCGCCGCTGGCCAAGGTCCGGAATATCCCAATGAAGAACCGCTTGACGAGAGTCAGCGGGAATTTATCGATGATTCTCGTCAATGGGCTCGCTACTTTGCAGATGAATTACATACGTTCATGCTCAATGACGGAACCCAGGAAAACCCCGAGCAGTTTCATGGCCAAATACTCAAATATCGGATGTGGTCCGAGCGGTCACTGCCATACGTGCTAAGTACGCTCAGCAGCGAACAACAATCTGGCAACGACAGGGTTCTGAATGAACTTTCGTTTCATCGCCTCAACACCGCGATGCTACCAGGCTGGATACGACTGGCATACCCTGAACTTCAATTGCCAAAAGATACCCTAGAGACAATCCAGACAGACCTTGCGATTGATGGGGCGCGAATTGCTATTATGAAAAAACGCCAATTAGCCAAGTTGTCGAGCGCAGAGGATACTACTGAGGCTATCGACAAAATGGGTGGCATTCAAACTGAAATCGATGCTGCGATTGTAATGAGCGAGATCATGAAATCAAACCCACAACTCGTCGTCCTACCATCACCAGCCCAATTTGAACGTGGACACAGAGTCAGCTCCAGCAATCGCAATTCAGACTTTGTCGCCTTAGATATGGACACGCATCATGCCCATGGCTACAACGTCAAACAGGGAAGTTACGCCGACCACTCATACGACACTGATTTTGTGACGATTATTAGCGGCGTAAACCATATGGAGAACTTTGAAATGGTACGCATGGTCCAGAAGGACCGTTTCAACCACGCGCACCTCAATTATGTTCAAGTACCGAAGCCCGGATTGATAGCTCTCGACCATTTTCGGTCATTGCCTATAAAGCAGACACCTCGTACATTATTGAACAAGGAGTATCTGCAGCTACGGCTTGCGGCGCGTGAGTTTGATTATCCGGCAAGGTTTCCCGACGCCGTTAAAGCAGTTGGTGCAATCGTCCTTCGGACGGTTAATCGTGCATACACGACGCCCGAATCTATGCCAACAGCTTCGTAATACTATATTGGTGGGCAAGGGGGGACTTGAACCCCCACTTCCTTGCGAAAACCAGATTTTGAGTCTAGCGCGTCTACCGATTCCGCCACTCGCCCAACAATAAAGTATTATAAATGCATAAGTGCAATGTTACTCACTATCAATGTATTGTACAATAGAATGTATTAGGAATCCACAGATATGAAGCAAGACGATGACGCCATTATCCCCACCGACTCGTCGCTCTCATCGGAGCGACCGCCAAGTCCTGCTCCATTGACACCACAACAACGTATTACCACGCAACAGGCCGCTGCAAACGTCGTTCGATCACAGATTGATTCCCTCTATAGTAATCCGAACTCTCCAATGGCCGAGCCCCAACCTCAGATCTCGGAACAATTTGAAAATACAAATCCCTACGACCGGACACATGACGCTCACCCACAGCCTAATCAAGACCAGTGGAAGCAGTATCACAGCGCCTGGCAGACGTACTACCAAAAATACTACGAAGGCTACTATACGCACCATCTTGAGAATGCAAAGAAGACCTTATCTGGTCCGACAAAAGACAGTACTGAATACTTTGTTGAGCAGCCAGACGAGTCTGAAGAAGTCAGCTCGACCAAAGAAGAGGCCTTGTTTGATTTACGACAAAAATTATTATCAAAAGTCCAGGATTCAGCCAATAAAGTACGCAGAAGTCGCCATTTTGTTCCAATCGCCGCAGCACTGGTAGTAATTTTGGTATTTTCGTTCCTGCAATATAACCGTGTTCTGATTGCCAATGTCCAGGCCTATGTCAGCCCTGGCAGCATTGACCCACAAAACATCGTCGTTGATCCGACAGTCGACGTCAACGTCAGTCCGGACCCACGGCTGATTATTCCGAAGATCAACGTTGATGTCCCAGCTATTTACGGTGTTGGCA